>ERZ779623.11-NODE-11-length-178305-cov-10.602996_pt1 | contig 178305 bp, 179 predicted proteins | sample MGYA00514189_ERZ779623 | MGnify/ENA primary metagenome ERZ779623 (study PRJEB29562, sample SAMEA4376712) | mouse gut metagenome | isolation source: Cecum | study: EMG produced TPA metagenomics assembly of the A DSS colitis mouse model was used to assess the... | reverse complement strand
TTACAGACAAGATTACAATTAACGCTAAAGAAATAGCCCAATGTCGAGAATTAGTATCTATATTGTATATCCTATTGTTTATCAACATTACCAACTCTTACTTTATTGGCTAAATATAGGCGCAAAACCAAACATCCCACGTTCGCTATAATCAAAGCCCAAATAACACTTCCTATGCTAATACTGTGAGTAAGAATCAAGACAAGGACAACAATGATGTATATGATTGCAGAATAAATGGTTGTCATATTTACCTCATTGATTTTTCCAAGTACGCCCAAATAAGGGAAACCGAACATGTCAGCTGGCACACTAATCGCCAATAAAAGCAAGAATAGGTTGAAATACGTGGTTATACTTGCTGTTTCAGTCTTAATAAAAATCGGTATAAGATACGGTGATAAGAAATATATACAAGCTAAAGCGATTGTATTGGCAATACATAAAAGCAATACCATCTTAGTCGCTCTACCCATATTTTTTATCCTTGTGAAATATGGGTAAAATATCTGAGATAAAAGCGGAGAAACAAATGATGAATACGCATTATGAAGTTTTTCCGCAGCTGTATATAATCCGACTGCAAAATCTCCAAGAATAAAGCCAAGCACTAAGGTATTCATTGTTTTATAGGCTCTCATCAAAAAAGTTGATGAGAAAAACGGAATACTATCCTTAAGATAAAATTTCACTTCTTGTGCCGAGACTATTTGAAGTTTGATCCCGTATCTTTTTTGGGCAATGAATAAAGCGACAATACCTGAAACAAATGTTTCAAGAGCATAGCACAACATCACCAATGCATAATCATCAGTAGACTTAACGATTAAAAAAATAGGCAATATACATAATAGCTTTATTGGCACGCTGATACGTGTTATATATTTAATGTCCTCCATTGAACGGAAAAGCCAATAGGGAGCAATGACAACCCCTATCAAACGAATAAAGGCTAATATATAAAGCGTGAGTTCATTCCTTAGTGAAGGAATCAACCCTACAACTAAAATATAAACAAATAGAGAACAGAGTATGAGAAAAAACTTACATTGCAGAATAGAAGAAACTATCCTTCCCAATTTTTCTTGATTGTCTCTATTATTGACGACATGCCTGACATTAGATAAATCGAAACCGAACTCATTGAATATCTGAAAGTAAAAGCTAAATATAATGGCAAAATTTACAAGACCGTATTTTTCTACTCCTATAACGTTCAACAAATATGGAATTAGTAGAATTGGTATAATGCTACTGAAACCATAAAGGAGAAACTGATTCCAAATATTTGACAACAATCTTGATTTGAAAACTTGGCTTAATGTCATCTTCTTAAAGCAATAGATTTTCTGTAAATCTGCAATCAGTATATGTGTACGTTTATTGGGAGGGTAAGTCTTGGTAAACTTAATGATTGTCTACCTCTATTGCTTAAATATTCCACAGAAATCAAGTATCACTTTATCATCTTTCCACGGTAGTTCTTTGAAAGGTGTATGGGCTGTAAGGAACACAACAATATCGGCTTTGTCATAAGCCTCTTTATAGTCTGTCAACTTGAACACGTTATGTTCTTTCACATTTGGCTCTACCACTAAAATGTTGGCATTATTACATCCTTGCATTACTTTAGTTGTGATATATTTTGCTGGAGATTCACGCAAATCGTCAATGTCCGGTTTGAATGCCAACCCCATCATTGCTACCACAGGCTTACAGTGATTTTTCAGTTCAAATTCAAACATGGCGTTCTTTACTTTTTCAGCACAATAGAACGATTTATAATTGTTGATTTCGCGTGCTGTAGAAATTATGCGACTTTCAACCGGAAAATCCGCTGTAATGAAATATGGATCGATAGCAATACAATGACCTCCGACTCCACAGCCAGGTTGCAGGATATTTACGCGCGGATGTTTGTTGGCAAGCCTGATAAGTTCCCAAACATTAATCCCTGCCTTGTCGCAAATCAATGAAAGTTCATTGGCAAAAGCTATCTGCACGTCACGACTGCTGTTCTCAGTCAGTTTGCACATTTCAGCGGTCTTGCAATTAGTCCGATGCAGCGTCCCCTGTACGAACTGCGAGTAGAACTCGATTGCTTTTGTTGTACTTTCTTCGTTCATACCGCCAATGACACGGTCGTTATGTACCAACTCATAAATCACATTGCCCGGAAGTACACGCTCGGGGCAATAGGCGATATAAATTTTACCTTCCAATTCAGGACGCTCAGCGAAAATTAAGTCACGCATTTTATCAGTCGTACCAACGGGTGATGTGCTTTCAATTACATATAAGTCACCTTCCTTGAGAAAAGGAAGTACAGCACGAGTTGCCGCCTCTACATACGAAATATCAGGCTCATGATTACCTTTGAACGGGGTGGGAACAACCATAAAGTAAGCGTCACTTGTCTCCGGCTTCGTGCTTGCGTGCAATGTCCCGTTTTTCACAACTTCTTGCAGCATTTCTTCCATCCCCGGTTCAATGATGTGGAGCTTACCTTGATTGGTCAGCTCTACAACTTTGGGGTTGATGTCAACACCCGTTACCTGTACTCCGTGCTTTGCTGCGATAATGGCTGTAGGCAATCCGATATAGCCCAAGCCCATAAAACATGCTTTCATAAAATTGAGTTTAATTGAAATTCTTTTGATTGGTCATTCATACTTTTGAACAGTTCATCCAGCTTTTTCACAAAATTGTCTTTTTGGCTATCGGAAAGTTCCTTATCTTTTAACTGCTCTATAATGGAATGATAAAGAGCCTTTTCTCCGCTTGTCATCTTGTTGTTTATTAATAGGAATTTTTGTTATAGCTTGGCTATCCATAGCCGCAATAATCTTGACTATAAATCAAGCAGTTTTTGTACGTTTCTTGTAACGCTTGTACAAATGAACTTTTGAAATATACTGTAACTGTGAATATCTGTCCCTATATAAGCAATAGCCTGTTCTCTCATAAGAAACATGGCCTTTTTCTTAATCCGGTTGCCATACATACCCGCTATTGATGGAAGATTAATCTGGAATTTCACACCCATGTCTTTTAGCTGTCGGTAATCCGATTCATCCATATAAGCATAACGCTCCGGATGGGCGAGAACAGGGTGGTATCCTTTAGATTTGATGCGAAGCAGGATATTTTTCAAGCCCATCGGAGGACTGAAATAAGAGGTTTCCACCAGCAGGTGGTCGCCATTCTCGCCTAAAGGTAGCAGGTCATTCTTTCCCAGCCGTTCCTCAAAGAGATTGTCAAGCATGTTTTCCGCTGCAAGGTGCAGTTGTACGCCACCTGTGTAAGCAGCCTGCAATTCTGCAAAACGGTCGCGAAGATGGGCAGTCGTATTGGGAATGTCTTCCATGATGTGCGGTGTGAGCCATACGGATTTGATCCCTTGCTCCTCATACAAACGTAGAATTTCCAAAGATTCGTCCATCGTTTGTACACCGTCATCCACGCCCGGAAGAATATGCGAATGATAGTCTGTAAAACCGATTAGCTTTATTATATTTTGTTTTTCCCTTTTTTTAAAAAACCACATATAATGACATAAAACTTTTTAATCATTCCCGATTCCACATGACATATATGCGGAATCCGGGAATGAATTGATTGTCCCGGTGATAAACTTCACCACCAGTTTCGCTTGCCGAAATGATTTATCAACCCGGCCCCAACACAAGCTAAACCGATACAGATAGCCGCAGGAGGACAGATAAATCCACCAGCCAATACTCCGGCTTTTGTTGCGGCAACCACTCCGACTCCTTTGGTAATCAATGCTGTTTTACCAAATACACCTACAGTAACCATACCCGCACCGAATAAGGTCGCTTTGTCTTCTGTAAAATCGTTCTGTGCCATAGTTGTGATTTTTAGTGAAACAATAGGGAAATCAAATTTACATTCTTACTCCGTATTTAATTGCTTGATAATCAACGATTTACTCTATATATTTTTCATCGGAACCATAGTGATATTCCGAACCGTAACCATAGTGATAACCATACCGATAGCCATAACGGTATCCGTAGCGACCACCGCTTCCCTCGGTTCCATTCAGGATCAGGGACATGTTCTTGTATTTTTTCTCCCCGTAGATTTTCTCCAGTTCAGCAAGCATACTCAGTTCAAGCAATCCTGCACGAACCACGAAAATAGTACGGTCAGCCAGCTTCTCGATTATCTGCGTGTCGGCCACCAGTTCGATGGGCGGACAGTCAATCAGCACATATTCGTATTGTTCCCTTACGGTATCTATTACCTGTTTCAGCCGGTCGTCGAACAACAGTTCGGTGGGGTTGGGAGGTATGGTGCCGACAGGAAGGATGTCCAGATATTTCTGTTTCGGATTGGTGACAATTATTTCATTGAGATTGTCAATCCTGCCGCCAAGATAGTCGCTCAACCCCTTGGTAGGAGAGTCGATATAGGATGACGCAGAGCCGTGACGCAGGTCACCGTCGATTACCAACACTTTCTTCCCTTTAATGGCAAAGCTCACGGCGATATTCATGGTCAGGAACGACTTGCCGCTGCCCGGATTGAACGAGGTCACGATGATGACATTCGATGCCTTATCCTTGCCAGTCATGAACTCCAAGTTGGTACGCAATACACGGAATGCCTCGTTGATGATGTCACGGCTGCCCTCCTTGACAACAATGGCCCTGACTTCCTGTGGTTTCTTTCTGAATATTCCTTTCTTCTTTCTTGTGAACAGCGGAATTTCACCGATGAACGGTACGGTTACGCTTTCCAGATCTTTTCTTCCCCGTACACGGGTATTCATGTTCTCACATATAAAGATAATGACTACCGGAATAAGCAGTCCCAAAGCACACGCGACCATTAAGATGTTTTTGCGCACGGGTGACATCGGCAACATGCTACCGTGGGGCGGGGCAACAATACGGGTATTGTAGGCCGTAAATGCCTGTGAGAGTTCGTTCTCCTCACGCTTTTGCAGTAAGAACAAATAAAGAGCCTCCTTTACCTTCTGCTGGCGTTCCACCGAGAGCAGGTATTTGGCTTGTGTAGGGTTAGCTGCTATACGTGATGTTGTCTGTTGCTCCGTCTGCCGCAAACTTTTTATCTGCGAATTCAAGGTTACTATCTGATTGTCGATAGACCTGATTATCGCCCCACGCATGGATGCCAGGGCCTGATCCATATCAACGACCAGCGGATTTTCCGTACTACTGTTCGCAACCAGGCTGTTGCGCTGCAACAGTTGTTTGTTGTATTCGGCAATCTGCGATTCAATATTGGCGCTTTCAATGCCGGAATTGGCCGGAAGCAGTTGGGTACGGTTGGCGTCATTGGACAAATAGTTCCGGATGTAGCGGGTCATGTAGAGCTGGTTGTTCAAAGCCAGAATCTGCGCATTCGTCTGGCTGCTCTGCGCCATATACATGCTCGAAGCCGCCTGCACGTCGGGTAACAGATGTTCGGACTTGTAGGATGAAATGTCCTCGTCCACGTTGCCCAGTTCCTGTTCGATTACGCCCAAACGCTCGTTGATGAACATCGAGGTGCTGATAGCGATCTGGTTCTTGTCCTTCACCCAGTTCTCATTATAAACGGAAATCAACATGCTCAATACATCCTCCGCCCGTTGTACAGAATTATCCCTGAATGACAGGTCGATAACTGACGCTTTCTCATTATTCAATGAAACGGACAGATTGGACGAGCAGGAGTTTACAGCATCATACAAACTGGATTTACCTACATACAATGTGTATGTCTCGCCTTTCACATAATTGGGGGTTGCATGGATAATGATTTTCCCTAATGGCGTAGTGATGGAGTCGAGCAAGCGGCCCTTTATATCCTTTCCGTCGAGCTCCGTCCCGTTACGTGTAAAGTCGGATAAGAGTAATGTGCTGTCTGGCTGTACTTCCAATGTAAACCCAGCCGATTCGTTTTCAGGAAAGTCACTTATCGTTACATCCACTGGTAATGTCAGTCCATAGGCCACCTGACGGTGGAATTTCCCCGGAACGAAGTAATTCATATCCAAACGAAATCGTTTAACTACCTCGGTCATTAAAGCCGGCGACTGAAAGGTGATGAGTTCGTTATTTACATTGGTGCTGGACTGGAACAACCCAAACTCCGAAAAGGATTCCAGATCCGGGGAAACCGACTTGCCTTTGGAATCCTCCTTGATCAACACCGAAGCAGTGCGTGTATATACGGCAGGGGTACACAGCAGATAGACAGCAGCAACACCTGTCGTTATCGCCAAAGACAGGACGAACCACTTCCACCTCGCGAGGCACAGGTACAACAGATCCTGTATCCGCAGGAAATCATCCGGCTGTCCCGGTTTTGTATTCTTTTGATTTACGGCCATATCAGATTCTATATTTATTTCACGATCAACACGGTAATGGTGGTCAGCAGCGAGGCCAACGATAACCAAAAAGAGGTAGACCGCACGTTGTTCCCATTGACTGTCGATTGTCTTGCCCTGACCGAGTTAGGTTCGACATAAACAATATCGTTCTGTTGCAGGTAGTACACGGGAGAAGCATAAAGGTCATATCCCGAATTCAGATTGACCCGGTACAGGGTCTTTTTGCCGTTTTCCTCCCGCTGTACCAGCACGTTCTCCCGTTTCCCGTAGACGGTAAGGTCCCCGGCCATGCTTAAAGCGTCCAGGAGCGTCAGCCTGTCCTTGTCGATATTGAAACGTCCGGGGTTGGCGACCTCACCCAACACGGAAACGGTCAGGTTCATGAATTCCACTGTTACTACCGGATCTTTTACGAGGTTTTTCGAGATCAACTCTTCTTTTATGCACAAGGCAATCTCCTCGCGTGTCATTCCCGCCACATGGATATGCCCCAGCACGGGAAAATCGATATTTCCATCCTTGTTTATCGTGTATCCTGACATTCCTTGATTGTTGGATGCTTCTGATCTTATACCGATTTGTCGGGATATAATCGGAAGGTTGAAAAGGTCCATCAACAAAGGGTCTTTGCTGTTGACCAATATGGAAATCTTGTCTTCGGGACGTACCCTGATTTCCAATGGATTAAGAACCTGCTCTGCCATACCCGGTTTCAGGTCCGTAAAATAAGCGACTTTCGGCGCGGCACATGATCCTAGCAGGGAAGCCACGGTCAATAAGAGTAAAATGTATCTGATTTTCATATTTCATTGATTTTTATTTGTTGGTTGCCTGTCTCGACTGAAGCTGTCCGATACGTTTCGTCAGTCGGATATTGGTGAAAGTCCATATCAGGATATCGACTAGTACGATCCAGTTTACATTCAGATAAAGGGAGAGAAGAATATTAAACAGTATGAATACGGTCGATACGGATATGACGATAATCATGACACTTCGCTGCTGCATTCCGACAGCAAGTAGTTTATGGTGGATATGGTTCTTATCCGGCAAGAACGGGTTCTTTCCGTTGCGTACCCGATGCAGATAAACCCGGACCACATCACAGCAAGGAATCAGCAGCGGGGAGAATGCCAGCACCATCGGATTTATATGTACCGTATTATCATCTGTCCCACACATAGTCAACTTGAGACTGAGAAGACAGAGCATCATGCCAACGGTCAGGCTGCCTGTGTCACCCATGAAAATCTTTTTTCCGTGCTCGGCATTCCCGAAAACATTGTAATAAAAGAACGGCACTAACACCCCTAATGTGGCGAACGCCAGCATGGCATATATATACTGGTGAAACATAAGAAAAGTCAACCCATAAAGCAAACAGGCAATACTGCATAGCCCGGAAGCCAGTCCGTCAATGCCATCGATCAGGTTGATGGCATTGATGATGAAGACCACGAACAGAATGGTCAGAGGATACCCCAGCCATAATGGAACCGAATGAATGCCTAGAATGCCGTACAGGTTATCGATATATATACCACCGGCGATAAGCATCATGCCGCACAGAATCTGGATAACGAACTTGGCTCGATAACGGATGCCGATCAAGTCATCGGCCATGCCAACCAGATACAGAACCATGATGGAGCAGAAGGCGAAAGCCAAGGGCCGAACATCGTTCTCGATTTCGGACAACATCTCCGAATGCCCCATAACCATATTGATCCCCAGCAACAAGGCTACGGTGAAAAACACTACCGGCTTGAATGCGATGCCGCCCAACCGGGGCACGGCACAATGATGAATCTTCCGTTCGTCGGGAAGGTCGAATAACCGCTTGCGGAAAGCGATCAACAAAATCTGGGGAATGATGATACCCGCACAGAACACACAGATCAGGAATGCAATACTGCAATTAACTATCCAAAAAATCATATTATGTCAGAATTTGTTCTTTACTTGTGCAAAGTCATGGAAGAGAAGAGAATTTCATCACCTCTTTTTTGTGCCATTCCTTGTACCGCTTCATCGAGATTCCTATCCCAACAAGTTCCCTGTACCCTGATACTTTCTTTCTGAAGATGTGATTTTTGCCGTAAGCCTGGAGTTCGTCATCCGAGATGCTGACCATTAAAACGGGAAATGGGTAAACTTTATGCCTGAGTACAGTTACATCGTGTGTCACGAACAGCTGACTCAATTGGTAGGCGGATTCTTCGAATGCGTGCCAATAGTCACCTGCTCCATACAGACGAATGAATCGTCCGGTTGTATCTTCTGTGTGAATGATGTCGAACAGGCATGTTTCGATGAGTTCCATCAATGGCATCCAGCAAGGCTCAGTTCCGGAATTGTAACCATTCATTACTTTCAAAAATGTTTCATCCGTTGTCGGGAATTAGCGTATATTCAATTTTACAAAGCCAGAAATGCAGGTTTTATCCTCATTGTAACATGCGCCGGGCTGTTCTGTACAGATGCATTTGTCAAAACAGATAACAGAAACCAGTACTCATCTTGTTCCGGAGCATAACCTTTAATATCCGCAGCTCGTCCGGCAGGTCATAATCAATGCACACCGCTTTAACTTTGGACCATATATCATCCAAAATAGAGTCGGGCTTACATATCATTATTTTATAATAGCCTGATATATTCGGGATTGACTTCCACCCCTACGGAAAAGAACTCGGGCAGCTCCACTAACAGACGTTTCGTTTTCGACCCGCGTACAGTCAGCAATTTTCCTTCATAACCGTCCAAAGGACCGCCTACAATACGGATGTGCCGTCCGCACATAGAGGGTGTCAATTCGCCAGGAAGATAATATTTCGGATTTTTCGACACACTTACAGCATGTATGAACCGCTCCATGTCCGCATCAGCGACAGTCATCGGATTTTTGTAACCACCTCCCTTCTGGAAACGATACTGTATCGTGGGATACTTTTCCACAAACGGATCAATAGCTTCCTGGGTATCATGAACAAAAAGCAAATCCTGGATAAAGGGAACTTCTTCCCGAGTCCGTTTGCCGCCATGAACACTCAACTGCTCTTTCATGGGAGTGAACACCTCGAAATGCTCGTTCAACAGTTGCTTGTATGCGGGCAACTTGGCATTGGCCCGTTTAAGGTCGCGCATCACGTACCAGCATGTCTGTTTTTCACCTTCCGAAGTAGCCATATTTTGGATTTAGGACAATTCTTCTAATCCTGCAAGATTGTAAATTATACTACATATCAAGCAGTTACAAACATTCTTTTCAAAAGCTGGAGAATAACTTCCCATGTCAGTATATCTGTTCATGTTTACACCATAAAAGATTCCGTTATCTCACACATGCACAAAATCTCTGAAGCCGTTTCCGGCTCCATCTTCTGCTACTTCTCTCCATAAGAGAAGTATTTGAATATAAAATTGGTTGTAATCAGCTAGTAAACAATATTTGTTTTATTTGCTTGGAAGACGATTCACTTAACAACTGTTGAGTAAAACCTATAACATCTGTTTGAAATGAGGCACTCGGTTGAAAATTATATCATTTTTATATTGTTATTTTCAGTGAATTGTATAATTTTGTATCCCAAATACTTCTCTTATGGAGAGAACGGAATTTTTGTCGAACAATCTCTCTATAACTTACACTCAGACTTATTTGTAACAAAACCTTTTTTGCTTCATTATTGTTAGTCTGAACTTATCGGTCATACACTTCCCAATAATTAGACGTTTTCATACTATATATTATGTACCACTTTACAGCGCATGACGAGGATACTTGTTTTCATGCCAAATTTTTGTCACTTCATGCTAAGTAAGTCTAAACGGGTTTCAAATGGGCTACGTTCTGTAGATAAGGAGCAAGTTTTCTTTTACCCGCATTTAATTGCTTATTTCCTCTATAAACAGAGAAAAAATTTTTGTTTTCCCCAACAGATAGTAAGTAACTTAACTCTATCTGTTTATAGAGAAAGTATGGCGAAGTTGGAAGAAAGTTGGTTGACAGTAAATTGGTATATAGATTCCTTGTTTTTATAAATCAAGGTATAATGCTGGGTCCCCAATAACAGTATTTTGAGAGAAGATGTAGTATTTATCTGTATTTATCGCAACCGGATATTAAAAAATGTCCATGATGCTTGGGGGTTCCCCAAAAGTTGATAGTCGATTGAATAAGATTGTCAGCTGCGTTGAACCTAAATCGTTATCCGATATTATGCAACACTTAGGATTAAAAGACAGAAAAAAAATGCGATGAATGTCCATCTAACCTTGATGATTATTAGAGAGAGTGTATTGAAAAATGACAGAATCGGATAATCCTGCAAATCATTTTGATAGTAGGTATCCTAATTGAATTTTGTCAGACTGTCTATGACAGCTTATCTTCCGCAACGGAGCGGCATACGAAAGCCGGTTATTTATTTTGTTTTCCTTTTTTCTGGACGATTTCGTTGTGCTTTTCGACCAGTTCGGGGAAATTCCTTCTGATGAACTGCCCGAACGAGCAGTCGTTGAACCCGAACCGCCTGGCCAACGACTTCACGCTTTCGGTTGTCGTGCCGTACAGGTGCATGGCCTCGCTGTATTTCTCCATGCTGCGGCGGGACACCGCGCCGCCCGTATCCGTCCTGACCATTCCCTTCCGGGCATACAGTTCCGGCTCGTGTTCCTTCAGGTAGCTGCGGAACGCTTCGGGTTGCAGCCCGAACTCGGCGGCGACCTGTGCCGTCGGCAGCCCGCTTTCTTTCAGCCGGCGGATGGCTTCGGCATATTTGGCCTTTGTCGCGGGGTTGTATTTCCGGACTTTAGACCAGTCCACTAGCCGCCCTTCCTCGTAGGGGATATTCTTCCGCCTGCATACCAGGTCCAGATGCCACCTTTGCAGGTGCTCGTAGAATCCCTTCTTCGACACTCCCGTCTTCCCGGCTATCCGTGCGGCCGACATGGGTGTCGTGGCATACAGATGCACCGCTTCGGCATACTTCTCCACCAACTCCGGAGAGGGGGCGTGCACGGTACCCCGACCGGTGATTTCCCCTTTCCGCTGCCGTCGGAGAGCCTTCTTGCGTATCCTGATGCGCCGCTTCACCAGATCCTTATGGTAGAACAACAGGTGCTGTTCCAGTCCGGTATAGGAAAGCCCGCAGGAGTCGGCAACCTCCGGCACCGTGACATACGAGTTACCCTGCAAGAGCCTGACGGCCTCAGCATACTATTCCTTGCAGGAGCGGCGCGTGCCGCGCGGCAGCCCGTCACCGATACCCAGCCAATCGCGCACCTTCTCGCGCCATTCGATTATCTCGGGGTAGTGCGTACACGGCTGCCTGCCCAGATTCGTGCCTTCCAACCCGAATTTACGTGCAATCCGATATGCTCCATGCTCCCGCACGCCTCGATGGTATCCTTGTATTTGACACGGGTAGCGGGCAACTGTCCCCGGAGCTGTCCCAACTTAATCTGCCCGGCCTCTTCTTTGCTGCACAGTATAGCGTAACGGGCCAGCACGAGTTCACGGTGGTACTTGGTCAGGTAACACCGGAAACCCGATTCTGTCACTTCGCAGATACGGCATATCTCACAGCCGGAAAGCTCCGTGGAAGCGTACATCTCGATCGCTCGGCGGTATTTCTCCTCCGTCTCCGGCCTGATGCCCCTGAAACGGTTGCTCTCCTTACTGTCTTTTCCGGATGTCTTCATAGGCTTTCATGAGGCATCTTTCAGGACAACCGTTCTTCCACCTGCTCGAACGAAGCGTCCTTGAGTATCACCCGTTTTTCCGCATCGAGCAGGTAAAGGGTGGGCATCGCCTTGAGGTCGTACACCTGTTCGCGGGTAAGCCGCTGATCGGCATCATAACCATCTATCCAACCGGCGGGAAATTCCGCCTTTTCCCACGCGGGGGTCTTGCCCTCCACACACACGGAGAGGAGTTTCAGACGGCCGGACTCCAACAGGTCGTTCACAACCGGGGACAGGGTGAGCAATTCCTTCACCCGGCGGCAGTCCTCGCAATCGGGGTCGTTGAAGTAAACCAGCACGTAGTCGGCCTTTATGCCGGAGAGCTGCCTGCGCCTGCCGTCCCGGCAAGTGACGGTGAAATCCGCCGCCACGTCTCCCGGACGGTTCTTCATGGCTATTTCCAACAGGTAGCGGGGACGTATCTTGTCCGTATCGGACAGGCAGGGGTTGTCCAGCAGTGCCCGCAATACGAGGATATGCAGTTCCTCGTCATGCATGGGCGAATTGGGCTCGTAGAGGTACTTGTCACTCAGCCCGATGAAGTGATACAGCATCTCCTGTCCGGTTGCGGCGCGGCGGAAAAGAGTATCGATGGCAGCCTGTGCCCGGTCGGTATAGGGCAGGATGCCGAGGAAATCGACAAAGGCCTGCTCGGTGATTTCAGGACGGGAGATGAGCGACGTATCGGCAAAATCGAAGTGGTCCCAGTAATGCAGGGACAAGTACGCCGCCCTGTCTTCAGGCGCCGTCAGCGTGACAGGCACGTCGGGCAGACGGAATTCCTTGGTTTTCTGCTGTTGGGCATGTGAACAGGAAACGAGACTCATGCCCAAAAGACAGGCGAAAAAAGTATGATTCAGCATCTTCATATCTTATGTTGTTAAAAAGGCGCCGGATGTGGAAACGTCCGGTGCCGTTGCATATACCGGTTCGGAAAATCTCATTCGCCGGCAGACGGTTCAAGTACGATGTGCGGACTGGCAAACAGGCTGGACAGGCTCGGGTATGTCGCATGATAAACCATGCCTCCGTCACCTGTGTAATGCAGTTCCACCTCGTCCGTGTACCAGTTAAACTCATATTCCTTGCGAAGCCGAAGTTCGTACTGGCCGTCGGCTGTTACGCTTACCGACCCGATACGGCTTCCGTTGCGGGTACGCTCGAAGGATACGAAAGCATCCTTCGGTATGTTTTGCACCACGCCGGCGGTATTTTTATATTGAAGCGTCCCGGCAATCGATTGGTTCGACACACGGAAAGTCTTGGAATAATACACTACCCGGCTTTCATCGGACGAAATCACGATGTCCCCGGCACTTACGACGCTATTCACAAGGAACGGCAGGGTCTTGCGTTCCCCACGCTGACTGGAGGCAATATTGTCCGTGTTAGCAATATCATCCGTACCATATCGCCGTTCCGTCTCCCGCTTGGCATCCACGGTATAGACAAAACGCCCGGGAATCGTGGGATGCGCTTTCAGTTTGGTTCCGTCCAGTCTGTTTTCCGCAAGACGGCCGGCATCGATTTTCAGCATAGGCGCGTCGATATAGATTTCGAACGCTTGGCCGAAAGGATCCACCGACTTGTTGTCAAAACCGGCAAAGCTCGTCACATCGATGCCGATATCCACCCGCTGGTCGGGTTGATATGTCCATTCCAACGGGGTGACTTTTTCCGGTATGTCTGCCGGTATGGCACCGGATGCTACCGTGCGGTCAGGCTCGTCGGCCTCTCCCTGCCAGTCGTTGTTGCCGTACTTCACGCGGGCTCCGAACCGGAACGGGGTGTAGTTGGCCAGCTCGAAAGTCGTACTGCGGTATGATCGGCCGCCATATATACCGGGATTATCCTCGTTTGCATCTTCCGGCAATACCGGTCCGAGCCGGTTGTCGTTGGAGGCGATGTGGATCACCTCGGCGCTCCGGGCACGGTTGGTCTTCATGTAGATGGAATATCTTCCGGTACCTTGCGACGGGCTGCTCAAAACTTCAGTTCTCGGTTTGAACATCAGCATACGGCCACCTTGGGGATTGTTGGTCTGCCACCAATTGTTCGATTCATCGGGATAGAATTTGCAATCGAATGCAGTCACTCCGGCATCGGGTTCCTCACCGTCCTCGTAATAATCCAGGTATTGCGAGTAGAGCAGGAATTCGTCTTTGCCTTGCGCATTGGCAGGATTGTCGTTCCCTGTCCCTTGATCATTGTCGGACCTCTCTGCCAGCAGCATGTCAAACTGCACGTTGGCTCCTTTTTTCTGTGGAACCAGACGATAGTATATCACTTCATCTTGTACGCCCGAGCCTACGGCATCGTATTTGTTCAGTCCCTGCACCGTGATGGATACGAGATTGGTGGAGTATTTGAACTTGCGCCGCATCGTTTCGAAATATTCGGCTTCGATATAGAGCGTGCCCTCGTAGCCGTTTTCCTGATTCAATATGTTCTCGAAATAGACACGCTGGACGCCGGGACCATCGGCCGTGTAGACAAATTTGTAATCCGGCTCTTTGCCTTGATAGACGGAAGAGATTTCACCGCTGCTGTACCAGTCATTGTCCGCCTCGCGCACCACGGGCAGTTCCATGCCCGAAGCGTTGCGGATATCCAGATCGCCAACGGAAAGGTACACATTCATCGGGAACAGCTCCTTGGGACAGCTTTCGGGTATGGTGAACATGGCCGTAACATGGGCACGGTTGTTCTTGTTGGCACCGTTCCCTAAATTACCGTATATTTCCGTCCCGACCCATGCAGGCACGAAAGACTGCTTCCTGATCGTGATGACCTTGATTTTGCGTTGCAGCCGTCCCTTCTTGACAAGCAGCGTACCTTCCAGTTTCTCGTTATTTTCCAAACGAAGCAGGTGTATCTGGATATGTCCCTGTCCGACACCGTTCACGACCTCGAATTTCGTCTCGAATGTCTGCGTCGCCACCCCGTTGTCTATCCAGGAGACCGTTGCGGCATCGGCTTCGGTGATGGCTTTGTCATTTTTTCCTTTAATGGTATAATTGAGCGTGTAGCTGCCTCCGTTTTCCGTAAAGCTCTCGTCCAGTACGACAAAAGTCTTCTCTACTGTCAGGATATAGTCCGTATCTTCCACCTCGTTCACTTCATCGGAAATGGAAATCCATACGTTGTTCGTGGCTGCCGCTTCCAACGCCTCGGCAAAGGAGGCCTGACCGAAAGATAGCGCGCCCTCGATGTGAAGCTTGTAATGGTGGTTCCGGCGCACGAGGAGCTGCTCGCCCTTGTCGTCAACCAGCAGGACACGGTAGTATTTCTCTTCGTCCTGATCCGGAAGATGTCCCCGAAGAATTACGCTGACAGGGGCATCGGCACTGTTCTCGCACTCGAAGACATACTGGTTCATGCTGGATGTCACGTCCGTAATATCGCTCATCTTGGCATCGTTCACGGGAAGCGTGACGAAGGGGTCGTCGCTGGAAGGCCACGTGAAATCAAAGCCTTTCTTCGGGTGGTGCGGGGCCACCGTTCCGAAAGCGTTGGTGTTGCAGACCGCAAAGCCCGTAATCACGATATGCCCGTTATTGTCCGGGTTGTCGACGGAGATTCTCGCGTGGTTGCGGATCAGTTTGACGGAATTGCCCGAGGTGGCCATCTGTTCGGCTATATTGCTGTCGTTTCCTGCATCGCAGGCGAAACGGCCCCAATAGATCATGCGTCCGGACGAGCCCTCCAACACTGCCATGACCTCGGACTCCGACTTGTTGCGGAAACTGTCCTCCTTGAATTCATCCATATTCTGGTTGGCCAGGAAATGGATGGTCCGGGTATTTTCGGGCACCTCAGCCTTGAATGTGCCCTCCATCTCCCCCGGGCCGGGCTTCTGCACCGTGACACCGGCCTTGACGGTAGAGATGAAAAGCCCGTAACTGTCAAAGCAGAAAAGTGTCATATCTTGCACTCCGCCACCGTCAGGGTCTACCGCACGGGTGACGACTTCCTGCATCGCAGGAATTTCCGTCTTGAAATTCAGCATGATGTAGCCGTCGCGTGCCTCGGTCTGCGGATTCTGCCACAACTCGCTTTCGCTGCACGAAGCGAGCAGGGCCGATACCGCAAGCAGGGCGACAAGCTTGTCTATTATTTCCTTTATCATATTTCGTTTCTTTTTGACAGGTTTCTACGTTTATTCCTTTTTACCGTAGGCATCGCGTACACAGGCCACTCCGGTACCGCTAACGGTGTATTTCTCATTATAAAATCTTCCGCTTGCGCTGTAATAGTACTGTCCGTTCAAGCGGTAGTCTATGGCGTCTGCATCCTGGTCTTTCGAGCCCTGGAATTTAAAAATGATTTTAAGTTCGGCTTCTGTGGGCAGGCGCCAGTCATCCAAGGTAACCGTCCTATCGGTTTTCGGGTCTTTATACGTTTCTACATAATGCGCGCAGTGCTCGCGTGCAACGCGGACACTGTTGTCACTCCCGTCCAGCTTCAGGTTTCCTCCTCCAACTTGGAATTCGCCTACACAGGAACCTATCATGAATGACGGCGAGACCAATTGGGCATTGTCCTGTCCCGGATCCGTAACCATAAGTTCCGGATGGTATGTATCCTGGACCATACGTGGACGGCCAAGAGTATATTCACTGGATGTCCCTGTCAATACAATGGTGTACATTCTGCCGTTAATTTCGCTATAGCGGGATTCCCGAAGTCTGTTTGAGTTTGATGTGTAATAGTATTCATATAAATCAGACTGTCCGCTTCCATCATTCCTCAATTTTGCTACTTTTGAAACGAAGAATCCGTCCGGAGGACCTCCAAATAAACCATCTGTCCCCGTTAGGTATCTATATTCTCCGTTCCAACTGGAGATATTTCTGGTGGCAAGGGCGATTCCGGTAATTTTATCACCTACATATTCATAGGTAGTCGGGTTAGGATCTGAATTCTTGAAATCATCGCGGTACGAGTACCACCCCTGGATATTCGTGATATATTCCAACGGATACTGCTCAATGGTTACGGTACGTTCGTTGCCGTCCTCATTTGTTACCCGGACTTCGATATAACGTATCGTATTGTTCCTGGGGAGGTCGCTGTGTACATCCAGCTTGCCGTTGAGCCCCTTGTCGGGAGTAATGAGGATGTTGCCATGGCTGCGCCATCTGTATCCGGTACTCACTCCCCATTCGTTATCGTTTGGATTATCGGGGTATCTTTTCTCCAAGTTCTGTTCCCTTCCGAACTTGTCTATATAGTAAACCCGGGTAATCTGTGCCGTCACTTCCGACGAGGAGGTGAAGATCAGGCTGGTGCGGTCGTCCTCCTTGTTGTGCATTTCCAGGTCGTACCGGTTGAGCACAAGGAAAGTCGGGCGGTCCCCGCCTCCGACATTTACCGTCTCGTCTATCCAATTCTCCACGGTATATTTCAAATCCGTCAACTGCACCGGTGTGGAGGGATTTTCCGCTCCGGGGGCATTGACCGTTGCCGTTACCCTGTAGCAGGTGTTGCGGTTCAGGGCCTTGCCGTTACAGACAGGAATCTGGTAGTAGTTATCGGGACGCAGTTGCGGGTCGGTATCCTTCTGGTAAGTCAGGGGAATGTTCATCACCAGGCGCACTTCCTGCTCCATGGAACTTCCATTGTCCCAAGCATGGGCATACATGTAAGCCGTTACGGTAATTTTGTTCGCCGTCCACTCAAGATAGCCGCCGGAGGTCTGGGCGGTATTCCTCAGCTTTGCCGCACCGTCCGCACCCGCCACTACCGATGTGGTATAGGGCATATTGCGCAGGTAGTAACCTATGCCTTTGGAATCAAAAGTCACGTCTTGGCCTTTGTTGATGGTCACCACGACTTTTGCCGCTGCCCTGCGCAGCGTGACCGCCAGCCGCGTGTCATTCCCTTGCGAGCCGTCGTAGAGGACGACCGGAGCAGCAACCGCCGGTTCATCGTTCCCTTCGGGATAGGCTATGCCGTCCATGAGGAATGTTCCCGGGACACCTTCAATGTCTTTCCCTGTCAGGTGAATGTTCTCGTCCTCCTGCGTCATCGCCTTCAAGGCGTTCAGGTTCGCGAGGTTTTCAAAATCCTTTTCCGGGTGGGTGCTGTTGGCGATCAGATACACCCAATACCTCTCATTTTCCGTAAAAGACGACCGTTTTACGGGCAGTGTAATCCGTCCCGTTTCATTGGCTGACGCGTTCACCCGGTCGCTCCACACCTTCGTTTTCTCGTCGGTATCGTTGAAAATCAGCACGTCGATATGGCTCACTGCGACCTCCGCCCCTTCGGCCGGTACGGTAGCACGACTCACCGGCAACGCTCCCGACGAGATGTCGAGGATAATGCTGTTGCCGTTACCTCCTGTCTGCCCGCCGGGGAGATCGTCATCTTTGCTGCAAGCGGCAAGAAGCCATGCCGCCGCACAACAAATCATCATATTGTATATAATCCGTCTCATCGCTTGTTAGTTTGTAGGTATGTCAACCTGTTTGATTACAATCTTCTCGGTGCTCTCGCTTCCTGTCCAGTTCGTGGCTCCGCTCTGCATGTTGATCAGCAGGAGCGAGCTTCCCGAAGGATCCCACTTCGGGGTATAGGCGATGCCCAACGAGAACTGCTTGTCCACGTTCTCGCCTTTCAGTGCCCTTACCCGGATTTCGTACGCTGTATCGGAAGCCACATAAGGCGGTGTCACGAGTGTGTTGACACCATCCACGTTTTGATATACCGTCAGTTCATAGTCTGCGGCTGTGGCATCAAACAGCGTGGGCTGCCATTCCTGTCTCACAGGACCTGTGATGGTGAACCTAAAAGAGTAGGTTCCCGCTGTCGATGATGCGCCGCCATTGTAGTAAACCGTCGGCTGCGCGTAGGGGGCGGTCCCTCCACCGAAAGGTTGCAGCAGTTCATAGGAAGGGTAATCGAACTCCAACTGATAATCTCCACCGTCCTCCCAGTCGGCCACATCGTATGCGACAGTTATCTTGCCGCTGTTGTGCATCAGGCAGCATACCGCATAATACTTGTTCCTTTCAATGCGTGGCATATAGACCAGACCTTCGCGCGGCTCGCTGTCGAACGTGTAGCCGATTTTGAGGATGTTTCCATGCTCATCACCCGGTGTGTTCCACGAATCGCTGCCCCAAGGGTTCTCGAAAGGATAAAAAGGAGCCCCCAGTACAGGCGTGTAGTTTTCGGGGTTCTGCCTCTCTTCGGGCGTGATATTCGTGGCCAGCGTCTTCGTTACCGGTGCTGAAGAGGGGACGAGTGAAAACTCGCCGGTACCAGTGGCGCCTGCCAGTTTCAGCGTTTCGTCGGTCTGTGGCATCAGGTAATTATACGCACGCGTTCCGGCTTCCAGCAAGGTCAGGTCCGTTACACACAGCTCTCCTGCCTCACCTGCTTCTTTGGCCGCGAACACGCCCAACTTGCCTATGGGACGCTTCAGTTGGAACGTCAAGACATCTTCCAGCGGTGTATGCCCCGAATGGCCGGGGTCGATCGGCTGACGGTTAGAAAGTTTCGAGAAGTCGATTGTTTTGGATTCCTTGCCGAACATTGGAAGTCCGTAGGCTTGGACATCTCGTGTCAGCGTGGTAAACGTGAAATCATTTAGTTCCGCTTCCGTAGTATTTTCCGTAAAGGTTTTCTCGGCACCTGTGGTACTCATGGCCTTCTCGTTCGCGATGATGTAGAAGTCTACCGTTTCGGTAGTCAGGGAAGTCATCGTCAGATCCATCCAGAATGTAGCCGGAGTCTCCATGTCTCCGCTCCGGAACTCGTGGCCCGCCAGTTGTCCTTTTACAAAGGCATAGACACGAAGCGAGTGAATGGCCGATTCTTCGCCGGTCGGTGTGCCGTCGGTTTCGCCGACAGCGCATGTCCCTACGTTGAGCCGCACTGCCACATCGTGCCGTTCCCCGAGCGATGCGGCATCTTCCTTGACGCACCCGCACGGCAACAGGCCACAGCACACTGCTGTAACTGCCCAGTATAATATTTTTCTTGTATTCAGCATATTCTTTTCGGTTCGGTCTAAAACTCAGGTTTCACTTGTTCGATGTACCATTCGGGTACGCTTACCGTGATTTCTCCCGACTTGAACTCGATGCGTATCGGGATGAGCACTTCATGTTTGGAACAGTCTATAATAGGATTGTCGGCAAGGAACCTGGCGAGGTTGACTTCGGCCAGCGGTTCCCCGTTCGGGGCGGCGCTCAGGCGGATGTTCACGTTCTCGTGGTTCTTGTGACGCATTATGTTGGTACGGGCCGTGAGCAACGCTTTTCCGGCTTCGTATTCGGTTTCAAGCAAATAGTCGGTTGCCTCCCCACAGGCCCGATTCTCAAAATCGGTACAGGGCGAGACTCCGCATATCTCAAGCACAGGCAGCGAGCCTGCGCGGGTTCCCGGGGCGGGAACTCCGGCCACTTCCACCGACAGATCGTAGTGAGAGCTGGCGAACTCTATGGTTTTGGTCTGGTTTGCCTCTTCATCACCGCTGTAAGGCAGTACGGTATAAGAGGTCGTAGCATAGTAAAGTGAATCGTTGCCGGCAACCTGTTTCTCGTCGAAATAATCCCCGGCGGCAAAGAGCATCCGGCCGAAATCGCCCGTGGCGATGCCATCGACCTTCGTGTGGTGGGTGTTCCCCAGGCAGACAATCCGGTAGTCTCCGGCAGCGAGCGGGGGAAGCGTAGCCGTGCGGTCCTTGACCTGTTCCTCTGGTAAGATACTCGAATTGACGCATCGATTTTCTGCATCGAATACGAACATCTCCACCCGGCAGATCTTGTCGGGGAATATTTCCGTGGTGCCGTCGCCCTTGTAGCTGAGCAACAGCGTGTTCGTGCTCAGACAGTCGTCCAGATCCTCACGGATGCAGGATGTGGCGGCTCCGGCGAGCAACGTCAGGCAGAAAACAATATTCGTCAATTTCATATATATGTGATTGAAGTGTTAAAGGATAGACAGGGCGGAACTTTCGCCCTGCCTATCGGGTTATCAATTAAAATTCAGGTGTGACAGGAACTACATCCCAGCTCATGACGTCAACAGTTACCTCCACACATTTTTGAGGATTATCCAAATCCTCATCGCTAAATGCAAAGTTCATGACGTAAATCTTGGCGAAATCTGCTGTAACAGCAGGAGTGAATGTACTGGTAGCCAAGTAAAGAGGAACCTTAGTTCCTTCATTTGTTGTACCAATCAATTTTACAAGAACTTGAGGATGGTTAGTATTTCCAATATTATTATCTTTAGGAAAGAAGTGGTATGCAGGACGGACATTGCCTTTCTCGTAGGAATGCTTATACTGTGTATTTTCATCCAATGTAACCAAAGGCAAGGTGGTTGCAGGACTCTCTGTTGAGGTAAATTCATCGTTATACCACGCATCAGCAGCTGTCTCGAAAAGGCCGAATATAGAACCGGGGTTAATATCGGAGTTCTGTATGTCACTGGCTGTTCCTCCCTGACGGTCTGCTTTCCCGAAATAGTTGTTCAACATGACCTGCTGAACTTCAATACTCTTGTACTTACGCTGACCTTGAGTAGGAGCTGTATACTCAAATTTACCGATTTCAATTCTGGATACACGCGGTTCAAGCACTACCTTCGCTTTGTAAAGCGGGTGTCCTGCCTCGTCTTGACCGGACACAGAAGTCAACTCGACTTCTTTATAAAGGTCTAGATCAGTCGGATTTTGCTGTTCGGCGATTATCAGGTCTTTTTTCAAATCTACATAAGTAGATGCATTTATTTGACTACCGTTGTTACCTACAACGATTACCTTGTTCACCTCAGCAGGTAAAAAATGGAATACCTTATCTGCGCGGTCGTCAAAATTACTTTTATTGCTGAAGTAGTGGGTTGCCTCAGTTCCTTCGATTGTTTTTCCTTTATACAGGGTAGTTCCGTCTGTAAAGAATACCTGTAAATCTGTCAAAGAAACCTTTGAGTTGTCTTCTACCTCTTGACCGGCGCCTCTGGTTACTGGAATCACATTAGACAGGTCAATGCTTACACTCTTTGGGGTGTTGTCCAACTGTCCCATTTCATCGTCTTTGTTGTCACATGCAACAAACGTCATTGAAGCAGCTAAAGCTGTCAATAAAAAACTCTTGACTTTCATCTTTTTGTTATTTAAAAATTAGTAAAAAGGTTTTTATAACTTCTCGCTTATGGATTTTGTCTACAACTGGTCGATGACCTGCCGCACCTCTTCGAGGTTATGCCGGGCAGTCGCGGAGCCTGCCTCCGAAGCACGGCGGAACACATCCTCCGCCTTGTCGTATTGTCCGGCCCCGGCGTATGCCACACCGAGGGTGGAGAGCAGTTCTGCCGACCGCGCGGTGACTTCCGATTTCTCGAGCAGCTCCACCGCCTTGGCATACTCCTCACGGGAGATGGCGTTCACGGCATTCTCATTGAGTGCGGAGGGCGAAGCGGGGAAATAGCGTAAGGCGGTGGCCATCACCTTGTCGTACCCGGGCGTGCCTTTCCCGTAGGAATCGGCCACCTTGTACATTTCCGACAGGCTCAGGAGGTCGGGACGCTCATCGACCATGCGGCGAGCCTCTTCGAGGTTAAAGTTGCGCACGTTGTACTCGATGCGGTACTCGTTGCGGCGCAACGCGGGGTATATCTCGGTGAGCAGCCTGTGGTAAATGGTCGGCGGCACGAGTTTCTGGAGTTGCAGCTCGCAGAAATCCCGTTCGTCGGGGTAACGTTCGATGATTTCATATACCTCGTCGCGTTTCAGCAGGTTCGGGAAGTCGCCGAGCACACGGACGAAACCTTCCCAGTCCTCACCCTTCCAGTCCACGTGGAGCATCTCGGGAGCGATAGCGTCGTAACGGCGGATATAGTCGGCCAGCGCCTTGGCGCGGTTCTCGGACAAGGCCATATTGTGCGCCATGCTGCCTTCGGGAGAAGCGTAACCGGTGATGTAGATACCGATAATCCTGACGTCGGTATTTTTCTTTACCAGCTCGATGGAGTTGGAAACGGTGTCCAGTTCGGCACGGTTGTTCTTGAATCCGGGCAATATATTATAACTGTCCTGCCGGAACTGCAGCCGGGCGGTGCGGGTTTCGGCACGCACTTTCACGGGTTCAGGTTCAGGGGCTATGCTGTCGAGCTTGTAATCGGGGACATAGGCAGGAAGTATGCCCGCCCACAAGGACTGCTCCGCCTTGCCCTTGTCGCAGTTCACGCAGCCGTGTACCTCTTCGCGGATTTTGATCCGCCCGTCGAGCATCCAACGCTCGTAGGGCACGGTGGCCGCATAATCGTAATGCTGCCCCTTGCTGCTGTGGCGTATGATTACCTGTGCGGAATCATTGTGGAAAGGGGGAAGCTCCACGCTTTCGAGCCGCTGCGCCCGCAAGTAAACCTTGTGGCGGGTCTTGCCATCGATGACTATCGGGGGAAAGGTCACCTCGCGGCTACTGTCCGCCGACATGAGTACGGGTGTCAGTGCTACGGTGTGCTGCGTACGGATTTTCGCCTTGCTCAAATCGACGGACATCGTCAGCTCTACCGTGCGGCCCTGCTTGACGACCCCTCCCTGACGAATCCCGATCAGAGGCAAGTAACTGGTTTCGTTCTCGGCATGCAACATCATGGGACAACATGCCAATATCAGCAATAATAGGATGTATATGCGTCTCATAGTCATTTTCTTGTTATTTGATTATATATATCAGGGAGATGCCCGCCTTGGTCGGGCCGAAATAATGCTTGTCCTTGTTGCCCTTGAACTTGCCGCAAGTGGCACACTCGTACTTATCGTATTGCGTGTAGATGTAACCCAGACCGATCGTGGCTTCGAGGTTCCAGCGTTTGCCTAAAATCCATGAGTAGCCATACGACAATCCGAGACCCGTAGCCCAGCCCTGATAACGGTGATCCTTCGTGGACTTGCTTTGGAACGGGATTCTCACGCCACTGATGTTGTAGAACGCGTAACCGCTGTGCAGGCCGAAGAAATGGCCGTTATAGCGTTCGCAGAGCCAGTAACGGAACTCCGGCATTACCATCCAGTGTTTGATTTTCTTGTTCTTGTCCTTATTCAGCGTCCACGGGTTGTAGGCACCCGTGAGGTCGAGGGTCGTGCGTTTGCCCAGCCCAAATTCCAGACTCAAGTTGGGCGTGGTACTTGACCAATACAATAGATTGGTCTTTACTGCGATATCCTGCGCTTTGACAGTGCCCGTGCACCAACAAACCGCAAGAAAAACACCGAAGATCAATTTTTTCATATTTTCCTTATTCTTGTTATCTCATTCGGGCCGGAAAACCGGCACGTCAACTCCCAAACCAATACTTCTCTCCGAAAGAGAAGTGGTAGCGTATAACATTGATGATAAGTGGCTGAAAAACAGATTATGTTCGGTTCGAGCGACTGGGAATGCTTAACATTCATTGAAGTAGAACCGGTTTAGAACTCGGATTGAGACTTAAAAAACAAGCTGTTTATGCCGTTATAATCAATAAAATACGTATATTTGCACCGTCAAATACTTCTCTTTCGGAGAGAAACGGGCAAATACTCAACAGTTTATCGCCTTGGCGGGATTTTCCCGCACTATTTCAACGACTTGTTTTTTAAACTCCAATGGTTGCTCTCTGAAGTTTGGCAAAACATTTTTTCGGTTGCATGATTCCTGTCAAATCATTCCGTCTCCTGTCTGTCTCTTTTTAAGAAAAATACCGTTCAGGAAAAGACCTGGTTTTCTACTGTTTATTTTTTGAACGGTAATTTTTACTAAACAAATCGCAAATGCCCGCTTAACGGCTCATCTGTTTTTTCATTCTGACGGACAATAAATTTCGTTAATCGTGAAGCGCTTATTTGATTTTTGCGTATCTTTGCACTTGCAAAATACTTCTCTTAAAAAGAGATGTTTTAAATTGCACAACTTTTCAGTTTCTATAGCCATTTTCCGAATGGCTTTTTTGCTGTCCGTACGGTGTGCGGGTATTATGCAAATCTTTCTCCCGATTACAGTGATTTTAGAATAAGGCTGTTGGCCTTGTCCACGACCGATGTGTCTAATGAGGCAAGGTAGATACGCGTGGTATTCTCCGAATCGTGTCCCATCGCTTCGCTGATGGTGGAAATCGGAATGTTCTTGCTCTTTGCGATGGAAGCCCAGGCGTGGCGCGCGACATAGCTTGTCAGCGGTATGGCAAGCCCTAACTGCCGGCCTATTTTTTTCAGTTTGTCATTGACAAGATGGGCGGCGTTCTTGTATTGCTTTCGGGCATCCGTATCCATATCCCGGATGATCGGCAGCAGATAAGGAGTCGCGGACGTATCGTACTTGCCGACAATCTCCTGCATGGGTTTCTCCCACTTGATAAAAAGCTGCTGTCCCGTCTTCTGGCGGCGATAGACCAGAACTCCGTTCTGCAAATCCTTCTTTTTCAGGTAAGCCATATCCACAAATGCCATTCCCCGGGTGTAGAATGAAAACATGAACAGATCTCTCGCATAATCCAGCACAGGACTGAGCGTCAGGTCCAGATCCCGTATCCGGCGGATTACTTTCAGCGGGACGGCACGTTTCACTGTTTTGTCCACGCCCGTATAGACATGTTTGAAGGGATAGCGCTGCACGGTCAGTTCCCTTTCCACCGCACGGTTATAGATGGCGCGCAGGTTGCGCATGTAAAAAGAGGAGGAGTTCGGGCAGACATTGATGCCTTTCAGAAAGGTCTCGTATTCCACCATCAGGTTGGAGTCCACTTCCTCGAACAGCAGGTCCCGTTCGCCCCGGAAACGCAAAAAACTGTTCAAGGCGGTCGTATATGTTTCGGCCGTGCGCCTTTTGCCTATCTTTTTCAGTTCCTGTATGAGTTGTCGTGCAAAGGAAAGGAAACCGCCACAGTCGGCCGGAGAGGAGAACACTTCCACCACCTTGTCGGCGGTATATCCCGTGTCGGAACGTTCGAGCCGTGCGATGACGCTCCGGAGCCGGGACAGGTCGTCTGCTATGGCGGTCTTCATGGAGAGCAGGTAATTCCTGCGTCCCTCTTCTGTGCCGGAAGCCACCACGACCTCGGAAATGCCGGCATCCCATTCCGAAGGAAAAAGCCTGTAGCCGGTATGCAATTGTCTTACCAGACGGTTGTGAATCACTTGATAGTAGAGCGAGCCTTCCTTCATCTCGACGGAAGAGGCCCGGAATTTAACTTTTACTGTTGCCATATTACTTAATTTTCAATGATTGATATTCTGTCATTAAAGAATATGGCAAACAGTCTGGCAAGGATGTAGTCCGGAAAAATATTACTATAATAATGTTTCTCAATCGTAAAATGAGAGAAAATCCACCTTGCTTAACATTTCTTTACTTCGATATGGCGGAGACATGAAAGAATGTCATTATTGCACGGAACGGAAGAGGTGCGCGCACTGCATGCCTCTACCTGTTATGGAATGGAAAGATATAGAAATGGTGCGCTTGATGAAACGGAAAGCCGGTCCCGCCAATCTTCATTTAATATCCGGACATGGCCGGATAAGTCATCGGTAATGCAGAATTGTTGCAATGTTTCCTGTTCGGCGCAGGCTGCCGGAAACAACCGTATAGCTGTACAGATGGCAGGATTTACCGGCACAATGGGTCTGGCGGATGTCAAATCTGTGGATTGGATGGTTTTCCAAACTACTGTTCTGGACCAGGCCCACTCGTGCCCGTTATAAATGGCCATATCAGGCAACGGGCTAAAATATTCCGGACCGGGATGTATCTGAAACCATCATTTGAGATACATCCCGGTCCGGAGTAAATGTCGCTTCAATCAACACACCCTATCCAACGCTTGCAGTCCACCATCATTTTTTGTCTATCTTTATATATTCCGAATACCTGATTTCCACATACGGGTTGTTGCTGGATATGGTCTGACGGATAGCTTTGACCCTCTTCCAGAACCACCATCCCTTGTATTCCACCCATACAGCCTGGTTAAGCGTCACGGGTATCTTTATGTCACCTTTGAGACGGTTCTCTTCAATCAGTCCGCTAAAATGTATATGCGGCGTGACCATCTCCACTTTCTGCCGCAGTAGCGGGACGGTATCACGGACAATGAGCGTGTCGCGGACGGCGGCGTCTATCGGTGCTTTCACCTCGACCTCATGCCGGGCCGCCGCTTCGAGATTCCTGATTTTCACGCCGAGCCGCCTGATGGTTTCGGCATCCTCGGCACGGAACTCCTCATACTCGTCTATGGTCAGCCGCAGTGCCTTGGCATCGAGGGCCATCGTCGCTGAATCGGTCCGCATCCGCTTCACATCGGAAAGCAGGGCTGTGCTGTTCATGCGGAAACGGTCGCGTTCTTCCGTGAGGCGTATTGTCCACCGGTGCTGCAACCAGAGGATGCCGCCGAGCAGCAGCACGGTTATCAGAAGTGTTTTGTCCAGCCTATTCATATGTCACGGATTTTTCGGGAATGAACCAGACAAACTCATCCATGTAGGCCTCTTCCAACAGAACCAGCCCGCCCTTGTTTTTCCTGTCTTCACCGGACAGGTCCTCCACGACCAGCCCTCTCCGGCCGGCCAGTCCGCCAAGCTTCATGCGGGAAAGTTCCGGAGAAGCGATGATTTTCACATAAGTATTCTTTGTCATAACCGGCAGTTTAAAAATCGGGTTATTTATGCAGGTTCTGGCATTTCAGCAGCTCCCGGATGTCGGCCCGGATCTCGTGCAGGTCATTCTGCACCGTGTTGAGCTGCATCATGGTCGCCTCGAACACGGACTTGTCCAGCTTCATGGCGTTGATGCGGTCATACTGGTTCTTGATTTCCACTTCCAAACCGATACATTTGGTCTCCAGTTCTGCAATCTGGGCCGTGTTGTTCACATGCTGTATGTACAGTGTCAGCGAGAACGAAAGTACCACGACGATAATCTTGAAGTACTTCACTACAAATTCCTTGAATTGTTCCATATCATTATTCCATTAAAAGTGAGAATGCCTCCCTGATGGCCCTTATCAGAACCTCAGCCGCCGCGCTGTCCCGGAATCCGTAGATGACCAGCGCGACCATTATCACCAGATATATCCACCAGGCAATTTCTTCCCTGGTGACTTTATGTTTCCTTTTCACCATCTGTCATAGGGTTTTGGGGTACGATCACATTGAAGATGACATTGCCGTCACTGCCCTCGATGCGCAGGCGGTTCTCCTCCTTGTGCCTGATGGGGAAGATATCCATCAGCGCCTTGGCGGCATTGACCGACACGGCCCTGAGCGGCGCAGGGGAAAGCGGCACTCCGAAACGGTCGGTATAGTCCGAAGTGGCCGTCTCGTCCATGACGGCCTTGAGGGTCTCGGCCACCTGCAGCTTCACGGCCATCGTCTCCATCTCGAACCGTTCCGAGGAGAGCAGCGCCTTGATATGCGCCAGCACATGCGGTTTGTTCATCAGGTAATTGGCCGAAGCGTACGGATTCTTCACCGTATCCTCACCGAATACCTCCACAAAGCATTTTTTCGGCCGTCCGGCATACTCCAGCCCGCCGTTCACATAGAGGTTGCAGAATTGCAGCTCCTGCTCCGTGAGCGGTTTCTCTTCCGGCCTATCCTGCGTGTTCGCTATCTTGTCTGACATCGTTTCTTCCTTCCTTTTCTGAAAGAGTAGCGGGTTTGTGTCCCGGAGGTTTTACAAAACCCGCCTTTTCGTTGCATAACAATTGTTCCATTAATGCGTCATAGAATACCTGGGCCAACGCATCGGCACACGCCTCCGCGTCCGCCAGCGAGTTGATGAGCCGCAGGTTGAACTTGATTTCCAGGTCGTAGCCCGATATGAACGCCATCAGTTCGTTCCCGTCATAGCCCAGCGCCCCGTAGGTCATCCGGTCCGCCGTGCGGAATGTGATGGTCTCGGGAATCCGTTCCCGGTCAATGCCTGGGGCTTCCTTATTCGTGTCCATACTCATATCTTGAAATATTTACGGGTTTTCTCTTTCTTCTGCATGGCGGTTGCCGTCCCTTCCGTCTGGCGCAGACGGGAGGTATAGACCCCCAGGATGTCGAGCGTGGCCGTCACGTCGGCAGCCGCATCGTGGGCATCGTCCAGTTCCACGCCCAACCTTGAGGCTACCAGTTCCAGTTTGTACGAGGTGACCTCCGGATCGGCGGCAAAAGCCAGCCGCCCCAAGGCAAGCGTGTCGATGTAGTGCGGCTGGAAGTTGCCGTAATAGTCCCTGCTCCCGGAAAAGGTCTTTTCAAACTCGGCGGCCAGTCCGGCATAGTTCACCAGCTGTTGCAGGAATCCGATGTCGAAGGCGATGTTCTGTCCGACCAGCACGGGCTTGCACTGGTTGCCCTTCGAGAGGGTGGCGCGTTTGGCGAAGGCGATGACTTCTCCGGCCACCTTCTTCATGTCCATACCCTGCGTGCGCAGCATCTCCATGGTAATGGCGGAATAGTCCAATGCCGCCTGTTCGTACTTCATCGGGACATATTCCTGTCCTTTCGCCTGCTCATGGCGGGTACGCAACACCTTGCGCCGGGGAAGTCCCGCGTCCTGTTTCCCGTAGGGGGCGATATACGCCTGGTAGCGGTCGAATACCTGCCATGTGTCGAAACGGACGGCCTGCAGGGCGATCTGCGTGCAGGCGCATTCACGGCAGTCCAGCCCTCCGGTCTCGAAATCCAGCCCGATGCCTACATATATTTTCTGTTCAGTCTGTGGTGCCATATCTTCTCAGGATTGGATGAATAACAATGAGTTCTTATAGGTCTGCAATGTATTGCAGCCGTTGTAGTCGCTGTAACGGATGACGGCCGTGAGGATGACCACCCGGTCCTTAAGCGACTGGATCTCGGTGCGGTGCTCCATGTAATAGTCGTTCCAGCACACGCACTCCGCCAGGCGGTTGTTCTGGGAGAGTGTCAGCCTGGCGAAACGCTTCCGGCTTCCCGTCTCCCTGTCCTTGTAGGTATGCTCGGCTACATCCACCACCGTGGCGCAGACAGCCGCACGCCTGCCGTCATTCTCGTCCCGTGCCACCTCGTCCAGGGTCAGGTAGGAGGCTTTTCCCTTGACCTGCCCGCTGGCTTCCGAATTGTCGAAGATGCGGCGGTAGTCGATGCTGCCGATACCCGACACGGCAATCTGCTGCTGCGACCAGAAGAAATGCCGCCCGCGCATGTCCTGCGGGAAGTCCTTTTCGGAAAGGGAGAATCCCAGTTCACGTGCGGCGCGTTCGAGCAGCGCGCAGCGTTCGGTAACCGCCCCGACTTTTTCGATGCGGTCGAAGCATCCGGCAAGGATCATGTGCTTGACATGCCGGGCGTTCACGGGGACTTTCACGGCCTCTTCCGCGTTGTCGGGATCGTCCCAGTAACTGTATTTCTTGAGCTTGTAACGGAATATGCGGTGGATGAAGTTCTCGATACCCGTATATGCCCCGCCCCGGTCGCGTTCCGTGACGATGTATTCCACTGTCCTGAGGCCGACCTGCTTGATTCGGGTAAGCGACCAGAAGATTTCATCGGTGGCATAGTCGGTGAAGAACTCCGTCCCGGAGCGGTTGATGTCCGGCGGCACGATCTTGGCCGGCGAGCAGCGTTCCATCTCCGCCATCAGCGAAGGAATCTCCTTGTCGTCCGCCCATTGCAATGCCACGGTATAGAACGCCGACGGGTAATTGGCCTTGAGCCATGCCCCGCAATAGGCTGTAAGGGCGTATGCCGCGGCATGGGAGCGGTTGAACGAATATTTCCCGGCCACCTCTATCTTGTGCCAGATTTCCTCCGCCTCATAGTCCGGGCATCCGTTCCCGACGGCTCCGGCAATGAAATCCGCCTTCAGCGTGGCCATCAGGTCGGCTTTCTTCTTTCCTATGGCCTTGCGCAGGAGGTCGGTCTTCCCGAGGTCGAATCCCCCGAGCGTATGGGCGACGGACATGAACTGCTCCTGGTAGACCATGATTCCGAAAGTGTTCTTCGTCGCTTCATAACAGCCGTAGTTATAGACCGGGGCCACCTCGCCACGCCTGAAACGGACATAATCATCGGTGGCGCCGATGTCGAGCGTGGCGGGGCGGTACAGGGCATTGACGGCGATCAGGTCCTCGATACACTCCGGCTGTACATCCTGGATAAACCGGGTAATGCCCGGTGAAGAGAACTGGAACACATTCTGCGTGTTACCGTCCGAGAGCAGCCGGTAGGTCTTCCCGTCTTCCAGCATATCCTGCGTGATACGCCCGATGGTGAGTTCCTGCCCGAAATTCCGGTTGACCAACGCGATGACGGCACTCAGTTTGGCAAGTTCCTTTGTCGCCAGCACATCCTCCTTCAACAATCCGATCTCATCGACCGAATAACCGTCGAACTCCGATACCAGTGCCCCGTCCATCTTGCGGACCGGCAGGAAATCGAAGCATTCGGCGGGCCTGCCGTCCCGCGTGTCCGGTGTGACAACGATGGCCGAGGCGTGTATGGAGGCCGCTTTGGGCTGTCCGAGCAATCCTTGCACGTCCTCGATGACCAGCGGATAGGTCTGGATAAAGTCCCGAAGTTTTCTGTTGGAGGCAGCCTGTCTGAACAGTCCTGTCCAGTCCGTGCCGTCATCTATCATGGCGGTAATATAGTTCACGATGGAGTGAGGCACGCGGTGTACGCGTGCCACGTCCTTCAAGGCGGCTTTCAGTTTCATCGTGGTAAAGGTGCCGGCGGAAAAGACACGCTGGCGGCCGTCCGCGTTGTACCGTTCTTCCAGGTAATCCTTGATCTCCTGCCGCCGGTCGGAGGCATAGTCGACATCTATATCCGCCTTACGGGAGGGCGGAATGTCCGCCCTCCACAAGTCCTTTCCCCACGAACGAATCCATTACGGTGAATGCTTCATTCGCTTTTTTAATTGTTACGTTTGTCACTTTCATTTTTTATACTTTTTATAGTGGACGATATCGCATATCGTCTGTTTGCAAACCTTGAATTGTTCAGCCAGTTCATTTTGCATGACTCCCGACCGGTGTAACCGCCTGATATGATCCGCTTGTTCATTTGTCAGTTTGGCGTTCACACTGTTCTCTCCATAATCATCCCTGAGTTTATGCACCATAGAATGCATGACGTTTTCTTGCCTGGTACACATTTCCAGGTTGTCACTTCGATTATTGTGCTTATTGCCATCCTTATGATTAACCTCCTTTGCCGCATTCCAATCATCAAGAAAATGTTCTGCGACAAGTCTATGGATTAATTTTTTACATATTTTTCCGTCAGAGGCCAAAGAAACATTGTAATACGGGGATGTACCCCCGACCCACGGTTTGATGATTTGTCCGTTCCTCCAATATTGGGATGTGGCATTACGGACATATCTTCCGACACTTCTAATTCTACCGCAGGAGCTTACTTGATAAATTCCCTCGTAATGATGAATATCTTTCCAAATTTCTTCCTCGTCCATTATCGTATATATTTCTTGTATCGTATTATCGCGCTTACCGTCTGGCGGCTGACGCCGTACTGTTTTGCCAGGCTGTTCTGGGAAGCCTGGCCGGAAGAATATCTCACCCGTATCTCTTCCGCCTGCCCGTTGGTCAGTTTGGCATTCACGCTTTTTTCGCCGTAATCCCGTTTGAGGCCACCCGCTATGGCATGTTCCATATTCCGCTGGTGCGTACACATCTCCAGGTTATCCGCACGGTTGTTGTCGCGGTTCCCGTCGATATGGTTCACCTCCAGTCCCGGATTCCAGTCGGGCAGGAAATGCTGTGCTACCAGACGGTGCACGGAGAACTTCTTCCCGACACCGCCCTTGTAGAGCCGGACACAGTCATAGAGCGAAGTCGTCCCGCACCAATGGCACATAATGCGTTCGGGTTGTATCCAGGTAATGCCGTCATGCGAAACCTGCCGTTCCAGACTCTTGACACGCCCGAGGTTGCTGATCCTGTACTTTCCTTCATAGTTCTTGATATCCACCCAGATTTCCCGGGTGTCAGCCATGGGTTATACGGTTTAGTGCTGTCTGAAAAATTTCCCGGTCTATCTCCACGCCGACGAACCGGCGTCCCGTATTCCGGCAGGCCACGGCCGTGCTGCCGCTGCCCATCGCAAAGTCGAGGACGATGTCCCCTTCATCGGTGTAGGTGCGTATCAGGTATTCCAGCAGGGCGACAGGTTTCTGTGTCGCGTGCAGGCAGGAGCGTTGCTTGTCGGTCTTGAACTTCAGCACGCTGCGCGGATAGCGTTCCGTGGATATGTAATCCCGGAAATTGTCGTGCTTCCGGTATATCTCGCCGGCATCGCATTTCCGCTGGTGTTCGGCCATCACGACCTTGCGCCTGTGCCCGTCCGTCTTGATCGGATGATACTTCGGCAACCTGTCGTAGAAGACCAGAATGTCCTCGTGCGCCTTCATCGGCATACGCCCGGCATTCAGGAAGCCTGTCGCCTGCGTCTTCTCCCATACCCAGGCATACCGCAGCCTGCGGAGATTGGAACTGCCCAGCAGGCTCGTAAAAGGATGCTGGCAGAACAGCAGTACGGGAGTGTCGGGCCTGGATATGCCCTGTACGGCATTCCACATCCCGGGGATGTCTATCACGGCATCCCACCGGCAGTGTGTCGTACCGTATGGAGGGTCTGACAATACCATGTCGGCGGTGATGCCTTCTTCAGCCAGCAGGGGCAGCACATCGAGTGCATCGCCCCGGTAAAGGTCGCAACCGTCATAGGGACGGTGGTGTTCGTAGGTCGGATTCATGGGTTTCGAGTTCCTTTAGGTTCCACAAGCAATCTCGGCGGTCAAAAAGGATTTCGTCGCCACACATCAATTCATCTGCGTATATCGTCCGCTCTTCTCCGTTACGGATTACCCGCATCCGGGCATCCGTGCACAGACGGTAAGTCTTGCCTTCAGATTCCATCTCCACATAGCGTTCGCCCTTGCCGAGTGTGATGTCCGGGGCAAGCACCGTCAGTTCGTCTTTCCAGCTGAGCCCGCAGCGTTCCGGCACGAGGAAGCGCGAGAAGATAAGGTCGTATTTCAGCGGGTCGATGGAGGTTATGCCAAGCAAGTAGGAAACCAGCGAGCCCCCGGCGGAACCGCGACCTATACCAGTTGCGATGCCTCTCCGGTGCGCCTCCCGCACCATATCCCACTGCACCAGGAAATAGTCCACATTGTCGGTCGATTCAATGATATAGACTTCCTCGTCCAGCCGTTCCCGATAGCGTTCCCGCTCCGGTTCCGGCACTTTCCGGTCCAGCCCGTCGTCAAGCAGTCGGAGGAACATCGTACGGCGGTCACCATACCGTTCCCGCTCTTCCGGTCGCATACGGTATTCCGGCATGAACATTCGCCCGGTCTCGAATGAGGCGTCCGCACGTCCGGCAATCTCCACCGTGGGACGGCACATGCGCCTAAACAGGGAATCGAAGTCCCATTGCCCGGAGAACAGAGGACGGAGCGTGTCATACAATTCATCCGCTGTCTTGAAATACTGGTCATCGCTCTGTTCATGGGCGGCTCCCGTGGCAATCTTGTTCACCACGATTCTGTACCCTGCATCGTCCTTGTCCATGTAGTAGCAGTCCGGAATCAGGACTGGTTCTACTGTAAATGAATCCGTGTCGGCATCATAACAGTTGCCGAAATAATATTTCAGGGCTTCTAGTTGCTCCCTGTCGATGCGGTCCGCCTTGTATTCGTTGGCGTCGACCTGGTAATAGACCGCTTCGGCACCTTTCCGGATACGCTTCACCTGTTTGGGGTGTCCGGCCATCCAGTAGACGGAACGGATGGCGAAAACCACCACACAACCTGCGGCATACATCAGCAGCTGTTCATAGCGGAGGGTGTTGTCTTCCGAATCGACCATGACGGCCCGTTGGATGCGCAGCAGATTATGCAGCCCCTCGTTATCCAAGGCATAAATCTTCAGCCCGACACGTTCTTCTTCGTGCATCATTGTCAGCGAGTAGCCGAATATATGTTTCAGTCCGGTATTGGCGCACTCCTTCTGAAGGTTCAGCGTGGCGGCCATTGTATTGCGGTCGCAGATGCCGACAGCCGTATGCCCGAGCCATTTCGCCTTGCGGCACAAATCTTCCGGCGAGCAGCAGGCGTTCAGCAGCTCGTAGGAGGTATGGATGCCGAGGTTCACGAAAGGTACATCATGTACCGGAGGCTTGGGCCGGCCGATATATTTCAGCAGGTTGAAACGGAATTCTTCCCGCAGGTCATAGTAGTACCAGTTCCTGCCGAACGGGAAGGCCACATGGAAGATTCCTTCTTCCATCAGCACATCCGGACTTTCCATCAGGTTGAACACGAGCTTGTCCCCGTCGCCGCGGAAGATGGATTCCACTCCCGACAGGTCGGCCGTGAAAAGCCGCCCGAAGCCGGGAATATCCACCACTTCCGTATCGACCGGGATATAGGTTATCCGTTGTGCATCGAGCCATGAGAAAAGTTCCTGTATCATCTTTCCTGTACTTTTTTGAGTTTGTATTCAAGGACGGACAGCAGGCGGCAGGCGAAAATCCCGTAGATTTCCGCTTCCGTGAGTTCGTCCCAGTCTTTGGCGGCATCAGCAATGTCCGCGATGAAAACCTCGAAATAGGGTTTCAGCCGTTCAGCCGTCCGCTTTACCGACTCGACGGCATCACCATCGTAACCGATGACTACGGTTCTGACGCCTTTCGATTGCAGCTTGTAGATCTGTACATCGGATATTTTCTTTCCGAAAGTGGCCACGGCTGCGACATGGGAATTGTCATAGAGTTCGAGTCTGCGGGTCAGGGCGATGACATCGAAAATACCTTCCGCGAGGATGACCGTATCGGTTTCATCCATACGGACGGCATCGTAGTTATAAAGGAGTCTGGAAAAGTCGTTTTCCGTGGAGTTCCGGTAACGCAGGATCTTGTACCCGCCGCTATGTCTGGTCTTGCGGTTGTGGGCGTCTATATCCTCTTTCGGCCAGGTATGGCGGGAGACATAGCCGACAACCGTACAGTCATCGATGACCGGAAAGACGACATAGTCCGCGTAGCGCGGATTGAGCCTGCCGGTTATCCCGACCGGGAAATACTCGTAATCGTCGAAACAGAAGCCGCGCCGCTGCAAATACGGATGCCGGAAAGTGCGCTTGTAAAAGTCCGGCAATTCGACCGGCACCAGTTCGTCGTCTATTTCTTCCGCCTCGTCCTTCTCCAGCAGGTGCAGGTTCAACGGTGCGGCAATGTCAGCTGTCTGCAAAACCATCAGGTCCATGCGACCGATAGCCGCCAGAAGTTGCTCCAATGTACGGGTGGATGCCCCGCAGGAGAAGCAGTGGGCCATGAAAGGCCGGCGGTGGGCAGTCGCCTTGCCGATGTAGATACCGAACTTACCGCCCGACTTTCCGCAGAACGGGCAGCGCGGAACGATAAGGTTCTTACCGCTCCCGTCCCGTTTGGCACCCGTCTCGCGGGTTATCTCCGAAACCAGATATTGATATTCCTGTACCGACAGTTCCATATTAAGGTATAGTCGTGACCGCTACAGGTTGGTTTGAAATGTTTGGAAAAAGAATCCGGATTAGCCCAATAAAAATAGACCGGCAGAATCATGGAAGGTCTTTCCACCCAAAGGAAAAGAGAAATTGTCTTCCCGGCTGGACAAAAAATGACTGCTTTTGTCTAATCGATAAAACAATATATAAATAAGGAGATTGATAATCAGCATTGGCTGATTATCAGGTGTAGAGATGTACTTTTCTAAAATGATCACTCTCTACATAAAAAAAGCGTATTTTTTGTGCAGTACAATAAACATACTGAATGAAAAGTATCGTTTTCCAATTACTACAAATAACGGATTTGTATTTGCGAGGTCATTCGAACTTTCCTCGAACAAAGGTCGTATGATATCTCGAACGCCAAGACCCGTGAGCGGAAACTGAAAGCCTTGGAGGCGGCAGAGGAATTGAAATGTGAAAACCTGCTGTTGATAACATGGGGAACGGACGATATGGCGGAATACAAAGGGCATACAATAAAAATCGTATCTGTCCGGAATTGGTTTTACGCATGTAAGCTGCCATATATTCTCAACATTCCAGTCGTTACAAGTCAAAAAGCCACCGACACGCCGCATCCGGATCGATGGCTTTTTATTCCCTGTTCAGATTCAGTGTCCTCTGCCCGTCATAGAACACCTCATTGTCGTAGTCGGTGGCAATCCTGATAGTGTCTCCTTTCTTGAAGAACCGGCTTTTGGCCACGTGCAGGCGCATAACGTTCTCCTTTCTTTCAGCCGATGACTGGTTGAGCGAAACAAGGTGCGTGCACGGGCGGGCCAGACCTTTGGCCTCCGAACAGTTGTACTCGGTCAGCACGTTCCGCTCGTCATTCAGCCACTCCCGGTCTTCGATGGTAGACTGGTAAGTCACCACCATCCATACCTTTTCGTCCGCCGCCAGGTCCTTCAGGTCATTAGCCACCGCGATACGCTTCGCCCGTTCATGGTCGGCTCCCCATGAACGGCGGTTGGCATCCGTCAGCAAGTCCATCGAATCCACAATCACGATGTCCGGATTATATCCTTTGAGCTTCCTGTATTCCGAAATGCCGTTCTTGATGTCGAGTGTCGAGACCTGGGCATTGAAACGCGGGTAACTGCGCACCGTGATGCTTCCGGCATACGAGGCGACCAGTTTTTCCAGATGTCTCATCTCCGTATCCGAAATCTTTCCCCGCTCGTAATAGTAGGCGTTCCTGGAAATCAGTCCGCCGGAATAGGCGTTCAACGCCTCTTCTTCCGAACCTTCCAGCTGGAAATGCAGCACATGCAGCCCGTCATCGATGTCCGCCCTGACACCGATCCATTTGGCGATGTGCGACTTTCCCACGCCTGTGCTGGCCAGGAAACAGGTCAGCTGACCTCGCAGGTTACGTCCGGCATTGAGCGCATCCAGATACGGGATGTAGAAGCGGGACACACGAGGGGCGGCCGAGCGTTCCTCTTCCTCCTCGCGCCGGCGGTTCCTCTCGAAACGCTCCTTGAAAGTCGCGGCCACATCGACGAACGAGGAACTCTTCAGCGTGAACCCTGCCAGCCACTCGGCATATTCCCGAAGAGTCTTCTCCGCCTTGTCCTGTTTGTTCTCGTTATACAGTTTTCCGACCTCCGCATAGACCGACTGCAACCGGACCCCCTTGATGTAGGACTCCAGCATGTCGGTCATCACCTCGGCACTCTGTCCCTCGTCATACTCCCGGAAAGTGTCTATCAGCTCGATGGCGTCGTAATCCTCATGGAAGGTCTGTGCCAGCACGGCATACGACGGCGGTGTCTTGTATGTCTTGAAGTGTACGGCTATCGCCTCCTGTACCTGCTGGAACGAACGGTCCGGCAGGTATTCCTTACGCATATGCCGGGCTAGGACAGCACACAACGGTTCCTGTCTGAGCGCCGTGGCATAGAGTTCATACAGGAACTCGGCACTGAGCGGATTGACGGCACTCATGGCTTCGCCTCCTTTTTCCGCCACGCCTCACAGCGGATACGGTACAGTTCCGGATAGCGCGCCTGTGTCCTTCTGCGGCATGGCTCCGCTTTCGCACATTTTGAGCATGACGGGGAGAAAGGCGTCCACATCAGCGTGGAGAGCGCACAGACGAGATATCCCGCTTCGGTGGAGAGCAGTCGCCGCTTGGTCGTCTCCTCGTATTCCGGATAAATAAAACGCCCGAACGGATGGCTGCGGCGGTCTTCCACTGCCCGCGCCAAATCATGCCGTGACAGCCCGAAACTCTTCAGCCACCGGTCCTCCCGGTAGCGGCGTTCCTTTCCCGAGCGGAGATAGCGGCCGATGGCTTTCTTTCCGAATGAATGGGAGACGTTCCATTTCCTGCGATACGCGGTATCATATCCGGAAATGGCATATGTCTGGCAGATACAGAAGTCGGACAGGCGTTCCGCACTGACGGAGACGACCTCCCGGCACAAGCCGTCGAAACACATCCCGAGTTGCCTGTCCGACTTGCCGCCGGTAGGGAACACAAAATCCGCCCACACCGTGGTGCGGACCAGCCGTGTAAAGAGCCTCCGGCATCCGTCAATCCATTCTTTTCTCTCCATCGCGTGTCAATAGTTTGCGCAGCTGCGTCTTGGCTAGGAAGATGCGGCTTTTTACCGTTTCTACGTTCCTGGTCTGCAAAGTACCGTTGTTATAGGTGATTTCCATGATTTCCCCGAGTTTGTAACCAGCCTGCTGCAAGAGCAGGGCTTCCCGGTAAATCGGTTTGAGCCGGTCCAGTGCCCAGAGGATGTCATCGTTATAGAACTCGCGGTAGTTGTCCATCCCCATGCTGTTTCCCGACGGTTCGTCCTCATCCGACAGCGAAGAGGATATTTCCGAAATGTCGATATTGTCGTCCGGGGGCATGCGGTTCCTGTTGCGGTTGTTCAGGTCCGCCACAAGCCGTTTGGTCACGGCATAGATCCAGGTCTTTACCGGACGGGCCGGGTCATAACTGTCCATATACTTGAAGAAGTTGGCCAACGCCTCGAGGTAGTTGTCCTCGATGTCCTCCTGGTTATAGGTATATTTGATACAAATGCTGTATATCAGATTCTTGTGCGGCATCACATATTTTCTGAGAAGTTCCGCCCTCTGTCTCGCGGATTCGTCTTCAGGCTGGAGAACCGCAATAAACACATCTTTCTTTTCCACGTTTCCACTGACTGAAAAGGTTGATAATGAATCTCATGTCCTAATCTGTCAGCTACCGTGAGCGTCAATTGAAAAAACGGGCGGCAGCATTACCGCCGCCCGGAAAAAATCCAAACCGTTGTCGGCTTGTCACAGCCTGTGCCTGCGGATGTAATAGTAGAAGAGGTGGCAGGCATCCGCCGCATTGTCATCCACCGGGACAATACCGTATCTGTCCTTGCAGGCCGCGACCATCTGCGTCTTGGTGGCGTGTCCGTCTCCCGTCGCCCATTTCTTGAGGACAGCCGGGTTGACGAACTCCGGTTCCGGGATATCCAGTTCATCGCACACTTCGAGCAGGATACCCCTGAGTTCCGAGAGCCGCCGCATGTCGTAGAAATGGCGGTTCACGCTCACATCCTCGGCCACGACGCGGCGGATGCCGTAACGACGGAGCAGCGAGAGCAGCGTAGTCCTGAAAGCGCCGTGCATCTTGTTGCCGTTGCGCCGTTTGCTTTCGGTGAAGTTCCATGTCCCGGCCTCATGCAGGGAGAAGTATCCGGTATGCGTGGCGATGTCCAGCGCCAGTACCTGCTCCCGGGTCAGTACGCTATTCTCCGAGTCTCGATTCGCCATTCTCTTTCACGATTACCAGTTTATGCGGATAGCCTTCAGCCACATTCCCGTGCGAGACTACCAGCACGGTACCGCCGAGCGAGTTCAGCGCCTCGAACATGGAGGCCAGCCCCGCTTCATCGACCGCCTCGAGTATCTCGTCCAGCACGAGCAGATCCAGTCCCTTGTCCCCGTCGCAGTTGCTGTTCACGAGTTTCTGCATGGCAAGGATGGTCGCCAAATTCACACGGGCGGCTTCGCCTGCCGAAAACTTGCCGAACGAGCCGCAGTCCATGCCGTCGCGCAGCAGTGAGATGGAGATTTTCTCCCTTACCTTACCACTCTTGAGGACGGTATACCCGTCGAAGCGGATACGGATGTCGCTGCCGATGTCTTGCAGGAACTCGTTGGTGATACGGCTGAGCGCCTCGATTTTCGTGTTGGCCAGATAGGTCTTGAACTGCACGAACCGTTCCCGCTGTATCTCCAGGGCACGGACCCGGGCATCGACGGCCGTCTTGCGCCCTGCCGCCTCGTTGGACTTCCCGCGCGTTTCACGGAGAGTGTCCTTGAGCGATTGTATGAGGTCGGGTGAAGCCGCCTCATCCAGCTCCCGGATCGTGGCCTGCAAAGTGTCGATGGCGCAGGCCGCAGCCTGTATATCTTCCTTGCCTACCCGTATGCCGCGGTTCAGTGCGGCATTGCGCTCGTCTATGAATCCGAACACCTCGTCGAATACCTTGCGGCGGACACCTTCGATTTCACTTTGCAGGGCGGTAATTTCGGAAGCGATGCGTTTATGCCCGCTTTCCACCTCTTCCACGTGGCGGGTGGCATTCCTGATGGCCCGTTCGTGCCCGGCCAGCTGCTCCTCCCATCCGGTGCGTCTGCCTTCCAATATCCGGCGCTCATGGTTCAGCCGGTTCTGCTGCAACTCCACGGCATCCGTCTCCTCCTGCTTCTCATCGATACGGCCGTTGATTTCCGTGAGCTGCCGTTGACGGAGCTTCAGTTCCTTCATGCCGGCCTCGATGTCGAACTGTGGTTCTGCCACCAGAAACTCATGCCCGCAGAAAGGACAGGTGATGGAGCCGGCCAGTTTGTTCGAGAGGCCGTCAATACCGGCAGAAACGATACGCCGTTTATGACGCAGTTCCTCGATGCTGCCGGACAGGTCGCGCAGACGGATGTCGATTTCCCGCAGTCTCTCCGCAGTCGTATCGGACTGATCCCTGTATGCCTCACAGAATGCGGCATACTCCTTCTTGAACTGTTCCCAGCCGTCAGTCCTGTTTTTCAGTTCCTGTTCCGCCTGCTTCAAGACGGCATCGCAATCCTTCAGCCGCTCTGTGGCGGTCTGTAACCGTCCTTTCTTTTCGGCAATGACCTTGTCCCAGTCCGTCTGCCGGGCATCGGGAAAGAGGGACATCATTTCCGCTATCTTTTCCAGACATGCTTCCAATGCGGTATCTCCGGCTTCCAGTTCCTGCAAAGCCTCGTCCGCCCGCTGCACTCCGGCAAGCTGTTCCTCAAGCCTGTCCACGTTCTCGTGCCCGGTACGGATCTGCTCCCTCTTGGCCGCTATGGCCGTTTCCAGTCCCATGATACGTTCCACACGGGTACGCCCCCGCTCGGCTCCGGCTTCCTCCTCCTTGCGTATCTGCTCCTGTAACATCCCGATACGCCCGTCCAACCCGGCCAGTTCCAGTTCCACCTGCCGTTTCTTTTCAGAGAGCGGCACGATGTCTTCCTCCACTTTGGCGATGGCTTCATCCACCAGGATACCGTTGGAAAAGCGGTTGATGACCTCTTTCTTCTCCTTGTCCGATGACGAGAGGAAATCCTCATACCGGTATTTGGAAAGGATGAAATTGTTGAGCAGCTCGTCGCGTGTGATACCCAGTTTGTCAAGAATATACCGGTTATAGGCATCCACCGAAGGCTGTACCGCTTCATCGGTTACCACCTGCTTGCCGCCACGGTAAAGCGTACAGCTGACAGAGGAAGCCCCCTTGCGCGGGATACGGCGGTTGACGAGCAGTTCCTCGGCGGCGGAATCGTTGATGAAACGCAAAGCGATACGGCATTCTTCCGCTGCATCGTTGATAATCTCCTCCGAGCGTATCTTTCTAAGCGGGCTGCCCGTGATACCCACGGCAATGCATTCCAACAGGGCAGACTTGCCGGCCCCGTTCGACTGCTGGGACTCATTGTCCCGGTTATCGCCGAAAATCAATGTCGTCACGCCTTGCCGCAGCATGTAGGACAGCGAACGGAAGGCGCAGAGATTTTCGGCTTCTATCGTCTTTAATTTCCACATGATCTGTTTTCTATTCTAGATAAATACTCCAATCCCATCGACACATCCTCGATCTGTTTCTCCCGGCAGAAGTCCTCGTAGGTTTCCCGGATGCGGCGGCTGTCGAATTTCTCGAAGAGCGAAGAGGATACCGCCTCCGGCAGCTGCTCGTCATCGGCAACCAGTTCTACCTTCGCCGCTCCGGCTTCCAGCAAGGCGGCTTTGTCCACCGATTTCATCGCGGCGGCAGGTGCATGGACACGCACCTTGACCTTGTAGCGACCATCGGCCTCCATTTCACGCAGCTCGTCCATCAGGTGCAACCCGGCACGTTCCGCCGGCATATCCATGACACGGTACCGCATGTTCACGCGGTTCTTGACAAACTCGTACGTGCCGTCCGTATACAGCACCGTGTATCCTTTCTCCTCGTCCTCCCCGAAGTTATGCTGGCGCGAGGAACCGATATATTCGATTCCCGTCCCCGGAATGACGGTACGGTTGTGGTAATGGCCGACAAAGACCTTGTCGAAAGGAGAGAATATCCTGGCAGGCAGTTCCTTTTCCGAAGGCTGTGCCAATGCCCCGTTGATACCCTCATGGATGTAGAGGAAGTGCTCCGGTTCTCCGGAAAGCGCTTCCGCAGCCAATCGTCCGAGCCTTTCGGCAAAAGAGCCGTCTTCCGGAAAATAGCTCATTACATGGAGCGCGAACTTCCATTCCGGGCGGCACAGGGTCAGGTACTCATCCACGACAGTCACATTCGGATGCCGGTCGAAGACATGACAATATCCGCGCAGGGATTCCTGGTTCACCTTGTCGTGGTTCCCTTCCGCCAGCGTGACATGAATGTCATGGTCCGCGGCGGATACAAGCATATCCCTGACGGCCAGCAGGACATCGAGTGTCTGGGCGGCACGGGAAAAGAACAGGTCTCCTCCGACAACCACTTCCCGGATATCCCGTTCCCTGCAAATTCCCATGGCCTCCTGCCAGTTGGCCTGGAATGCAGGGATGTTGTCTTTCGAGATGTGGATGTCATTCAATAACAAAAGGCAGGGTTTGTTCTCTTTCATACTAAGTGATTGTGATTAGGACGGGAGGCCCGGATGCCTCCCGTCGGATTAGAATTCAAGAACTTGTGAAAGGCTTATCTGCGGTGGCGGGGACGCCCGGCACGCTCTTCCGTTTCCTCCGGCTGCTCTTCTTCCTCCCCGGGGACATCCTCCGGTTCGTCACTGGGCTTCGGACCCTCCATCTCGCTTTCGATCAGGTCGAGTAGTTCCCGGTTGCTCGTGGAGCGTGTGACACGCACGGAGAGCCCTTCCTGCTCGATGTAGCCGCGGATCATCGCACGCAGCTCCTGGCCTTCCTCGGTCTTCTCACCGAGTTCCTGCCGCTGAAGCTCGTCATAACGTTCGAAAAGGTCGTCCAGCGAGATGCCTCCGCCTTCACGCCCGTTTTCTCTGTTATCTTTCGTACGGCGGTCGAACGAGAACGCGGATATATCCTCCTTGGGCAGTTCACCGTCCAGCGTGTCGATGACCGTCTTCATTTCATCCGTCTCCATGAGCGACATGCCGTAGATACCGTCGCACTGTTTGAGGAACTCGACGGTGGCTCCCAGATGATAACGGGTGTAGCGGTAGATGATTTCCGGGATACGCGGCGCACCCATCAGGGCGGTCAGCTCCTCCTTGGTCAACGGTACCGGTTCCGATTCGTTGTCAATGGAAATGACATACTCGGTCTTGGCTCCGTTCTTGCGCTTTTCAATCTCCACCGGATAGGCGTCATACACCGAGGAAATCGGGCACGGGTAAGACGGATTCTTGGCCAGTTTCTTGCTCCACAGCTTGAACTTCCTCTCATCCAGATCCTTGAACTGGGCATGGGAAAGGGTCATCATCTGCACGCCTTTGGCTCGTTCACCCAGGTCGAATACATAGAGACAGTGGCCGTAACTGTATTTCAGACCGCCTCCGAACGAGCCCCCGGCAATCTTTTCCGCCAGTTTGTCGTCCCCGTCCTCTTTTGCGGCTTCGACGGCCATGCGGCGGTAAGTCTCGATGGGATCAACGCTATATCCGGCATCGGTAGCGCGGGTGACAGTGACATACATCTTTTGGGGCTTGTTCCCCGTAGCGGGTTTCTCCAGCTCCAGAAGCAGCTGGTGGACGGGATACTCATAGCCCGGACGTGTCGGCGAGCCGTCCGGATTGGGAGCGATGGGCAGGATACGGAGACGGTAAGTCCCGAACTTGTCCATGCGGAAGAACTCCGTACGGGCGAACGCCCTGTTCTCCTCCTGGGCACGCAACTGTGCCTCCTGATAAGATTCCTGAACGCCGAGGAACATTTCCTCGACAGACATGCCTTCCATGCCGTTGTTCTTTTCTTCTTCTTGCATAAACGCTTTGTTTTATGGATTTAAAAATGCCCGAAGAATGCGACACGGTATACCCGCATCGCAAAGAAACTGGTAACAGGACGGACGGGTTCGGTTGCACCGTCCGCGTTCAACTGATAAAATTGGGAGAGGATGTCTCGCTGACCGTATCCCGAAAGAGGATACTCATTTGACAATATGGAAAGGTCTTGCAGCGACCGTGGAATACAAAATTAGGCAAATTACCCGGAACAGCCATACATGTACATGAATGTTTCTCACCGGCATTGTCCTTCAGCGCATTACCGTTTCATTTTAAGAATGCTTTTAATCTCTCCGAGCAGTCTGTCGCCGCCCGGCGCGTTCCGCGCTTCGGCAAGCAGCCTCCTGCGGTTCCGGCGGATATACTCTTCTCTCTTGCGGCGGCATATGCCTTCATAGTAGGCTTTGCGCTCCGGCGTGAGCCGTTTCCCGCGCCGGCAATAGACCCCGTCCCGGCGGTACTCGTCCAGGTAGCGGCGGAACTTCGCCTTGCCGCAGGAAGGGTCTTTCGATGCCTCCGCCACCGACCGTATGACCTGCCAGTCCGGCTCGAAGGGCTGCTGCGTGGCGCATAACCTGCGGAGCAGATGATAGACTACCGGCATCTCATACCGGAGCATGAAGCCTATCCGTGTCTCGTCGAAAGGAAAGCGCTTAAGCGTCCCCTGCGGTCTTCCGTCTTCTCGCTTTCGGGGCTTCTGCTGCCGGGGAGACGGTTTCTTCTGCGGCTGCCGCCTGATTTTCTTCTGTTTCATGATGTTGCGGTTGAATGGTTTGCTGTACGGTTTCACGGACGGGAACGTTCCTGCGCTCCGCAATCCTCCGGCGGCTTTCAATATCGCCGTTTACATTGAGTTTATGTTTCATGACTATACAAAATAGGTGAAGTTGAGTTCTACATTGACATTGTACATACCGCGCTCGTAAAGCTGTATCCTGCGCGAACCGCCGTAGATGGTGAACGAGGAGCCCCGGTTGTACTTGTGGTCATCGTTCCAGTCAGCGGCGCTGCAGCGCACGCTGTATCTCGGGGGCTGTATCTTGTTCGGGATGACGGCAACGATGCCGCCCCAGTTGCTGCCGTCCCTGCGTGCGGTATTGATATACCCCTGTATGGACACGATATTCCCGATCTGGCGGATAAACAGCCCCTGGGTATCTGTTCCCGAGCCGCTGTTCTCCATGTGCATCCATCCCGTATCCGCCAGCAGGGGCTGGTATTCTTCCGCATAGGCGGCTCCGATAGCGCGGCAGGCCTGCCGTTTCGCCTCCGCTGTCGGCAAGGACAGGTCGGAAAGTTTGCCGTCCTTGCGCAGGTAGTCCTTGACGATTTCGTCTTTGGACAGCACGTCCAACTTGTTCCGCAGGAGCTGCCGGGCTTCCATGGGGGATTTTCCTTGCCCGGTCAAAAAGTCGATGTAATCCTGGAACAGGTTTTCAAGCGCGGCGAAGCGGGCGTCCGCCCCGGCCTTGGTATACAGGTTCAGGTTGGTGGCGATGGTATCCTTTTCGGAAGCGTTGTAGCCGCCCATCAGCCGCTCCGCCTTTTTCTTGAGTTCCCTGACAACCTGCGAGGTCATCACGTATCCCTCGACCTGCGCGTGCGAAATGCCGCCTTCATCTATGTAGGCGAACGAACCGGTCTTGATTTCCAGCAGTTTGTCCCTGAGTTCGGGTGTGAAGACAATGCCCTCGTAAGCGGAGTCAGTCCCGAGCTTGCCGTCCATCATCCGGTCTATCTCGGCCGTGGAATAGACTTCGAGGTTCTTGCGTGCCTTGCCCTTGTCCGGAAGGTCGGACAGGTTCGAGGTCTTGGCCAGTTTCAGCTCCCCGGTACCTTTCTTTTCGGCATCGAGGGTATCCCTGACGGCCGCCTGCCGCTTTGCTTTCAGTTCGGCGGCTTCCTCTGCCGTCAGCCCGCTGATCTCGTCCGCCGTCAGGCGCACCAGCTCCTTCAATCCTTCGGAGATTTCCAGAAATACCTCCCCGGCTTCCGCTTTGGAATAGACATCGATATTCTTCCGGGCGGCAGCCTTGTCCATGACATCGGAAAGGTTCCCGTCGGCGGAGAGTTTCATTTTCAAAGCCGCCGCGACGGTTCCCGATGTGACATAACCTTCGCCGCCCTCCGTCAGTTCTCCGGTAGTGATAGCCGCCAGTTTCTTCCTGTATTCGGTCGTGAAGTCTTCGGTAGAGAGCTGTTTGCCTTCTACCACATCCACTTTCTTTCCCATCGCCTCCGTAAAGGCCCTGACGGTCACATAGGTGTCGGACACGGATTTTCCGTTGATTTTAAGCGTACCGAGCACATCCACCGCTCCCAAAGGGGCAAGCACGATGTCGCCCAGAGCGTTCCTCAGCGCAAAACGGAAACTGTCAGCGGTGTCGAAGCCGACGGTGGCGAGCAGCGCGGCGGCACTGTCGCGCCAGGTAATCAGGTTTGTCAGCCTGGCATTGTCTTTCGTATAGGCGGTATTCTGAATATCGATACCCCGTCCGGTGCTTTGCAGGGAGAGCAGTCCGCCGACCTGCAGGGTGGCGGTACGCCCGATGACTTTCAAAACAGGTGTGGTGCAGGCTTTTCCGTCATGCACGGCAAAGTCACGGTATTTTGTTCCGCCGCCCTCCGTGCCGTGGTAATTGATACGGATACAACCCTCATCCGTCACATCCGAGGTGTTATAGATGTCGTATCCCTTGATGCGGACAGCCCCGATCCGGGCGTTTTCATTCAGCGAAGTACCGCAGGATATGCCGTCTTCCGTAACCCTGGCCAGTTCCTTGCCTTGTTTCATGAAACTGAACGTGCCGTCCGTCCGGATGACAATCTCGTTGACAAGCAGACCGTGCAGGTAGGCACCGATGGCGGCATGGCCGTCCGCCTTGACGATGCCTTTGAGCATGTAGCCGTTCCCGCCGCTGACGGAGACGGCGGTCTTGGAGCTGATTTCTTTCTGCCCGGTGAACGTTCCGGCCAGCACCAGATCCTTCTTGACGGTCTGCCGGGCAAAAGGTGTATCGAGCAGGACAGCATAGCGGCCGAAGAACTTGTCGATGAACCGGGGTGCATAGCTCTCCGTCACCTCGATGGCCGCCGGCAGTTTGTCAGTAACCGGATCGACCGTATCCGGGACAGCCTTGGCTCCGGCACAGAGATAACAGGTACGCCCGCGCTTGTTGACCTCATTGGCGTAGACCACCGATTCATGCCGGTTGATTTCGTATATATAATAGGGATAGACAGCATCGGCGCAGCCGTCGAAACGGCGTACCTTTCCGCCGAGCCAGACATAACCCGGGGAGACGCGGGGACCCTCGATCTCGCATCCGGAGATGATGAAGTCCGAGCAGCCGTCAAAAACGGCACTCATGCTGAGAGCCAGTTCCTGCAAGTTCAGGATATCGTCCGAGTAGGTATACCGTCCGCCGGTTTCCGCAATATATTCTTTCATTGTCCTGTATTCTTATTGGGGGTGTATTCGTCTTCGTCGATCTTGATCAGGTAGGTCTTGCCTGCTGTCTTATAGGTGTTCACCACATAGGAAAGCATATAGACCAGTTCCCGCGGAGGTATGGTGACGGGCGGGACGCAGACCATGAAGCTGACCTTGTTGATCAGCTTCTCTTCCGCCAGCAGGTAGAACGGACGGGGGCGTTCCGCCTCATTGTCCGTTGTAACCTGTTCCCCGTTGTACCATACGGTGAAAGGACGCTGGTATTCCGCCCCTTCGTGGTACAGGTCCACACCGACACTCGTGCTGTCCTTGATGAAGATGCGGTCCTTGCCGTCCTTGATGTATTTACCGAACCGGTAGTTCAGGAACCACTCGAAATAGATGACCTGTGAGGTCATGCGCGCCTCGATATGCCGTTCCCGTGCAAACGTACGGAACCGTTCGTTCAGGCTTTGCAAGGGATAGAGGCAGCTCTGCACGAAGAGGATGAACCGCCGTCCCGACAGGTAGTGCGGCACGAGCCGGTTCACCGAACGGTCTATGGGCAGCTTATATCTCATGGTTTTCGACTTTGAGCGTGATGGCTTCCCGGAAGGTCGGCAGTTCCGACTCCTCGTCCTTGCGCGAGGACTCTTTCAGGTAGCCCGAGGCGGTGTATGTCATGCGGCCGACACGTTGCAGGGGCTGGATTTGCCCGTCCGTATCGTGGCAAGCAATAAACACGCCCTGCTCGGGGATTGCCGTCTCGTCGATATAGACGTCTGTAACGTGTTCGGCACGGCGTATGGCATCCGTCAGGCGGGAGACATAGACCGCAGCGTCGAAGTCGATGCCCATAATGTAGTCCCGGATACGGGTCTCGATGCTGTCGTACATCTCCGCCTCGGGAACGGCACCATCGTAGAAGACCGTAAGACGCGGCACCAGCACGTCGCCTTTGGTCGAGATGACCTCGATGCGTGTGCCGGCGAATTTCAGCTTGCCGATATAGGCATTGATGGGCACCAGCTCCTCGGCGGGAATAGCTTCCAGATGTCCTTTCGTGCCGGTAGCGATTTTCAGTACCAGCTTGCTGTCGAGGTTGCTGTCGTCCGTGCTCTCCACATAGGAGACCTGCGTAATGATGCGTTTGGTCTCATCGACCTGGGCATACCCGAAAGCCAGTCCGTCCTCGCGGACGGTCAGCTCGTCGCCCTGCTGGTATTGCAGCAGCGCATTGGCGTAGTAGTCCGGCGTGCCGTTGATCCGGTTGTTGATGGCTTCCGAGATATCCACCGCGAAGACATCAAGCAGCGTCTCGAAACTGTAGATGACAGCGGCTACGGTCCATAGGATACCGTTCATGACAGACAGCTTCGAGTCGCTGGCGAACTCCGTCAGTTCCAGCCGCCGGTTGCGTTCCTGCACGGCTTCATTGTATATCTCCTTAATCGTCCGGCTCATTCCACTGTATAGGTTATATCGTCGATAATGAATTTCCACGCGCCACCCTCATTCCAGGCCTCCTCGTGCAGGATGACCCATACGGCTTCCATGCCCGAGGCGATACGGTAGCGCCCCGTTTCGGTATCCCGGTCCGACTCCCGATAGGTTCCCGTCGGGGCTGTAGGTAAAATGACCGTGCAATTCCGTCGGTCGCCGTAATGTTCCACAAGGGTTGTCAGGTAATGATCTATGACTGTCGGTTTCAGTCGGGCGGCGGAGAGGTCGAGTGTCATCAGTTCCCGGCATTCGGCAAGCGGTGCAAGATCGGCCAACGCGCAATTCGACAGGTTCAGGCTGTAGGTTCCGGAAAGCAGCCGCAGGCTCTCCAAGGAGAGTGTGGCGTGCGTGAGCGTCAGCTCCTCCACCGGCAGTGTCTGCACCAGTACCAACGACCGCGGTTTGAGCCCGCTCCAGTCGATACTCCGGAAGCAGGCATCGGTAAACCAACGGATACGACGCCTGTCCCTGACTTTGTTGTCGAAGGTATGGGTGAGCAGCTGCGGCGTGTCCGCGAGGAGGACGGTCTCGGTGTCGCTGTTGTCGCCCCAGTCGATTTCCAGCTGTCCCGCACCGGAAACGGCACACTGCACGGTGATGATCCCGGCAGCGAGCGTGAGGACGACAGCAAGCGGCAAGGTGAACGTTTTGGGATAGACATGCCGTTCACCGTTAGCGGGGACGATGCCGTGCAACCCGTTATAGGCGACTACATCGGCGCGGATAACGAAATCGTCCGTGTAGACAAGTTCCCGGCCGGCAGTCAATGTCGTGGCGAAGGAGAGATCGGGGTTGTTGATGAGCAAATCCACGACTCCCTCGATGCTGCCGTACAGGTACAGGGCCACATCGTAGATATTCTGTCCGGCTACGACCCTGTACTTACCCATCGTTCTCCTCCTTTTCCTCGGTTTCTAAAAGCAGCTCTCCCGTGGCAGAATCCATATAGGCATTCTTGATGACGACCTTGTCCGACAGGAATTCCGACTGCAGTTTGGCGGCAAGACCGTTGTTTTCCAGACTCGAATGCAGGTAGTCGACGAGGCCGACACCTGTCGTAGAATGTTGGTAGAGATTTCCGGCTGAAGCTTTCAGCAGAAACGTCTCGTTCTGGGCTTTGGCGGCTCCTATTTCGAAGTCGGTCTCTGAGCCGCTGTACACGGCAAGGTAACCGTCCCGTGACAGCAGGTTGTAGACTCCCTTCTCATTGAGGGAGAAAAATGCGGCCAGGGCGATATCGGCCGTGCCGGCTTCCGTCTCCGCCACGACGGGAAACCAATGTTTGCCCGTCGCAGGATTTCTCAGGTACTCCGTGCCGCCCGAACCGCTTTCCATAACCAGACGGACCGTCAGGCGGCGCATGTCGGGCGTATAGGGAATCCTGACATGGAACCCTTTGCCGTCGTTATACGTGTACACGAAGCCGACGGGGACGGTAATCTCTCCGTAGCGGAAGGTGTCGTTGTCCGCACCCGCGACGGCATCGAGCAGGCGGAAGTCGTAGAAACTCTTGCCGGCGATATTGCCGGAAGTCTCCACCTCACCGTATTCGGCGTCCATTGTTATGTCCTGTCTTGCCATGAACGATACTTCAACAAAAAGCCCGACCATACATCAGAGTACGACCGGGCACTCTTTTCAAAAGAGTAGCGGCAGAAAGAAAGGATGGTTTACTTCTCCTGAATGAAATCGTAGATGCGCGACACGGTAGCCCACATATCGTCCGGAAGCTCCTCGTCCGAGATGCGTTCGCAGGCTTTCCGGAGATACTCCATCTCGTCCCCCGAGAACTCCACGGCAAGCGGTTTCTCCTTCTCCACATCCCATTCGATGCGCTTGTCCTCGGCATTCTCGTGAAGACCGATGGCTTTGCGCTCCTCGTCCGGAATGGCGATCTTGCGCAGAATCTCTTTTTTGAGGTTGAAGTCCTTGAAGTTGCCCCGTGCCGGCAAAAAGGACGGCAGGTAAAGGCGGTCTTTGACTGACAGTTCCATATTATTTATGCATTTTGTACGTTACTCTTTTTTATTTCGTCGATCATGGTATCGAAATCATGAAACAGGGGTGCAAGCGGCTCTCCCATAGGAATGTTGCATGAAATAACGCCTTGTTCCATGTAGATGATACCTATCTGCGGAGCGTTCCCCGAGCCATCCGTATCCTTCTTGCGGATGGAGGCGTGGACGCGGGTCAGCGCGTCATTGACGATGGAATATTCCAACTGGTAGTCGGCATTCTCCGTGCTCTCTTCGGCAACCTTGGTTACCGTTACGTTGGTGATGTTCATAATTCGCTTCTGTTTTTATTAAGTGTAGGGATATTCCCAGCAGAAAAGTTTTTAATAAGAGTGATTTAATATCTGGTAATGGAACGAGGGGTAATTGGCGCACAATACCGTAATGGAGTCTCCCTTGGCTAACGTGTAACTGGCAAGATCCCCGTTGTGGTTACGGATATTGGTGAATACAAGGCTATTCCCCCAGTTGTAGTTGTAAATTAGGGTAAATATGCAGGCGAAGTCCGACGGCAGAGTCGAGTAACCGAACATGGTGGCCACGGACGATGCCGACGGCAGGGTCACGCTGTACTTCTGGTTGGCATAAACGAAAAAGATGTTGAACTGCGAGAAATCGATCGTGTAACCGCTGCCTGTGAAATAGACATTCTTGATCTTGTTGCCGATGCAGGCAGGGGCTATAACAGAGGCATTGGACCATATTCCGTAGTTACGGTTACCGTTTTTGACATCGATATAAAGCCCGTAGTTGTTATTAAAGATGCTGTTCACCTTGTTGTTCACAATACGTCCGGTGGCACATGATCCGCCGGCGGATGCCGGTATGGTGTTGCTGCCGAACAGGACATACGAAATGGTGTCCCCCACGCGGAACAGGTCGTCGTAGATGGCAAGGCCGCCGCCTGAGCCGGTTCCTGTCGCCGTCGAGCCGATGCGCCCCTGACCGATGACGAATCCCCCGATGGTGCCGGCATTGGCGTTGATGGTGCCCGTCATCGTGACATTTCCCGAGGCGTCCCATTTGATATTCTGGTTGGCCAGATAACCCGATCCGTCATTGGCAAAGGAGATTTTCCCGCACCCGAACGTGGCGGAACCGTCCGTGTTCAGCGCCCAATAGTTTACTCCGGTGGAAGGGTTGTCGTGGTAAATATATCCTGAAGCCCCCATAACGATGCGGTGCCCCGAGGCCGGAGCCGAAGCGGTCAGGGCGCTTGTTCCGAGAATCCAGCCGCCGATCTTGCCGCTCACGGCCGTGATACCGTTCCTGTCCAGCGTGACCTTTACGCTATTGTTCGCATCCTTGACGGAGATGCTGCCGTTATAGCTGCTCCCTCCGACAGTCAGGGCGGAATCCACGATAATCTGGTTGGCGCGTACGGTTCCCGTGTAAATGCCGTTGGCATCGATGGTGGTCGTGTATTTCTCCGTGGAGGTAAGGTCGAAGACCGTGGCATAGGCCACATACCAGATGACAGGCGTATCGGAAGTCCCCTGCGTGCCGTCCACGTAGAAGAAATGGGTGCTGGAAAAATCGGCGGTGCCGCACACGACCTTGTAGACGTATTCTTTCCAGTCGCCCGTGCCGGCGTTCGACGTAAGCCACCGGTGCGAACCTCCCGTGCCGACGCTGTTCGTCGCCCAACAGAGATTTCTGCCGGCGGGGATCTTGGCGATAATGCGGGCGACGAGCACCTTGCGGTAACCGCATTTCGCCCCGAAATAGAAGCCTCCGTTGCGAGGGCTGGCACTGCCGCTGGTCTGGATTTTCAGGACATACTTGCTGTCATTGGGTGCCGTGGCATCCTGCTGCCGGGTAACGGTCACCATACCGTTCTGGGAGTTGTTGTAAACCACGACACCGTTGTTTCCGTTCCAGAAAGTCGGGTCGCGGTAGAGCATCTTCCCGAACGCCATGGCCGAAGCGAGTTCCTGCGCCGTCGTGATGCCCGTAGTCCACTGGGCGGATACGGATGCGGCAAAGGTAACCGTGCCGGCGGCATTCCATGAGATATTACCCGAGGCTATGTGCCCAGACCCGTCGTTGTTCAGACTCCATTTCGTGGAGTTGGCGATAGATCCGTCGCTGCCCAGCGAGATGTTGTTTTTCCAGATATGGTTGTGGTCGAAGGCCCACCCCGCGATACGGTTGTATACCTCCTTGCTGCCGCTTTTGGTATAGTTCACCGAGAGGCAGAAGTATTCCAGATTGTCCCATGACATCATCTGAAGACCTATGAATCCGGTCTTGACACTGTTGCCGGATGCCGCCACCTGCCCGAGGACGATATGCCCTGCATTGCTGCTCTGATACCACGTAAGGCATATACCCAGCGGCTTGTAGGCTCCCGTGTACCAGTAACCGCTGCCCGTGGAGGCGGAACGGATTTGCAACGGGATGGCACCCACAGCTCCGACGTTCCCTATGGTCATGTTGTCACTGCCGATGGAGAAACCGCCGATCTTGCCCTTCGTGAACGTGCAGCTGAGACCGTTGATGTAATCGGTATTGATAATGGACGACTTGATACCCACGGCATCGAGTTTCGAGGCGCTGATGCTGCCCGCGGCGATACGGTCTGCCGAAAGTGTTCCCGTCTTGATACTGCCGGCATCGATCGCCACGGCGTTGACCTGCGCCGCGGTAAGGGTGCCCGTGTAAATCCCTGTCGAGCCGATATAGGTCAGCGGGTGCGCCGCAAGCGTGCTGTCCGTGCTTTGCGCCAGAGCAATGAACCGATGGCGGCGGATCTCCTCCTCGACGGCAGCCGTGAGGGTGCGCGGCGCGGGGGCATAGGCTTGTGTGGAACCGCTCTGGAAGATAAGGTCGTTGCCGTAAGCGATTTGCGGAGCTGCCGGAATCGGCGAAGGACTATAACTGCTGCTCTCTATCGGCTGGTCGGAGTAGAGGTGGTACACGGCACCCGTATCGCCGCCGCCACGCAGGAAGACGGCGAACATGCAGTAGTTGCCGCACAGCTGCGCCCCGGCGAACATCCGGCAGTAGGTCTCGGAAAGGTCATAGATATCCCATGAATAGGCAATGCCACCCCAACCGCCGAAGTTGGTTTTGATAAGTACGATCAGACCTCCTTTGTGCGTGGATGTGTTCCACGAGACCGGAGCCTGCTCGGCATATCCCCGACGGACGAGAATGGTACGTTTGATGTTCTGGTCGCCACCTTTGAAAACGACTGGATAATAGGTCGCTTCGTCGCCGTTGATGATGAGTTTCTTGTAATATCGATAGCCGAAGTTCGTAACCTTGGCCGCTTCGATGTCGTTCTTCCATTGCAGCGATACGGAAGCCCCGAACGTAACGTTCCCGGCAGTGTCCCATGCAATGTTGCCCGAGGCGATCTGCCCCGAACCGTCGTTGTTCAGTTTCCATTTCGTGGAGTTGATGATCGAGCCGTCGCTGCCCAGCGACACGTTGCCCTTGCGAATGGAAGTCGTGTCGATCGTCCAGCCGGCTATGCTGTTGCTCGAACCCAGCTGTGCCACGCAGTACCCTGCACTGTCCGTGGTATAGAGCCCGAAGTCCGTGTCGCTGTTGTAGTAGAGCTGCACCCGCTGCCCGCTAGCGACACCCGAATTGGCCCCGTACACCGCGATGCGTCTGTTGCCGCTGTCTATCGAGATATGCGTGGCAGTGAGGGCCGAAGCCCCGATCATCCAGCCGCCGATTTTTCCTTTGGTGAAGGTACAGCTCAGGCCGTTGATATAGTCCGTGTTGATGATGGAGGACCTGATGCTGGCGGCATCGAGCTTCGAGGCCGCTATACTGCCTGCCGCTATGCGGTCGGCGGAGATGGTTCCTGCGGTAATCTGCGAGGCGGTGATACTGCCGGTATAGATTCCGTCGGCCGTGATCTTCGTCAGCTTGGGATAGCCGCTGCCGCCCAAAGCCGTGGTGAGGGAGCCGATAGGTGCCGTCCACAAGGCACTGACCGTCGAGGCGAACGTGACGTTGCCCGAAGCGTCCCACGCGATGTTGCCGCCCGCGACCGCTCCGGCTCCCGAGGCATCCAGCCGCCATTTATAGCCCCGGATACCGTTCGAGCCGAGCGTAATGCTACCTGCGGCAGAGGTGCAGCTCCCCACAGTGTTGTTCTTCGTACCCCGGTAAAGGGAGTCGGCATCCACCGTCCAGCCGCCGATTTTCCCTTTTGTAACGTTCAAGGTCAGAGCTTCGATGTTTCCGGCGGTAATCAAGGAGGCTTTCAACGCCGCCGTGTCGATGCGTGCCGCAGCGATAATCCCCGATGTGATCTGGGAAGCACTGATGGAAATCGTCTTAATCGTATCGGCCGAGAGTGTTCCGGTAAAGACGCCGTCCTTGTCGATGTAGGTCGCACCGACCCAGTTCAGACTCACTCCGCTGCCGAACTCGACCTTGCCTGTCGTGGCGTTATACCTGACATACTGGTCGCCATAACCCAACTGGGCGTTACCGCCGTTATCTACATAGAAGGTTTTGTAGCCATCCCTAAATCCATAGATGCCGTTTACCACCTCTGCGGCGATCGTTCCCGAGGAGGTCTTCGTATTGAGTGTAAACGAGCCTATGGCTATCCCGGAGACGGTGCCGTCGCTGTTTTTCGTGCCCGCAAAGAGTTTGGGGGTGATGACCGTGTTGCCGTTGATGAGCGTCTTACCCGTATTCCACTCCTTGACCCAGTCGAGCATGTCGGCATCGACCCCGTCCTTGCCCGGGATACCCGCCTTGGCTTTCGACCAGACGAACGACAGATGATAGACAATACCGGAAATTGTCACGGGAATATCTATTGTTCCGTGGTCGGCGAGGGTCGTCGTACCGGCGGTGATAACGTAGGTTAAGGTCTTCGTGCCGTTATTGACGGTAACGGATGAGAATCCCGCCGGCTTACCCACCGCACCGATGGTAAAGGCCGTGAGTTCCTCGTCCCCGCACATCACCCGTACGGTCGAGGTGAGAGTGACGGACGAGAGAATCTTCCCCGTGTCATCCGCGGGGAACACGTATTCACCCAAAGACTGGGTTATGGTATACCCGTCCTTCTGGACATAGATGGTCGCCTGTCCCCGGGCGATGAGAATCTTTGCCATGAAACCTTTTTCTGAAAGTATAGTGCGGAATGATTCCGGCAGGTTGCGGATTTTTTTTCGTGTAAATGATATTATTATAAAAAATATTTGTATTTTTGTAATTGGAAATGGTTCCGGGCGGTTCGCCGCCACGGATGAAAAGGGAATCCGGTGAGAATCCGGGACAGTACCCGCTGCTGTAAGTCCCCTCAAGGTTGCCGCAACCTGCCACTGGTGTAATGCTGGGAAGGCGCGACGACTGGGACGAGTCAGAAGACCTGCCATGACCGGAAAAGGATTTACACCCGCGGGAGAAAATCGGGTTGCGATCAGATACGGAATGCCGTAGGAGTCATTCTCATATTTGAAGACAAACATAATCCCGTTCGTGTAAACCTGCGCGAACGGGATTTTTTGTGTTTGTTAAAAATATGTTTTATTAAAAAACAAGTAAGCTATGAAAAGAAATTTACGCTTTCTGGCGGGAGCTTTCCTGTTGACGGCAACCGCCCTGTTCACCGGCTGTAATTCAGACGATGACTTTTTGATGAATCCTCAAACTGATTCAGTAACTCCCGAAACCCGAGCCAACTTTAATGATGATGGCACTACAACCATTACATTCGATGACTTCGATGAAACATTCATGGCGGTTTCGCCTAAAGCAGAGAACTACTACACGCTTTATGGATATACTGCAGAGAACCAAATCAGGGAAATATACGATCCCGATTTTGTGTTTGTCTCCGACATGAATACTGTAACCAATTCTTATGGAGCGTATACTGAATTTTCCAGTGGTGCCATTGCGTTGTCGAAATACAATTATCGTTCTGATTCTGCTGCCGGCAAGACTTCTGGAACTAATTGGTGGTATACTTGGGAGAATCAATGTAGTGTCTATAATACAGCATCCACAGATGGGGCCAATACAGGGGCAGGTCACAGCGGTTCCAATTTTGCTGTTGTATACGGCTACTCTGATTTCGGAAATACGGAGTGGATGGCCAAACCTGAATTCTATTTTGACTCCCCTCGCAAATTCAAGGGTTTATGGTATTGTAACACAGCATATACCTATGGTGTGATTATAAATGGTAATCAGTTCGGAACATCGGGTGTTGCAACACCGTTGAGTAATCTGAAAGATTCTGACGGCAACAATATAGGATATTTCCAAGTCAACATCGAATGTTATGACGTAGATGGAAATTTGATCACCACTGTATCGAAATTGTTGGCCGACTACCGATATGATAAACCAACAGTGTCCCCCGTAACTACATGGACATATTGGGATATTAATGTAGCGGATGTGCAAAGTGTAAAATTCAATTTTGAAGGATCTGATGTCGATCCTATATATGGACTCAATACTCCGGCGTATCTTTGTATAGACGACGTTACAATAGAATAACAATTTAATATAGTTTGGCATAGAACTGATTTCAGTTCTATACCTTTTTTATTATGAAGGCTTTCATATTTAGTATTCTTGTACTTTTGTTTTTTATTACAAGCTGTAATAAGAACGATGTAATTACTGAAGAAATAAAACAAGCTCCTATAATTGAACTCGATAGTGAGACTGGCATTTACACTATCAAAGTTGGGCGTGAACTGACAATTGCCCCGACATATAAATATGCGAATAATGCACTTTATGCATGGACAGTAGATGGAAAACTTCTTTCATCTGAATCAATATTGAAGTATACATGGAATCAGGAACAACATCTATATATCAAATTGCGAGTTGATACACCAGAGGGTTATGCGGAAGAAGAGTTAAAAGTAGAAGTATTGGAGTTAACTCCACCTACAATTTCAATCATAATCCCCTCTAAAGGATTAAAAGTGCCTCAAAACACGGATTATATTTTATCTCCAGATATTCAACATGACGATCTTGAAAATTTTAGAATTGAATGGGTACGCGATGGAGAAATCGTCGGAACAGAAAAAGCATATACGTTTCACGAAAAAGAACTCGGTACATATTCGATAACAATCCGGGCATCCAATATAGACGGAGAAACAATCCGTGATTTCGACGTAGAAGTTGTGGAAACAATGCCTTATTCCGTACGGTTTCCGACACCATCCTATACACAAACTTCTACGGATCGTTATACTTTTGCAGGGCGTCCTGTATATTTGCGGCCTTTGCTGGAATATTTCGATTATCCACAGTATCAATGGCAGGTCAATGGAAAAATTATGGAAGCCGCTACCGACAGGGTTTTTAAATTCACGCCGACGACTCCTGGAGAATATTTCGTTGCTGTTACTGTTACAGAAAAAATGCCCAACACACAGCCACTTTCACGTAACATAACACGTAGTAATACTTCAATTACAACGACAGTTAAGGTTATTTGTGAAGAAAAAACGGAACAAGAACGCTATCGGCAAGCGACAGCGACAAGTTCAGGTATTTGGGATAAGGTTTATGAATTCATTCCTGCTCCCGGACAGTTTATTAATGAGTTATCCCAAAATACCGGATTTATAGGAAATGAAACGACGCCCCAACAAGCCATAGAGTATGCAACGAAACGATTGAACAAAAAAGCGCATGTTTCACTGGGATCTTTCGGTGGTTATATCATCATCGGTTTTGACCATAGTATTGCTCCGAGTGGCCGAGAATACGATTTTGCAATACAAGGAAATGCTTTTAACAGTTCGAGCGGTGGCTCAAATGAGCCGGGCATTGTTTGGGTAATGCAAGATATAAATGGCAATGGCCAGCCAGACGATGAATGGTATGAATTAAAAGGATCTGAAACCGGCATCGATGGTACAATACAAGACTACGAAGTAACTTACTATAGACCTGCACCCAGAGCACATACTCCGTGGGTAGATAGTGAAGGTAATTCAGGTTCTGTCGATATGAATGCATACCATGGCCAAGAATATTATTATCCCAATTGGATTAAAGAAGATAGCTATACATTATATGGGACGCGTCTGACTCCTCGCAACAATCAAGATCCCGTTACAGGATATTGGGCGAATAACGCTTATGAGTGGGGGTATGTGGATAATATGGGTTCAGATAATCTGGTAGGAGGAAATGTCATTGATGGTAGCGGTCAGCGCAACGGATTCAAAATAGCCAATGCAATATATCATGACGGGACTCCAGTAAAATTGCAATATATAGACTTTATCAAAGTTCAGTGTGGAGTATTATCGAAAAGTGGTTGGCTTGGAGAGATATCCACAGAAGTATTTTCATTTGAAGACTTATCAATAACTAATAATCAATAATATGAGACAGTTTTGGCTTTTACTATTCATTGCCCCATTTCTTTTTTTATCATGTTCAGAAGATAATCAGACTCCAGAAAGTCCTGCTGATGCCGATGACAATTTTATCACATCAGTCGTGATGACTGTGGCAAGTCAATCCTATACAGCGGAAATAATTGACAATATAATTACCATAACAGTTCCATATACTGTTTCGTTAAATAATGCTCAAGTCGAATTCAAATACACATCCTCGGCAACAATTATTCCCGATCCGGCAAGCATTACTGACTGGGATACGGAACGAACGTTTCGTGTAACCTCTTACAATGGAGAAGCGAATGATTATACATATAAAGTCATTAAAGACGAGATTCGCTATGAAGGGGATGTGGAATTGAAGACAACAGCGGATGTTACGGCTTTCATTGATACGGACGTAACGGTTATCAAAGGTGATTTGATTATCGGGTCGGATGCTGAGGATGCAGAAGAATTGTCGGATATCGCCGCATTAAAAATATTGAAGGAAGTCGAAGGAAACATCATCATTCGGAAAAGTTATGTTGGACAAGATCTTACGGGACTTGATAATATCACTTCAATTGGAGGTTTGCAAATAGGAACTGAAACTGCCTTTGCGACCAACAGTAAATTGCAGATGGTCAGTATGAGATCTTTGCAGCATATTACTGGCGACATCGTTGTCTGCAACAATCAAGTAGCATATGTGCAATTCGACAACCTTGAAACGATTGATGGAAATATAATATTCAGGACTTCATCTCTACAAAGTTTTGAATTCCCTAAATTAACCACTGTCGTAAAGGATTTTGATCTCCAGTGTCTGACAAGTGACGGAGAACCAGGAGGAGAAATCACATCTTTGAGAATTCCTGAATTGACAAAAGTAAACGGTCGCTTAGGGGTTAATAATTTAGGCAAAATGATTTCTTTGGAATTTCCGAAATTACAAGAAGTTGGAAGTGTGGATTTTGCTTCTATACCGATTCCGTTGGAGACCCTTTCATTGCCGGAATTATCGGTAGTAAACGGCGACCTTAATCTCGTTTCCAGTTATATTGCGTCCGATGCTTTTACATCTACGGGAAATAATAAATTACAAGAAATAGATGGACTGTCTAACTTGTCGATTGTTAAAGGCACATTGACAATATCTAAATTCCAAGTCTTGAAAAAATTACCGGATTGGAGTAAATTAGAATAACTCGGAGGACTGACCTTGCTGCGTTTATTGGAGTGTTCTGATCGAATTTTAGATTTGAGCAAAGTAAATTTTGTACCTTTTGAGGATAACGAACCTTTAATTTCTATTACAGACGGGACTATATTCTCAAAAATTATCACAAAAGAGGATATGTCGCAAGTTAGCATGTTTCTAGCTCCGAGCGGTATTACCGGTTCAAGTGTTGGAATAGATCCAGAATTGAATTTTAAGAGTATTAAGAATTTTAAGTATTCTAGCAATATGACAACAGATCCTGTATTCCAATTTGAACGAGTTTACGGGAATATGGAAATTATAAGAGGTTCAAAAAAAGGCGTTTCAGCCCCTAACTTGGTAAGTGTAGATGGATATTTAAGCATCGAAACTACAATGGCAAACAATATCTCGTTCCCGAAATTGGAAATTGTCGGAGGTCAGTTATGTATTATCGGTAATCTGAACGCTGTTTCTAACTATGATTATGATTTTACGAATTTAAAGTCAGTCGGTTGTTCAAGCAATCCTCAATATATCAAAGAAGGGGTGATTAATAATATTTTATATGGTTCTTTAGATTTTATGGCATCAAATAAAGATTTTACATTTCCGTCATTGGAACATGTCGGGGGTGTTGGTATGACTGTTCGTGCCGTAAAAACTATTTCATGCCCCAAATTGCAGGCCATTGATGGAACACTTTGTGCTGCAAATGCAGCATCGCTTACGACTTTCAATATGCCAACTTTAACAAAACTCTCAGGAGTTCGATTTATCCGGTTGACACGGTTTGTTGATTATACGTTCTTCAAATCTTTTGTAGAAGAAGAGCAAATCAAGAAAGAAGACTGGCTTGTAACCAATTGCGGTTATAACCCCACCTACGAGGATATGCAAGCCGGTCGCTATACCCAGCAGTAACACCCATTATTTTACAAGGGAACAGGGTACTGGCCGAAAGACCGGTACTCTTTCCCGTTTATAACAAGCCAATGAAACATCTGATACGACATATCATTCTTCTATGCGGGTTGCCGCTGTTGCTGGCGGGCTGCATGGAGTGGGACTACGGAGATGCGGTGGAAGATTTCAACGCTACCGGAGCCGGGTTGTTCATCACCAACGAGGGCAACTTCCAGTACGGCAATGCCACGTTGTCGTACTACGACCCCGAAACCCAACAGGTGCAGAATGAAGTGTTCTTCCGTGCCAACGGCATGAAGCTGGGCGACGTGGCGCAATCGATGTGCATCCACGACAATAAGGGCTGGGTCGTGGTGAACAATTCCCACGTGATTTTCGCCATCGACCTCAATACGTTCAAAGAGGTGGGCCGTATCACGAACCTGACTTCGCCGCGCTATATCCATTTCCTCAGCGACGAGAAAGCCTATGTCACCCAATTGTGGGACAACCGCATCTTCATCATCAACCCCAAGAAATATGAAATCACCGGTTACATCCAGGTGCCGGACATGACGATGGAAAGCGGCTCCACGGAGCAGATGGTGCAGTATGGCAAATATGTCTATTGCAACTGCTGGTCGTACCAAAACCGCATCATCAAGATCGATACCGAAACGGATCAGGTGGTAGAAGAACTGAAAGTCGGCATCCAGCCCACCTCGCTGGTAATGGACAAGAACCACAAGATGTGGACGATCACCGACGGTGGGTACGAGGGTTCGCCCTACGGCTACGAAGCCCCGTCTCTCTACCGCATCGATGCCGAGACGTTCACCGTAGAGAAGCAGTTCAAGTTCAAGATGGGCGACTGGCCTTCGGAGGTGCAGCTCAACGGTACGGGCGACAAGCTCTACTGGATCAACAAGGACATATGGTCGATGGACGTGGATGCGGAACGTGTTCCCGTGCGCCCGTTCCTCGAATACAGCGGTACGATTTATTACGGCCTGACCGTCGACCCCGTGCGTGGCGATGTCTACGTGGCCGATGCCATCGACTACCAGCAGCAGGGCATTGTCTACCGCTACTCGTCCGAAGGTGAACTGATCGATGAATTCTATGTCGGGATAATCCCCGGCGCATTTTGTTGGAAGTGATGGGCAGGATACGACACCTATACCATCTCATCTTCGTTACCAAAGGACGCAAGATGACGATTCCGACAACGGGAAAAGGATTGATGCTCGAGCGGATGACACGGATTTTTACAGGGAAAGGTTGCCGCGTACATGCCGCCAATGCCTTTCTCAACCACGTGCATGTACTTGTCGAGATTCCGAATTCCGGGGATTTCAGCAAGATCGTGAACAAGGTGAAAGGCGCCACGGGAACGGTATACCAGAAAACCCCGGAATATGCCGACTTCTCCGGTTGGGCTGCCGGATTCGACTCGTTCAGCGTGTCGTTCAGCGACCTTCACCGGCTCAGACGGCACATCGAGGAGCAGCATACAATCCATCAGGAGATCTCGTTCGAGGAAGAATACGGACAACTGCTTGAAGAGAATGGGTTCGACCCGCATCAAACGTCCGTGCCGGCATCCTCCACGGTACATTTTTCCGCGAATACCCACCCTAAAAACGGAATCAAATGATTTATACGAAATACATACTTTTCTCGCTACTGCTCGTCTGTCCGTCCGTATTGTCCGCGCAGGGAATCACACGACGCATCCACCAGATAGACGAGGTCACGGTGTGGGGCAAACGCCCGATGAAAGAAATCGGCGTGCAGAAGACGAAGTTCGACTCGCTCGCACTGAAAGAGAACATTGCCTTATCGATGGCCGACATTCTGACGTTCAATTCGTCCGTGTTCGTCAAGAGTTACGGACGCGCCACGCTCTCCACCGTTGCTTTCCGCGGCACGTCGCCCAGCCACACGCAGGTGACGTGGAACGGCATGCGCATCAACAATCCCATGCTGGGTATGACCGACTTTTCCACCATACCGTCCTACTTCATAGATCAGGCCTCGCTGCTTCATGGCACGTCGTCGGTGAATGAAACGGGCGGCGGACTCGGCGGACTTGTCAAACTCGGTACTACGCCGCAGGTCGGCGAGGGCTTCCATGCCCAATACGTGCAGGGCATCGGGTCGTTCCGCACGTTCGACGAGTTCGCCCGCTTCACCTACGGCAGCGACCGATGGCAGGTCTCGACCCGCGCGGTCTATTCGTCGTCGCCCAACGATTACAAGTACACCAACCACGACAAGAAGATAAATATCTACGACGAGGAGAAGAACATCATCGGACAGTATCATCCCAAGGAACGCAACCGATCGGGTTCGTTCAAGGACCTGCACCTGTTGCAGGAGGTATATTACAACACCCTGAAAGGCGACCGTTTCGGGTTGAACGCATGGTATATCAACTCCAACCGGGAACTGCCGATGCTCACGACCGATTACGGCGATGAGACCGCCTTCGAGAACCGCCAGCGGGAGCAGACGTTTCGTGGTGTCCTGTCATGGGACCATATCAAAGAGAAATGGAAAGTCGGCGTGAAAGGCGGTTATATCCATACGTGGATGGCCTACGACTACCGTCGTGAGGTGGCGCCGGACAACTGGGCCTCCATGACCCGTTCGCGGAGCAAGATAAACACGTTCTACGGACAGGCGGAAGCGGAATACTCGCCCGGCAGGAAATGGTTCTTCACCTCGAACGTATCCGTGTACCAGCATCTCGTGCGCAGCGAAGACAAGAACATCATCCTTCAGGATGGCAACAAAGCCGTCGTCGGATATGACAAGGGGCGTGTCGAGCTCTCCGGTTCTGTATCGGCCAAATGGCAGCCTGTCGAGCCGTTGGGCTTGTCGCTGGTCTTGCGCGAGGAGATGTCGGGCGACAAATGGGCTCCGCTCATCCCGGCATTCTTCATCGACGGACTGATTTCGCGCAAAGGGAACGTGATGGTGAAAGCCTCCGTATCGCGCAACTATCGTTTTCCGACTTTGAACGACCTCTACTTTCTGCCGGGCGGCAACCCCGACCTTAAAAACGAACACGGCTTCAGCTATGACGCCGGAGTGAGTTTCGATGTCGGCAAAAAGGGGGTATATAAACTGGGCGGCAGCGCAAGCTGGTTCGACTCCTACATCGACGACTGGATCATCTGGCTGCCGACGACCAAGGGGTTCTTCTCGCCGCGCAACGTGAAGAAAGTCCATGCCTACGGTGTCGAAGTGAAGGCCAACCTTGCCGTGCAGCCGGCAAAGGACTGGCTGATAGACCTGAACGGTTCCTATTCGTGGACCCCCTCCATCAACGAGGGCGAAAAGATGTCGCCCGCCGACCAGTCGGTGGGAAAACAACTGCCTTACGTGCCGGAGCACTCCGCCTCGCTGACAGGACGGCTGTCATGGCGGACGTGGGCGTTCCTCTACAAGTGGGCTTACTACTCGGAACGTTTCACCATGTCGAGCAACGATTACACGCTGACAGGCCACCTGCCCCGGTATTTCATGAGCAATATCTCACTGGAGAAAATGCTGTCGTTCAAACCGCTGGATGTACAGTTGAAACTTGCCGTCAATAACCTGTTCAACGAGGACTATCTCTCGGTGCTGTCGCGTCCTATGCCCGGCATCAACTTCGAGTTCTTCATCGGCATCACCCCGAAATTCGGGAAAAGCAGAAAATAATGTAAACGTAAATAAGGTAATGATATGAAAGTATTAAAGAATTTGAGCCTGATGGTGCTGCTTGCGCTGGCATTTGCAGGCTGTCGTGGCAAGAGTTCCCAACTTGCCGATTTCAACAAACAGCTTTACGCTCCCGAATATGCCTCGGGATTCAAGATTGAAAGAGCAGACGGCAGACAGAGCGTGCTGGTTTCCGTCATGAATCCGTGGCAGGGCGCGGATAGCGTCACCACCCGGTTGTTCATCTCCCGTAACGGGGAACCCGTTCCCGAGGGTTTCGACGGGCAGGTCCTCGAAGGGGATGCGCAGCGCATCGTGGCGATGTCCTCGACCCATATCGCCATGCTCGACGCCATCGGCGAGACGGCACGTGTGGTCGGCGTTTCGGGACTCGACTATATCTCCAATCCCGACATTCAGGCACGCCGCGACAGCATCGGCGACGTGGGTTACGAGGGAAATATCAATTATGAACTTCTGTTGTCGCTCGACCCTGACCTTGTGCTGCTTTTCGGCGTGAACGGGGCCAGTGCGATGGAGAGCAAACTCAAGGAGCTCGGCATCCCGTTCATGTATGTCGGCGATTATCTCGAAGAATCTCCGCTGGGCAAAGCCGAATGGCTGGTGGCGCTTTCGGAGGTCGTCGGGAAACGCGCGAAGGGCGAAAAGGTATTCGCGGATATTCCGATCCGATACAATGCGCTGAAACAGAAAGTGTCCGGTGCCGTTCTCGATGCCCCGTCGGTCATGCTCAATACGCCCTACGGCGATTCGTGGTTCATGCCCTCGACGGAAAACTATGCCGTGCGGCTGATTACCGACGCCGGAGGCGACTACATCTACAAGAAGAACACGGGCAACTCTTCGACGCCTATCGACTTGGAGGAGGCATACCTGCTCGCTTCGGAGGCCGATATGTGGCTGAACGTCGGCATGGCGAACACACTCGACGAACTGAAAGCCGCCTGCCCGAAGTTCGCCGATACCCGCTGCGTCCGAAACGGCTATGTCTATAACAACAACGCCCGCACCAATGCCGCCGGAGGCAACGACTACTACGAATCGGCCGTCGTGAATCCCGACCTTCTTCTGCGCGACCTCGTGAAGATATTCCACCCCGAGTTGGTCGAAGAAGATTTCGTATACTACAAACAACTGAAATAGATGCGTTCACGCCCCGTCATCCTGTTCACCGCGTTGTCCGTGCTTACGGTCGGCCTCTTCCTGTTGGATTTGGCTGTGGGCGCGGTTCGCATTCCCGTCGGCGACGTATGGGCGGCCCTGACGGGCGGCGACTGCCCGCGGACTACGGCGAAAATCGTACTGAACATACGGCTGATAAAGGCGGTTGTGGCTCTGCTGGCCGGGGCGGCGCTATCGGTCAGCGGCTTGCAGATGCAGACATTGTTCCGCAATCCGCTGGCCGGCCCCTACGTGCTGGGCATCAGCTCGGGTGCAAGCCTCGGCGTGGCGCTCGTGGTGCTGGCAGGCGTCGGCTCGTCGATAGGCATCGCCGGAGCGGCTTGGCTGGGTGCGGCCGTCGTGCTGCTCGTAATCGCTGCCGTCGGACACCGCATAAAGGACATTATGGTGATATTGATTTTGGGTATGATGTTCTCGTCAGGCGTGAGCGCTGTCGTGCAGATATTGCAATATCTGAGCAAAGAGGAGGCGTTAAAGGCGTTCGTCATCTGGACGATGGGGTCGCTCGGCGACGTGACGGTGCCGCAGCTCGCCATCCTCCTTCCGTCGGTCATCGTCGGGTTGCTGCTGGCCGTATGGACGATCAAACCGCTCAACCTCCTGCTCTTCGGCGAGGAATATGCCGTAACGATGGGACTGAATATCCGCCGTTCGCGCGGTCTGCTGTTTCTCTCGACGACGCTGCTGGCCGGCACGGTAACGGCTTTCTGCGGCCCGATCGGCTTCATCGGTCTTGCCATGCCTCACGTCGCGCGGATGCTCTTCCGCGAGGCCGACCACCGCGTGCTCCTGCCGGGAACCCTTCTCTCGGGGGCGGCGGTATTGCTTCTTTGCGATATCGTTTCCAAAATGTTCACTTTGCCCGTAAATGCCATTACCGCACTGCTGGGAATCCCGATAGTCGTATGGGTGGTTTTACGCAATAAATCGATGACGGTATGATAGAACTGTGCGATTTTTCCATAGGCTACGCAGAGAAGAGGCTTCTCGATAAGGTCGATGCCTCTTTCAAAAGAGGACAGCTGACTGCCCTTATTGGCAGGAACGGCACGGGGAAATCTACACTTCTCCGTGCCATAGCCGGACTGAATCATAATTATTGCGGTAAAATCCTGCTCGACGGACATTGTATCGCAAACATGAGAACTCCGGAGAAGGCAAGGCAACTGGCATTTGTCACGACCGAGCGCACACGCATCGCCAACCTGCGGTGCGAGGATGTCGTGGCTATCGGCCGCGCCCCTTACACCAACTGGATCGGCCGCATGCAGCCTCAAGATAGGGAAATCGTCATGCGGTCGCTCTCTTCGGTCGGAATGGAGGCGTATGCCGGCCGCACGATGGATAAGATGTCGGACGGTGAATGCCAGCGCATTATGATAGCCCGTGCTCTGGCTCAGGAAACGCCCGTCATCCTGTTGGACGAGCCGACCTCGTTTCTTGACATGCCCAACCGTTACGAATTGTGTTCCCTGCTCGCACGGTTAGCGCATGCTGAGGGCAAATGCATTCTGTTCTCCACTCACGAACTGGATATAGCCCTCTCGCTGAGTGACAGAATAGCCCTTATCGATACGCCCGTCCTTCACTGTCTGCCGACCTCCGAAATGATCCGCAGCGGGCATATCGAGCGGCTGTTCAACAATGCCGCCGTACAATTCGACCCCGTGAGCGGGATCGTGAAATCCATGCCAAGAGACTGACTTTCCTGTCGGGAAACACGTCAGACGCAATGAGGGTGTCCCAAAAAGTATTTGGCACCCTCGTATTCGTTGTAAGACATGTCGTTTATTTCGATACCTCGCACATCAGCACGCCTTTCCCCGTCACATCGGCTTTCGAGACCGTGATGGATTTTCCCGTGTAGGTCTTCACGACGGAAGTCCCGGCAGAGTTCCACAGTTTCCATGTATAGGTATAAGCTGTCCCGCCCGTGTCGATTTCCTCACCGCCCCTGTATAACACGGCTTTGGCATCCACGTCATTGCCGTTGTTCTTGATGGTGAACCCCTTCTGGCTGACCAGATCAACCGTGATGGGGTCGGACATATCCGTGAAGGAGATGATGTCGCAGACGACCTTGTTCGCCGAGGCGTTGCCCGCCGAGGTGTCCGTATCCTTGATGGCGCACTTGAAGGTCTCGAAGTTGAGAACGGCATCTGCCGTAATCGTGATTTCGTTTGTCGTCCAGCCTGCCGTCACGCCCCGAGGATTGGTCGAGGTAAGGCATGCCCAGCCGGCACCCAGCATGGAGTTGTAGTAGGGACACGAAACGGCGGCTCCCGATGCGGCTGCGGCACTCAGTGCGGAGGTCAGCGTCACGACCTTCGTGGAGGCGTTGACTGCCGAAATGGTGTACTGTGCCGATCCTATGGTTATCCTGCCTCCCGCCTCCATGTTCATTACCGAAGCGACCGTTATGGTCGTGGCTCCGGCTGCCGCGGCAGCTGTCAGTGTCGTGCCCGCGAATACCGCCGAATCCTTGATGCCCCACGCGTAGGTGACGTTCGTCGTGTCGATAGAGGCTCCGCGCCACAGGTCGCAATGCGCCCTGAGCGTCGCCACCTCGTCGTTCTTGAATACGATGCCGTCGGGTGCATACGCCACGGCGGCGATCATCGCTCCGGCGTTCAGGTGCTGCGTGAACTGAATCTCCGCCCGGAACGGAATCTCCAGCCCGTTGGCGTCGATGTAAACCGCCTCGAAAGTATAACGCACTTGCGGAGCGGAAACGGTCATGTGGTTGGCTTTGACGGTAAGGGCATACTTGGCCGATGCCGCGCCGATGGTGCAGCTGTCCTGTCCGGAGACGATCGCCGTACCGTTCTTGTACCACTTGGCCGAGCCGCTCTTCACGCCTGCCGTAAGCGTCGCGGCATTGCCTACCGAGGTGATCTGGTCGGTCGCCGCCTGACCGCTGACGAAGAGCGAAGGGGTAAGTACCAGATAGGGAGAAGCCGCCCACGAAGGGGCATAGGCATTGTTGTCTCTGTTGTACACCTGTGTCAGGGGCTGCGAGGAGCCGATGAATGCCTGCAACGATACCGCGTCGTTCTGGTCGATGATGGTGACCTGCCCGCGGGCTACTTTTACTGCCATAATAGATTATCGGTTATTTGTTATTTCCACTTCGCAATCGAAAACGGCCTTGCGCCACACGTCCCCGCCGGTTATCTCTATCTCCCTGCCGTAACGCGGTGCGGCGTTCCATATCCTGTCACTCTCCGTATCGCGGCTCGTCCGTATCCAGCGGAAATTGCCGTCGGGAATGAGCGATGTAATCTCTTCACCGCCCCTGTACACCCTGGCACGGAGTACCGTCGAGACGATTCCGTTGCGGAATGTCGTGCCGTTTTCAGACTCCACATAAACAGTATAGGAGGGAGATCCGTCGTAAAGTTTGAAAAAGGTATGGGTCGCACTGATTTTTTCATTACGGTATGTTGCCGTGTAGCGGAGGGTCAGCACGTCGCGCCCTTCCCAGCCATGAAACGGGGGTGTCATTTCAAATACGGCGGCATTGCATCCGGCATCTTTCCATATGCCGTCAACGGCAAGGTATTCCCACTGCCGACTTTCCGGCTCGAAATTGTATTCGGTCGCCACAAGCGGGATATTCTCCGGCTCGCATGCGCCTGAAAGCTCGTCCTTGAAATGGAACGCCGTGCCGCCTGTCAGGGAGACGGAACGGGGCTTGAGCAGTTCCTGCGCCTCCTCATCGAGGTCTTCCCAGCGGATGGTCACATCGCGCAGTTCGATGGTATCCTTGCCCCACTTGAACCGTCCCGAGGCGAAATGGCCCGTCCCGTCCGGATGGATGACGAAAGAACCGTCCCGTGAAACGATCGAGCCGTCTTCGTTCAGCCGCAACAGGGGATTCTGTATGGTACCCCCGATACCTCCCTTATTGAACCAGGCACCGTAATCGTCCGTGTAGGACAAGGCTTCATCGGTCGCCTGATAGGGGGTCACGTTCCTTCCGGCCTCCAATTGAGGGGCGGACAACGACAGGGGGACGGAAGCGGCAATGCCGAGACACATGACGGGGGAATCTGACCCGCGTATGAGGAACGGGACATTATAACGGACCCATCCTTTACCGGCAGCCACCGTCCGATCACCGACAAGATGTTCATCCTGATAGAACCGGATGGCTGCCGTATCTTCCGCTTTTATCCAGACTGAGAAACAATAACAGACTCCTGTATGAGCCTCCCGCCAGGCGGCACTTTGCGCACCAAGAAGACTGTCTCCGGCTATCCGTACACACCGCCCGAGTCCGGCGGGAGATGTTTCATCCAGCTCTTCCGAATGGCTGAACCGGCAGGACAGGCTGTCGGGTATGACATTCTTGTGGATTTTGCCCACATAAAACGTGCTTGAAAAACCGTTCTCGTCTCCCGCGGTAAGCGTGCCGGCTATATTGACATTGCGTGTGGCATAGAGATTCTGGAAATAGGCCCCGTAACCATCCAACATGCCGAAGACCGGATCGATGATGCCGCTGACCTTTCCCACACGGGCCTTGCTCGCCTCGCTGAAAGCGGATACGGAGGCAAGACGAACAATGTTCAGGTCGGCGACCTCGCACCAGTCCCCCTCGGAGGCCAGGCTTGATGTCAGGTCAAGAAACAGGCTCCGGCTGTACTGTGCCGGGTAATCCACGGTGATGACCCATAACTTGTACTTCCATTCCCGGCCGATGGAGATTTCATCTTCCGCATCCGTCTTTTCACGGTTCGTATAGCCGAATCGGATCGGTACGGAACCTGATGTTTTGGAAGACCTGACCTTGAACGATACCAGCAGGCGCTCCGGGTATCCGACCGGTTCTTCCAATGTCAGCATCAGCCCGAAGGAAGCGTTTCCTGCCGGTTCCGCGTTGCGGATAATGCGGACAATGCGTGTCGCTTCCGAATCGGCATCCAGATATTCCGTTTGCAGCATGCTGCCATAAACGGCGTACCTGGACTTGTCCGGCACTCCCGCCATGCCTCCGTCCATGACGGGATAGCACAGGGAGCGTTCGGTCGCCATGCCGTCGATGACATCCATATAGGGTGAATCGCTGTCAGAAGCCGTCAGGTACAAGGCGCCGCTACGTGCCGTATCGAACAGGTTGGTAATCCGCACGAAGTCCAGCAGTTCACCGCCCTGCGGTTCGTCCCCGTCCAGCAATGCCCCGATGAAATAAGGGGCGTCCTTGTCTCCGACAAGCTCCGTTCCGGTTTCTGTCACGCACATCAGCGAATAGACGGTACGCTCCCGTTCGGCATATTGCCTGCGGATGATATCCCCGGCTTGCAGTCCCTGTGTCTTCTGCGAGTCGGGGGCAATACGGATCTTGTATGTCGGATAACGGAATACGGACATGGATTATGACAGTTTTTCCACGGTGTCTCCCGAACAGCTGTCGCTGATCCAGAAGGAACCGTTGGTTACCGAAGTCTTTTCGACCTCGAACTCATAGGCGCGGAACTTACGGCGGGCCACCACCTCGTCGAATGTGGCGGAGACGCCTCCTGTCGTCCGGTTCCGGCGGACAGCCCATCCGCTTCCGGAAAGGCCCGGGGAAAAGAACTCCGAAGAGAGCGACCCGGTAAAGACGCTGTTTCCGTAATGCCGGATACCGTCCTCCACCGCTTGCAGGCGTAACGCCTCTGTCAAGTATAGGATTCTGTCAGTAATCCGGGTGGGCGACGCATGGATTCCGATATGCCCGGCTGCTTCCAACGGAACAGCGACCGTAACGAAATCGGCATCGGTGCGGATATGGAACGATTCGCTGTGACGGTTCTGCGGGGCATAACAGCTCACGGACGGACGGTGTGAAAAATCCGTGCTGTGAGGGATAGCCGTCCTTACGTCCTCTTCCTCGTAGATTACCTCGGAAGAAAGCGATACGCGCTCCCTGTCGCCTGTGAACATAAATCCCTCTGCTGTGCCCATCCGCAAGCGCTTGTGGATAACGATACCTTCATCGGAAGTGTCTACCCGGTATGAGGAGAGCAGGTCGGCGCCGTAGTTGTGGCGGACAGTCAGCGAGCCCGGAAAACAAGCCTTTCCGTAAGGGGAAAGCATCAGACACTCGCCGTCCACGTCCGATATGCCGGAGAACAGGCGTATCTTCGGGGTATGGTCGCCGCCTAAAAGAAGGTCACCGCCGATACTCCCGAACTGTATCTTGTCCTTGTCGGTACAGAGCAGTACGGGAACATCTCCGATCCGGATGCCGAATCCGTCCAGGAACGAGAGGAACCCGCCGAGCGCGACATCCTCTTCCGAAAACGAAAGCAGACATTTCCCTTTGTCGCCCAGTTCCACGCCTTGCAAGGCTTTCAGTCCGCCATCCATGACCGTACTCCCTCGCACCGTCAGATTCCGTCTCACCATGCCGTCCCGCATCGTCCAATCCACCGTGTCCGTATTGGCGTTGCCACGATGATAGACATCCTGCCCGCCCACGGCCAGCCGTGTCGGGGAGATGGATATTCCTGTATCCTCGTCCCCGATAATCCATGCCCCTTTGGAATGTACCGTCGCATCCAGAAAGTCTATATGGGAAGCGTTGATTGTAGCGGTGGCCTTGTCCGCGTCGTAACGGAGCAACTGCCTGCCGCCGATATGCAGGCTGTCGCCCCCGACTTTCAGGTTGCCGGTAATCCTGATACCGTACTCGATGGCAGTTACCACACCTTCCGGATCGGTAATGTCCTGCGAATAGGTTTCCAGGATACGGGTGTTTCCAATGCCGGCTTCGAAACCGTAATTGGCACTGAGCTTGCCGGTCATGTCACCGCCCGATTTCTTCAGGTAATCCAACAGCAAGCCACCGCTTCCGGAACCGCCTTCTCCCGTAACGGCTCCGGCAATGGCGGATGCAAAACCGTAAGCGGTATTCTTCAGTCTCAGGCTGGTCTCGTCGCCTTCCTCGATGCCGTAAGGATGCTCGTCGTCCTTTTTCTGCTGGGCATTGAAAAAGTTATGGTACAGCTGTGCATAGATGGAATAGCACAGGCTCTCCTTGTCGAGGGTTTCTATATCGGGATGCAGTTGTACGCTCATTTGGTATAGCTGGTCTTGGAAAGAAATTTCTGGATACGTGATGTCAGCGAGATGAAGTTCGGCATATTGATCGGCGACATCGTGCCCATCAGTGTGGGAGTCATGATTTTCGAACATTCCGTCAGGAAGTCGAGCATCAGCCGGGCAAGCTCATTACCCAGAACCAGCGGCTCGGTGGCATTCTCGTCACCGAGCGTCACCTTGTTGTCGGCAACGGCAACGGTCGTGGAATTGACCTTTTGTACCACTTTATCTGCTGTCTGTCTGACTTCAGACTTGTCCACCGTATGCGTGATGCTTTCCGCATCGATAACGGTTGTCGCTTCCTTGTCCTTGTCATTCCTAACGGTTGTTGTGACGGCCGTCGGCGTATAGTGGGTGGAGGTCTCGTTACCGGTGGTTTCCAGTTCGTCGTAGTCCGGGGAAGAGTCGTTTTCCGGATCCAGTTCCTCCATTTCGGTCACGCCGATGACGGTTTCCGTGCGGGCATTGAGCCGCAGGATATCCACATGGGAGAAGTTAACCACATAGGCATAACGGGTGGCGGCATCCATGAAGATGGTCACGTCGGAAAAAAGTGCGGGGACGATCAGGAAGCCGCCTTCGCTGTTGGTGGCGGCCGAGAGCAACACGCCTTTATGGATAACAGGTTCGGCGGAGGCCGTCTCGTCCGGGTACTCGCCGACATCAATGGTACCGCCGTAGTCGGAAAACTCCTCGTCCGAGGGGTTGTCGTGTATCTTGGCGACATAGCCGTGTATCATGCGGGCCGTACCGATACCGGACATGCCTCCGGGAGCCAGATTGATACGCTCCATACTCCGTCCCAAGGCTATCTTGCGGATAGCCTCACGGATAAGCAACTGGTTGGATTTGTCTGAAGACATGAGTTTTTTGAAAGAATAGGAGGAGCATAGTTTATTGGTTGCCAATTATTTTGTACTTTTGCAAAGACAATGATATTACTTATGAAACAAGAAATTTTAGAATCCTATATTACATATATATTTGATTTCTTTCAAAAATCAAGATGCTTTAAAGCCGGGCAAGGTAACATGCTCAGAAATTTTAGATTTGCAGCTGGAAAGCAATTTACTCGTAATCAATTGGGTATATTGTATTTCCTGGTAAATACCCTCATTGATAATGGCTATCTCTACTTAAAAGATAGAGATTTTATAGCTCTTACGGAGAATGGTGCCGATGTTATAAATGGGGGAGAGTGTGTTATTCCTAAAATTTCCCTTGAGCGGACAATTTATGAAAAAGAGACCAGTAGATCAGATATATATGAACAGCTTTGGAATATTATCGGATCGAACAAAGAAAATGATTATGCGCCGCTGTATGTAGATGGACCATTGTTTTATAATACAATCAGGCCATATTTAACAACATTGTCGTTACCTCATACATATGGGGAATATATGGCAGAATTGCGGGAAAAGGAAGAATTTACATCAAGAATTAAATGGTATAGGACTTTATTTTTAGCTCTTGATGAGAATGATGTACAAAAATTCCTCAAAGATTTGTCTATCAAAATAAACAGGCTGCTGCTAATGAATACTCCAAAAGATGCGATACAAGAAGCTTTGAATCCTTGGGCAGATGTAGACATTCCTACAATCGATAATACGCCTCTGCCTGAAATTCTCAATAAAGTGGCGGAAGAACCAATTGTGAATAAAAACAAGCCGTTTGTGTTGATTTCGTATGCGTGGGAGGTAGAAGACAATGTCTTTATGAATTGGATTCAAACTTTCGCCAAAGATTTGCGAAGACGAGGGATTGATGCTCAAATAGACCAGTATCAACCTCATGGAACTGACTTGCCTAAATTTATGCTTGAAAGCATCCGTAAGGCAACTAAAGTTCTGTGCATTCTGACTCCAAAGTATAAAGAGAAAGCTGAATCCGGTAAAGGAGGTGCCGCTTATGAAGGGGGTATAATATCACATGAAATATATAACAATCAGGGAACCACTAAATTTATACCGGTTGTACGCAAAGGGTCTTTTGAAACTTCGACACCGGATTTCATTAGTGGAAGAAAAGGTTTTGATTGCTCTACTGACGATAAATACAATAGCGAACTTCCGAATATTATCAAGGTAATAAACGAAGAACCATTGATAGAAATTCCTCCTGTTGAATAACGGTAAATCTTATTTCCTAATTTTATACGGAATACTCAGTTGTTGCCTGTATCCACCCACCCCGAAAGTAGTCGTTACCTCTTCCACGAGGTATACGCCGTTCTTGGAAGGATTACGGTAGTCGATCAGTTCCACCTGTACGGCAGGAGACAGTCCGAAATCCCCGAATACTGTCACATTGCCGGTGATTCCGTTCAGATTGTAATTCCGAAAGTATTCCGTCGTCTCTTCTACAAGCCGGTCGGAATTGATTCCGACATGAGGTGACATATATGGTACGATGGTATATGTGGATAAATCCACCTTGGTCCTGGTCTTCGCTCCTGATGCCGTCGTGTTGCCCGTTACTTTGTGCGTCTTTTTTGAAATCTGCGTGGCATTGACCGTCTGAAACTCCTTGCTGCCCGGCGTCGCCGGGTCGTATTCAGGATTCATGCGTACTGTCACCTCAAAGAATTTTTCATCCGTCCCGAGTGCCTTGCCCGTCACCGCCAAAAACTTCGGATCGGTCTTGACCACTTTCAGGTTGCTCTGCGCCACATGCTCGTTGAAGTATATCCTGTACGGTCCTGTCGATTCATCCTCCGGGAATACCGGCTGAGCCTTGCTGGACGAATAAGGACGCCCGACGGCAATGGACGGTATGGCCCCGTCATCATCGGCATCGTATTTTAAAAAACAGTAGACCTTGTACTTCGACCATTCGGAAAGGATATCCGCTACCGTGAAGTTGTCCGTGACCTTTACCTTGCCGATATGTATCTCAAACCGCTTCGTATCCGAGTGTATCCTGAAGCCGGTATCTTTCAGGATATTATACTTGCCTTCCAGCACCTCGTTCACCGTCGTCCCTTTCGCCGGGGTCTCGAAATGAGGTGCCTGTTTCAGTTTGAGTTTGTAGGCCATATTCTCACACTGGATTTCCAGCGTGCTGTCCGAATTGTATCCGGTAATGTATCCGTCGAACATATTTTTCAGCACGCCGTTGTAGCCCAGCTTGATATTGATGCGCTGTCCGACCTTGAATGTCGTCTCGTCAACCAGACGCTGCGCGCTGCGTTTCTCGATGATGACACCGTCCTGCATCACCTCCGTCGTTATCCTCGACACGTCCTTGCCCTCCAATGTCACGTTCCCGATAATCGTGGAGCGGCATACCGACCCTTTCGGGAATATCACTTTGGCCGTTCCGATCAGCTTCTTGTAACTCTCGTTGATTTCGAGCGACTGGACTTCCGTAATCTCCACGCCGTTCTGTATCCTCATCGGATTGGATGGGTCGGCATCCCCGATGGTGATGCGACAGCAGAGGATATCCATTGCAGCTATACCCATAAACGTGTCAGTTTAAGCAACGAGGCGGGGTCGATGACCTCCGTACCGAATTTAACATACTTGATCCACTTGTTCGTGTGCTTGATGGCCGTGTCCACCTTTTCCTGTTCCGCCAGTTTCAGTTCCACGGCTTCCGATGGCTCCACGGCGACACAGTTCAGCGAATACGGCTGCACGTTCCGGCAATCCGTAGGCTGTAAGGTATAGCCCTGTATAATCAACCGTGAAATGTTGAACTGGCGCAATACCGTGTTGTCGCAATCGATGACACCCTTGTATTGTACCAGCCTGATAAACTTGGACACTTCCGCCTCGGGATACACGTCCGGGTATTTGGAGGTGATCTTGCCGTTGATGGTAATCTCGAGGTCACCCCCGGATATATATTCCTTGCGGGTATAGTCCCGCCCCTGTACCCGGGTCAGCAGGATATTGTTCCGGCTGCTGACCTGTACCTGCGGTCCCAGGTCCACGAATGTCACCAGTCCATACCGGCTGTTCGGCAAAACCTTGCACTCGCTGTTGTCATAATACTTCCCCTCCTCTGATATGGACAGTTCCAGAAAATCCGCCACTGTCCGGCCGACGATGGAATCGATATGGTTTTTCTTCTGCGCCACCGCCTGCTGTTCCCTGATGAGCTGGTAGTACTGTCCGGTCTTGTTCGCAAGGCTGGACTGCGACTGTGTCTGAAGATATTTGTCCCGCACCTGCTGTTCCCAGTATTTGAGGTATCGGGGATAGGAACGTAGCAACCCGTAAGCCGTCTGCGAGGCAACCTGTATGGCTGCCCGTTTGAGCAGGTCATGGTGCCTGGAGAAGTAATGTACCTGCCCGTCCTGCAATTCGGCAAGCCCCATGCCCAACGCCAGACGCGTGGCGTTGCTGATGTATCCGCCAAGCGAACCGTGGTTGAGTATGCCTCCGCTCAACAAAGTCGAGGCCGCGATTTGTATCAGTCTTCCCATAATCCTTTCATTTTATGCGTTCCAGGAGGCATCGAAGTCATGCACGACATCGATGAGCGCCTGTGCCAGTTGTTCTTTCAGGTTCTGTATCTCTTCCGTCTGCCCCTCCTTCGACTTCATCAGGTCGATGGTCCTGACACTGAGCAGGCTCTCTATGTTCACGATGACCTGTTTAGGTGCCGCCGAGGACAACCGCCCCGTGCCGGAATAGTTGCCGCCGGCCCCTCCGTCATCCAGATGCGTGTTGGTAATCGGGTTGGCAGCAAACGGACGTGTATCGTTGGAATCCGGTTCGTTGCCGTACTGGTCGGGAGTGAAGCCCGCCACGCGGAGGATGTTCTCGGCTGCCTCCGCCGAACCTCCGAAAGTCTGCCGGAGCGATGAAAAGAACTTCACGAGTGTCGTATGTGCCAGCTTGCGATGCGCGATGTTGTCTATACGCTGCGCATCGGTGGCGTTCTGCCCCAGTGCCCGCTGTTTCCATAGCCCGTTTTCGTCCTGCTCGAATCCCCAGGCCCTGAACTGGTCAAAGTCGAACCCTCCCTTACGCATCAGCTCATGCGCATTGGCGGCACTCGATATGGCATTCCGATAAGCGGTGGCGGCACGCACAATCTCCGGAACGGTCTGCGTGTTCATGTACCGGGCATAGTCGTATGTGCGGGCGGCAACCGCTTCCGACCTGTCCCCGATATCATTCACATAGACGGCCTTGCCATCCTGCATACGCCACAAAGACTTGTCGAGATCCTTCTCCTGTTGCCCGAAACGCTCCTTTACCGTCTTGAGGAAAGCGTCCACTTCCAATACCGTACCCATCTTCCCGAACTCGGCGTACGCGGCATCGATACGTGTCTGGCTGTCGCGTTTGGCAAGGGTGACAAGCGCATCCCTTATGTCATCCTGACGGGCTTTGTCCATGTTATACACATGGTCTCGCGATACCATCCCCTCAGATGAAGCGATGGCAAATTCCCCCAAGAACCCGGCCCACCAGTTGGATGTGAAGGCTCCGATTTTATGTCCCGAAGCCTCTTCGATACTTTTGCCGGCAACGACCTCGTCCACGGCACGCTTTGTCTTGACAGCCATGTTATAGGTCTCGCTCAGGGAGGAGTAAAGTGCCTCTATGGACGGATAACGGTACTTGCGGTTCGATTCGATCTCTTCCAGTACGGCATCCTTCGCCTCCTTTATCTTCCAGGTCTTGTAAGCCACCCATCCCAAAGTCCCGACCAATGCGGCTATACCTGCCGTGGCGGCAACCGCGCCTGTACTGATGGCACTCAACGAGGCGGCAGCACCGGTCAGTCCGCTGCCGGTAGCCACCTGTGTGGCAAACAGCGACTGCAGGACTCCTTTGGCTCCGATGACACCGCCCCCGGCCATCAAGGCGCGGTTCATCGCTCCCCGTCCCGCCACGCCTGCGGACTGCATGGCCGACACGATGGCCCGCTTCTGGGCAAACGAAACCTTACCGATACCACCCGCCCCCAGCAGCCCCTGCACGGCACTGATTGATGTCGTGGCCGCAGACTGTTTGCCGATAAACCCCATGGCGATGCCGATATTCGTCAGGGCTCCCGCCACCTTGAACAGCCGGGTCGCGACAACGCCTGTAAAGACAAGCGGTTCTATCCAATGGAAATTGCGGGTCACCCATGCGCCGATATTGCCGATCACGGTGAAGATGTCCAACAAGGCATTCCCGATGGACACCAGGCCACGGGTAAATTCCGGAGCCTTGAACTTTGCCAGAAAAGTGCGGAGCACAGTGCGGATAGAGGGTTCCAACACCTCGTATGCCTGCATGAACCCTTCGGTCAGCTGGGAGGTCACCTGCGCCCACAATCCCTTGGTCGTATTCTGCTTTACCAATGCCAGTTCTGAGGAAACGCCCTGGGACCCCCGGTTATATGAAGTCAGTTCTCGTAGTTTGTCGTAGTTCTTCAGGAACATCATCGCCGCGTTACCGCCAATTTTCCCGAAGATTGCCTGGACATCCGCCATCGACGCGCCCTTCTTGTTCAATTCCTCGAAAATGTCCGCTATAGGACGGAGTTTCTCGACCTGCACCCCCTCGATGTCGCGCATTTCCGTGAACCGGATGCCCAGGCGGTCCAGAACTTCCTGTGCCTCCTTGGTAGGTTTGGCAAAACGTGTGGAAAGAGCACGCAACGAGGTTCCCGCCAGCGTTCCCTTCAGACCCATATTGCCCAAAAGACCGATGGCGGCACTGCTTTCCGTGAAGTCCACGCCCGCCATACGCAGGTAACCGGCAGCCATCTTGTATGACTCCGCCATCTCCACGATATTCACATTCGAGCGGGAAATGGTGGAGGAGATAATGTCCGCCACGCTGTCCATGCTGTCGTTATGGATATCATAACCGGCCATGATGTTCGTGGCCAGGTCGGCGATATACGACACGTCGTTGTCACCGATAAGTGCCAGGTTCGTGATCGGGCGGATGGACTTGTTGATTGTCTCGATATTCATGCCCGCCATCGACAGGTATTTGACGGCACCGGCAATCTCCACGGCTGTGTATTTCGTGTCGATGCCGATTTTACGGACATGACGGGCCATACTGTCAAAACGGGTCTCGAATGTCTTGAGGTCGCTGTCCGCCACACGGAGGATGGAATGTGCCGATTCCATGATGTTGGAATAGTCGATGGCCTTCGTCAGTTCCGAACGGATCAGGCTGTAACCCATATAGGCATTGAGCATCGAAGCGAACGGGAGGTTCCTGAGTGACGGCGCTTTCGAATACTGGATACGGTTGATGGCGGCACGGCGTTTACTGCGGTAGAGCGTACCGGCTGCAGTATGTTCCCGCTGCATGAGCCTGACGGACTGCATCGCATTGCGCTGTTCCTGCCGTCTTGCAGCCTGCTCGGCCTTTATACGTTCCGTTTCTGCCTTACGGCGTGCCTGTTCTGCCTGCCGGCGTATTTTCTCCGCAGCACGGGCGGCATTCTTGCACTCCCGTTCTTTAGCCCGCGCTTCATCGGCACGCCGCTTTTCCGCCGCGGCGGTTTCTGCCAGAGCCGCCTTACGGCGCTGGTCTGCGGTAAAGAGCTCCTCCGCGTGGACCAGTTTCTGGCGATGCAGCTGCTGTCCTGCATAAAGCCGTTCCATCAGTTTTTGCCGGGCCTTTTCGGGCATTACGAAGGCCTGCGGAGCATATGGCACCGGAACGGAAGGTGTGAGTCCTTCGGATGGTATGCCTCCCTGCATGTTGAAAGAAATGACAGAAGCACTTTTGATACGACCCAATAGGGAAAGTATCTGCTGCAACCTGTTTTCCGCCGTCCCGGTCTTGATTTGCAGTTCCCGGTCACGTTCCATGGAAACCAGGGCGGAGTTGATTTTCCCGATGGCTTTGGTAATGCGTTTCTGCGCGTCTGCCATCGTGCCAACGGACGAGGCGGCATTCTTTTCGATCTCCGCTTTGCGCATCTCGGCAGCCTTTTTCTCGTAAAGGCTTTTGGCGTTGGCCTTGATTTTCTTGCTGTCCAAAGCCTGACCGGCATTGATGGTCAGGCTGATGCCTTTGGAAAGCGTGGAAATATCCGTGAGTAACCCCTTGATACGTTCCAGCTTCTCTTCGCTTTTTTTCGTATCGATGGTCAGGCGGTAATCGAAATTACGTTTCTTGCCGTTCTTGGTGCGGAACACGCGGTCTATCTCGTCCATCATATTCTTGATGTTCGTGACGGCCGGAGTCAGGGACGCTTTCGCCTGTACCAGCTTGCCTACCGCCTCACCGAAGGCGATAACCTGCTTGGTGCCCTGAGAGGCATCCACGTTGATGGAGTAGTTGACCTGATAGTTCTGTTCCTGAGCCATGGTAATGGGTACTGCGTTAAAAGAATAGTCTTTCCGCAAGGGCGGAGATTATGAAACGAAGGCCGCCGCAAACCGGAAGCTTACGGCGGCAGGTCAAGGAGTCCTCTCCGGCAATGACATCGGAACGGGCATACGGCTGATGAGCATCTGCTCGTGCAGCCACAACGCCTCTTCGGAAAGCATCGCGAACTCCTCGTCGGAAATCGTGTCGAGGTTGACGCCGGGAAAGTAGTGGCGGACATAGATCATCCGCTGGCGGATGCGCTGCTCGTCGGTCACTACCCACCGGCTTATAAGTTTACCAGGACACTCTGGCGGGTGGTGATCAGCTCGGAAAGCTGTCCCATCAGACCGAACAGGAAGAGCGACTCGTCGTCCACGAGTTCCTTATCTCCGTCCACGAAGCAGTCGCGGGCCAACGTGCGCATGGCGATTACCTCGTCCTTTTTGGAAGCGGCCATGAATTTGCTGAACTGCGGAAAGCTCGGTTCGGACATGTAGGCCACATAAATCTCTTTCTCGCCGTTTGCGGTGTCTCCGAAAACGACCATCGGACAAATCTTGCGGAGTTTCTTCTCCTCTTTCAGTTTGAGGGCTTTTTCCTTGATCTTGATCTCCTGTTCCAATGAAAGCATTTTTTCGTCCATATCGAATTTGTTTTGATTCACCGAAAGAGTAGGACAAAGAATCGTGGAAAGGTTGAAGACACGGTTCTTATTCACTTGTAATCCATATGTTATACAAAAAACTTCTTTGCTCCTGATATTCCCAGATCAGTCTTTAAAGGAAATTTCGCTGAATATATTTCATATATTTCTTTGATATATAGTATATAATCGTTAATTTTGCATATTCTCAAACATAAATGATTATGTGCAAAATAGATGATTTTATAGATGTGACAAGCCGGTACATCGCTGAATTGCTTGATTTGAGGGCGGACATCAGGCCGGTCGAAAAGGATGTCTTGCATACATTCCCAGCCAATATTACTGCCGGTTATACATTTTGTACGGCTAACTTGTTGGGGCATGACGTAGTTCTTCTGTATAGTGCAGACAGTTCTGCATATACTCCGGGGCAGATGCGGAAACAAAAAGAACTGGTTGAGCGAAAAGCCCAATGCCCGGTAATATTTGTATTGCGTACAGTGGCGGCCTATAATGTACGGCGTCTTGTCAGACATCGTGTAAATTTCATCATACCGCAAAAGCAAATGTTCATACCGGATTTGTTGATAGATTTGAAACCGCATAAAAATAATATCGGGGGCGGTGAAGAAACGCAGATTCCTGCAATTGCCCAATGCATAATCCTTTATCATCTTGAAGTAAAGTCTCTCGAAGGGAAAGGAACTTATGATATTGCAGATCTTTTCAACGTGTCGTATGCCAATGTAAACCGGGCGGTCAGATGGCTGAAAGATAAAGAAGTTATCGCTTTATCCGGCGGCAAGACAAAGAGTATGATATTTCAGTTCAAAAAGCGTGAATTATGGGACAGGATGTTGCCGTTCCTGGCGAACCCCATCGAGCGGATTGTATATACCGATAGTCTGCCTGATGAAGTATTTTGTATTAGTGGAGTAAATGCCTTGTCGGAATATTCAATGCTGAACAAGGAAAAAAATGACACTTATGCCATTGCAAAAGAAGAAGCTCGACGGTTGCAAATCCGGACAGACAAGGAATATGGCGAGACCCGCATAGAGATATGGCGTTACAATCCATGTTTTTTCTCAAAAAACGGCATTGTAGACAAATTGTCTTTATTTCTGGCCATGAAGGATATGGATGATGAACGCATTCAAATAGAATTGGAAACTATGATAAATAATATGATATGGTAAGAGGAATTGATAAATTCAGGGAGTTTTTCACCGGATATGAAGGAAACTATGTCATCATAGGTGGTACTGCCTGTGAAATGCATGAAGAAATATATGCACAAACTCCAAGGGCGACCAAGGACATAGACATTATACTGATTGTGGAGGCGCTGTCTTCGGATTTTGCTGCAAAATTCTGGGAGTTTGTAAAAACCGCAGGGTACAGACAAAGGAATAAGGGAACCGGGAACGGGGAATGCAGGCATGAATATTACAGGTTCAAGGAACCGGGAAATCCGGATTTCCCGTATCAGATAGAACTCTTTTCACGAAATATCGGGGTTGTCAAATTCCCGGACGATGCCCACATTACCCCCATTCCGGTTGATGATGACCTGTCAAGTCTGTCAGCCATTTTGATGGATGATGACTATTATAATTATACCATTGAACACAGCACGTTGGAGGAGGGCGTACATATTGCGAACATTGAAAGTCTTATCTGTCTGAAATGCAGGGCCTATTTAGAAATGACCGAGCGGAAAAACAATGGAGAACAAGTGGACAGCAAACATATCGTCAAGCACAAGAAAGATGTATTCCGGCTGGTTGCCATGCTTGCTCCTGCCGACACCTACGAAGTTCCTGATTCGCTTAAACAAGATGTTGACAGGTTTTGCCTGGCTGTCAAAGAAGAAGTGCCAAACTCTGATTTTTTCAAATCGGCAGGACTTAAAAGCATTTCCGGAGAACAGTTATTGGAACAACTTGAAGCCAATTTCATAACACAACAATGAGAATCCAATACGCATCCGACCTGCATCTCGAGTTTCGGGAGAACAGCAGTTTTTTGAAGCACAACCCGCTGGCTGTTGCCGGAGAAGTGCTTGTCCTTGCCGGAGATATAGGATATATCGGAGATGAGAACTACTCCAGACATCCGTTCTGGGACTGGGCTTCCGGAAATTACAGCCGGGTCATCGTGGTTCCCGGAAACCACGAGTTTTACAAGATGTTCGACATAGACAAGCTGTATAACGGCTGGTCGCTCAAAATCAGGGAAAACATCACCTGCCACTATAATGCCGTTATCCCATTGGGTAACGATATAGAATTGATCGCTACCACACTGTGGTCACATATCCTGTTGCAGGATGCCTATGAAACTGAGGCAGCCATCACAGATTTCCGCAGGATGCGTTACGGCAGCGAACCGCTGGACTGGACAAGGTTCAATGACGAACATTCGCGCTGTTTCCGTTTTCTGGAACAGAGCGTAAAACAAAGTACTGCCAGACATCTCATTGTCGCCACTCATCATGTACCGTCATTCGAACTGATGGCGCCGGAGTTCAAGGGCAGTCCGCTCAATGGGGCATTTACCGTGGAGCTTGGCGGTTTCATTGCAGACAGCCCGATTGAATACTGGATATATGGCCACTCGCACCGCAATATCAATAAGGTCATCGGAAACACCCGGTGCATATGCAACCAGTTGGGCTATGTGTTCAGTAACGAGCATACGTCATTCGATAAGGAAGCGCATATTTCGATTTAAGTCTGCCATACATAAATCCCGTCTGTCAGCCAAGGTCAATATCCGGCAAACAGACGGGTTATTATGTAACAAATTTATGGTTGACTATTGAAGTCGTGGCTTCACCAACTTCCCGTCGATACCGCATGTTTCCAGAACCGCGGTATTTTCTTTGTTGAAGGCGATCAGGCATGACGGCGCTCCGGCCGTACCACCCTGTTCCCCCGTAACATGGTAAAAACTGAGCCGTCCCTTGATAAAGAGTATTGAATCGGCGTTTGGGAATATCAGTTCGTGGAACAGGCGCGTGTCCGTGCGGGCAAAAGTGAGCGCGACGGCATTCCTGTGTTCGACACACCTGCGGATAAACCGGACAATCAGTGCAGTGTCATAGGGAGGATTGCAGAACACACGTCCGAACCAGGGTTGTTGCAGGCCGTCATCCTCAATGGTATAGTGATGTCGCGCCGTATCCCATGGGCGGTTTACGGGCGAACACGGATCCAAATCGAACGGCCCCAGCCTCCGAAGCAGGCAGGGAGGCGTGAGCCATTCGTTCTTTCCGGTAGAAGATTTCCCCTCGAAAGTTACATCCATGACAGCTTAGATTGTATCACCCGAGCCGATTTGGATATCGAACGGGTTGAGATCGAATTCATGGGTGATATTGGTATCATCCTGCTGTGACTCGAGACAATCCTCCGTGAAGATGCAACCTTTGAGCGTTACGGTCGTCGTTGTCCAGTCCTCGCCGGCCATCGGGTTGGCAAAGCTGATAATCAGGTCGAACTCGCCGATTTCGAGCAGCGAGCCGTACACCGAACGCAACAGCTGTTGCGTGGCATAGTCCATCGTGATGCTCGCCGTATAGGTAATGTTCCCGAACCCCCTCGACACCGGCCGTCCTCCCATGCCGTAGTTACTTTCGACCTTGCGCTTCTTCGACCATTTGATGGCCGACACGCCTTCAAGGGTCGTGGAACCTTCATCGATTCCCAGGGCGGTCGATGACAGGGTTATCATCGACCACGAGTATGCTACATTGTTGATTATTGCCATATGCTATGTCTTATTTGCGGTTAATGACAGTCCTTCCTCTACATAAATCTTCACGGCCACGCCCACCGGGACAAGGACATAGGAGATGCGCAGCGTGTCGTCCACCAACACGTTCTGGTTCGGGTCGATAGTGACGGCGTATCCTGAAATTTCCTGCGCCGCCTGCATCTTGGCCAGTATATCCCCGATGAGTGTCTTGAAAGCTGTAATCTTCGACGGGGCGAGGAACCCGGTTGAAGGATTGACCATCAGCGGTGAGTTCACATACGGCAGCAGGGCTGCACGCACGGCACGGCGGCTCTTGTTGATGGTGCGGTTCCGGGCAATGGTACGGAAATCCCCATGTGAGCATGTCTGGTCTTTCGAGATGTAGATCCCGTTCTCGCGGCCGGCATACTTGATGGGAAAAATATACCCCTTATCGTCGAGTTCGTCCAGCAGTGACGGGGAGAGTGACTCGTACCGGTTCAGGCTGAGGAAGTTCTCCTCTGCCTCGTCGAGGTTGATGTCCCCGAACCCCAACTCTATTTCCTGGAAATCGTCCGCGAAGAGATTGAACTGCTTGACCCATGCGATGGATTCGTGCACGTTGGCCTTTGCTATGGCTCCCATAACCGCTCCCAAAAATCCCACGGGCGTATGGTTCCTGTTGCACATCTGCATCGTGGAGATCTTTTCGTGATGCGCCTGGCCGAATATACAGCTGATACGGCTTGATTCACAGATGCATGAAGGTATTTTATTCAGGTCAATCTGACGCCCCTCAGTCGTATCCGCCCCCGTATTGGAAGGATTGGCGGAAAGGATGAGCGAGAGCGGCTGGTTCTGCTCCGCAAGCCCCACGGCCACGTCGTTGAGCCCCTTTACCAGATTGAGGTTGTATTGTTCCGATGCGCCGTTCGCTTTCCACAGCGGCTGTTCCGTCCATATGCCTATCTGGTTGATCATACCCCCGGCAGCACGCTGCATGATTTCCAGCGCATCCCAGTTCGCCGAACAGTCCGCGAACATCACGTAGAGTTTTCCTGAACCGCCCGGATTGCCGGACATGCGGAAAAATTCACGGATATGGTATGCCGGGATGCCGTGCAGGAAATTGACATTCATCTCCTCCTCGTCGGTTGCCTCCACACGTTCGATGATACCGAAGTCGTTCACGGCGGACTTGAACGAGGTGATGTAGCAGACATCGCCAGGCTTGAGCCTGGTCTCATTGGTTTTACCATACCCCTCCGTGAAAAGCGTCGGCTGGAGGGACACGTCGAACAGCAGTCCCGTCACCTTCTCGCCCGACGAGCCGGTATCGTAAGGAATATTGCCGTCCACATCCTTGATAAATACATTACCGAGTGCCATTATGATTTCTTTTTAAGTTCGTTGTAGAAAGGATTCCTGTAGAGTACGGCCTTGCCCCTGATGGCGGCCGCCGTGTCCGGCGCATAGGTTCCTCCGTGCGTGTCGATGTACAGCGACGGATATGCCGGGAACTTTTTCAACAGGGACAGGATGTGAGGCTCTGTCGTCTCCTCCGACCCTGCATTCCCTTTCCCCGCGGTCTTGGCCGGCAGCCTGTCTTCAGTCTCGCCGCCTGTCCCGAGGTTTTCCGATGCCGTTTCCGGAACGGGCACCGCCTGAGCCTCCGGTGCAGGAATATTATTGTTGTCTGTCTGCGGAGTTTCCTCCGTGTTGATTTTCTTTGCCATAACAGTAGAATGAAAATGGGGAACGGGGCCTTGCCTCCGCTCCCCGGGTGGATATTGAGAATGAAGAAAGGTGTGTTATTCGCTCTTCTTGTAGGCGGTATGGACCACGATCTCCGCCGGGCGGACGATGTTCACGTCCATTTTCATGCGCATCTGGAAAAAGAACAGCTCGGAGTTGGCCTGCAGACGGTCGATTTTCAGGATGTCCGTGTCGTTCGCGTAATCCACCCCCATCCACAGGTTGGAGTCCATGCCGGTGGAGAACTCGCCGAGCACCATCGTGTGTTCGGGGATTCCCACGACCGGGACGATGCGCTTGCCCTTGAAGCGATAGCGGTTGACCTCGGTATTCTCGGAATACTTGACCTGCTTGTCCGAGATATATTGGTCATACGCGTCCCAGGCGTCCCATCCGACCACAAAGGTCAGAGATGTCTTCTTTCGGATCTGCTTCGGACATTTCCTCCACATCGCATAGAGCGCCGCCTCCACCGCGGCCCCGTCCGTCAGCTCGGTCGTTCCCGAAATGATGCACTGCCCTCCGGCAACCACCTCGGCATCGGAGGAGTTCACATTGTCGAGGATCCGTTTGATGACCCCGTCAAAATATTTCTCCTTGTTGGCTCCGATTTTCGTGCAGCCTTCCGGTGCGGTAATCTTGGCCACCGTCTCTCCTCCGCGGGCGGAAGTCCAGATGGCGTTTCCGATATACTCGTTTTTCTTGTCCATAAGGAGACGGAGCATCGTCGCCTGGATTTTCGGGTCGAGCTCGCGGAACACGAGATTGCCTTCCGGCTGCGCGAAACGCCAGTACTTCTCGTAGTCCCTCGGGTTAAACTCGAGATAGACCATAAAATCGGACGGCTCAAGATGGCGTTCGGTGAACTGGTACTCGTTCGTGCCGTCATCGCCCTTGGCTCCGTGGATGGGTTGTGGGGTCGGCACGTTGTCCTGGATAATGTTGCCCAGCTTGATGGCAGGAAGCGTATAGCGGTGCTGGATGCCCGTCTTGATATGAATCAGTCCCTCGCGGACTGTATCATTGCCCTGCACGGTATAGGTCAGCAAGTCCTCAAGTACTTCGCCGCTATACCCGTTTTGAAGAAAGTTTACTGTATCAGCCATTGTCGTTTTAAGTTTTCCGTTGAAGAATGAAACTCGGCCGACTGGCGGATACCTGCTGTTTCCGCGCGAGACACTGCGGTCTCCGGCATGTCAGTTAAAATCGGGCGGACGCCCGCGGATAGTCTGTCAGAGCTTTCGGAACTTGAAATCCGCACCGACCACTTCCGCCACCTTCTCGGCCATCAGCTGTTCGGCGGTCTTTGTCGCTTCCGCCGTGGCCTGGATGTTGGCAGGGTCATCGGCGATTTCCTTCGAGATTTTCTCCCGCGCGGGAATGGAAGCCAGCGTGCTTTCCGCCAACTCGAAGTTGGAACCGGCCATCTCCACCCACTGCGTTTTCGCCTCACGGTCAATCTTGCCTTCTGCAATGGCATTCTCCACCAATGTCTCGATACGGGAAGCCTGCTCGTCCTTCTCTTTCTGCTCGTAGGCGGAAAGGCGTGCCGTCGCTGCGGCCAGGTCTGTCTGCAAGTTCCGGATGGAGGCGTCTTTTCCGGCGATGACGGTCTGCGCGTCGCTCAGTGATTTCTGTATTTCTCTGTATTTGGGTTCCATCGCGGCCAGTTCAGAGATACGTGCCATCACGTCCTTGACCTCACCGTCCTTCATGCCCAGCGAGGCTGCAATCGCCCCGTACTCAAAGCCTTGTGTCTTGTTTTCGTTTGCCATATCGTTTTCCGTTTCTGTAAGAGTAGGTTCAATGCCTTTGAAAGGTTTATTTCCCGCGCTGACACGGCTCATCAGTTCCTGGATGGCGGCCGTATCGGTCAATCCTTCTATCTCGTCATGCACTTTACGGCAAAGCTGCTTCGAGGTATGGATGACATGCTCCGCAGGTATGATGCCGGCCTTGACGGCAGCCTGTGCGTCGAAATAGGTCCCGTCCTTTCCTGCCTGTCCGTCCATGATGGCCCGCACATGCTCCGCTTTCAGGCCGAACCGTTTCCGGTAAATCGTCTCGATCTGTTTGGTAAAAGCCGTTACCATGTCCGACGGTTCCCCTCCGTCATCGTCCGGCAACATCGGGTTATGAATCATCAGTATGGCATAATCACGCATGAGAGAACGCTTGCCCGCCGCCCAGATGATGGAGGCCATCGATGCCGCGACCCCTTCGATGATACATTCCGTATCCACCGTGGCATTGGCGATGGTGGAATAGGTGGACATGCCGTAAAGGACACTGCCGCCCTCCGAGTTGATCAACACACGGATACAGGAGGGACGGATGATATTTTCCAAAAAGTCGAACTCGTCATTGAAACGTGAGGTCGTCTCTTCCGTCACGCGACCGAAGAAACGGATAACAGCCGGCTGGCCTGCCTTCGCCTCTCCGACGACATATTGAAGTGTGTTCATATCCATATGCAAGGGTTATTTGAACAAGAGTAGGCGGTGGGAAAAGAAAAGGTTTTGCACTGCTATTTATGGAAGTGGAAATATGAGAATCCATCCATTTATGGAAATGCGATTATCTTTACAGTATAATAGATTGTTCAAATTACAGACCGGTTGCAACTATTTGTATCAAGACCGGCATGCTGAACATTCTAAATTCAGCAAGTACAGAAAATGTATCATGAGTCTTGTATTATCTGCTGATTCATGTCTGTTTATACGCAGTGCGGATAAATCTCCTGCATGGATTTCAATTTTTCGATCCGGTATCCGAAAAACCAGATACTTCGTCATGTTCCGGACGCGGATGGAAGCCGTGTCCGCCGCTGTCATGTTGCGGCGCATCGCTGTGTTGGGTGAACGGGGGCATGACCACATACCTTTTTACCCAGTCCCTGTATTTCCACGCGGAAGATTCCCTGAACCATACCTCGTAGTCTATCCAGTACGCCTGCAACATATTGGTTGAAAGCGGCATGTCGAAATAGGTCAGGTTGCACCGCTCGCTCAGCGCCGGCTCATGGTTCTTGGCATCCTGTATGGCTACATTGAGCCGCTGGAAGACCAGAAACGCCTCGCATTCCTTGTCTTCGTCCGCATTGTTGAGCGTATTCAGGATAAACCGCACGCGCATGGTGGCGCGTCCCTCACCGATACGCTGTTGCTGTACCAGGTACCTCACGTTGATAAAGTGGATGAACACGGCAGGGAACACAGTCTCATACTCCGTGTTATCGTCACGAACAATGCGGGCGAACTGGCCGTTGTCGATAGCGACGGTTTTGAACAGGGGCGGCGACAACGGGTCGTCCGGATTCTCCCGCAGGGTCAGGACAGCCCGCTTAACGGCCCGGTATATCTCCACGAAAGGGTTCGCGGAAACTTCTTCAGGCAGGCTCTCCGCCGGTGCCGACGGTTGTGCGGGCTGTGGTGCGGGGTGTTTGTCTTTTATCATAGCGGCTGGTGTGGAAATCCTTTAAAAATCATATCTATGAAATGGACGGCGATATAGTCGTCCGTTTTCGGTGAGAATCCGATGAACTGCCGGTGTACGGGACGGCGCGTGGAATACTGGTTTACCGTGTACAGCCCGAACTTCGGATCGGTATTGTGTATGGCGGCATAATGCCCGTAACGCTCCTTGCTGCGTCCCCGCTTGCCCTTGACTGGAAAGCTCTTTTCCGTGGTCCACATGCAATACCTGGCGCCTTTCCGGAAGATGCGCGTACGGTCCGAACGCCGTCCCACTATGTCTGTCCGGCCGGCTTCCGACTGTATGCTCCGGGCCAGAGTCCCCGTATCGTTCATGAGAGGATGGGTGAACCTCTTTCCCCATTTGGAGGTACGAGGCGCCCATTTGCTACCGTTGAATCCCCCCGAAGCGAATGAGGACAGGAACTGCTGCCTGGTATAGTCACCGGCAGCAGTTGCGAAGTCGAATACGTTGAACTCTAGCCGGCTGGCCATGACGCGCGTACTGGTCCTGCTTACCCAGTGGCTGCAAAACTCATCAAGCGTTATCTTGGGCATAGGCGAACTTTCCTTTAATGCGTTTCACAATATCATTCATGTAACCCGGAAGCGGGACGGAGAAATAGCGGTGCGCATCGGAAAAGATACGCCCGCCGGTTGCCAGGCTCTCCCGGAAGACCGGATCCACCTTTTCCAGATAGTCTCCCTTATCCGGCAAAGCCGCCCGGACAGCGGCGAACCCCTCCGCGACCAGAAAGCAGCGGCATCCCCATTCGATCGGCGGTATCAGTTCCGGAGGAAACTCGGATTTGCGGAAGGAAATCCCTTCCAATGAAAGATGCCAGGCACGTACCCGTTCATCGCCTTGTGTCATGTAGGTAAGCACGGTATCCATATCCACCGCCATCCACCATGCGGCCATCGAGGCCGCGAAGAATACCTGGTTGTTCTCTTCCTCCGCATGGACGAGGTTATACCTGCGGCATATCTTTTCGTGTGCTTCCATGTCCTGTTCATCCGCTGTCTCGGGCAGTTCCCCGAGCATGGAATACTCCTCTGCCGCGGCAAAATCCACCAGGTTGTCTATGGCTGCAATCAGGATGTCACGCTGCTGCCGTTCCCTCTCTGTTGTAAAGGAGTTGTGATTTTTCAGTATCTCCAATGCCCGGTCCATGTCGATTCGCAGACCTGTCAGCGCACGGTCTATGAGGAAAGAGGCACGCAGGGTGATGATGTCCTCTATAATGTCGAGACGTTCCGCGCTGTTCTCCCAATAGAGGATCAGCCTGCGGAATGCATCGAAAATGACACGATACTCCTTTTCCGTATCGGATTCCGTGGTTGCAGATGCCCTGACAGCTCTGAACGGAGCGTTGTCCGGGAGCGGAAGACGGGCTTCTATTCCGCTCCCCGCAGAAAATTTCCGACCTTCGCCCCCCGGGGGCGTCCGTAACGCCGGAAATACTCCTCGTCCGACATGATGCCCCGGTCGTTGTGGCTGAGACCGGATGAGCCGCCTTCGGCTCCGAAACCTAATCCCGGGATAACATTGAGCTGCCGGCCCACATTGATACCGAACTCTTTCTCGATCTCATCGGCCGCCACTTCATATTTGTCCGTGATCAGCGAATAGAGCTTGATGCGGTCCTCGTTGCTCATCTCTATCCGGTTCGAATACCGGAACTCCAATCCTCCGGGGATATACCCGATAGCCACCAGGCGGGGGATTATCTCCTCGTTCATGATGTTTTCGATATACCGACGGTAGACTTCGATACGGTCGCGGAAAATGTCCTGGTGTGCTTTCGTGGAACCCACGTACGACTGCATCCCTCCGGCCATCGACTCGGAGCCGAGCACGAGGTTGGCAACTTCCTTGTTCACAAACTCGATAAGCCCGGTATATATCTTTTCCGAGTTGGACATGGTGAATGTCTTGATATCGACCTCGTCCTCAATGCCGGTAACCACCACCTTGTTCTGTGCCGCGTTGGCTATCTCGTTAGCCAGCCTCTTGCGGTCGGCGTTGCTCTCGCTGACCGTCTTTCCGTGGATAATCGGCTGTCCGTAAGTATGGGAAAAGTTCACATAGTTGGCCACCGTGAATTTCTTGGCCAGTATCAAAGGGGTCGTGGCGGAAAAAAGTCCCAAGTCGCCGGAGTTTACCAGTACATAACAACGGTAATATGCCGGGTCATGTAAATCCCAATGCGGCTCCCACAGTCCCTGCCGCTTCAGTACCGTTTTCTGGTCCGGTAACACATTACGCCGTTCGATGATGTTGACTTCCGCCAGCCTGCCCGTTCTGGGGTCAGTATGCGGCATGATTTCAAGCAGGGTGTACCCGTAGAGTTTGGATTCCACTATGCCCTTGATTATCTTGTCGAACTGCGAACCCTGTATCTTCAGGGAGTTCGCCACGTCCTTGATGTATTTTCCCTTTTCGTTTACACGGGCAAGCATATAGCGGTCGCCGAGAATCTGGCTTTCCAGTGTCTCGACAACGGAACGTATATGAGCGTCCTGTTGCAGGCAGGCTTCATACAGGTCAATGAGCCGGGCGCGGTCATCGAGAATATATCCCGAACCGGTATCCTGACGACATGAACGGTAGCGGTTGTTGCGCTCGATTTCGCGAACATACTCCTGAATTGTCTTTTTGGAGGTCTTAAAAATACTCTCCAAGAGTTCCCCGTTAAATGATTTGTCCGATGTAGCCATAATTTTTTTGTTTCTTGTTCAAAGAGTAGAGACAATCCTCAAGAGAGGTTTTTACGGCTAAAAGAATATATGGAGAACGGGACTCTTAATGCTTGATTTACAAACCGAAATATGCAACTTAAATATATAGATATTTCGGTTTTATTTGCGTTGTAAATATCTTATTATCAGTAATTAACAATTTATTAAAAGTGTAATTTATGTATATATTTATAGTGTATTTCATATTAAAAAGATATATCTTTGCACCACGTTAGATACAAATCCAAGAACAATGAAAAAGAGAACATGAAAGAAGAAAAGATTCCCTGCCGGATAATCCGGTACAGGGAGTTCCCCGATCTGCTTTTCGGAACGTTACGGGAAGACGGACCGGTCTATTTCGACGCGACACGCTTCATCCAGGCCAAAGGAGATGCACGCCGGCATAATGTCCGTGATTTCCGTGTCGCTTTCCATCACTGGGCAACGGCGTTGGCAGACGCCTACGGAATAGACAGGGAAAAGATGATCATCCGTGACGAGGCGTCGGGACACCTGTTAATTGATGAATGTCTGGCTCTATTATTTGTCGTTTACATCGATCCCGCGTTCGGTGTCTACCTTCTGGAGCGCGTGGACGAACTGCTGTCCGGTGGATTTACGGTTTCAGACACTTGGCTGGTACAGGCTGCCGGTCTTAGATTTACAAAGGAGGAATTAACGCAAATTTTAGAACAACATGAGACGCAGCACATTTAAACGACCCAAGATGGTGCTCATCTTCAACGGGGCACAGGTTCTTGTAGCGGTCACGCGCTCGCTGCACAGCGCGGCGGAATTGACAAAAGGCAACTTGCAGGCTATCTCATTCTGTTGCACGGGCAAGTATGTATGCAGCGGCGGACTCTATTTCAGGCATCTGCATCCGGATGTGGAAATCGAGCTGGCCGACCTCGGCACACTGATGCTGAAAGATTATGACGCCCTTTGCGGCGAGAAACGCACGTACTATCCGGTGCGCAAGATGGCACATAAGAGAGCCTTGCTTGAAAACAAACGTAAGTCTGATAACCAAAAGAAAGGAGGAAATACCTATGAGGGAAAATAGGAATGTTCCGTTCCGGGACTGGAACATAAGGGTTTCCCGGAACCATAACGGCCAGCTCCATATCTGCGCCGTGGATATATGCGATATACTCAAGCGGGACGAACTGCTTGAAAACGGCGCCATCGCCCGTGTTTGCCCGACGGCATTGAAAATCAGTTTCCGGAAAAACGGCAGGGAACAGTGGGGTTTCCGTCCCATCGATATGCGTCGGCTTTTACAACTGGTACGCAAGGAGACTATTATACCCCGTGACCTGCTTGATGAATTGGAAGTGTGGGGCAACAAGCTTCTGGAACTGGAAGCCGGGGAGCTGCACGCCGTCCCGCAGGACGACATCGTCATGCACTTCGAGGAAGGGTTCCCCGTCACGTTCCGGCGTGTCGGCGACAAGCTGATGGTCAACGCCACGCAGATCACGATGCACTTCGGGAAAATCCCGTCTGAATGGCTACGCATCGCTTCCACGGATATGCTCCGCAGGGAAATGGCCGGCAACGGACATACCGGGAAATACGAGTCGCAAGTCTTCACCACACGGGGGCGGGGGCACGGTGCGACCTGGTTGGAATCACCGCTTGTCATACCGTTGGCCAGATGGATCGCCCCTGACCTGTCTTTGGCGGAATGGTTGGGCGAGGCTATCGGCAAACTCTCCGTGAAACGAGGGAAGACAATCGTACGCGAACGCCCCAGGGTGGCGGCACCCGGTCTGCCCTGTATGGATTGTCCCATGCCGCAGGATATGGAATCGGCGACGAGACTGATTCTGGAACTGCGGAAGGTGGTGAGTGAATCCCTGCCGAAAATCGTATTCTACGAGGAGTTTATCGAGAACAGGGACTGGTTCAAGAGCACGCGCATCGCTGACGAACTCGGCATATCGCCGCGACAGTTGCACCAGTTCCTTGCCGAAGAGGGCATCTGCAAGTACGAGAAGCGGCAATGGGTGGTCTTTCCTTCCTGCCGGGCCTGGCAATGCGATGTGCCTTACACGTGGGAGAACAGCCGGGGCAAGGTATATACTTTCGGATCCACCAAACGATGGACACAGGCCGGACGGGAGTGTATCATAGAACTGTGGCGCAAGAGGAACCCTGAATACTGCCCACCGGGTGCATAGCGATGGAAACGGCATTACAGCGGATCATCCGCAAGACAGGAAGACGGCCGGTAGAGTGCCGTTGCCGTCTGTGCAGGCAGCAATGCCGGATACCGTGCCTCGGTACGCCGGAAGACATCCTCCGGTTGCTGAAAGCCGGATACAGGGAGCGTCTTGCACCCACTCGGTGGGCGGTAGGCCTGCTGTTGGGAAAAATCCCGTATATCGTGCCGATGGTACAGGCGAAACAGGAAGCAGGCGGGTGCACGTTCTTTCAGGACGGACTGTGTGAACTGCACGCGGCAGGGCTCAAGCCCACTGAAGGCAGGTTGTCGCACCATACCATCACCATGGAGAACCTGAAGTTCGGAATGTCGCTCTCGTGGAACGTGGCCAAAGAATGGCTGGACGAGCGGAACTTCGACACGATACGGGAGATTGTCCGGATAATGGGAAAATAGATGAGGGACGGTTTCATGAATGAAGTATCAGTATAACCGGTTGATTCCTCCTTTGCCGATTTCATGGAACCGCCTCTTATTAATTCATACCATTTGCAAACAGTTCGTATTAGTCGCGGCTATCCTTTATCAGGAAAACATTTAAACGCGAATGATATGAAACTGAAAAGCAGAATGACCGTCGGGGAGATGTCGGAACACCTGACGGAACATACCGGCAAGTTCGCCAACCGCGTATCCGTGGGGCGTTACGCCAAAAAACTGGGATACGCCGTGTATAAACCGATGATAAACGGCAGGATATGCCAGTTCTATGTCAATCCGTCGATTAAGGATGACGGGGAAGCGGAAACATTACGGACGAACGAACGCGAAAACGGACATGAAAGGGAATGACGACAAAAGGCAACACGTGATACCGTTTATGAAATGCTTCACCGGGCTGGTCGGCGCGTTCACCCCGGAAGAGGTCATCTTCATGCTGTACATGGCAGACCGTACACGCCTGCGTGAAAAAGGTTACGACACCTTGCGCAGCAAGCGGTACTACATGGAGAACATGGAGATGGGTTCGCGGATTTTCGACAAGTGCGTGGAAAAGACAACGCGTATGGGATTGCTTGAACGGGTGCCGGTCAGCGGGATGTACGATTACCTGTGGCACATGGATTCCTACAACCGGCTTGTAGGGATATTGGCGGAACTTGGAAATCCTTTTTCTACCAGGGCATTCTGTCATCGGATGTTCGATGTGGAAAAAAGGACCGTGGCATCCGTCTCTGACGAAGAGGTCAGCCAATGGAAAGAGAGACACCGAAAAGTTTGAGCGTATCTGTCCACGGAACGTAAATGAATAAAAACAGACGGCATCGTTGTGATTTGCCGTCTGTTTTTGTGTTTTTGCGACATAAAATCCGATAAAACCGGAAGGAGGTGGTAGCCGGGTACAATATTATCCGGGCAAACGACAGAATATGCTAAATATACTTATTCAGTTCTTCCACAAGAAGATGCACCGTTGTCGAAGATTCCGCTTGTGCCGGCGGTATTCCCTCCATTCGGCGCAATACGGCTTTTGCGTTCGTGATGGCCTGAGCCTGTTTACCGCCCAGCTCCCTGAAAACACGACCGCCTGTACCGGCTTCCTTGTTGTAGGAGAAGCCCAACAAGCCGGATAGCTTTGTTTCATATTGATTTCTGTGCATCGGGCCTTGTACCAGGTTATAGTGCAGCAAGAACCAATACTCGAAAGCCTGGTTGCTGTATGCCACCCTCATGCCACCGGCTTCCGCCATACCGATAGCCCGGTTGAAATCCCGATCGGGAAAGTCATCCTTGTCAAATACCACCCAGCACTGGTCATACTCGCGTCCTTTCTTCCGCTCTTCTTCTTTCATCCGTAAAGCCTTTTGGACAAGACCTACCGTATTGAGTCCCTGGCCTACCGCTTTAATATTGGCGGAGGTCAGGCGAAACGCATTGAAATAATCCGGTTCCGTATTTACCCCCTCGCAGATGATCAGGAAGGATTGTTTGACCTCACGGACAAAACTGATACGCCTGAGTGTCCGTGCCGCGCGTGGATCACGCTTGTTCGTCCGTGCTGCCATATTCTTCCTCCCTCAGGTCAAATAACCGTTCAAACTGGCCGATGACAGGGATACCGCCATATTTCCCCATCAGGTACTCCTTTTCGAAAGGTGCACTGTTGCGAACCTTGTATTCCGCCAACGAATAGAGTTCCGAGGCTCCAAACGAATCTTTCTGTGTAAACCAGATCTGATCCCTGCGGAACAGGCTTGCATTAAGCAGGTTGGTGTCATGTGTCGTGAAAATCAACTGTGCATTCCTGGGATTTGTCACTCTGGAATTGAACAGCCCGATGATGCGACTGGTCAACAGAGGGTGCATTTTCGAGTCGAACTCGTCGACAACCAGCCTTTTGCCATGATCCAACGCGTCGATTATAGGATAAGCCAGCGAGAAGTATTTGATCGTACCCTCCGACTCGTTTACGCGGAACGGGAAAGTGACCGTCTTCGTGGCGTTGCCCTCCTCGTCATATTGCTGGTGTGAACTGATGACTGTATTGTCAACCTTGCGTATGTCGTCGATTCCGAAGTCTGCAAACCGGGCAAACTCCACAATACGCCTTTTCATGGACGGATCATCGATCTGGGCTATCGCCATTTCCCAAATCCGCTCGTCGCTGCTGCCAAGAACAATCGTGGTGTTGGCCAACCATCCCATGATTTCCACCGAGACGCTTTCGTTGAACTGTGCTGCCACGGAAAGAAGCAGCGCATTGTCGCGCACCATTTTTTTGGCGACAACCTCTTTGCCGACCGAAAATTTGGGATGCAGTTCATACTCATCGCCGTCACGCAGGAACAGTTCCACCTCCTTTGCCTTGCGCTTGTTGCCCTTTTGATAAAGCCACTCCCGGTGTACACGTTTTTCATCGACTTCAAACCCATAGCGGTATTGGACCGTTTCGTCGGCAAAGACCGCCTCAAAATAACTGGGCTCCTGTTCCGTCCTCCGGTTGAGACGGAAACTTTCCACCCGTATGCTTTCGCCGGACTGCACGCCTTTGGAGGAATTGATGACAAACCATTTGAAGAAATCGAGCGCTTTGACTAGATTCGATTTCCCGCTGGCATTGGCCCCGTAGATGACCGCACTCTTCAGCAAAGAGAGGTTCGTACCTTCAAGCTCAAAAACAATCTCATCGGACCGGGTCTGTTTTTCTTTCAGCGCGGAAGCAGCCAAAGACAAGGTCGCCGGCTCCTTGAACGAAAGGAAATTTTCGACTGTGAACTGAATAATCATATTATATCGCAGTTATATGTAAATTTTATGCAAATATAGGGGATATTTTTCATATATAGATGTTTTATCGGATCTCTTTTTGCGGTTATTTTCCTGCACGTGAAAATCAGACCGTTTTCGTTCTTGCAATGCTGCCCTGCAAAAGGCGACTGCAATTTTCCGAAGCGGCAACATCGGCTTGCGATTCATGCTCCCGATAGTGGAATTTGGGTGGAAAGACGCGAAATTCGCCACATCTTTCCCCTCAATGTGGTACAAATGTACCGTGTATCTGACAGGAGGGGTGTTACAAATGTAGCAACAATACTATAAGTAGTATTATACAAGAAGAAAGAAGAAAGATGTACTTTTTTCTTTGACGCAAAGAAAAAAGATACCAAAAAAGAAACAAATCATGACAGACGGCACGCCGTCTGTTTTTTTGTTTTTTTGAATCGGAAAGTGTTGAAAACGGATAAGATGAGGATTAAAGGACCACTTCCTCCCCAGATACAAGAGAGAGAAACAGAACGAATACCTTATACCGTCACCCTCTTACCGTCTGGCATCCTTGTCGCGGTTCAGCCTTACGACAGAGCGCACGCAGTCACGTACCAGTTCGGCATCCCTCCGCTCCATGAAATAGTTCCCGCATTCCAACCGTTTCCTGTCCGCCGGCCTGTTGTTGTCCCTGCATTCACGGATTTCCAGTATGTCATTCAGGTAATAGTACTTGTCACCGCGTCTGACACGTGTTGCCAGCCGTTCGAGTTCCTTCAGCCGTCCGTTCCATGCAAGCCCTTTCTGGCGTAGAGCATCGGAAAGCCTGCTACGGCCACTGGTTCCGATAGGCAGTATCTGGAGATTCACCGCGTACCCGACTGTTTCATGCAGGGAATAGCGCAGGCTCCCGTCTTCGTCCAGCAGGCAATACAGCACAACACGTCCTTTTGCGTCGATTTCCTTGAAAGCCCCCAGTATTACATGCTCATCCAGGATACTGAGTTTTACCAACTGTCCGTCTTTGGGAGCATAGAGAGATTCCGAACATACACCCCGGCGCTTGTCCCATGCAAGATGGCCTTCGTTCAGCAGGCGTTGGAGGGCAATCTTTTGCTCTGCGCTCGCTTCCCGGCAATCATTCAGAAACATGACCGCGTCATCGGTAACGAGTTCTTTGCCCGCAGTCATCCTTACCGGAACCGACACGCAATTACCCGTGACATCTCCCACAAGTCCGGTTTCCGATGTCCCACCGTTGAAGACGACCATTCCCTTGCGAATGGACGACCCACCCGTGCTGTCTTTCGGAATACTCCCGATTTTCTTCTTATGATATGATTCCATTCTTTCGATTCTTTATCCAGATATTTCCTGTAACAGCAAAATGCCATACTTCATACATAAGTGGATACAATACGGCAAATATACGTATAATTCACCAAAAAGGCAGGTAACTGAACCCCATTTCTTCTGCATTTCCACGGTTTCCTGTATAAAGTCACAAAAACCGTACAAATAAGTCGGAATCCATGTGGATAGCTTCGTTCTGTATATTCTATATGATTAAGGAACAAAACATTACAAGATTGTCCGATTGTGAAAAGCATATCCGAACATACTGAATGACAGGAATACACATCCTCCTTTTCCGTCGTCCAATCCGGTTAAGAACAGTCAATATACCGACGTGTCTCTATATATTTTTTGATACGTTTTCAGCGTATCTAAAAAACAGCTTCAAGCCGGAACCCGGAAATCGTGCAGAAAGTCTGTACACCCGTGAAAATTGAAAGGACAGGCATCCACAAATGAGAATATTTCAAAAATATGGGACATGGTGAACACCAGCACCTTAAGCAACCATGATAAATACAAGTACTTTACTGTATATTTTTTGATACCTGCTTACAGTTTCAATCCGAAAGCCGCATTTTGAGCCGTTTTGGAAAACCGGACTTGAAAAAACGGCCCGAGGACAGAGACCGAATCCGCACCCGAGGGTACACCCTCCCCAATCTTTTTATTTTTATTACACCATTGAATATCAATAATTTATTAGGTTTACTTTTGTATAAAGTAAGCCTAAAAACGTCTTTTACATTATCTTTGCTTACAAATTGAAAGTAAAAAAATCTTTTCAGTCCTATTTTATCCATTTTAAGCAGCTAATAATCTGATAATCAATAGACAAAACTGATTTTGATTTTATACATACGTTGAAACGGGGCTTTTTTGATTTTTGCAAAGGAAAAATTTTTTTCAAAGAAAATCATTTTTTCTATTTTATTGATATTCAACTATTTACAAATTCACTTCGCGCGCGTGCGTTCCATATTCGCAAAAAGGCTGTTTTTGGAACGTTCCAAATTTTTTTTCTCAAAAAGTTTTGCAGTTCTGAAAAACGGTTTTATAATAGTCATGTACTCGAAAGCCAAACAAACGGCAAACAAGTACGGAGAAAAACGAATAAAAAAATAGATAGTAAAAAACAGAATTAAAAAACAGAAAAGCAAAGACCGCCGAGAGCGAGAAACAAAAAGCCCTTTTTGTGGGAAACCTATTTTTGAGGCTTGGAAAATCAAAAATTCGCCTGTTCGCTTTGGAGCGATTAAATAGGGTGTTAAATAACCACACCGAGCAGGACTACAGACCAATGTAGCAAGTTGGAACGGCTAAAAACGTGTTTTTAGTCCGCATACGCAAAGCACGCAAATTTGGGAGTGCGAGAGTTGTATGGAAAAAGGACGTGTAAGAATAATGCCATAATTGCGCCCTTGTGCGCTCGGAATAAAATGCACGATAGCGGTAAAAACTATCCGCATAGAGGACGCTGGTAAATGTATATGCCAATGCTATACCCAATACCCAGCTCGGTGGTAACGCCTAAATGCCTCACCTTACAGTTAGCTGCCGGATTGGGAAAGATCCGGGACGTGCCAGAGAAGCGTCTTGCCGAAATTGGAGTAAAGCAGCGCAGAGCCACGACACGAGTGATGCGTGAGTAAGCCGATACACGATATGCCGAAAATGCGCTCATTTGGATAGCCTGCTATGGGGTACGTTTTAAGTGCGACAAAGTTACGAAAAATTTTGCCGTGCAGGGTGAAATGCACGGCAAATTTTTGGGCGCGTGGCAGGAAATGCCACACTTTGCGCTATGGTGCAGAGTTCGGGGTTCGACTCCCCGAGTGCCCGCAATGCGTGATTTTGCGCAGTGTTTCTAAAATTTTATCATTATGGCAACTTCTAAATTGAACAAGGAACAGTATGCAAACATCGGTTCGTTTGCAGGTATCATGTTGGTTTACAACTCTACCAACAAGGACGGTGAACTCGTGCAGACGGCACAGCACTTTTTCGGTGCGGACTTTGAGCCTGCCGACAAGTCGGACAACGAGATTTTCCGTGTGATTAAAAACATGGTCGCAACTATGTGGCACACCATTGCGGAGGAAAAGAAACTGCGTGCCGATGCCGACGGCATACGCTCGAAATTCCGTGCCACAACCCCTGCGGAAATCATCATCTGCGAGAAGTCGGGAAATCGTATCAAGAAGTACGACCTTACCGACAGCGTTTGGGCGCGTATCGGTCTTGTGCCGACCAAAGTAGACCTCGAGAAGTCAAACCGTGATTTCCAAAAGACAATCCATGCCGCTGCAAAGGCTATCCGCAACGCCATGAATTTCGCCCCGAACCTCGCCAACCTCGAAAAGCCTGCCGAGAAAACGACCAAGACCGGCAAGGCTGAAAAGGTGGCGGAACAGCCTGCCGGAACGGTTGCCGATGAAAGCAAAAAGGCGGCATAAGGGCAACGGAGTAACTGAAACCTGCCCGAAAAAGGCAAAAGGACGGCAGGCAGCCCGCTGAACGTGTGGGACTGCCTGCCCTTTTCGTATCTGCCGTCGTAAGTGCGTGTTCTTGTGGCGTATGCCAAGAATACGCGCTTTTCATTTCGGGCGAAAGCAACTGTAACGTGATAGGCGAAAAGAATTTCCCGGCAAAAAACGGTGCCGGGACTGTACCTCCGCCGCAGGACGGGGAGTACACCGTGGACGACCTGAAGACCGCTCTGGAAGAGTCCGAGCGGTCGCTGCATGATGCCGTCTTCATAGCCCGCCAAGTGTGGGAGAAGGACTGCGATGCCGTGAAGTTCGACATCGACGACCTTGTGCAGATAGAATCGGCATTGCAGGAGATATGCAACATCACCGCCGGAATTGACAGCGGGGACGATGGCGAGTAACATGACGCGCATACGTGCTGCGGAAACTGCGGGGCGTGCGCGCTTTTTCGGGCATTGATATACACTGTGTCAGGATTGCACCCTGAAATGCCCGCACTTTTCTAAAATTCCCTCCGATATGACTTCCTTGCGCCGTGAGGCGTTGTGCCTACCTTGTATATAACACGGTTAAGCACGGTCTGGCGTTCTGCGGAACCGCCTGCCGTGCTTCCGCTGTTATCCTATGCGGGGAAGCGGAGAACGGATGTGCCAATAATAAAACGAATAAATATGATAGAAGTGTTTGACGCAAAGCGCACCCGCAGTTACGGGTGCTTTGCCAGTTTCAAGGCTGCCACCGATACGCTTGACAGCCTTGCCGCGACGGGACAGCTCGGAAGTGTGCCCGCTGTCAGCGTGGCGGCGTATTGCAGCGGCGTGTTACAACGGGAATATGAAGCGGTGTTTGTCGGTGGGAAATGGCGTGTGCCGAAATCTCCGAAAAGGCGGATGCCGGAAACGAGACCTGCCCGTGGGAGACGTCGGCGGAAATGGTGCAAGGAGTACGCTACGGCGGAGCTGATGTTCCGAGAAGGGTTTCCCGACCATTTGAACCGCAGTTATCCGCTCTCGGCGGACAGCCTGAGACGGTGCAACCGGAAATGCAGAATTTATATGCAATAATAAAAACGCAATGAGTATGAAAACATTAGCAGACGTGAAACGGAAAATGACGCTTGGCTCGAAGTGGCGGTGTGTCCGGCTGTTCGAGGGCGGAAAAGACCTCGGCGTGCGTGAGGTCGGGAAAGTGCAGGGTAATGCCGTGGCATTCCTCAAACCCGACGGGAAACTCTCGTGGCTATGGTGGCCAAAGGCAAAGGACGTGCAGGTGGAAGAAAACGCCTTCACCGTGCTCCAGAACGGAGTGCCCAAGCTCAAGTACATCTATGCCGGATAGGTGTTCCGGAAAAAATCATGCAAAATAATATGAATTAATAATCCCTATGTTTACAATCAGGGTAAGCCGCGATGATAGCGGATAAATGAAAAAGCTATCGAGATTTTGGTTAGATTAAAGCTGCAAAACCTTTACTAACTAAAACGACGATAGCCATGAGAGAGCAAAGAAACAAAATTAGTTTCAGAGGACAAAAGATTTATGTAGGAATCGACGTCCATTTGAAGAGTTGGTCGGTTACGGTCTTGTCCGAAACCTCCGTATTGAAGAAGTTTAGCCAGCATCCGAGCCCAGAAGCGTTGTACGGATTTTTAACTCGGAGTTATCCGGGCGCCGAGTATCACTCGGTGTACGAAGCGGGCTTCTGCGGATTTTGGATACACGAGCGTCTGACGGCCTTAGGGATCGACAACATCGTGGTCAATCCGGCCGACGTGCCGACCAAGAGCAGCGAAAAGCTGCGTAAGACCGACACCGTGGACAGCGGTAAGCTGGCGCGGAGTTTAAGAGCCAACGAGCTGAAAGGCATTTATACGCCGGACAGCGTATCGTTGGAGATGCGTTCCTTGATAAGATTGAAGAACTCGATAACCAAAGACACGACCCGTCAGAAGAATCGGCTCAAGTCTCAACTTCGGTATTTAGGCATCGAGATTCCGCAGGAGTTTCTCACTCCGTTTTCCAACTGGTCGAAGCGCTTTTTCGCCTGGTTGAAGGAGATAGAGACGCTCACCCCGAGCGGCCGTCAGGCCCTCGACATTCATATCCGGCATCTGGAAGAGTTACGCCGTCAGAAACTGGAGATGACACGGGCTTTACGGACATTGGCCAAGACGGATCGATTCCGCGAACCGCTGCGGTTGATTATGAGCGTTCCGGGGTTCGGGCAGGCTACGGGAATGGCGTTCCTCTCCGAGATATGCGACATAACCCGCTTCCGCAATGCCGAACAACTGGCTGCCTATATCGGAATGATCCCGATGTGCCACTCCAGCGGAGAGAAAGATGGGACGGGGGATATTACCATACGAAAACACGCCGTTATGCGCTGTAACCTGATAGAAGCGGCATGGGTGGCGGTACGTCAAGACCCTGCGATGAACCTGTTCTATACGGAACAATGCAAACGGATGCCCAAGAGCAAAGCTATCGTAAAGGTCGCCCGCAAACTGGTAAACCGTCTATTCTTTGTGCTGAAACATCAGACCGAATATGTCAATAGTATCGTGTCATAGAGAAACCCTTCCGGTAAACGGATTTTCCCAGAGAGAATACTACATAGTTGTTGCGGCGTTAACGTCCGCTTAAAATAATCTGCTCCTCTGGCCTTTGTAAACTAATAAGGGATATGCGGCAGAGAGCTGACCGCTAAGGAAAATCTGTTTATCGAAGGATTTTTTCGGGTTCTGAAATCTCGGCTTTCGAGAGAGCCAAAGGTGTTAAGCACGATGTGCCTCCGCACCGGCTCGATCAAAGGCCGGCGGAGGCTCTCGTGCCTTGACCTTTGGCCGAGAAGTTCACCAAGAAATGCAATACGCTGTAAATAAGATAAAAACAAATTTAACCGAAAACTTTGATCCAATTTTATTTGGATTGTAACAGGAAAACAACTATGGGGGCGGAATGCCCCTATGCTTTTATAAACGGATAAAGAAAATGACAGAAATAACGAGAAAGCAGATATCTGGTCTGCGGGTAAAGATGTATTAACGGCTATGGGAGAGGAACATAGAATCAACGAGATAAAAGGTGTCATCATCAGCCGTGCCCTGCTCAAGGAATACGGGTATGATGGCGATATGCCCACCGACAAACAGATGCAGGTCATCGGCAACGGGTTACTTGAATACTGGGGCGTAAGCGACGGTTTCAAGGAAGCCCTCGCCAGTACAATGGAGAACATGTTCGGTGTAAAAGCAAAAGATTAGGTCTATGGAAACGAAAGAACTTACTACCCACCAGCGTGGTGTTATTCTACGCGGCATCTGCGGCGGGGCTGCATTGAAAGACAAGTCGCCGCAAATATCTGAAAACAATACCGTCATAACCTGCGCCGGAGGGTTGGAGATTTGGGACATCTGCTGCATCAGCAGTGATGCCGAAGCCTTCGGCCTGAAACCGTCCTTCGGTTATGACGGGCACACGAGAATCACTTTCACCCCCAAAGAATAAGCGGAATGAAATCATATTACTACTTGGACTACCTGCACCGTGAAATCTTCCTTGAAGAGGAGGATATTCAGACCGTTCCGGAATCAGGCAGGGCGGACGATGCCTGTTCCGCCATTGCCGAAAAGCCGTATGTCGTGGAGCAGTTCATGGCGGACTCTTTCCGGACACTCAAAGATGTGGCCAGCCGCCTGTGCGATTCCCCTGATATTAAAAGCCGCCACGATGCGCTGATGTATATCGTGTGGAGGGTGGCACTGGACATCAAGGAGTGGCGGACTCTGAGCCATAGCGAAGCCGCCGTCAAGGTAACCCGTGAGGACGGTTTCGTGTGGCTGCTTGTATCGGCGGAAAATGCCCGGAAGCTATGGGAGGCAGACGTATTCTCCCTGTACAGGCTTTATGCCGATGATTCGGAATCCCTGATCGAAAGCGAGGCGGAGCTGGAATCGACCATCAAGGGCGGATACCAGATAGGTATCGAGGTGGGGTTCGCCTCTGTAATGGACCATGCCGCCCGGATGAAGCAACAATAAAAATCGGAAACAATCAAATAACGAAATCAAGAAGAAAGGTATGGAAACAACATTATTGACAAAGGAAAATGCCCATCGTGTGACCATGGTGCGGCGTGTGGATGCCCCGGAAAGCGAACCGGTAGCGTTTCTTTTCAGGGGAAAGAGACACGGGTATTGCAGCTATTCCCATCTTGTAGGGAATCCGGGCAAGGAAGAAATCCTCGCCCCGGCGGACTTCAAGGACTGGGAAGTTGTGGAAGTGGCGCACCCGGGCTATCTGGAAGAATATTTCAAGCAGGCGTGCAGCTCCTACAACCTCACCTCCTTCTCACCCGACGAGCGGGGTGAGTCAGACATCGCCTCGCACGAAAAGGAACTGCACGAGGATTTGCAGTCGATGCCCGAGCAGCAGCGGGAACGTTACATGGAAAACTACAAACGCTATTTCTCTGCCATGATCGCCGCCAACAGCCGTTGTGCCAGCGCGATGATTACGGGACCTGCACGCTTCAACACGGGCCGCAACGAAAAGGCCTGCAACAGCCACGCCAAGAGCGTCACGGCGTTCCGGGAATGGCGAGAACGTGCACTCGAAGCGATTCGCAAGGCTACCGAAGCGGCCAAGCCCGAAGAACAGCGTCTCGAGGAGGAGTGGCAGAAGGTCAAAGCCTTTATCGACGATGCCGCCTCGACCATTCACGGTATCGATACGGGTACGGCACGAGGCTATAGCCGGGCTCTCTTCGTCAGCAACCTCGCCGGGCGACTCTCCACCTATGTCAACCATGGCAACGTGGAAATCATCGACCGTGCCGTCGCTCGTCTGCGAGAGTGGAACGACAAAGTCAAGAAACCTGTCGTCACGGCACGCCATTCAATCTTCAAGTATCCCGAACTCGTCCGCAAGGTGCGGGAAAAGCAGCAGGAACGGGCAAGCCGTGAAAATCGTGAGATTCCGTTCGATGGCGGCAAGGTGGTCTACAACTTCGAAGAAGACCGCCTGCAAATCCTCTTCGACAAAATACCCGATACCGATATGCGTACGACCTTGAAGCGTAACGCTTTCAAGTGGGCGCCACGCAACCAGGCATGGCAGCGCCAGCTCACCCGCAATGCCGAATATGCCGCCGGTCAGGTGTTGAAAATAACCATTTAATCCAGTGCCCATGAGATACATCATCGATTCACGTTATTTCGACGGGACATGCCTCACGTCGATGTCGGATGACATGCACAGCGACTACGGCGGCGAGACGCTGGAAGCACTGCGCGAAAGGGAGAAGAACCCGTACCTGGTCGCTGTATCACTGGTACGCATGACACTGCTTGTGAAGCGTTATACCCGGGCACTTTGCAAGCCCTTCCATGAAATTACGGAGGAACGTTATTACGAACTGCTGGAATGCCTGCCTCCGGCCCGCATGCAGAGCGACTGGTTCTTTGTCGGGGAACCGTATTACCGAAACCTGTACGCGCTCTGTTTCGAGTCGGACGGCAGGTATTTCCGGGCGGAACGTCCCGTACGTCTTTCCAATGTGGAAATCTACCGCCAGATTCGGGAACACATGGAGAAAGTAAACCTGCATCCCGCCATCGTCAAGAAGGCTTCCTTTGTCAAATATGTCAATTGGTACAAAAAGACGGTCACCTACATACCGTACTATTTCGAGTATGGAGGTAAAATATATTTCCTGAAGAACCTCGCCACTCGGACGGGATCCGAATTTGGCGACCGCCGGGAACGGAACGAGATGGCGGCATTGCTGAGGAACCTGCGCGGAAACCGCTACGAATACTGTACTTTCTACTCCCAAAAGAAGGACATCTTCGAGTTTTTTGACTGGCTACGGAAGAACAAATACACGCTGGAAATCCAGGGCGACTTGTTCGACTTTGCGGATGACCGCTCCCACGTGGACTTTCACGGCAATGTATGCGAGTATTCGGCTGTGTTCCATTACCGCATCTATTCACGCAAGCTTTTTGGCCATATCATTAACCAGCTACGCACCGTGAAACGGTATCACGCGTGGCATAAAAGGAGGGAAATACGATGAAAATCTCAAATGAACCTACCCCATACCTCCTGCTCAAGGCAGGAACTGACAGTGCATGGGATTGCTGCGACTTTGCAATCGTGTACCTGTCAAAAGAGTGGAGACAGACACAGTCCGGCAGGCTGGAAGCCGTCAAGCCATTCAAGGATGACATCAGTTTCCAGTCTTTGAACTTTTATGACATATCGGTTGGTTTTTACCAGCCGGACGAGGACGGGATACTGGGCAGCGAGGACTTGCCGGAAGACAATAACTGGTGCTTCGTGGAACTGACCGAAACGGAACTGGAAAGGTTGGTTCCGCCGGACAATGTGCTGGTCAGCCATATCTTGGCGGTATTTGCAAACGGGGAAGCCAGATACCGGGCGTACGGCAAACATACCGACGAGCGATTCTGGACTGAAAAATTCCCTTTGCAACAGATTTTGGATATACTGGCGAGTCATGAATCTTAAAATTTCAAAGCAACTATGACAGAAATCATCAAAACGGACGGAACACGCCAACCCGTGCAGCCAGCCAATGGCTCAGACTTCACGCTGGAGGAGATGCAGGCGATTGTCGGCGGCTACATCGAACTGGTGGAACTGGACGGGAACACGACAATGGTCGTCAACGAGGAAGGCAAATTTATCCCTCTGTCCCTCAATCTTGAAGCGAGCAGGATATTCCGTGCTCATCACCCGGCGTCGAAAGACTTCATCGTTGGGGACGTACTTGTGTGCAATAACAATCAAATCAGATAAAATTATGGATAAAGAGAAAGCAAAAGCGCTCAGCAAGACCCTCGCATGCTACAAAGAATTACAAGAGAATAACAGTGTAAACCTGATCGAGTTCCATACCGCTGACGGGCAGAAACACGGTATCGGCAACCCGGAAGCCATCAAGCTGTTGCTTTCGGTGGCCGTCATCGAACTGGAACGCCAGCTCCGGACCGCACAGTTCGGTGATATTCCGGAAAGCCTGGAGAACAGCCGCGAGTACAAGGCGGCCAAACAGCTGGAATACGCCATGAACGATTTGGGATTCAAGTCCGAACGTTTCGCCCAGGCTCTTCCTTATTTCCACAAGACACTGGAACAGACATTCTTCAGAACGGTAAAGGCTTCCATTACCGCTATGGCAGGGCGTGATTCACGCTGCATTGACGACCGCAACCGTGCTTCATACGAGATGTGTCAAATGCTGGCCTCCATGCTGGAAGATACCCGTCTGCCCTTTATCTAAATGCCATGTTCATAGACGAGAGGACACAAAACCGCCTCCATGCCGTGCCGGGAGAGAGTATCTCCCACGGCACGATGCGCACGCAGGACCTGATTCCGGCGTTCTTGGACGTTATCCGTGACACACCGGAGTACGTGCAGGTGATGAATGCCATCCCCGCCCATGCCATGGAGGACAAAGAAGCAGACTGGTGGAACAGCGATGACGCGGCGGGATTGCTGGAATCGCTGTTCGACACGCTCGATAGTTACTCACCGGAGGGGTACTATTTCGGTGCTCATCTCGGTGACGGGTCCGATTACGGATTTTGGAAAATGGACAAGTGAATGTCGGAACATGGTACGGATTACAAAAGACAAGCGGCATGACATTCTCAAAGACGGGATTCGTATCGGGCAAATCTATCTTGCCCGTGCCGAAAGCAGGAAATTAAGATACTGGGCAATCTCTTGCATGAGTGGAATCGGCTTCAACACTTTCAATGAAGCCCGCAGTTATGCCAAGGATTTCCTTTAATAAAAGAATCGCATGAAAAATTGGATACAACAGATGCTTTTGTGGCGTAAAAAGACGGACAAGGGCAGAATGACACTCGGAAAGGTGCAGAAAGAGTATCGCGAGAATGACGTATGCATGGGAGAACTCCTTGATGCCCTTCCCGCCGACGGCCTTTCCATAGAGGAAGCTTTCGAGCTGGCTATCACCGCCAAGAAGTGGGCGGACGGAGACCGTTTCTACCGGAGTATCAACGATGGAGAACCGGAAGAATTGTAAGGTAAATAACAATAAACAATAATGACAAATGAGCAGATATGATTTTATAAGATTCGGCGGCTTTGTCAACTGGGCGGACGAGGACACGGACACGTTCCGGAAAATGAAAGTCTGCCTGCCGGTAAAGGAGCCTGTCGAAGATGACACGAAAATAGGACTGATTTCCACGGACGAGGACAATCCGGAAGAAATCGCGGTTTCCTATTCCGTCAGGGCAGCCGAACTCATCCCTTGGACGGACTCATTCCAGGAAGGATACTGGAAAGCCCTGATAGTGGCAGAGGCAAACGGAGCAGGCACGGACGTATTGCTGCCCATGCTCAAAGATGCCGGACTATGCCTGATGGAATGTGTCTTCCTGATGCTCCGGAGCGATGCCTGCAAACTGTTTCCGGTCCTGTGCCGGCTGTTCCCGGAAGTGGAGGAAATGTTTGAGATTATCACATGGAATGACAGGGAATATTTTGTCAGGGAACTGACGCTGTTCCGTGGAACGGGCGGGGAATACAAAACCCTGGTCTCTGTAACGGGTCTGCAAGACGTGCTGGTCGGCAAAGACGGCGCACCCATATCGGACGAGGCGGAGGCCGTGGACCGGAAAATCTGCTATTACTTCACGGACGAGGAGTTCCTGCTGCCGGAAGAGCGGCTTGTGGCCCTTGCGGAGGATGCGTGAGAAATCATAATGTATGTACAAAGACCAGAAAATGAATAAAAGAATGAACAAACAGCAAACCACTCCCGTTACCGACACTTTTAAGGGGATGCTACTTATGTCAATGGGTGTCCCTGTAGGAAACATCCGTCCCTACCGTTTGAAGTCGGCACCTTCCTGCCTCGGCGGTTTCGAGCGCATGAGCGTAGCGGCAGCACGAGCCTCGGGAATGGATATCCCGGAGACGGAGAAAGAGAACGATGAAGTTTACATATGCCGCTTGGGACCCGCCGTCTTCCATAAATGGATGCCTGTCTGGATGTTCGAAACCGCTTTCGAACCGGTTCCCGAGCAGAGACGCGGTGACCGCATCCGAACACTTACGGAAGAGATGAACAACCATCACGTGGCGGAGAAAGCCCTGAATGAAAAATGTTACGCCCTGTCCGTGAAGCTGCTTTCCGAGTGTGGCGGCAGCCTTGATGACAACGGTGAACAATCCTCGACCTATCTCCATGTTGTGGACCGTGACCCCGTGGAACTGGTCATCACGAACGCGTCGCTCCGGAAAGACGGGAAAATCTTCATCATGGGTTACAGTTACTACACGGGCGAGGAGTACGAGCAGGAATGTGACGTAGAATCCGGCATGGACATACTGAATTTTATCCTTTCCCAAAAAAGTTTTGAGTGCCATGAATGAAGACAAGATATTGCAAATGTTCTTCGACATAGGCCGGTGGACGAAGGCCATTGAGAAAGGCGTGCTGAAAGACATTAGGAAAGACCAACTTATTCGGCTGACCGACGAGCATACCCGTATGGCGATGGCCTATGCCATGCGCCGGGGAAAGTACGAGATTTCCCCTCCCCACACGGCGCAGATACCCAAGGACAACGGTGAGTTCCGCACAGTGTACGTAAACGAGCCGATGGACCGCGTAGTACTGGGTATCGCCAACGACCTGCTCTTCGAGTTGATGCCGGAGATGCTGCACTCTTCGTGCAAGTCCTACCAGACCGGTATAGGGTGCGGCAAGGTAGTTACGGAAGTCAGCCACCGGATGACAGAAACCGGCAATAGCGGCTGTCTGGGCTGGAAGTCCGACCTTTCCAAATACTTCGACAGTGTTCCGATACGGTTCATCGACGAGGCGTTCGACAAGGTGGAGGCCAAACACGGCCAGTCTGCCCTGATAGACGTACTTAGGAAATATTACCACTCGGACCTCTATTTCGATGAAGATAACCGGTTGCAAAGCAAGTATCAATCCTTGAAACAGGGTTGTGCTGTGGCTAGCTGGCTGGCGGATGTACTGCTCTACGACCTAGACAGGGAACTGTCACAAATGAACGGCTACTACGTCCGGTATTCCGACGATATGCTTTTTATCGGCAAGGATTATGAAAAAGCGATGGACACACTCCAAAAACGCCTGGAAGATAAATCCATGAAGCTAAATCCCAAGAAAGTGGAATACCTGGCAGCCGATGTCTGGTTCAAGTTCTTAGGATTCAGTATCAAGGGCGGCATGGTCTCGCTCTCGTCATCACGCATCAAGACCTTCCAGCACGAGATCGAGCGGCGGACAATCCGCTGCCGGGACACGACACTGGCAAAAGCCGTGGACGCCGTGAACCGTTACCTGTACAAGGGCGAGTTCAGCTGGGCGATACAGGTATTGCCGGTCTGTAATGTGAAGAGTGACCTCAACGAGCTGAACAAGTTCGTGATGGACTGCTTTAGAGCCGTTCAGACGGGCAGGTGCAAGATCGGCGGTCTGGGATATGTCCGAACCAAACCGGATGGCTGCATCGTCCGGGGACGGGGACGCAACGTGAAGGCCAACCGCGATAAAACAGACCGGGACATACCGGGTTACCTGACTGTCGGCTGCATGCGTAACGCCCTTCTGACCAGCCGGGCGGTGTACAACACGCTGGTGGCATCGCTATAAGTTACGCCGGGCACACGGCAGAACGGGTGGACGGGCAGGCTATTCAACGTTACAGGCTTATAACCAGAATCCATATCGAGATTAACCGGTCTAACACCCGGTTAATCCCATCTCGATTCTGGCTGCGCCTGTAATGTATCGGGAAATTAAAGTCATGTGCCGTCTGTCCCGTACCCGTTACCGGAGCACACCGGGAAAGTTCAAGGAATAGGTTTGGGCATCCCGCGTACCAACGTCTTCTTTCCGAGTCTGAAGGCGGCTGACCGTCGCCTTCGGACTCCGCAGAAGACCCATACGCGGGATACATCGGAAGCATAAAGCCATGTGCCGGTATTATGAGAACTTTCAGTCTTTTCCAGCACGGGAACGTGCGGTTCGGGGGAATGGATTCAGCCTGCTGTCCCCGATAAGCCCGTCTCGCGCCGTCGTATCCCTAACGTTATACGACGGCGCCATTCCGGCTTCCGCCACAGCAGACATCGGACCTGTAAAGGAACGTGCCGGCATTCCGGGAACCGCAAAAAGAACAGCACAGGGCAAAGGGGGCAAGGCCGGGATTTCAACAGAGCCGCAATTCACACGGCTGGAGCCTGTGTTATCTCCTGCTAACACGACAGATGACACAGGTTCCAGCTGTACTCGCGGCCCGTATCAGGTTTTTAAAGGGATGTGCCGTCCGGATGAGTCCCCTGAACAGAAGGTAGCGCGACCGCATATGCACGAGGGACCCAAATTCAAGATACAGTATTCAAGCTTGGTCCTGAGCCAGGCAACTACCTGGTTCAGGACCGAAGTCCTACTGTATTTATCAGGACTATAAAGATACGCGCCAGGGGTTTGAGTGCCATTAATTGTAAACAGGTGAGAAAATGGAAGATATTTACCGAGAAACCGTCACCGCCATAGAGAACGGCGCAAATTTCCGGATTGATTTCCAGTCCAGAAGTTTAAAAGTAAACGGGAGACACATGATACGGAACGGCAGGTATGATGGCGCTCCGTGGTTGCCGGAGTACGGCTGCGGGGATTTTTTCACGGATGTGGAGGAGCTGTACCGCCGCTATAAACATTCGATACCATCGGAGCGCAGCCAGAGCAAGTCCCGCCGGTATTTCATGGCATTGCCCGAAAGTGACCTCGAGGACGGGGACATGCTGTACGGGCAACACCGGGATACCGCGCAATTCGAGCTGGAATTCTATATCCTCTGCCGGATTATAGGCGGGTTCACATGGAATCCCGAAACGATGGGCAAATGGTTCTGGCAAAGCGAAAAAGACAAGGACCTGGTGATACTCAGAAAATGGGTGGAACCCGGAAGTAATCAATTATTAACAAATTCACAATGAGTAGAAAGAAACAAGAAACAAAAGTCCTGTGCCCCGGATGCGGCACGGAATTCGCCATCGCGGACAAGGAATTTGCCGCCACGGGCACCGTTATCGGCAAGAATTCGGATTTGGGCACCGTCTATCCGGTGGTGGCCGGCCATAATTCTCCTGCCGGACTTCCCAAAGGGGCGCGGGAGCGTATCGAGGCACTCCGCGGTGCCGGTGTGGACGTGAGCTGCCTGTTCGCCATGCAGGGAGCCGAGGGCGGCGAGTATATCGCCTCCAACAAAGACGGGAAACTTACCATCCTGGATGACAACGACCCGATATTCGGCAGCATCATGGCACAGGGTACCGTTCCCAACAACCGACTCTTCCGCCGGTGGGTCATGGCACAAATGTTCCATATGATGTCATACACGCATTACCGTGAAAAAGAGCCGGCAGGGGTGACCGAGATGATTCACCGGAAAGGCTATGATTACCAGTGGAAAATGCTCTTGAACGAGCTGCACGCCCAGATGAAGATGGAACACAAGGACATCACGGGTTTTGCCGAGAGAAACCGCTGGTTCAACCGTGATGTGGTTTTGGCCATCGCGAGCGACTATGTCAACGCGCTGAAAAAACACGTGGGCAACCTGGAAACAAGAAAATGCAAGGGAGTTCCCTACAAGCGTATACACGGCCGTAATATTTTCGTGGAGGACCTGCAATCCAAACTGTACTACCCGCTTTCCATCGCGATAACCCACATCAGGCACGCGTTGGACGCCACACAGCTTTACAACGCGGTCAGACAGTTCAATGACCGTCGTATCCGGCTGCCATGGGGCACTCCTCAAAGCAAGGCATGGATGGATGCCTATAAGGGAGCCGGGGCGTTCTTTACCATGCAGAACCTGATTCGTTTCCACGGTTGCACGGCTGTCAATGACCGGGGTCGGCGTCTGGACAAGTACCAGTCACTGACGTTCCTGTCAGCCAAGGCGGAAGAGTATAAAAACGGAGAAGGCTGGCGGTTGCTGGCAGTCCTGAAAAAAATGCTGGCGGACAACAATATCAACATCAAAAAGAAGATGGCGGCATGGCGTAAGAAATAGGCCGTCATCACCATCCGCCCGGTAGGCGGCGCGGTGTGGCGGGTCAGAATAAATTAGTACTCCCTCCATTGAAATGATGCTCATCCCTGTTAACACAAGATGAGCATCTTTCAATGGAGGCATTACATCGAAAACGTAAAGAGATGCCCCTGTTTGACGACCACACCGCTATTCTAATCAAAACGACATAATCCTTTATACGATGAGCAAGAAACAACTACGACGCAGGGCCTACCTGCTGTACCGGTTACGAAAACAGGGTATCCGATGCCTGACACGTTGCCGGACCATCTTCTACCTTTACGGGGAGGATCCTAAATCAGTACCGCAGATTTGCAGCCTGATAAGCGAATTCCATTTCCATGTCCAGTTTGAAATACCCGCCTGACATGAAACCGGGAGACATTGCAACGCTGAAAGTGCCCTACAAGGGCTATCGCCGTATAGAACTGTTGGAACGGCTCCAATACACCTGGCTGGTACGCATCTGCGAGAGCAGGAAGGAGATCGAGGTCTATGAAGACGAGTTCGAAACGGATTAAAGGCACGGAACAATGAAAGGAGAACAACAGGAAGAACGCGTACCGAACTTCATCGGCAATGCCGTCATTATCCTCACGGCCAGCCATCTGGGCTGCGAGGTGGAGATGCTCGCCACCGCACAGGAGGTGTGGCGGACGAAACGCCTGCCCGAGGCGGTACTGCTGGGCATGTACGAAAAGGCCGCACGCGATGCCGTGTCGGCTGTCCGGAAGAGAGGTCTGGCGGAACAGGCTGACCGTCTCGGAGAGATATTTTACAGGACGGGGGAATTTCCCCCGCCGGAAGAAGACAATACATAAAAAGGAGTAACAAATGAAAACAAGGACTTTTCAGGAAATATATGATTTCTGCCGTACGGACGATACCTACCGGAGCTATTTCGAGGCATCGGACGAGTCCCGCATTACCGGAGCAAGGGCAAGAAAGTACTATTACGGCGACATCCGCCGAGGCCAGTGCCGCGTGGGGACATTCATCTACCGCCAGTCGATGCGGCAGCTTGAAAGGTTCCTCGGGGGCGCAAGGCAGGACCACTACATCCATGTTGACCCGCCGGCCTGCCGGGGAGTGAGCCTCAAGGACGATATGTTCCCCGGCCAGACCGCCTATATCGTGGTACATGTCAGGAGGCAGGGTGTGCAGATTGAAATCGAACACCCGTTGCATGGTGGATGGGTGCATTTCACGGCACGCTCCCACCGTCCCTTCACCAGGGAGGGAATCATAGCCGAGGCGAAGTCCTACATTGACAGCCACATCCTGCTGGCACCGGGAAGATACCGGGACTTGCAGCTGGAAAATATGGTTTCCAAGGAACAGTTCCCCGCATGGTACAGGCTGTATAAAATGAGGCTGCACGACCGGGCGGAAGCCGAACATCGGGACATGGTGGACAGATACAGGCACAGGAACGACCTTACCTACGGGGAAGCCCGTGACATGCTCGCGGCTTCGGGTATATTCTTCGACCTGAACTGCGACGAGTTCGAGCGGGACGAGATTACGGAACAATTTGTAAGACTTTGTAACAAGACATAATACCCAGGCAAATGAATCTATATAATCAAATCAAATATAACGGGTACCGCATCAACATCTATTATGATGATGACGCCCGAAGCCCGCGTGAAGCATATGACAATCTCGGTACGCTTTATACGGCACATCGTCGCTACCGCCCGGAGAAGGAGTTTGATGACCACTTCGATATCGACAAGGTTTTTGAAGGGCATATCGGAAATTTCCGGGAATCGTTCCTGAAGGAATATATCGCCCTGCCGGTCTACCTCTACGACCATGGCGGCATTACAATATCCACCTCGCCGTTCAGCTGCCCGTGGGATTCCGGATTTTTCGGAATCATCGCGGTACCGTTGGACAAGGTGCGCCGGGAATACGGGTGGAAGAACATCACCGCGAAACGCAGGAAGCGGATCGAGGGATACCTGCAAGACGAAATCAGTACCCTTGACAACTACTATACCGGGGAAGTTTTCGGGTATCGCATCATGCCGGAAAGTGACGATGACAATGAACTGGACAGTTGTTGGGGATTCTATGGTACGGAATGTATGAAAGAACTGGAAGCCGAATGCAGGCATATTATCGACGGGCAGAACAAAGCGGTAGCATAAAATAGAAAAATACGCATAATAACTGGAAATACAATGAAGACATCATACGGACTTGAATTTGACACGGTAACAGAAATCAATCCTGAATGGAGCGGCTATGACAAGACGATAGCAGGATGTCACCTGGCCAATGCCAGGGTGGTCATCGTGGATACGGAATACGGGCAACCGATAGACAATGAGCATGACCTTGAAGAAATCTACCGGATTCTCGAAAAGAAAAAGACAGGCCATACTAAAAATGAACGACATGGAAGAAAAACGAGATAACAAGGAAATCAGGGTACGCCTGCACCATATCGACCGTGGAAACTGCACGGAAGTGTGGGAGGTGCAGACAGAGAAGGGTAAGCCCAAACGCTATCTGGGACGTGACGACGGTTATGGACCGAAGGAGTGGTACACGCTCTGCGATGCTCCCTACGGCTATTGCGAACGCGACTGCCATGTGAGGGAGGACCTCACCCTCATTGTCTGCGACAAAGATTGGAACGAGGTGTTGCGAGACGGAACGGACAGGGAACGCTTTCCTGAAAGTTTCCCTTCACTGGATGAAGCCTGCAACGAGGCATGGAGCAAGGTCGTGAAAGTGCTTCCGCATGTCACGCACAAAGGTTTCGGGCAGTGGATCACCAAACAGTCATTCCTCCCGCTCAGCCAGACCGAAGAATTGAATTGGCGGGATAGCTACTATGAGGAAGAAGCGAGTGAGATACTCTCACGTTTTACATGGATCGGTGAAGAGTATGCCATATTCAAGGTTACCCAGAGGCACACCAAGTGCGACGCCCAATGGTACGAGTATTACGCGGGGAAGACAAACCGGCAGGAACACGAGTGGTATACCCGTTTCTTCGGTTACGAGTACCATGACCGGCATATCAGCGACGTACTCCGGACACTCGGAAGGCGGTGCGACGACATCATCCGTACTGCGGTGGAAACCCGCACGGACCACTATTACGGGCGTACGGTTTCCTGTTTCATGGACGAGTTCATCGGTTACGACCTGTCCCATGAACAGGTCCGTGACGCCAAGGAATGCAGATTGCGCAAGGCACGGGAAGACTACGACGAAGCGAACGCCTACTATTACAAACTGAAAGAGAATGAGGAAAGCATCCGTGGTATCGAATTGATGCTGCACTGCATAAGACAACAAATCCGAAAAATGAAAAGATAATGGCCAGAAACTACATGTAGCCAGAGTTTGGCAAATCGAATACAAATATCCGGGTATGTATGGCGGGGGCGGTCAGGATATCTTTTATGATATCCTGACAATGTTCGAAGTTGATAACTCCGCAGAAGACGCCTATACCGATGACTTCGAAATAGCCCGTTCGGGTCTGCAGCAGCTAAGAAAACATATCTCAGAACAGGATGAAACCTTCCGGCAGAATGCCGAAGAATTTTATTCCTGCCTGGCAAAGGCCGGGATGGACCGGGAAAAGTTTATCGAAGTACTTGATTGTCTAATCAACGGCAGTGACCAAAGCGATGCCTATGTGCATGTCTCATGGTTTTAATGATATGCCATGAAGGCGTTTCGAGCAAACCTGCCGTAACATCAAACCTGTATGAAACCTAAAGATAACGGGCTGGCCAACCTTCATGACCGGAAACGTGAGGAACGCGGTTTCTGCTGCATGCAACTGATCATATTCCTTACAGACAATGGAGTGAAGAGCTGGGATGAATGGCACCGGGCGCATACCGACGCGGCCCGGGGCGAATGCAGATACCGCAAGCGGTGCCCGGTTTATGGACGTAGCAAACATTTAATGAACAATAAATAATATGGTACTTAATATTGTAAAAAACGACCTGCCTGCCTCATGCATTGCAGAATATGTAAGATGCGTGTTTGACAATGCCAAAGTAAACATCAAAGATGAAAATGCAGTATCCGTCGACATCGAAGTGACCGGAAAGAACGAGCTGCACTCTTTGGAAGGATTAAAAGAGTTGGAATACTATTTTAAAGATTATGACATAAGAATATGGTGACCGCCATGCAACGGGCGGCAAACCGGAAATTGTTCAACTACAGATAAAAAACAAGCAACATGGAACAGGAAAAACCTACAAAGCCGGAAACAGACAGAACCTTTCCGGAAGACGATGACACACTTTACCGTGAAATGACAGTGCACATGCCCCGCTGCTATTTTCCGACTTCGCTAGGCGAGAACAGTATCCTCAAATTTGCCGGAGAGGAATTCCGCCGCGTCAAGAATATTGTCTGCCGGCGCTACAACTTTAACGAGGACAAATATATCCGGGAGAACGCCGGCGTATCCCCTTTCGACTCTGTTCGAGGCAACTTCGAGCAGGAAGTGTACAGACGTCTCCGTAAGGATTATGCGCACCTCAGTATCATCTCCATCAGAAGATCACTTATGGAGAAAATCCGCGACGCCGTGAAGAAGGAGAACAACATCATCGGCACGTTCTACCGCAACTGCGGCGTACATTACCGGGAGGCGGAATCAGCGGAGTATGAAACCTCCCCGATAGTGGTGGTCCACAATTCCGCTTTTTACGGATACGGCGGTTATGAAAGTGCGACCGTTTATGAACTTTTCATCGACGGGAACGGCAAACTGCTCTGCACGCTCAACGGCGAAGCCGGCGAGGATTTCGATGAGCCCATCGGACAGGTACAGACCGAGGGATTGCTTGAGATTGCCCACTGGCTGGAAGAACACGGGTTCATCTCCGCTGATGTCAATGACGACGAGATTGTCGTATGCGAGGGGTGCGGTTCAGACAATATACAGACCCAGGCATGGGTGGATCCGAATGCCCGTACATTCATCGGTACCACGGGTATAGACCGCTATGATAACTGGTGCGACGAATGCGAGGACCATCAGCCATTCTGTACTTTAAAAGAGTTCAAAGAACGCATGGAGGAATGGTGGAACTCGTTGGACGCAAATCAAATGGAACAGATCACGGGTTGCCGTCAGGACAAGTGTCCGGCCGGAGACAACCATCAGGGGTTTGCCGAAACCTGCAATGAATGGTGGGAAAACAAGGGCTATGACGAGAAACGTAAAATCTGGAAAGAACATAATGACTGCTGATTATGATTTACAATCTTCTTAAACGCATACAGAACCTGTTGGCTTCCAAGCCGTCCGGGACAAAGGAGGAACAGGAAATCCTGAGTCTGGTCAGCCAGGCGCTTCCTGCAATGCTCAATGGGCATGATACGGAAACACTTGCCGCCAATGAGCTGCTGGTACGGATATGCCCCGACACCAAACGGCCGGTCCTCGTATGCCATAACGGCAACGGGCAGTGCCTGTGCCTGCACAATGGGACGACGGAAGAGGATGCCGTCGACGTGGACTTATGGCTGCGTTCCAACGGTAGAGAGTGTAACGGCTACAACAAGTTGCAGGAGGCTGTCGTGGACCTTGCCTACAATGCCGGGGCGGACAACCTGTGGGAGGACAGGGACTCCCGTGCCGTCAATGCCGAGATCGTCCAGTGGGCGGAAGAATTCGAGACTGAGCATGCGGGCACTGATTGGGATGCGGAGGACTACTTCCTTGCCATCGACAGGTTTTACAAGGAAAAGACAAAACAAATGAATCCGGTTACAATACCGGCGAACTGAAAAAATGGCAACCGAATGGACAAGGAAATTGCAGAAGAAATCATCCGGGAAAACCGTTATCCGTCCGGATATGACATACAAGACTATCTGTTTGACAATGAGGATACTGTGCTTTCTCTGGAGGACGGAACGGAGCTGCTTGATGACTTCGACCTCTGGAAAGAACGTTCCGACCTCGAACTTGAAAAAATCATGGACCGGAACTACTGGTCCTCGACTGGTGGATATTAGATTAAAAACAGGAATATAATTATGGTAAGAGAACTTTATCAACGGCTCAGGGAATATTTCAACAACTTACCCGAACCGACAGAAGAGGAAAGACAATTTATCCGGGAGCTGAACGCCGGGTATTTCCCTATCACGTCCGTCCACCGCGATGACCTGGAAGGACAAGGTTTCGATGTGGAAAAGATCAGCGATGACGACATGCAGAATCTGGCGGAAAAGATGGCCGACGATTACTGCGAACAGTTGTTCTGGCCCAGCATGGAAATCATTGCCGGAGAAATCCTGAGTTTCCCGAAAGTAAAAACAAAAGACATTATCTGTCCGAAATGCAATTCGGAAAATATCCGTTATGATATTCACGAAAGTCGGTTCCACTGCGGCGAGTGTTCCCTGGCATGGGATGACAAGTTATATGCACTCGTGGAATTTCCCGAGGAAAGTGCTCCTTTCGAGGAAGAAGGAACCGGTTATCCGGCATGGGGAAGCGGGGAGAACGGGGCGCTTTACGTGCCCGAGGAAGACTATATACGCCATACCGGCAAATCTCCCGAACGGGACAAGTGTTACCGTGCCGTGTGTTGGCCGGACTCCCAGAAATACATGGGAACGAAAGGTTGTGAACCCATACAGGATGAAAACGGGATACGGGATTTCGGCACATCGGCATACTGGGTGCCGCTGCTTCTGACGGAAGAAGCGGCAGAGCGACGAATGGACAAGAAAAAGGTACCGGTATGCCCCGAATGTGGGGGCACAGATATTGACATTCTGAGTGACGAGGGCGTGGCCGTATGCAATGACTGCTGCCTTGAATGGCCTTACGCGGAGGATTGAGAATGGAAACGGTAGATGTTTATACGGAACGAGGCGACCTGGTCACCTGTTCCGATTGCGGCAAGGTGATGCTCCTGCCGTATGGAGCGGATAAATGTCCCGCCTGCAAGAAAGAAGGTTGCCTGGTATGGACGGACGAAAGCTTGCGGGAAGCCGACATCGACTCCCTGCTCGAGAGGCACTGTAACCTGCACCAGAAGAGCGAACTGCAACCGGAGGAGTATCTTTCACTTTCCATACTGGTGACCGAGTATATTCCATATCTGGCCGATAAACCGCAGACAGCGCGTGAAACCCTGTTCCTACTCCTTGAAACCGGCTCTCTTTTCGAGAAATACTGGCGGGATACAAGATGCTTCCAATCCGAAAATATCTACACGCCCGCCATCAAGACACTGCTTGACAAACTGGACGTGAAACTGCGAGAGGGCGACACGATTCCGGTAGAATACCAGGATTGCCGCTCCCTGGAGGACTTCTTCAGGGTCGTTGCCGGCGAGCGTCCGGCAAAGGAAGAGGTATCGTTTTCTTCAGATAAGGAGGGAAACTATTATTTCAACGGACGCAAGGTCAAGGTGGAAAATTCTGACGAGTACGCCTACCGCCTGCTGAAAACCAAAATACAGACGAGCTACCGGCGTCCGGTAGATTTTTACTTCCGCTTCCTTGCCCGTTTCGGACCATACGGAACTTATGGCAACGTGTATTACCCGAGTATCACGGACCTGATATGCAGGCGTTACCTGCCTGAAACCGCAAAATGAATTCCGGAAAGGCGATGGACAACGGTTCACCGCCTTTCTTATTGTATAACTTTTTTAATATCAATCATTATGGCAACAGCATTAGCAACAACGGCCGCCCCCGTGCAGTTCGATTTCCAGAACAACAACGTCGAGGTGATGACGCTCGACACGCTCCGGCGCACACACAAGGAAAATGACATCTATGGCAACCCGCTCAAGGGAATCTACCATTACGAGGTGATAGAGCGCATGGCGGACATCTGCCAGAAACACAACCTGAATTACGAGGTGGAGGAAATCTTCGCCGCCCAGAACAAGAACAAGGCACAGCCCGGCGTGGTCGTCCTGCCCCAGGTGGAACAAAAGTACGGGGCGATGGCCGTCGAGGCGCATATCCTGCGCCGCGTTTATACGACCATCCGCATTAAGGAATGGGAAACGGACGAGCTGACCACGACGCTTGTCATCGCCTTCCATCAGGACGGCATCCAGGCGGCCATCGGCCCGTGCGTCAGGGTGTGCCACAACCAGTGCATCCTCTCCCCCGAACGCAGTGTGTCGAACTACGGGAAAGACAAAGTCACCACCGAAGAGCTTTTCGGTCGTGTAGACGAGTGGCTCTCGAACTTCGAGGTACAGATGAACGAGGACAGGGAACGCATCCGCCGCCTGAAAGCGAAAGTAATTACCCCGGTGGAGATGTACGCCTACATCGGATTGCTGACAGCATTGCGCGTATCGCATGACAGTTCCGACAAGCGTCTTTCGTCCAAGGTGGAGACCTATCCCCTGAACCAGTCCCAGATTTCCATCTTCACCGAGGACCTGCTCAAACTCACCGAAGAGAAGAAGACGCTCACGGCGTGGGATATCTATAACGTGGCAACCGAAATCTACAAGCCCGGACGTACGGACATTCCGGCCATGATTCCCCAGAACGGGGCGCTGGCCGAGCTGATGCTCTCGGAAGGGTTGCCGGAATCTTAAAAGGCTGCCACGTGACAAGAATCAAGGGACAACTGACGACAGCCGACTACCTGCCCATAGCGGAATATAACAGGCTGGTCCGCGGGCTTGAGAAGGACGGCGAGTACCTGTGGGAGACCTACTGCTGGCTGTCGTTCTGCACGGCATGCAGGGCCTCCGACGTGAGGACCCTGCGCTGGAAAGACATCTTAGGAAAAAGCACCATGACCCGCATCGAGCAGAAAACAAAGAAAAACCGCCTGATCAAGTTCAACAGGGACGTGCAGGAGAAGAACCGTTTCCTGTACGAGATGCTCGGACAACCCGCCCCCGAACAGTACATCTTTCTCAGCCCGCGTACCGGGAAACCTTACTCGCTGGAATACATCAACAGGCTGCTCAAGGTATTCAAGGTAAGGTACAGGCTGCCGATCAGGGCATTCTCCACACATACCTTCCGCAAGACTTTCGGGCGCTATGTCTACGAGCTGATGGGACGCTCGGCCGAGGGCCTGATCCTGCTCAACCAGATATTCCGCCATTCCAACCTGGAAACCACCCGGCGCTACATCGGGCTGGCGCAGGAGGACATCGACAAAGTGTTCGATTCCATACGTCTATGAGAATATTTTCAACGATGCCCGGAACCCGAGCGGGAGGTTCCGGGCTATGCTTTATATAACATATCAAAATCAGAACTGTAAATGGACACACCGATATATATCGACACATACTTCCGCGTCGAGTCCGGCTATGACGGCGGTCGCATGCCGGAAGAGAAAGCCGGACGCTTCTTCGACGAGGTAAAGCGCCTTTTCACGGAAACAGGGTTCAGCATCAAGGAAAACAAATACAAAGACGGTTGTCCCGAGGTGTATCTCGGAAAGACATGCCTGTACTGTCATCCCCAATCGTTATCGGGCCCTGTTCTTAAAGAGCACATGGAGCTTATCGAGAAGATTCTGGCACAAGGAACGACCTTCCGGTACCTACGTACTGACACTTACGGCGAGATTCTCGACCTGACGGAGGAGGAAGAACTCGCGTATTACCACAAGACTCATGACATGACTATCGGGGGTGTCTTTCTCGACGCCTTCCGCACCAAGCGCCGGAACCTGTACAAGAGCCGGGAGCAGGTGCTGGAAATACTCGTCGAAAAGCTGCGTGTCAAGACACTCCGTGGGAAGTCCGTTTATTCGAACACCTCCCCGGCATACCGTTATATCAGGGAAATGTACGGGAAAATGGTGTCTGAAGGACGGCTCGTCGAGGGATGCAAGCAAACCGCTTCCGGGAAACTGCCGCTCTGCCGCACGGCAACCGGCAGGGAACTGAAAATGAAAAGACGGGAAGACGACAGGACGGAATGACACGCGGTTCCGTACCGGACATGGCCGGATACCAGTCCGAAGACTTCTGTAAATCATAATTTTCAAGCCGGACTGTCAATCGAAAGAAGGACGACCCGGCTATACTTCAACAACAAGAGATAGCACTATTATGAGCATACAAATCGGAAAACTGTTGCCGGACGGCAGTGTCCGGCACATCAAGGCGCTCCATGAGACGCTTTCAAAAGACCTTGTGAGGAAACTCCGGGTGTTCTATCCCAATGACAGACGGGTAGATGCCCTGCTGTCGCTGGGCGACATACAAAAACTGGGACCGTCACCCTATGGAAAATGGACAGGAACCGGCGATACCGTCCACTGTTTTTCAAAGATCCGTGACGGACGGGAAACACCGCGGCAATCCGCATCACGCATCGCGGACAACGCAGACATTTTCGGCCGCATGGAGGACACGTGCCTCCTGTTCGATAACGGCAGATGGCATGTCATGGACAAGGGAGAATACTGTGAACAGCCGCTCTTCGTCGAAGATACGCCCTCCCATGACAGCATGAAACCGATCACGGTATATGTGAACAACCATGTCCGACTCGAAAAGATAAATACACCGCAGCACTGGCAGGGACTTGAGGAACTCGCCGAACGGGAATCCAGGATACTCTATGTCTACCGGGGGTGCCGCCTTGTGAGAATCGTCCGTTCGTCCAACCTTAAAAAGAAACTGTATGCGGCACAATAACATCGTATCGGCCATAGAATGGCTGCCGGAACACCTGTTCACGGAAGAGATCGTGGAAGCAGCCGTCGAAAGCAAGGAAATAGAGGTGCTGAGCCATATTCCGGGACGTTTCCTCACACCCGGACGTATAGAACGAATCATCGCGGGCAGCACGGAGAGCTGGCACAGCTTCGAGCTGCGCAATATTCCGGAGGCGTACCGTTCGGGAGCAGTCTGTGACTACGCCATGCGCAAAAAACCGAAGAATATCACGGCCGTTCCCGAAGCAATGGTTACCCGAGAAATGGCAGAAGCGGTCATCCGAAACGGACGCGGGGATTTCGACATTCTCGCCTTCATACCTGAACGCCTTTGGGATGCGCAACTGGCATACCTGGCCTTGCGCAGCTATATTTACGACCCGTATTACACGGACAGCAGGACAGACGCCGTCATGAAAACGGGGCTTATCCTCGGATATGTCCCCGTTGAGGTAAAGACTCAAGAGTTCTATTACGGGATGCTCGACGGGATGAAAATATTGAGCACGGTTACCGATGCCGTCGTGCCGTCCCGTTTCAAGACTGCGGCATACTACCGCAAGATGGCGGAACATGACCTCTCGCTTGTTCCCGCCCGGTTCTATTCCTATGAGATTCTCCATGCGGCTGTCTGTTCGACCGAAGGAAAAAACTTCATCACAGACCCCCAGTTTTTCAAGCCGTTGTCGGTATATCTGGACGACATGCTGGCGGACCGGCTGATGGAGAAACACCCTTACATGTTCGGGGAGTTGCCGAAGCGGTTCAAGACACCGGAAAGACTGGTCATTGCCATCGATAACAGCAAACGGGAGACGAACTGCTATATCGACGAGGAAACTGAACAATCCCTGCTCACGGTGGAAGTGTGCAAGGCATTCATCCGAAGAAACGGCAACTGTCCCGAATTTCCTGAAAATGTATGGACGCGGGAATTTGTCGACTACTGCATGGAGCACGGGACGAGTTTCCGCTGGTTCCGCCAGATGCCCAAAAAGTTCCAGAGCTCCGCGAACACGCAGGCGGCGTATGATTACGGTCATTACCATATCTGTGACTTTGCCAAACGGTTCATCACTCCGCAAATGGCGAAGGAGTGCTACCAGGAGCGCAGTTATGCACATGCCATCCCCGGACATTTCCTCACGGAGTTCTGCCGACAGACCGGACTGCCCGAGAAGTTCTACGGCGGGGAAACCACGATGCTGTCGCTGAAAAACAGCCGTGACGACTATACTTACTGCAAAGTCGGCAATACCTGTCTGGCCTTTTACCTGAAAGAACAATACGAGCCGTCCTCGGCACATCTGATGATGACGCGGTCGGATTCAAAATACTGCACGCCGGAGAAGGTGTTCGACGTGCCTGTCGGAACCTTCCACCGCACGTGGCTGGAAAAGATCGTGGCGGAAAACGACCCCCGCTTTGTCAAACCCCGTGTGGACAAAGCGTTGAAAGCCGTACAGGCGGTCTGCTATTACGGTGTCGAGAAGTTGAAGGACCTGAACCGTACGGAAATCTTCCGCAACACCTTCATGGGTGAGACCATCGGTTACTGCGCCCGCCGCAGGGACCTGACCTACCACAGCGACAACTGCGGGACCCTTATCGAGGGCTTGAAGTTCAAGATCCGGGGAATGGCTGTCCCCGTAACCTTGGCGGAAGACATGACTCCTTATACGGCCGACATGCTGCACCGGAAGTTCGGCTTCTGCTATATCGGAATGACGGCATTCGCCACGGACTACGGCCTGGACATGGAGAAGGCATACACCTTTGCACAGATGCGCCAGATCGTAAGGGAGAAAGGGCACAAGCCGTCATTGAGAAACTACAAACGTGAACTGAAACAAATAAACATCATACAATGAAAAAATACCGGATAGCTATCGAAGAGACGCTCCGTAAGGTCGTGGAGATCGAGGCAGAAACGCCCGGTCTGGCCGTCTGCAGGGCGGAAGACGAATACAATGAAGAGAAACACGTGCTGTCAGCCGACAATTTCGCAGGAGCTGACATCGCGCTCTCGACTGATGACAGCACGGTCATGGAGACTCTGGAAGACGTGGATTTCATCGGATACGTGCAACGCCGTTTCGAGGAATGCCGGGAGTCCATATCCGTCGAAGACAAAGTCCGGCTGGCATTCGGAAGTTTCGACAACGCCCTGTATGAGTTCGGCGAATACCGTAAGGAGGCGGCTCGGAACCGCCCGCAGGTCTACCTGCTGTACCGGAGCGATGCCTGGCACAACCGTTCTTCCATGGAGCTCATAGCCCCGTTCTCCTCCCTCGAAAACATGATGGAGTACCTGCGGCGTAAGAAGAAGGAATTCCGCCTGACGGAAAGTGATCTGGAAGAGTTCAAGAACAACCGGCAGACGAAGGGGCGCGACGAAAACTACCTGTACGAGTCGGATTATTTGGATGTGCTGCCGGAACAGGAACCCGAACTGCCGCCGAAAGATGACGCTTTCTATGACAAGGTTTTCACCTGCGGGCAATCCGAGCTGTCACGCAGGGAGTTGGAATCTCTGCCGGAGCCGTTCGATACCTACCATGTTACGGACGAAGAAATGGAACAGATTGTGTACGAAACGGAAATGGAGACACGGGACCGGCTGCGGCTCGGTAAAAGAAAGCCCATAGATTTTGACAATGACCGCCATAGTGAAATCTGGTGGGAAGAAATGGAAAAAGCAGTGGTAAGGCACGGCGTACCGTACTACGAGGCCGAATAACGAAAATAGAACCTGTTCATCACATGCCATAATGATGACGGGCCGTCGCGGCTACGGCTGCGGCGGTCTTTTTTTTCAAAACGAGGTGAGTATTCCACCCCTTATACAAAACGATTACCTACTCTTAAAAAAACGGATTTATGAAACAGACAAGACAGGATTTCTTCACGGCGAACGGGGAAGGAATCAAAATCATGACATTTACGGAGTTCGCCCGGCATATCCTGCGTATGGAATGCGGGGAAAGTCTGGAACTGTATGCCGTTGTGAACCGGCAGACACGGGAATGCTCCCGGCCGCTCTCTGTCAGAAAGGAACAATGGAACGGTACGCCCTTTTACCTGCTCGGCGGGCACGGGCAGGAAGTCCGTACCATCAATTTTGCGGGTCGTCCGAAAGAGGAGTTTGAAACGACCTGCCATGATGTCTTGGACAGCTACGATGCCGTGGAAAGTATCGGGGCGGTCGTGTCAAGACTGCGTGAATTATCTCCTGAAGAACTGCATAAGCGGATTGCGGAAGAGATGAAGACCGGCTGTAAATACCTGTTGGTCTACCGCAGCGAGGAGGAGATGACGGCCGCACTCGACGGCAAGATATACGCCATCAGCGATACGGACGGCAAATTCCTTTGCGACCTGTATCAGCCGGATTATCTCCATCTGGAAAACGGGGGCGATATTGTGGACACCGCATCCATTCCGGACATGCATTTCCATTCCGATTGGGCAATCGCCAACCCCACGGTACGCGACAAGGTGCTCTCCTCCCGGATGGTGATTATATATACCCACGAAACGGTAACGCTATGATAGAGATTGGCAACAGGATAGAAACGCCGGAAGGTGTGTTCTATGAACTGGAATACGGAGGGGAAGGAAACATCTACAAGAACGAGGATGCCTTTCTCAACCGCCCCGATGAAGTGTGCTATGTACCTGAATACGCGGCAGAAGACCGTGAGGACTGGCGTGTGTCGGAGAGCAGTGACGGCTGTTTCACGCATAACTCACTGCTCGCCCTGTGCAAGGGTAATGAAGAGGTGTGCCAGGATCTGTTTTACAGCCTTGAATGGACGTACCCGACCACCTTGCTGGAAGAATGGGACTCGAACGGCTATTTCGATGAGATCGAGGGCTGGTATGACAGTAACGATTAAATGGAACGGCATATCATGGACAGGAAATACAAAATCACATACTCGGGAAAAATCACGGGCAAGACCCCGAACTACATATTGAGCCTGCGGGCGCATCTGAAAGGCATCTTCCCTGAAATGGAACGGTATGGTAAGGAAGAATTCGACCACGTGCTTCATTGCATCAGCTCGTTCATTGATGATTTTACCTTCAAGGTACGCAATTCCCGATACCGGGGAGACATCCTGAAAAGGACTATCAGTAACGACTGCCTGAAAGTGTTCAACCTGGGTGACGAGAAAGTGATACTGACCGTCTCCTTCACCCCGCTGGAAACATGAAACCAACAATATGACAGATATGGATAAAATACAGAAAGACAATGCGGAGCCGGGCAAAGCCCCGGACAAAATGAGCGCCGACAAGCTGCATCTGTTCGCCACCCAGTACGCCTTTATCGACGGACGGCTGCACGAGGCCGAGCAAGCCATGCTGAAATTCATGCTGGAGTTCCTGGCACAATATGGCCGCGTATCACTCGGCCTTACAGAAGAGGAGGAACTCGATGACAACAACTTCCCCGTCACGACAACCTTGTACGGGAAGCACGACACGCCCCGTATCAAGCTTACCGATGTCTACCTGACGGATGACGGGGAATATCTCCTTGCTGACGGAATAGATGCGGAGACCGGGGAAAAACGGGACGGATTCTATATCTACAGCGAACAATACGCCGATATCTTCCAGTTCGTCGGCCACGCTTCGGAGATGAACTGACGAATGAGGAACAACCATAAAACGAAATATCAATGGACTGTATCAAAGATTTACAAGACGCCATCCGCAACATTCTCGTGAACAACGGCCTTACGGAACTCTGTCTGGGAGAGCCTGACGAACTGGACGATCCCACCTATATCATCTGGTATGACAGGCACTGTGAGCCTCACGAAGACCCGGTATTGAAGGTTTACCTTGAAAATGAGGGCATTGCCGTTGAGGTCGAAGCCCGCAGTTTCGGGAACACGATAACCGTCTACGATTATGACATAGACCGTATTGAATGGTGGAAAGGCATTCATGCCAATATTCTGGAAGTGCTGGAGCGTGACGGCAAGCGCCGGTGTCCGGCCTGTGGCAGGACGGTCAAGGGGAAGCAGCGGTATTGCGGTGCCGGATGCCGTGATTTCATGACTCCCGGACCGACAGTGGAGCAGGTCGCGGAAAAAGCCAACCGGAATATCCGCAAACTGGCAAGCCTTGCCGCCGGAAAAGACAAGGCGTACCGGAAGCGGCTGATAGAGAAATATACCGTCGGTCCGTCATAAGCCGGCTTTGTTACACTAAAAAATGTATGATATTATGGCAACAAGAACCATTTACCTGACCGTACGGCTCGATATCGACAACCCGAAGGCTGATGAAATAACGGACGAAGAGGTTGACGAAATTATCAGCGAAGTGGACTATGAATTCAAAAATTACGGGGACTATGAAATCGACACGGAAATCTGCGGGAAAAATGACGAAGGTGGTCTTTAGACGCTATCCCGACGGACAGGTCATCGCCCTGTTCCCGGACATACCGTGGAGCGGACGGCGGGGTGAAATAACCTCCTACATGCATGTCGGCCAGCATGGCGCAGCCGACTATGCGGGCGTGATCGCCATGACACGGCCAGCCCATGAAAAGGAGTACCGCAACCCGCTTTCCGAACTGAGAGCCATCGGTTACGATGACCTACACATCATGCGGCGTGCAAGACCGAAATTCATAAACAGCTAAAAACAAATCTTATGTCTCATAAACCGAATGCCGTTCCTGTCTTGCAGGAGGGAACGGTCTATACAATTATACTTGACAACGGACGAAAGGTCCACGACGTAATCTATCATGCCTGTGTCGCCTCCGGCAAGTCGTATTTCGCCAAAGGCGATAAGACCTATCCCGCCGAAAAGGTGCGGAACCATTCAATCACCGGACATGCCGCATCGGACGGCTCTAGAAGGAACGGCACACCCAATCCCGACCGCTTCGCCATCACGGATGAAGTGTGCGAGGTCGTTGATGTAGTTACCACGCCGGAAACCAATCCGGAAATGTTCCGGTGTCGTGTCAAATGCCTGATGTATTCAGGCCTGTCACAAGCCGAGGCTGAGAAAGTCATCGCTTCAACGCCACTAAAGCTGGAACTCTTCTACGACGTAGGCCGTGGCAGTTTCGCTATTGACGCCGAGGCAGTTGGCAACACACCGCTGTATAATCCTTACACGGGAAAGGAAATCCCGGATGAAACCTAAGCCGAACTACATCGAATATGAGAGAACTATATATCAAGAATCTCTGCATCGAGATTACCCGACGTTGCAACATGCGCTGTACCCATTGCATGCGGGGAGATGCCGAATCCGTGGATATCCCTTTGAAACATATAAGCAACCTGCTGCGGCATGTCAGGCATATTCACCATTTCAACATCACGGGCGGCGAGCCGTCGCTTAACGTCCGGGCCATCCGCCATATCCTCGAACGGGTACGCGCCTACGGTATTACTGTCAATGACTTTTATATCGTAACCAACGGCTCTGCCACATCCCGTTCGGAGGAATTCATAGAAGCCTGCGCCGCACTGTACGAGTACCAGGAGGAAAAGGAACAGGACTCCGGCCACATGCTCGAAATGAGCGACGACCGCTTCCATGATCCGGCAGAGCATGCCGCCACGCTCGCGGCACTTTCCCCGTATCCCTTTTTCGGAGTCCGGGGACAGGCCGAGCGTATCTTCCTTTTCCGGGAAGGCCGCAGCACGGAGGGGTTTCCGAACCCTGTTCATGGGATTTATCTTACGGAGGAGAACTACGTTTACGGCGACCTCTGTCTCAATGCTGAAGGCATGGTTCTCTCCAACGGGGACCTGAGTTATGCCCGCCAACGGGAACATGCCCTGTGTCCCTGCGGGAAACTGATGCAATATCTCCGGATGACCTTGAAAAAGCGTCAAAAAGAAAGATTGTACGAATAAATACACAAATCAAAAAACTTATGTCAATCGTATGCAGTATCTGCGGCGGCACTGGAGTGAAATGTACCGCCGTCATCGACCCGAACACCAGACAGTTCCTCGAATTTACCCGCAACGCCTTGTCGGACGGCCGGTGCAGCCAGTGCGGCAACGTTGCCCTGACCGACCCTGACGAAGTAAAAGCCGGGCTGGACAAGCTTTGGACGGAATATACGGCGCGGCATCGTGCCGCCCCCAACTACACCTGCTGCGACATTGTCCGGCATGGTGATTACGACGGGTGTGAAAAGGCGTATATCCGCATCGGAGGCCCGTCAGACGTGGTCGAGAAGTATCCGGTCGTGGCCGTGTGCCGCGACCTCGAAGAGCTCAAATCACTTGCGCTCCCTGACCCGACGCGAGAATTTACCCTCATGGGAATTCAAGGGTTCGAGTTCCACGACGTGTTGGAAAACAAGACCTACGAGATCGGGGTGGACGACCTGAAAATTCCCGTCACGACGAAAGAGGTGCTGGACTTTTACCCGGCGGAACATCGGCTGAAAGAAACGGACATCGAACAATATGCCGCGGCTTACACGGCCCGTATCAAGGCGTACAGGGAGTATACCCGTCAGCTCGACGCCACACTCGTGCGGCGGCTTCTCGACAAAGAGCGGCTGATGAAAGTCGGCGAGAGCGACGGTTTCCGCTTGAAACTCCATTTCGACTGGTTTGTCATTTTAAAGCGGGAGAACGAAAGGATGTACGCGCCTTTCAAATACGCTGTAAATGCTTATTGTCTGGATAATATCCAAACTTTCGACCGTCGTTATGTCACGCTCGAAGATGCCTTGCTCCACTGCCTGAACGGTTTCAACGAGAACGCGAACATTCCTAACCGTTACAAGTCCATCGGGCATTACCTGTCGGGGAAATCCTGACGACGGGCAGTGTATCGACGGGTTACCGGAGGCCACGGGTGCTTTCCCCTTGACCGGAATACCGTCGGAACAAGTAACAATGTAACCAAAGAATAAAAAATATGATGAATGATTATAAAATCAAGAACATTCTCGAATCCCTGAAAGAGGAGGTCGAGAACGGGAAGGTATCCCTGCGGGAAGCTGCTGTCGAACTTCATAAAGCCGGCTGGACGAATTTCATCGACATCGACGCCACGAGGAACCTACTGAAGACCCGGAATGTAACGGGGAACGGAAATGTCCCGGGAGTTTCCGACATGATGGGAAAATACCGCGAGATGAAAGCGGCGCACCCGGATGCCCTGTACATTTTCCGAAACGGGGAATCTTGTGAATTGTATGAGGATGATGCCATCGCCGCTTCCGGCATTTTGGGCATTGCCACCGCCGAACGCGTCGACGGGCAAGGGAAAGGCGTCAAGGAACTGCGGTTTTCTTTTCGTGACCTGGACGTGTATCTCCCCAAACTGATACGCGCCGGAAACCGGGTGGCTGTCTGCGAACCGAATCAAACCGGTTCGGGCAAACGAGTTTGATAACCATTAAATAACAAATATTCAAAACCCAAAGACACATGATAAAGATAACAACGATTTTCGGCGAGGACGCCGTACGGGAATATGAAGAGAACAATGAACTGCCTTCTGAAGAATGGCTGGCGGATAACGGGGGCGTCGTGGACGAGAAAGAGTTCGAGACTGAGGCGGAGTACAATGCCTACATCGCCGGGGTAAACGATGCCGACGGATGGAGTGATTATCATATCATACGCCACCGGTCGGAAGAGGCGGACACCTCGAGAGAGGAAAATCTCTGGCTACGTCTCGGAATTAGCGTCCGGGGCAGCCGGGAGGACATCGAAAGGATTCTAAACGGGGACACCGAAACCCTTCGGAAACTGCTCGATGCCGGACGTTATGGGATTGGCGGAGAGACCTATGTCCCTGGTTCGACCGTCGAGGGGTACAACGAGGACCACGACACGGAGTTCGAGGAGGAAGACGTGGAGTTCCATTTATAATAAAACCACACCATCTGCAATAATGATAACAGTAAAAGTTCTACTCGGTAAGGATACTGTAAGCATATACAGGAAAACCGGGGATATCTCGTCGGTGGAGAGCACGGCCGAATCCGGGGGATATGTGATAACCCGACATTTCGAGACCGAAGCTGAATACAAAGCCTACGCAATGGCTGTGGAAGACCTGGACGGACATGAAGACTGGCAGATGCTGACTCCTGCCGTTACGCCGGAAGCTCCGTTCCGCAAAGGGGAATTTGTCCGGCTGACAGACGATGCAATTAAGCGGATACGTGAAAGTTTCGGGGACGGACCGGCTGACTACAGAAAGGAAATGATTTTGGAGGTGATTGCCTGGTGCCGCTATGAAGGCACATGGATCATTGAAGTCCGAGATATCCGTGAAGACGATACTCAGGAGTTCGATGCCGTTTTTCTGCGCCCCTTGACGGCACGGGATCTCGTGGCTATTTCCGCACCCCGACACCCGCTATCCACTGCGATATATCCTATTCACATCCGATAACTTAAATGATGCATGATGGAAAATATATTCATACTGCCCGGAAACGAACAGGAACTGTTTAACCGGTATTTAGATAACAACGAATACGGCCCTCTGAAAGAACGGCTGGAACTGGTCAGGAAAGCCTTGAGCAACAAGCTTTCCCCGGATGAACGCAATAAGCACGGGCTGAACGTGGGTGTGCATGAACTGTCCATGGAACGTAAGGAACTGGAAAGAAAGATATTCCAAATGGCACTCAAATCCTTTGCAGAACGGGTTTGTGACGAGCAACGCGCTCTTTGCGAACAGGGGTTCTGGCAGGCACCGTGCGGCAAAGAGGCGGAATATATCTCCTCCGCTCCGGTTCCGGACCTTGTAACGGACGTGAAGCAGTACAAGACCATTTGCCGCTGGTGGGAGAAGCTGTCCGATACCAGGAGGCTGAAGGTAGCGGCGATGTTTGCAAACGAACTGGGACCGATATACGGGCACGACACCGAAACGCTGGAACGGATTTATAGCCGCTGGTTTCTACTCTCCTTAGATGGCAAACAACGCATCTACCATTCATGGACCACAAACGAAAAACAGACTTCACCATGCCATACAAAAGCTCGGGAATAATCATCAGCGGGACACAATATGACCGCAGGCAGAAGCTCACTCCTTTTCAGAAGGCTGAAATTTTCCACCGTTACATGACAGAAGCTGTCAGCCAGCGCCAGCTTGCCCGGGAATACGGTGTCAGCCGCAGGCTGATAACCTTCATTGTGAACCCAGAAAGCGAAGAGCGGAACAAGGAACTGCTGAGAGAGAACAAGGCAAAAGGCTTGTATAAATATGACCGGAAGAAACATACCGAAAATATACGCAACCACCGTCGTTACAAACAGAGATTATTTCAAGAAGGTAAAATCATACTAAAAGATGGATAGACAATGAGAATACAGGAGAAACAAAAAGCGTTGGAACAGGAAGTTATAGCCAACCTGTGTGCGATACCGAAAATGCCGGAAAATATGTTGCCCCATACGGTATATGTCGAGGAGGAAGGGGAAGACGGGTATGGCCACGGGATACCGGTATACACCATGTACCGGTTGGAGGAGATACGCACGGACGGAAGCTGCACGCTTTACAACGCGGAAAGCCGGGAGCGTTTCACCTGCCGCCACCTGCATGAGATTAACATGGACTGGCTGGTGACAGTCTGGGAACGTTATCTGGAACTCTGTGTCGAGCAGGATATCTGGAAAGGGAATGCCGTTGCATTCCTGAAAGACCGTACCGGCAAACCGGAAGAGGAAATCATTTCATTCGTGGAAACCTCGTGGGACAAATGCCAGGCTTATACAGACAACCTCAAGGCGTTTCTTGGGGAAGATAAAGACCGGGAAATATGGATATTCTCTTTCCCGCTGGACGAATTTGAACGTGACGTTCCGGCCGGGAAAATCATCGTTGATTACGAAAATAACCCCGCAACGCGGGTTGAGAAGATGACACCGCTGGAATTTACGGCCAACATCAATGATGAATGTTTTGATGACCGGAACAATTGGGTAAGAGCCATTGAACTTCCCAAGCAGGAATAATAAACTATTTGAATCAATAAATATGATTACAAAAGAAAACATTGGCAACGAGACCTTTGAGTCTATGACCATCAATGACACGCCTGCATTGTTTACGGATATGCGGATTGACCGGAATGCCGTTCCGGAGGGACTGTACGCATACGATATCCGGGAGTCGGATGACGGGGACCGTCTGGCGACCATCGAACCGACGGTGATGGTAAATCATGGCGGAACCATCCTGACCAGGAAAGAGTTTATCACGGAAAAGGACGGCTATGTACAGATTGACGAATACGGTTTCGAGGCCTCCATGACACTGGAAGAGTGGCTTGAGGAAAACAATTAAATGTATAAAGGATATGGATATTAAGGAACTGACAGAAAGGTATCAGGATCGTTTCGATGCCCATTACCTGCAAGACGATAACGGAACCGGCAGAAAAGGTCGGAAACGGAAAAAGGAAGTTGAGACCCCGAATTTTCTCAAGGATGTTATCCGGCCGATCCTGGACACTTTGCCGGACTTGTTGCCGGAGTACGGGTTCACCAAAACTACGGATGATTACGCCATGTACGGCGAGTATTACCGTATCAAGGCGGGTATCGTCCTCGTGGGAGGTTTTTCCATCGATGAGGATTTTAACCTGTACTTCACGCCATTGTTCCATGGCAAAGCCTGCGGTAAGAGTCACAAAATCGACAGCATCGGACAACTCGTTGAAATCATCCGCGAACAATTTGAAAGAAGGGAGGTGAAGATGAAAGGATAGTTTCATGCAATAGACATGGGTCGTTCCGTAATTTATTGTATATTTGTCAGATGAAGAAAGTCTGTATATGTATTTCGGACGAAAGCCCGGCAGTTGAACGGATTACAGGCACTTTCATGTTTGGCTGACATCAAACCTAATATATCTATTTGATATGAAAAAGGAAGAGATTATTCGCCGCTGTTACGGCGGCATGAAGGAAAGGCATGGCGTGGAAACCATCATCCTTTTCCATGTCGGAGATTCATTCGAGGCGTATTTTGATGATGCCGAAACGATTACCCGGATCACGGAAGTGCCCCGGTTCAAGATGACGGCGGCAGGTATACCTGCCATCAGGATTTCCGACGCCGCCTTGGAAGAATGTAGAAACCGGTTGCTGGATGCAGGATGCAAGGTATGCGTGTCCGAGGTCCGGGGGGTATCCGGCCGCCACATTCTCAAAATCAATGAAACAAATACGGAAACGGGCCGATGAATTGATATTGATAGCGGCAGCAATAGGTCCTTGGACACTGTTGGTGGTAGCGGTATTAATCATCGGAACGCTGAAATGCTGTCTGACCACGGACTCGGACAGCATTGACGAAAGTATCAACAAATCACCGGGGATAGTCGCGCATGTCATGGTACTGGACAGTACGGATAATGGTTTTCGGGTGGTTTATGCGACGGCTGCGCCGGTAACGGATGAAAGGTTTGCCGAGATATGCGACAGGCCGGGTATTTTGGAGGGGTTCGAGAACCTGAAACGGAAAGCTCCCGAACACTTTGGCGGCAACCTGCTGGAAACCGACATCTGTGACTTCGCGTTGTACGCCTACCGGTTTCCTATCGATAAGGACGTACGGATACACAATATCTTTGTCGCCGGTAAAGAGAAAATGGACTTCTATGTCCGGAACAACCCGGACCTGCCCGGGTGCGCTACATGGATGCACCACGGTACGGAACAAGGGAACCAATATCTGAATGCTGACGATATAAATCACTGTATACCCAACGGAAGGCGGATTTACCGTTATTGGAAATGCCGTTATCTACTGCAAACTTCTGATACTGACGAGCGTTTCAGTCATTTTACAGAGGAGGAAAGGCTGTACTGAATGCAGCCTTTTCTCTATATATATTACACATAACCATCTGAAAATTAATAACTAAAACGTTTTGTTGGCGTGAAAAATTGGCATATATTTGTATGGAAAAGTGACCCATTGAAAACAGATTGTCAATTGAAAGCAATAGATTGAATATGAAAGAACAGTAATATGACATCGGAAAAATCGCAACTGAAGTTTGCGAGATCGGAAGAGACGGGCGAACTGATAGGGTTCGTTTCGCGCCATTCCAAGACACGTAAATTGATGGGAGTCCGTGAAGACTCAAGATTCGGCAAGCAGATTTGTGTCCTTTCGGAAGACCTGAAAGGAACTCTCGAGCCAAACATACTATACTCGGTAGAGTTGAAACCCATGCACAAAGCCAACGGGTATGTAGTCGTTGCCGCTACCCCCGTGTTATTTCAGGCGCATGTGGAAACAGTGATCGTCCCGAAGACATTGTATCAAGTAACTGTGACGTTCGGCAACAAAAAGATTTTCTTCGACCCGAAAGACGGCAAGAGCGTAATGAGCCGCACAATAGACGGTGTGCTGGAAATCCTCAAGGGACGCAAGGATATCAAGTACAAGGAAGGTGTCATCACCGACTATCTGAATCAGGCGCGTGCTCTGGTACGACGTATGGAATCCGACGGGTTCATCTATACGGGAGACAGACATCAGGGAGGAATTCAATGAAAGAAAAACCGGTCGTGGGTATTGCGACCGACGGTGCCCATTCTGCAAAAGAGAGGTTGACACGCTTCCGGGCTGTCGACCTCTCTTCAGGAAAAGAACTCTTTTCCAAAGCTATCGGTAACTGGACGAACAATATCGGGGAGTTTCTCGGCATTGTCGAGGCGGTCAGATATGTCATGGAACATCCGGAAAGTCCGCGAACAATCTACTCGGACAGCATTACAGCCATCACGTGGTATCGTAACAAACAGACAGCCTCTTCACGCAGATGCCCGGCATTGCAGAAAGCGGAGATATTCCTCAAAGTGATGGAGGCAAGAATCAAGGACATCGAAGTGCTGCACTGGGACAACCGCCTGTGGGGTGAGATTCCTGCCGACTTCGGAAACAAATAACAACATCAATATGGCAAAATTAAAATCACAGTCACAGAAATATGTTGAGCTGAAGGAGGAAGACTACCTGTTGCTCATCGAGAATACCATCAAGATGGAAGCCCTGAAGATTGCCGGTATCGAAAAGATGCCCATATACAAGGCTATGGAACATATCCTTGAACACGAGCACATCGACCTGCTCGTCAAACCCGTTTCAAGGAGATATTCTTGATTTTTTTAGGTGGACAATAATACACCCCACAAGCAAAATCAATGCTTATCAGTACCAAATGATAGTATATAATAACAATTAATGTAAATCAATGCAAATCAGATGATTAAGAAAGTGGCGCATGTACGGAATTATCTATACCATACATGCGCCACTTTGCTCTATACACTTTTTGATTTCCTTGATTGATAAAAGAAGGTTCTTTTCCAGTGTTTTACAATCCGACTTTTTTATATACTTTTGTCTTCAGTATCAGTTGGTTATTGAAACCCTCTATGTATGCTTATAAGTAGAGATTAGCTTTTTTAAGCGAAACTAACTACTGGTTATCAATCAATTATCAAACAAAAAAAGTTTGCCCTCAAGGAAAGGTCTATTTGTTTTTCGATGAAATTCAAAATGTGGAAGGATGGGAAAAGTTTGTGAATTCTCATTCGCAGGATTTTATTGAAGAATGTGAGTTGTTTATTAGCGGTTCGAATTCTAAAATGCTTTCTAGTGAGCTTGCTACTCTTTTGTCAGGGCGATATGTTGAATTTCATATTTTCCCTTATAGTTATTCTGAATATTTGCAGTTGACAAAACAAGATGAGGGACGGTTGTCTTATTTGTCTTATTTGCAGAAAGGTGGTCTGCCCGAATTGTATAATCTGCCTACGATAGAATCTCAGAAACAATATGTTGCTTCAGTGAAAGATACTGTTTTATTGCGTGATATCGTAAAACGTAAACCTGTCCGTGATGTGAAACTACTGGATGATACTTTTATTTATTTGGTTAATAATGCATCAAACTTATTTTCTGTCCAAAATCTGATTAATTTCTTTAAGTCTAAAAATCGGAGAGTAAGTTATGACACATTATCTAATTATTTAGGTTATATAGAAGAGGCTTTTTTAGCATATAGAACAGAACGGTATAATATAAAAGGGAAAGATGTAGTAGCTGGTAATTGTAAGTATTATCTGAATGATTTGTCCTTTAAGAATTTTCTCTATCCGGGATTTTCTTATGGTGTGGGGTATTTGCTGGAGAATGCAGTATATTTGGAGCTTCGTCAGTCGGGATATTCTGTATATGTGGGTTCTATTCGTGATAAAGAAGTTGACTTTGTTGCGATGAAGGACGATAGAGTTATATATCTTCAGACCACTTATATGTTGGAAACGGAACAAACAATAGAACGTGAATATTCACCTTTACTATCAATAAATGATAATTATGAGAAATATGTTGTTTCTTTAGATGAGATACAGCTCCCCTCTAAAGAGGGAATACGACATATTCAGGTTTGGAATTTGAATGAAATCTTATAAGATATTGGAAATTTTATAAAAATATCTCGAATCTAGTTAGAGGTATCCGTGAATACTTCAGTACTTGCTTTTGGAGGGTGGGAAATTGAAGAGATAATGAGTGCATTCTTTGTGTTTAATATTGTAATTCATGGATGATAATTTTTATCTTTGCATTAGGATTCATTTATTTTTTGTATTCAAATTTTATTGAGGTATGGTAGATGTTTTAACAAAAGAGCAACGGCGGAAGTGTATGTCGAATATTCGTAGTAAAAATACGAGGCCGGAGATTCTTGTGCGAAAATATCTATTTTCCCAAGGTATTCGTTTTCGTGTTAATGTGAAAAGGTTGCCAGGGACTCCTGATATTGTGTTAAGAAAGTATAGAACTGTGATCTTTATTAATGGGTGTTTCTGGCATGGTCATGAAGGGTGTAAATACTATGTTTTGCCGAAGACCAATACAGAATTCTGGAAAGAAAAAATAGAAAAGAATAAAGAACGGGATCTAAAAGAACGAATGCAACTCCGGACTATGGGATGGCATGTTATTTTATTATGGGAGTGTCAGTTAAAAAGTAAAGTCCGGGAACAAAATTTGAAAGGGTTGTTATATACTTTGAATAAGATAGTATTAGAAAACTATAATGCAAAACATATAGACTGACTGTATTAGTTCTGCTAATCATAAAAAACTAGAATGGAATGTTTTTCTGGGCAATAATGTACCAGCTTTGTTCTCTCTTATTTAGGTTATTAATACTATTAGTGAAGATGGCATTCGATATTCTCGATAAAAAACTATATTTTTGTATCCAAATCAATAATTGAATGACAGCTAAGCAACTAATCATACAGGATATAAAACTCGTTGACTTTCCAGAAGAAGTTGATGTACAAAATGGTATCAAGATATATGGCGAAACTAGTTGGGAGAACCAATTGGCAGTGTTAAGTCATTACCTGCATAATAATGATTGCGTTGGTAATGAACAAAGTAAGAAAGAAATATTATATGCTATCCGGGAATTTTTGGAGCGAAAAAAAGATAATAAGGAAGAGACGATAACTGAAGAGTATGTAATGAAGGTTGCTGAAAATCCAGTTGAGTATAGTCTCTTTTCTGATTTTTTTAAGGTTCCTTTCCCAAGTCCTCAATCTCCCCAATTTACTTTTATTGATTTGTTTGCAGGCATGGGAGGTTTTCGTTTGGCGATGCAAGCACAAGGAGGAAAATGTGTTTTTTCCTCGGAATGGAATAAATATGCTCAAAAAACTTATTTGGCGAACTTTGGTGAAATGCCATTTGGAGATATAACGAAAGAAGTTACTAAAAGTTATATACCTCAATATTTTGATATTTTATGTGCGGGTTTCCCTTGCCAACCTTTCTCTATTGCCGGTGTTTCTAAAAAGAAAAGTTTAGGACGGGAAACGGGCTTTAAGGACAAAACTCAAGGTACACTTTTTTTTGATGTAGCGGATATTATTAGTCGTCATCGTCCTAAAGCATTTTATTTGGAAAATGTGAAGAATTTGATGTCACATGATAAGGGTAATACCTTTAAGATTATAAAAGGTACACTGGAAGAATTGAATTATTCAATTCATTTTCTGGTTATGGATGGGCAGGCTTATGTACCTCAGCATCGGGAGCGTATTATGATTGTTGGATTTAATCGTGAAATTTTTCATGGGGAAGAACAATTCTGTTTTCCTGAACAAAAACAATCTGCACGGGGCATACGGGAGATTTTAGAGCCAGATGTTGATGATAAATATACATTGAGTGATAAACTTTGGAGTTATTTACAGAACTATGCAGAGAAGCATCGTGCAAAAGGAAATGGTTTTGGGTTTGGGATGGTTGATCTTAACGGTATCTCTCGTACATTGAGTGCCCGTTACTATAAAGATGGTTCAGAAATACTTGTTCCGCAAGGAAATGGGAAAAATCCTCGAAGATTGTCGCCTCGTGAATGTGCTCGATTGATGGGCTATCCTGATAAATATCGTTTAGATCAAGTTTCTGATGTACAAGCGTATCGGCAGTGTGGAAATTCTGTAGTAGTTCCACTCATAACTGCAGTTTCTGAACAAATTATTAAAACAATCAATAATTATGAGCAACATTCTGGACTCTGCGATACAGAGTGTACAGCAATCTAAAGCTGCTTGGTGTCGGTTTATTACTGGAAATGATACAGGTGCAACAGGAAGTCATCAAGCTGGTTTTTATATACCTAAGTGTGCATCAAGTTTACTTTTTGATGAACCGGGGAAGAAAGGAGAAAATAAGGAGAAAACTGTACAAATAAAATGGCAGGATGATTTTACAACGGAAAGTTGTATGAAATATTATGGACAAGGTACACGTAATGAGTATCGTATAACCCGTTTTGGTCGTGGCTTTCCTTTTTTTCAAGATGATAATGTTGGAGATTTACTCATTATTGCTAAATATACTGAAGAAGATTATTTGGGCTATGTTCTTAGTGCCGATGAAGATATAGATGGATTTTTTGCTTATTTCAATCTTGCTCCAGACGAAACAAATCAACTAATAGATGTAGCGGGTGTTATTAAACCAGACGAAAAAATAGTGCAACTCTTCCGTGATTTTGTTAGTCGTTTTGATAAATTTCCAGACACTCGACAAATGGCATTAGGAGCACGAGAATGTTATAATAAGGCTTATAAAATTGGTGAAAATATTTTTAAAACTAATCCTGATGATGTCTTGTTGAATTGGGTAGATACTGAGTTCCGACTGTTTAAATGTATGGAAGAAAAATTTTATGCGGATATAATAACACATTCTTTTGATAGTATTGATACATTTATACAAACAGCTAACGAAGTACTTAATCGTCGTAAGTCTCGTGCCGGTAAATCATTAGAGCATCATTTATCTGATATATTTGTACATAATGCACTTGTTTTTGAGGAGCAAGCTGTAACTGAAGATAATAAAAAGCCAGATTTCCTTTTTCCAAATGGTAAATGTTATCGTAATATACAATTTCCAGCCGAGGACCTTATCGTTTTGGGTGCTAAGACTACTTGCAAAGATCGTTGGCGGCAAGTATTGACGGAGGCGGATCGTGTGGAGGTTAAATTCTTATTTACTCTTCAGCAGGGAATATCAAAGAATCAGTTAAAAGAGATGCATGATTCCCAACTTACACTTGTTGTTCCTCAAAAGTATATTTCAAGTTTTCCACGAGACTATCAAGATGAAATAAAAGATCTTTTAGGATTTGTCTTAATGGTAAAGGAGAAGCAGGAACACTTGCCAAAACATTATTTTATATAAAAACCAGGAGCTCTTCATAACAGTATGGAGAGCTCCGTATTTTTTATTTTCAATATGAATAAATTTTAATCAACTGTTTGAACGTAATCAATCATTAGAATACTCAACATACTCATCAACTATACTATCATTCATATGTTCTAAATGAGGTTCTTTTCTCAATTCTTTCACTGATTCATAAGAAATGAAAGTGCATATTTCCGCAAGGGGACCTTTTTCCATAAAAGCAAAAACAGGTCGGTTAATTTGTTCGAATACAGCTTCTCTGCGTTCAATGGAAGCAACGATGTGAATTTTTATGTCAAGCATTGGTTGAAGGGCTAATAAGTCAGCCATTCTTAAAATACCGGAATAAATGGCGGTTGTTCCTTCTACCTCAAACGCTCTGACTATGGAATGTCGTTTTATCCATAATACATCTATATTCTCTATAACTTTAAGAGTTGGGCCATCAAACACTAATGGTAGATTTTCTAATAAGGTATTATTTTGTAATGGCTTCCACTTGTTTAAGACTCTACTTCTGTCTGATTTGGGCAACCAAATTTTATAGCCCAATTTTTCACCTATTTCGGCTAAAGTAGCTTGTATTTGAATAGATTCTCTTTCTTCTTTACTTGTATTGGCTTTATTTTGTGATGTTTAATCAGGTATTTCTATGACCGTTTCTTTCTCACTGGAAACTCTGACCTTTGTCAATGAACGTACTTTTTTCTTTTCAGCTTCTGAAAAAGGATAGTCTTTCATTTCAGATTGTTGTTGTAAAATAACTTGTTCAAGGTATTCACAATCTTCTTTCGGCCAAAGTCTGGGACTGGAAAATACCATATAAGTCCATCTGGTACTATCACTTGATAACTTTTGGGTAAATGATAAATGATTCCAAATGATATTTTCGTGTATGGGAATACCTTTTTCTAACGGTAGCCATGCTATTGGTCTTACTTTGAATCTCAATGTGAAAGGATCATCTTTTTGAGTAAATATAGGTTTTGAATCTATAAAGAAATTGCTTGTGATTTCTAAAATTCCGATAAAGCGTTGAATTTTTGTGCAATAACATATAAATTTATCACCAATGTTTATATGTTGGTTTTCTACGTATGCTTTACGGGATATACGGAATCCACTGATCTCTTGGTCAGATTCAGAAAATGCCAATGCAGTGTTAGGAGAAAAGAGATTTATATAGTATTTCATAGCTTTATGTCTTATTTTTGGCAAATTTATGAAAAGTATTTTTGATAATTATAATGTTTGATTGAAAAAGTTTTTGTTTTCATATAATGATTATTTTCCTTTCATTATCTTCCTCCACCTCTGAAACCCTCTCATCAAACTTTCTTCTTCCACTAATTCTACCATATTATAATGTTCAACGAAAGTTTCCATTGACTTTTTGAACATGATGCCGTGGCAGTATTTGTTGTCTAGTAGAAATTCGTAAAGTTCGGCCTTCATTTCTACTTCCATTGCCTTTTCGATGATAATTGCACTGTCATGACCTATATAATTATATACATTTGGGTTTTTACCGTTTCTTGGGTGAGGGAGAGTGAAGGTGATATTTCCAGTTTCGTGCCATGAAGTATTGGGAGGGTGAGGAGTGGAGAGTTGGTGAAGGAAGTGGTAGATGGGTTGGGTGTCGGGAAGATGGATGGCGGAAAGTACGGAAGAAGAACGGTCTGGGGGGAGGTCGAGGTGATTTTTGTAACGTGTGTACATGTAAGCCGCTAGATAGGGCTTGATTTGAAAAGTAACTGTAACCATTGTTTTTTAGATTTGATTTGTAAAATAATTGCTGTTAGATTGTAATTTTTTTGATATTGATATTCTTTTTCTTGTATTGAAAAACTTTGCTGAAAGTATATGATTGGGTAAACTGGGTAATTCGTTGTATAATAGAGCTTTATATGTGCCTAATTTCCTTTAAAACCAACGGGTCGTTTCTTTAAAAGAAACGACCCGTTGCATACTGAGAAACGCCCTCTTCCTTTTAAAGGGAGAAGTTGTTTGGAAGTTAGGTTAATAAAACTATGTTTGTTGCTTTTGATTTATTGTTATAGGATGTAATTTATTTGATTAGAAATGTATTGAAATTTCGTTTGTATATTGAATTTGGCTTATATACATTCTGAATGTATATAAGCCAAATAGTATAAATGGAATAGTTGTTTTGAAACTATACCTTAAGAATAGTACAATAGAAAAAAGTTAATAAGAAGGTAAGCATTGAAGAACTTCTTGCTTTGATACAGAAAAATTGCGGTGAGCATTAAATCGTTTTAAGACTAGAATACCTACTTTACGTGTGCTGACCTCGTCAGGGAAAGGGATTACTGTATCAAGAGCCGGGATAGTGGGTTGGTATATCAAAATCTTCTGATTCATGACAATTTGATATCCCCAACCATTTTCATATTGAAATATTTCCAGTTCAGCTTTCGGTTCTCCTTCATCCTCAATTACCATAATTGAGTGATGAAGAAGAATGATGGTTAGTAACGACAGTAAACTAATCCAAAGTACGCAAGTTCTGATTTTGATATTAATTATTTTCATAATTGTCATCGTCATATTCGTATGGATGAAGTTCCCATATGTCGTCAAAGCGGTAATTATTGCTTCTGCCTGTAACAATGAAACCTTTGTCGCCATTAGAGAAGGAGGCGGTTGCTGTGCGTGGAGCACCTTTGAATTTGGCAACTTCTTCCCATAAATCATTAGTAGAAGAGTATTTCCAAGTATTGCTGCGTAAGTCAGGCGCTCCACCACAGGTTAGGTATGCTTGCCCGTCAATAACAAAGGCAACTCCGTAAATTCGTGTGATACTGTTATATTTATTGTCGTATGTTGCATCCGAGGTATCTGTGATATCACGAAGTTGAATCCAACGCTTTTGAGAAGGATTATATTTCCAGAAATCTTTAACGTATTCACCATTATTGAATCCGGCACAAACATAAGCAATATCATTTATCACAAAGCAGGCAGCTCCCCGACGTTTACTTCCACCCAGGCTGACAATTTGTTCCCATGTATCAGTTTGCGGATCATAACAATAGAAATCTTTCAGATAGTTTCCGTCATAGCCGCTACCTAGATAACCTTTATCTGATAACCCAAATGCTATGGCATCATTTCGCGCGCTACCCGGATAATCCTTTTTTGAACTCCAGGCATTTGTGCTCGGATTATATTCCCAGAAATCATTGTAGTAGTTTTTTCCGTCATAACCTGTTCCGAAGTATCCTTTGCCGCCAACGGAAAATGCTGTGGATGAACTACGGGAAGTTCCCGGGAAAGAAGCTTTTTGTGTCCAAAAGTCGAGTTCCATATCATATTCCCATAGATCATTCAGGTGTTTTCTAGCGTCATAACCACCGGTGAGATACCCCTTGTTACCGATAGTGAAAGAGGTTGCTTCTCCACGTGCCAGGCCGTCAAAATCGGAAACACGATACCATTTACCCATTAAATCTTCATCCTCGTCATCGTTACTACAAGAAACTGTGATAACAGAGAACATTGTTAACAGAAGTGCTAATAAATTTTGATGTTTCATCATATTATACATTGTTATTATTTTATGGATACAAAAGAACAAGGCTTTCACGTGCTTGACAAATCGAATCGGTAAGCGTCCGGATTTATGCCGTAAATTGAGTATTTGAGAAGGTAAACGACCTTAATACATGGTTTGCCTTTGTTAATGGCATGTTGCCGGAAGATATGTATTGGTTGGCGGGATAAAATTGTATGAATGAATGCTTATTCCCTCTTTTGCCGCAAAAATAGAATATGCATAAATTGTTGATTGTTATTGGCTTTTGTTTAGTCACATTTTTAGGAGTGATATCGTGCTATGATGAGCGCAATACTTTTGGGGACAGGTTGGTTGATTCGGATTTGCGCAATATAAGTATGGATACAAGTACCATTGTCATGACTGCTGTGCTGATAGATTCTTTGGAAACTTCCGGCAAACAGGTTGTTCTTGCGGGAAGATATGTGCATCCGGTATGGGGGAAGGTCTCTGCTGCCAGCTACATACCTTACGTGCGGCCTCAATATTCGACAGAAGCGGATGTGACGGTAAAGTTTGACTCATTAATGTTGGTACTTTCCAGTAGTGGTGATTTTGTTGGTGATACGACTTTACAGCAACGATATTTTATTCATTTACTTACGGAGAAAATTATTCTGAATGATAATGGTTATTTGTATAATAATTCTTCATTTGCTTATGAATCCGAACCGATAGCCAGTTATTCTTTTATACCTAGGCCTCATGTTACAGAGAAACTGGAAATACGTTTGCCTGATGAGTTAGGACAAGATTTGCTGACCCGTTTTCACAACCATGATGAGTCTGTTGCTATCAATCATTTTGAAGATTATTTTAAAGGAATTGTTATAATGCCTGATGAAAAGCAAAGTTATTCATTGCTGAGTTTTCAAGTTTCGGATTCATTGTCGGCTTTGGTATTGCATTATCATATTGAAGGGGGATATGAGAATCAACAGAAGCTGGTTTTCTCGCCGAATACAACTACGCAATTTAATCAGTTGATACATGAACGCCACGGTACTCCCATGGAACCTTATCCGTTGAAAAAGGTAGAAATACCTTCTGAAAAATTAGGAAATCGTGGAATATTGTTCAGTGGTATCGGCTGGTACACTCGTCTTGAATTTCCTTATCTTAATAATATTATGGAACAGGGAGAGTATATACATATCGAAAAAGCCGGATTGAAAATATATCCTGAATATGGGACTTATTCGGGATATAATGCGTTACCGGATAGTATCTTTCTATACATAGCAGATGAAAATAATGTAGTGACTGATGCTGTAAAAGACTATTTAGGAAAGCAGGTACAGGGTGGAAAGCTGGTGAAGGATGATTTGTTTCTCGGAAATACATATTACTATTTTGATGTTACCAAGTTTATGAAAGATGAGTTGGGAACTTCTGGTAAATATAAACATAATCTTCAGTTGGTATTTAATAGTGATGATTATACCAAGACACTGAAGAACCTGACTTTCGGTGACCCCAATGGGCAGCATCCTATTATTTTACAACTAAATTATAAAATATATGAAAGCTATTAACTGCATAATCTTTCTTTTGTTGGTTGCGCTAAAATCACAGGCACAGAACGTTATGACTTCATCTCCTTATTCTATGTTTGGTATCGGAGAATTGGAATCCGGACTTTACGGACAAAATGCAGCTATGGGTGGTGTTTCCTACGGGATGCGAAATAATACACTTATTAATATTGAGAACCCGGCAGGATTGACAGCGCTGGAGAGTAAACGGCTGTTGACGGAACTTTCCATATTTCTAAAAAATGAATCGTATACTTCCGGGGGAAGTTCGAATCAGGCTTTTACAGGAAGTTTTTCTGCTTTAATGTTGGGAGGCCGGGTGATTCCGCGGTGGTATACGGCAGTCAGTCTGACTCCTTATAGTTCGGTAGGTTATTATTTTCAGTCTTCCCAGCCGGTAGAAGGAAATCCTCATGAAAATTATGATGCTGCCTTTACAGGAAGTGGGGGAATTTCAAAAGTTACTTGGTCTAATGCTTATCTCCTGTCTCAACATTGGTCGTTGGGAATGAATATCAGTTATTTGTTTGGCAACATTGTGTTATCTGAGCAACAAAGTGACTTGATTGTTGATAGGAAGATGCATGCACGAGCACTTTATGCTAATTTAGGTGTTCAGTATCACCGTGCATTGAACCATGATTTATCTTACACATTAGGAGCGGTTTATGGTTATCGGCAAAAACTGGATATTACTAATGCTAAATATATAGTAAATGGCAACGCACATGAAAAGAAGAAACAAAGAAGTCAAAAACAAAGTTTGCCTCAATATTTTGGCATAGGCGGATCTCTGCAATGTAAGAAATGGACGTATGCGTTGGATTATGCTTTTCAGCAATATAGTTCTTTGACATCAGTAGACAGCCGAATTGAATTCAGGGATGTAAGCGAATGCCGTATCGGAGCATGTTATTTTCCAAATGGTTATTCTTCAGATGGCTTTTGGAAGCAGGTAGCCTATAAGGCCGGAATTAATGTTTCCAGTTCGTATATGACGATTAATGGAAACACGGGACTTTCTTTACGATTTAATGCAGGACTGAGTTTGCCTGTATTTAGAGGAAGAATAGATACCAGCATTTTTTATGACCGTATGCAATTGAAAAAAGGGACGTTAAACCGGGATGTGATAGGTGCTACTATTTCTTTTACATTAGGTGAGATATTCTATCACAGTAAACTCAAATAAAAGAAATAAATGAATGGGTGGGGTGCAATATAAAGCTTAATTTTCCGTTTACTCATAGAATGCGGGCGTTTTACCGCCTGTTTTGTCCGTTTCACCGGACTGCTTGCCGGAAAGTGGTTAGATTGATTATTTTTGTAGATTAAAAAAATAAAAGAGCTTATGCTGCGATCAACAAGAAATGAATTTCTTATTGGATTCACCCTATCGGTGATTCTTTCTCTTTTTGCCAATTTTGCATTGTTGATACGCCGTTATGATCTGATGATGAATTCGAAATTGCCTGGTTCTTCTTATGCGATAGAGAAATATGAATTGTGGTTCTCTGTCTTATGGTTTTTCTTTTTCTCTTTTGTATTGTTTGTTCTTTATAGATGGATATACAGATGGGGTGATAAGGTGTTTCAACACAAAGAAGTGAAGACGATAGGACTTGCGATGGGAAGTATTTTTATTGTTGCTTTAGGGCTGTACAGGGCATATCCTGTTATAAATACGGCTGTAATGGGAAAGGTCTGTAATGTATCTGTTCTTCATGATTGTGCAGAGCGTTCAATTATGATAACAGAGGTTTCGGGAAAGACGCTTGATACAGTTTCTGGTTCTGTAGTGGAACCGGATAAAGTTCGGGTAGGAGTGAATACAGTGTTTTCAACAGCTTATTCAAATCCTCTATTGATAGAGCATATTTTTGTATTGTTGACTATTATGTTAAGCATGCTGTTACTCCACTTGCTTGATAAAAAGCAGGAAATGAAATTGGAGTATGAGAAGATAAAAGTTGAGAAACTGCAAAACTCATATAATGCACTGATGGGACAAATCAACCCGCATTTCTTTTTTAATTCGTTGAATGGACTTAATTCGTTAATTCGTATGGGAGAGCAGGAAAAGACGCTTGAGTATCTGAATGGATTATCTAATGTTTTCCGGTATATTCTGCAAAGTAATCATAAGACATTGGTAACTCTTGATGAAGAATTGCAATTTATTAAGGCATATACTTATTTACTAAGTGTACGATATGAGAATAAGTTGTTTTTCTCAATTCGGATAGCTGATATTTGCTTACAGAAGCGTTTACCTATCCTAAGTTTGCTTCCATTGATTGAAAATGTGGTTAAGCACAATGTTATTAGCATGCAACATCCTTTACAGATTGAGATTTATACAACTTCAGAAGATTTATTAGTCGTTTCAAATTTTATTCAACCCAAAATGGAAGAGTATATCTGTAATGGGATTGGATTAAAGAATCTTCAGGGACGTTATCTGATGTTGGTTGGCAAGAATATACAGATAGATAATTCTAATGGATACTTTGTGGTTTCTCTGCCTTTATTAGATACACCGGAGCGAATATGAAAGCAATAATTATTGAAGATGAAACAGCAGCAGTAAACAGTTTGAAAGCTGTTTTGCAACAAAATTCGGTAACGGAGATTGAAGTGATTGCTGAACTGGAAAGTATTGAAGAAAGTGTGGAGTGGTTCAGATGCTCATCGCAACCGGATATTATTTTCATGGATATTCATTTGGCAGACGGACTGGCTTTTAAAATTTTTGAGCAAGTGGAAATTGCTGCTCCTGTAGTATTTACAACTGCTTATGATGAGTATGCTTTACAGGCTTTTCAGGTGACCAGCATTGATTATTTGTTGAAACCTGTTACACTCAATACATTAGAACATGCTTTGAATAAGTTTTTCCTTTTCAATCCGGCGGAACGAGAGGAGCATATTCGACAAACTAATTCTGCTATTAAAAATCGTAATGAGGTAAAAAAGTTGCTGATAATGCTTGCTGATAAGTTCTATCCGCTTTCGGTAGAAGATATTTATTATTTTTATACCACCCGGGAGAAAGTTACTGCCTATACCTTTGACGGCAAAAAACATCCTGTAGACCGTACATTGGATACACTTGGTGAACAACTGGATAAACGGCTTTTCTTTCGTGCTAATCGTCAATTTATTATATCCCGTAAATCAATTAAAGATGTAAATCTTTGGTTGGGCAACCGACTTTCTGTAAACTTACTATTGCCTGTTCCGGAACGTATTATAATAAGTAAGGTAAAGACTCCGGTATTCAAAAAGTGGCTTATGCAGGAAGATTATTGAATCTGTTCACCTTTGCTTATTGTTTGTCTCACCTGCGAAGAATCCCTGTTTGCCGGAGTTTAACTTTAGTTTGCTAATGTTTCTCTTTAATTTGTAACAGATAATAAGAACAAATTAAACGGGATGTTATGCTGAAATGTATCACTTTGGATGGCGATGTTTCTACGCTCAATGATTTGATGGAGTATTTAGAAAAGATTGACCGCACTTTGGCGGAAGTCAATGAGTTGTTAGCTAACAAGCGGGCTGAACAAGCTGTTTATCTTCGTGAAGGCTCCAGGATTGTGCGTCTTAATCAAGAGGATATTTTATATTTGGAAGGGTATGGTGGTGATTATGTTAAAGTACATCGTATGGAAGGAAAACCTATACTTTCACAAGTGAGTCTGAAACGTTTTGAAGAATGTCTTGGAGAGAATTTTTGTCGTGTACATCGCTCTTATATCATTTCACTGTCTCATATAAATTATATTGAACGGAAAAGAATCCGTATCGAAGGTGCTTTGATTCCGGTCAGTGATTCTTATTTGCCTATGTTAATGAGCAAATTACGCATACAAATATAGATTGATATAATAGGCTATATAGTATGAATTACAAATATTTTCAATGTATCACATTTAAAAAAACAATCTTATGAATTACGAAATGAAATCTTTAAAAACAGGGGTGAAGAACTTTATTTTAGGGCTGTCCCTAGTTCTTCTTTTAACGATGACTGCTTATTCTTCTGGTAAAGCACAGAATTGTGTTGATAAGACAAGTGTTAATACCATTATTATGTCGGGTATGAAAAATGATACGGTTATTATTTCTCAAATAAAAACTGATTCTTTACATAATAACGGTTCTTGTTGTTCGAATAATATGCAGGTTGTATTTACCTTTCTTGGGAAGCATATTGATTATCTGCCCAAAGCGATTGATAACAAAGTAGAAGGAGATATAATAGTTGGTTTTACCATGACTAAAAATGGCGAGGTGGCGAATGGTAGGATTATCAAAGGTCTTTATTCTGATTTGAATGAAGAAGTGCTTCGGGCTATAAAAGAAATTCCTGAATGTGAGCCTATAAAAGAGGATATGGATTATAGGGTTACTATGAACTTTAGTTTGTCAGATGGAAGATTGAACTTCAGACCGAAAATGTCTATTATCGGAGTAGAAACAAGTAATGCGAAACTTTCCGTAAAAAGAATGGACGGAAAAAATTATGGTTCTATGATTGTTTATGGAGAACTTGGTGTGGGAGAGGATTCTGTTGTTATAAAGACAATGTCTGTTAGAGTCAGTGATATGGATAATAGTATAATAACCATTGATAAAAAGAATAAGTAGCTAAAACGTGAATATTCATATTCGAATATTCCTTTAAAAAATATCATACTAATAATATATTGGAGAAATAAACTTATCTTGGTGTATCATAAAATATCAAGGCGGTTTATTTCTCTAATATTGTCTATATACTTTCGATTTATTATTTGTTTTTGTTTATTCCCTAGCTTCCTTCCTTGTCGCTTTTTTCTTCTTATTTGGTAGTTTTTAGACTTAAAAATACTATTCAGACTGCTTGTAAAGCCGACAAATACTTGTCGTTTCATGTCCGATGAATATACTGCATCTTTGTATCGTTAACGTTAGCGAAGAAGTAATTAAAACAGTAATTCATTAAAAAAAGAAAGGACAAAAATTATGGCAATTAGATTTAGAAGAGTCCAACGTTTGTGTGACCCTACAAACAAAGAGGCAGGAAAGAAAGTGTATCCGGTGATTTCTTATCAGTATGATACGAGTGCAACATTAGATGAGTTTGCAAAAGATATTTCATCCACTTCCGGTGTAAGTGAAGGTGAAACGATTAGTGTATTGAAAGATTTTCGTACCCTGTTGCGTAAAACTTTGCTTTCGGGACGTTCGGTGAATATTAAGGGATTAGGGTATTTCTTCCTCTCTGCGCAAAGCAAGGGAACGGAGAAAGCTGAAGACTTTACTATCACCAATATTTCAGGGCTTCGTGTTTGTTTTCGTGCCAATTCGGACATTCGTCTGTTTACCGGGACGACTACTCGTTCGGATGGATTGAAATTCAAGGATTTGGATCATATTAATGATTCGGGTAGTGTTGGTGACGATTCGGATGACGGGGGGGAAACTCCGGATCCGGATAACGGTTCGGGAGATGACGGTGAAACACCGGATCCGGCAGCTTGATTAACGGAACGTTGAGAACTGTCAATTGGTATAGGATGAGGCTCCGGCCTCATTCTTTCTTTATAACTACGTAAATAGGCCAATATGCAAATAACTACAATCCTTGCTTTTATTACCGCTATGGGTGGTTTGGAAGCTGTGAAATGGTTAGTGAGGTATATCACTTGCCGCAAGACGGATGCACGAAAAGAGGAAGCATCCGTGAACAGTATGGAAGAAGAAAATCGCCGTAAAAAGGTGGACTGGTTGGAAGAACGGCTGACTCAACGTGACGAGAAGATAGACGGGCTTTATATTGAACTTCGCAAGGAGCAGGAAGAGAAGATTGACTGGATACATAAATGTCATGAAGTGGAGTTGATACAGAAGGAGTCGGAAGTGAAGAAGTGTGAGATTAGAGGGTGTGTGAAGCGTATGCCACCTTCGGATTATTAACTGGTGCGTTTGAACTAATAATGAATTATCATGAGAAATATAGATTCTATCATAGTACATTGTTCGGCTACGAAAGCCGGACAGGATTTTACTGCCACAGATATTGACCGTTGGCACCGGGAACGTGGGTTCAACGGTATCGGGTATCACTATGTGATCCGTTTGGATGGGAAATTGGAAAAGGGGCGGGATGTCGCTTTGGCCGGTGCTCATTGTAAAGGTTGGAATGAGCAGAGTATCGGGATATGTTATATCGGCGGATTGGATGAGAACGGGCGTCCGGCAGATACCCGGACGAATGCTCAAAAACGGGTACTTTATCAGATTATTATCGATTTGCAGCGGGAATATAATATTCTCCAAGTGTTGGGACATCGGGATACTTCACCGGATTTGAATGGTGACGGAGTGATTGAACCTTATGAATATGTGAAGGCTTGTCCCTGTTTTGATGTGAAGGAGTTTTTGAGGAGTGGGAGGGAGTTACTGTTTGTGTTGTTGGTGGCTTTGGTTGTGCCTGTATTGCTGTCGGGATGTAGGAGTAAGAAAGAGGTGATAAACAGGGAGAGTGAAGTTAGGGTTGATTCAAGTTTAAATAGTAGCTCCGGGAAAAGTCTTGTTAAAAATAAGGTTGCTTCAGAAAAGGATTCGGAGGTGGTGGAAGAGCATATCGAACAGGTGGTGTTTGTGTTTCCTGTGGATACGCTTGGATTGAAGGTTGGGATGGCGGTAAAGACTGTGGTGGATAGGAAAAACGTTTATGAGAAACAACTTCTTCAAGAAGTGAATTCACAGTCTGTGAGTTTGTCGGATATGAGTTCTAAGACAGAGATTCATAAAACGGGAGTTGAGAAAACTACTAATAGGACAACCGGAGGTGGGTATTGGTATGGGGGGATTTTATTGGCTTTAATTGTTATATATTGGATTTACAGATCGAAAAAATAAGTTTGTCCGTTCTATCTGGTATAGTTTTTGAAGAAAGTGATTGTTATATGAATCAAAATAGCCCCTTGTTTATTTTCATTAATTTAATGAATTGTACAATAAACAAGGGGCATTAATTGAGGCTATCTTATAACTAGAAAAAGTGTTTTTTATTTTTCTAAAGCTCGCTTGATTTTAAATTCCAGACTGCGATAATGAGCTCGGGTAAATGCATCTCCGCTTCCTGTTTTACTTTTTATTAGATTGTAAGTGTCTATAAGTTTCTGGTGAATTACCGGATTTTTTAACATCTCAATCGTTCCCAAAGTATTCAATTCAAAACCGGCCTTTTGCCATTCTATATTGTCCGTTAACAGTTGTTCTTCCACTTCATTTAGATTCTTGAATGAGAACATGGAGGCCTTTTTATTGGATAATCCTCCGGTATCTAACAGCTTTTCTACATAGGCAACTTGCAGGTTACAGTCATACATATTTAATTTAGCTCCATTCTTGGTCTTTTTCCAAACAAAGTTATAGAAATCATCCATAAAATCGCTATAACGGTAAGCTTGTTGTGGATGTAATTCTTCAAATAAGGCAAGACTGGAGGAGATTGAGTTGAAAAATAGACGGCTGACAATAATTGATTGCAAGGTACTGGGAGAATAGGTGGGACCTATACAATCAATGAGCTTCTTGTCAAATATCCATTCTGGCAGCTCCATCATTGTTTCTAAGACGAAGTTTAAGGCTTCCTTTTGTTCTTTCTTCGGAACAAATCTTATTATTTCTTTAGTATTGTCGCGTCTTGGCTCATCCAAATAGATACCTCCTATTGATACCATAGCATGTAGCAAATAACGTTGCATTTGCATAATTACTTCTTTATAGGCTTCTGACATTCGGGTATATTGGAAGTCATCATCTTTTGTCCATTCCGGTAAGTTTTTCATGATGACTTTCAGATTCTTTAGGCCATATTTGCCCGCCTTTACTGCGTCGTCACCAAGATCTTCGGCCTTACATGAAGGGTCTAATTCATTGATGAAAGGCTGTGGACCGTATTTATACATCGGATCATTCTCTTTCTCCTTGATCCATGTATACAGAACTTCCTTTTCTTCTTCTGGAGAAGTTGCTTCATATATAGGTTTATATCCCCATTTTATTGCATATTTGTCATATACTCCCAAGTGAGGAGGCATTAAGGAAACCCCTTTATCCCCGGGTTGGGCAACATAATTGAAACGGGTATAATCCATAATAGAAGGAGTAGTGCCGTATTTTTTGGTGAAAGTGGCGGAACGTAACGAATCTACAGGATATGAATGTGAGGCTCCAAAGTTGTGCATTAGTCCCAAAGTGTGTCCGATTTCATGTGCTGCCACATAACGTAGGGAGCTTCCCATTGTTTCGTCATCAAATACAGCTTTTCGAACGTTGGGATCAACCGCTGCTGTTTGTACAAAACGCCAGTTATGCAGCAACTTTACAACATTCGAATAGAAGAGTACGTCTCCTTGTATGATTTCTCCGGAACGAGGGTCTACGCATGAGGGACCCATTGAGTTTTCTTCGGGTGTGGTAATCATACGGTAACAACTGTAACGGATATCGTCCGGGTCGAAGTTGGGATCATCTTTAGGGTAATCTTTCGCTATAATGGCGTTCTTGAATCCTATTTCTTCAAAAGCTATCTGCCAGTCTTCTATTCCTTTTTTTATATATTCTCTCCATTTATCGGGAATAGCTGTGTCTACGTAATAAATGATTGGTTTTTGCGGTTCAACCAACTGACCTTGTTTATGGCGTTCTACATCTTCCGGTTTCGGCTGTAAGTCCCAACGATTGATATATGACAATTCTTGTAAACCGTCCTGCTTTTCGGTAAATAGATATTTGTTCTCGTCGAAATATCCGATACGTGAATCACTATATCTTGGACGCATTGTCTTTTCCGGCAGAAGAATGATATTTCGTGTCATTGTCACTGTGAACGGACCGCCATTGACGGTATAACTCATTAATGATTTGATATTAATGTTCAGAGGAAAACATTTTATCCCTAATATAGCGGATTTGGCAGAGGACAAGCTACCGGACAAAGGTTTTCTTTTCATTAGTACATCCATTATATTTCCGGAACGGAACGGACTGAATTCAGGAACATCCGTGATGAAAAGAGGCGTCATGTCAATGACATAGGCTGATGAGTCCGGCGAAATGCTCTCAATTTTATATGCTTCCCATATAGGATCGGAATAGTTACGTTGAAAGGCTTTATACATGTTGGAAGTTGTATCACATAAATTGCGTAACATTTTTCTATGCATGTATACTTTCTTATTATCTGCAGAGAACGTTACTACTACCGGATTGCGGGGCATTTGTCCGGCAGCTACGTCTTTGTTGTTGCTTGTACTCGAGACTCTGGATGAAATCATAAAATCTCGTGTCATCAGCTTTTTAGGAATTTCAAAATAGTATTTGTCTTTTACTTGATGTATTTTGAACATTCCCTCAGTAGTTTTGGCTCCTTTCAATAACTTCTTGTAATTTGCTGCACTGTCTTTTTTGACAGAGTCAGTTTGCTCGGTCGAAATGTTGTTTTTCTTTTTCTTCTTTTTAAAGATTTGGGACTCTGCATTAGCCGTCATAATCCCTAAGGCTAACATACCCGTAAATAATACATTAAAAATTTTATTCATATAATATTGTTTTAAAATTATAGTTCTAACTGTGATAAATCAAAGCCATTGGCCAACATGGCTTCTTTGATGATGTCGTATTTCTTCTTCATAATGGGGTAATCGTTGAATATTTCCTGAAGTTCTTCCTGGGTTTTCTCAAAAACGAAGTTCATCCATTGCAATAAGTCCATTTCTTTGGTTGGTGCATAGAGTGAATAGAAGGGAAAATCGGGATCTTCTTCATCAACATAAGAAGAATCGGTATTATAACTGATCAGCCCATAATGATAAAAATCTGTTTCAGCAGGTGACTGATAGCCTAGATAGAAATAACCGCTATAGATATCTGGTTCAATAGCTTCGCTTTCTTCATAAAATGTATCAGGAATAGTAAATACACCTCTTACTTCTGACATGTATTTAGCCCAGAAGCTGGCATTAATGTCTGCTCTGATTTTAATAAAGTCTTTTTGCGACATTGTCTTTAAAGCGGAAGTTATATTGCTTACAGCAATAAAGTTGCCGCTTGCATAACTGTTTAATATAGTAGTTTCTCCCCATGCATCCATTTGAACCTGTTCTGCCAAGATAATTGAGAAAGGTAAGTTCTTTTTCAAGAAATTATCCGGATACAAATTCAATAATGATTTTTTTAGAAAGTCGATTCCTGCGTTTATGACTTCCTCGCTTTGTTCGGGAGAGGTGATTTTTATACCATTGTCCGAAGTGAAATTGAATTTATAATCAGCTTCTGTCGGATTGGTTATTATTACGGTTTCATATTGTTGGTAGAATTGATATATGAAGTGACGGGTAGGGTCTGTGGAAGCATTTTCCAAAACTCCATATTTATCAGCTTGATCGGGTACATTTAATGCATCTTCGTGATAGCAGGAACTGATTCCTGCTACCAAGCTCATTAATAATATAATTTTTTTCATAATAATTCTATTTTATAGGATCATTGGTCGGACGATTAAAAATTTCAATCATTGTATTTCTGTCTCTTTCGCTTTTAGGAATAGGTAGTATGTATAACTCTTTGTCCTCTAACTTGAACTTGTCACCTGCTCCTTCTGTTTCCGTGGATGAATATGTATGTTCTAAAGGCGGGCATCCGTATCTGCGTAAGTCAAACCAGCGGAATCCTTCGAATGCTAGTTCACGGCGTCGCTCTTTACGGACAGTGGCTACGATTCCGTCATTGTCAACCGTTAGATGGGGAGTTCCTGTTTTCATCCGATGGTCACGAAGGGTGTTGATATCTGCCAATGCTTTTTCCGTATTTCCTAGCTCCGCGTAAGCTTCTGCCCGATTCAAATAGGCTTCTGCCAATCGGAAAGCATTTGAATATACGGTGGAAGAGGTTCTGCTCCATTTGGCCGGAATATAGAATTCAATATCCTTTTTAACTGGTCTCCTTTGACTTCCTTTGGTGTGATGGAAGTAATGTGAGAGACGTAGATCTGCCTCATCATATTGTGCTATCAAGTCGGTGGCTACTAACAGATTTCCTTTATAAGTGAAATCTTTTTGCATGTATGATTCAAGGGTTGTAGTACCATAGGAGAACAATATTTCTTTATTGGAGTAGGACAGGAAAACACTATTATTGCTCTTTTCTTCCGGAAGTTTGTTGAGCCCTTGGGGAGCATTTTTAATCACAGAATCACTATACAATATGGTTTGGGGATAGTCCTTACGGAAGAGGGAAATGCGGGAGGCTAACAAATAAGCACCGGCTAGATTAGGTCGGAAAATGCCTTTCTTGCTATCCGTACTCTTGAAACATTGAATGGCACGGATTATATCGCTTTTTATTTTCGAGTACACTGCCGCATTCGTGGCCCGTTTCATCATTTTATCCGACAGACTGATTTCATCATTAATAGGTACACATAAATCTTTGTCGGCAGTGGCAGGGTCATAAGGGCGACCGTAAAGGTTGGCCAGCATGAAATATGAAAATGCACGCATGAAGTAAGCTTCTCCGGCTAAATCAATGCGTTCTTCTTCAGTTCCGGTCATATCGTAAATTCCGTCCAGAATGATATTGGTCATCAATATCTTGTGAAAATAAGAAGTCCAGGCTGCATCTGCGGTGAATTCGTTGGATATTCCGACTTCAGGATTTTGTTGCCAGGTGTAGTAAGACCATACGGATTCTCGCCAATCGTTGGATATTAACATGGGGGAACTGCCGTAATAACATTGATCTGCTACATCGTCTGTCATATATTCCAGATAGGGGTGAAGTATTTCGCCGTTTTTCATAACTTCACCAAAAAATAACTCTTTATAATCCTTTACAGATTTAGGAATCATCAGATCTTGTGAGCTTTCTTCCAAAAAATTACTGCATGAAGACAAAGCTGCACACATAAGAAAAAATGAAATGTATATTACTTTCTTCATTATATTACTTTATTTAGAGAATTATATTAAACCGAAGAGAATAAGAACGCTGGGGAGGAATACTACGTGACCCCAATCCTATCTGTTCGGGATCACGTCCTTTCAATGCTTTGTCTTTTAATACGAATACATTACCTGCATCAAAGCTGATGCTTGCCCCTTTCAGATAGATTGGTTTTAACCATTCGGGTTTCAGGTCATAGCGTATAGACATCGAACGACATCTCAGGAAGTTACCGGAAACAACTCTTAGATCGCTTTTGTTATACATATCCCAACCGTTGTCTGCTATCCGATAGGTTATATCTTTGTCTCTGATACTCAGACTCTGGTCTGATAAAACGGGAATGTTGGTAATATTCTCATCGCCCGGATTTCTCCAGCGATTTACAAATTCACTGGACATATTCTGATCCGGATAGGGAAGATTCTGTCCTGAAGCAGAATAGAGATCGTTCAAACGGATTTTGCTACCGAAACTAAAAGAGAATAATGCATTGAATGTTATATTCTTATATTTAAGGTAGGTCGAGAATCCACCATTTAAATCGGGTTCGCGTTTGCCTGAAAGAGTGAACGCACGATCGTACATTTCTTGCTGTGAATGAACAGTAGCATTACCGTCTTCGTCTTTTTCATTTATATCCTTAAATGTGGGATAACCATTAGCATCAAGCTTGTCAAACTTATAGGAATAGAAACTATTGATAGCATGACCGTTGCTGACTAGTGTCCCGGCAACATAATCTTCCCATGTAATAGCTGAGTTTCCGGCATTCAGGACTTTATTGTAATTCTTTCCGGTATTGAAAGACAGGCTCCATGTCCAGTCTTTGGTTTGGACGGGAACAATGGATACTGCCAGATCCCAACCTTTATTTTCTACATCTCCGTCGTTTATGGAAACATTAGTTGCACCGGTCGAAGGTGCTACATTTTTTGTAATAACTTGATCGACTCCTTTCTTATAGTATACGTCCAGTGAACCATAAATCCTGTTATTCCAAAATGCCCAGTCGAGTGCGATGTTATAGGAGCGGGTCTTTTCCCAAGTCAGTTTATTATTGGGCAGTTTATGGAGTGTGGATACATATTCCTGAGATAACGTTTCCAGTGTACCCAGACTGGCTATCAAATTAGGAGTTTGGTCGGGATGAACGTTACCTTGTATACCATAAGATGCACGTATGGCCAGGTCATTCAGGAAATCGGCGTTTCTCATGAATTTTTCGTTGATGATGTTCCAACGACCTGATACTGACCATATCGGCAGGAAACGTACGCTTTTGTCTTGGCCGAATTTGTTTGAACCGTCTGTCCGTATATTAAAGTTAAAGATATAACGACTGTCATAGACATAAGCTGCTGTAGCATAGAAGGAAAGAACATTGCTTTTTGTGTCGGTGACAACATCCGGATGATTTTTTAGTAATGTGCCGTATCTTTTCCATAAAGTAGGATCAATATCTACAAATCGTTTCCCTCTTTCGGGCAAATATCCGTATTGGGTGGATTGTAAGCCGTCGTATTTGGAGGAACGGACTTCTTGTCCGAGACTTCCAGATACCTCATGTTTTCCGAAACTATGGATTAATGATAAATTATTTCTCCATGTGTATGAGGTGTGGCGGGTGTTGGTAGTCATAAGTTCACCGCCATACGGTAGTAAACAGTATCGTTCTGCAAAGTTACTGTTCTCTGTGGGATTCGGGAGTGCTACGCCGTATGGGGATTGTCTCATGGAAGATATATAGTAGGATTGTTCATCTGCCCATGTCTCTTGTGATACGTTGCTTCTGTTTAATCCCAATATAGAAGAAAATCGCATCCATGAAGCTACTTTCCAGTCTAGATTTGCCGTTACGTCTATTGACGAATTGTCAATACTGTTTCCACTATGATTCAGTTCATTTTTGATATTATACATTAAGGTTCCGTTATAACCGGCTTCATGTGCATAGAAGTGGAGGTCGCCGGAAGGTGTCTGCATCGGAATGGCCCGGGAAGTGTTATAAGCATATTCATACGGGTCAATAGATGAATGCGGGTGTTTCGCTTTAGAGAGCGCACCGCTTACTTTTAATCCTAATTGGAGATTACGATTGATTTTAGTGTTTATTCTTGCCAATACATTATAACGTTCTAAACCTTCGTGAATGGTTACGCTTTGATTGTCGGCATATCCTACAGACATATAATAGTCACTGCGTTCGTTTCCTCCGGTGATTGAAACCGAATGCTGATGAGTAAACGCTGTGCGAAATAATAAATCGTACCAGTTGGTGTTTAGCTGTTTTAGGGTTTTAACTTGGCTTAAAAATTCATTATAGTTGATATCCTTATTCCATAAATGTTGCAAAGCACCTTCGTATCCTATATCTGAAGGTTTATAGCTTCCGAACGAGAGACCTCGTTCTTGCATTTCAATGGACATATCAATTCTGTCGGCAGAATTCATCCTGAACATTTTATCGTATGTAGGAGGGGCTGTTATTCCCAATGTAGCTGTATACGAGATAGAAGGTTTCTGGTTTTTACCTCGTTTGGTGGTCACAACGATAACTCCATTGGCGGCTTTTACTCCGTAAATAGCTGTGGCACTTGCGTCTTTTAGAATATCTACACGTTCGATGTCTTCCGGATTTAATGAACCGATAGCATTACCTATCAGATTGATTTTGTCAGGACTGTTTAATTCTTCAGTTGAAATATTGACAGGTTCTTCCAGAATAATGCCGTCTACTACCCATACGGGTTCTCTGTTGCCTGTAATAGATGAAGAACCTCGGATTCGTATTTTGGGAGCTGCACCTGGTGTGGAAGACATATTCATAACGGCAACGCCGGGTAAACGCCCTTGTAGCATTTTGTCGACAGACATGTGCTCACCACCGATTAGTTCGGAACCTTTAATGGAAAGGATAGAACTGGCTAGTTTACGTCGGTCTATTTCTTGGTATCCTGTTATGACTACTTCACCAATGTTTTGAGAATCATCTTCTAACAAAATATTCAGGCTATTGCCTTTCCATGTAACTTCCTGTTGCCTCATTCCTATAAATGAAACGATAAGTTTCAGGTTGTTTTTTCCATTGGAAGCTAATTGGAAATTTCCTTCCGTATCGGTTGTTGTTCCGTTTTTTGTCCCTCTCTCATAGACAGAAACTCCCGCTAAGGGATCTCCGTTGGAGTCAACAACTTTTCCTGTAATATCTTTTTCTACTTTTTTACGTTTGATGATGATGTGTTGGTCACTTTCTATTTCAAAAGTTAGATTACTTCCGGCTAGACTGTGGGATAAAATTTTGCTGATCGGAGCATTTACAAAATTATAGTCTTTGCGAGGTAGAGCGCTAATAGCGCTGTTACTGTACATAAAACCGACATCTGTCTGTCTTTTGATCTCCGCAAATACTTCTCGAATAGAAGCATTTTTTAATTGGATAGTGACTGATTTGTGGGTTTGTGCTATTAATGGCAAATAGCAGAGCCACAATAATGCAAGCAGGCATAACCACTTGACATCTGTTGTTCTTCTTTTTTTCTTCATAAGTCTCTCATTCTTGATTTAGATTCCTTTCGGATATTAATACTACTTTGTTTTTCTTGATTTGTATTTTTAACTCATTCATTTTTTCTATAGCTTGAGCCAGTTTATTAAAGCTTTCATATTTATTGATATCCATCGTGATGTGAAAGTTGCGGATGTTGTCACTACTGTAGGCAACCTCAATATTGTACCAGCGTTCCAGTTTTTTCATAATGTTCTCTAATGTTTGATTGTCAAAACTAAGACGGTTATAATGCCAGGCGGTACATTCGTAAATGTTGGCTTTGGACAGAACGATATGCTTGTCTTCTCCGATTGATGCTGTATAGCCTACAGGTAGCATTTGGATTTCTTTGGCTGAATGAAGTTCTGCCTTACCTTCTTCTAATGTTACTTTGACATGTTTCTCGTCATCATAGGCTTCTATGTTCAACTTGGTACCTAATACATGTATATCTACTTTTCCCGTCTGGATAGTAAAAGGATGCAGGGAATCTTTATAAACTGTCGCATAAGCTTCTCCTGATAAATTGACAGTTCTGTTTGTTCGTGAGAAATTAGCGGGGATAGTAAGAGATGATTCCGGACCTAAATGTATTAAGGTGCTATCCTCTAATAAAAGTAGATATTCTCCACCACGAGGTACTGTAATGGTGTGGTATAGATCTGGAGATAAGGCGATTGATCTTTGTCGGTTTATCTTATTTATAAATTGACTATAGTTTAAAACTTGATTTTCTGTTTGGGGTAATGTGTATTCTTCTTTGGAAGAGGGAGTATAGAGGACCGCTTTAGAAGTGCCGGCGGTAATGGTGATTTCTTTTGTCTGGAAATTCCGGAACAAATAGCTTCCTGCAAATATTAAGCCGATTAATATAGCTGCTGCCAGCCATTTGTGTTGTGGGCCTCGGGTTAAAAAGTGCTGTGTGTATTTTATATTATGACGTAATTTTTGCCATGAATTGCGATAAGACAACTCGTTTTCATCTAGAATAGCATGTGACAGGAAGTGTCTGGAATGAATTTTTTGGGCTAAAGCTTTATTTAGTGGAGACGTATTTATCCATTGGTTCAGTAACTGTTCTTCTGTCTCACTTAAATTATTGGAGAGCTTTTTTAAAAGCAGTCTTTTGGCTTCATTTAAATCTATGTTGGTATTCATATTCGGTTATCTTTTTTATACTAGACAATCGAATATGAGTTTGGTGTAATAAGAAAATGTATTTTTCTATCGAAAAGATAGGAAAAATAATAAAAAGTCTTTCAAACGTTTTTTCATGTAGTGGTTAGCATTGTTGATGTGTTTTTTAACAGTATTAATAGAAATATAGAATTCTTCAGCAATCTCTTTTTGTGATTTTCCATTTAAACTAGCGGCATATACACGACGGCATGAAGCCGGAAGTTCTTCGAAAACCTGATTTACCGCTTGATAAATTTCTGATTCAATAATCTTATATGTTATTTCCTGTTCTATTACTTCCCCATTATTGAGGGTGGTTTCTGAGTATTCTTTAACTATTTTGTCATGCTTTATATAGTTAAGTATAGAGCGATAAAGTGATTGAAATAGATAGTGTTTGAAGGCAGCTTCACTTATGTGATTCTCTCTTCTTTCCCATATTTTGAGCCAGATGTCTTGAATCAGATCCGAGACTACTTCTTCGTTGGGAAGATATTGCATACCGAAATATTTTAATGAACGAAAATTCTGTTTATACTGCTGTTGAAACACATTTATATCGGATAGATTAATCCATTGATCTTTTTGTTTTACAGATGACTTAATTTCCATTATTTAGATATCGGTTTTTGATTTTTTGGCTCAAATATATGATATCTGTCTTAAAATACAAAAAGAATTCTTTTTTTTGTTAATTTCTTAGGCATATCAGAAATCGACAACCGGGTGAAGAAACAGAATAAGTCAAAGTTAACTTGTGCATAGCCCTTGTGGTTGCCACATAAAGCATACTTTTATCAATATTGGAATGATAGTTCTTATCATCTGTTTGCGGAATGATTACTTCGTCAAATTCCAGTCCTTTCGCCATATGGGCGGAAGTGATGATAATCCCTTTTACATAAACAGAACTTTGATTGGACAAAAGTGAGATGTCGTTTGCATATATCTGGAGCTTTTGAACAAGTTCTTTTGCTTGGGATTCTGTTTTGCAGATAATCCCTAATGAGGTATAATGGGAGTTCCTGAAGGAGTTTACTAAATCCGCAATACCTTGGATCTCTTCTTCTGTATTTTTGAATGGAAGAATCTTGGGGTGTTCCCCATGTCTCATAATCGGTTCTAATTCATTGTTCGGTTGAATTTTTTGTGCAAAACTGGTGATCTCAAAAGTAGAACGATAGCTTTTGCAAAGTTTCATTATTTCTCCTGTTGCAAATGCTTTTTGAATCATACCGGCAGTGGAAGATCCATAAGGATTGACGGATTGGGAAGTGTCTCCAAGAATTGTTTTTCGACACGGATAAAGTTTTTGAATCACTTTGTATTGTATGGGAGAATAGTCTTGCATTTCGTCTATCAGAAGGTGTTTGACATAAGATTGAGCGTTGTTTCCATTTAATGCGATATGCAGATAAGCCAAAGGAGCTAAGTCCGCATACTCTAGTATGCGGTTTTTGCGTGTCTTGAACATCTCCGGTTTTCCGATCCACTCAAAAAAGTCTTTATAGATTTGGAGATCGTTATTTCCCGCGAACATCTTTTTTATCTCTTTCTTTAGTTGGTTTTTCTCCGGAGTGCTAACTGTGAGATTATATTGTAGTTGCATCATTTCCAGAATGTAACCTGTCATAGTCTCAAATCGTTGACGTATGGGATAGCGGTGGAATCGTTTGAACTGTTCGTTAATAAATTCGGCAGGAATGGTGATGTATTTGGTGAGTTTTACGTCTGTTGCTTTGAAATAGTTGTTTTCCATGTAAAGGATGAATTTGTCAAGTAGTGATATAAACTCGAAGGAGGCTTTGTATTGAATCCGTTCGATAAAGTCGGGTGTCGGGTTTTCTAATAGTTCCGTCACTTGGTCGAAGAAATTCTGGTGTTTATATTTGTTGTCAATTACGTCCGACAGAATTTGCTCCATGCTGGTTTCGGGAACGGTCTCTTCGCCAAGTTCCGGAAGTACATTAGAAATGTAATCGGCAAATACTTTATTGGGGGAGATGATTAATATGTCTTTGGAAGAAATCTGTCCTTTCTGTGCATAAAGCAGGTAGGCAATACGATGGAGGGCGATAGAGGTTTTTCCTGAACCGGCAACACCTTGTATAATAAGTACAGAAGCGTTTTCATTACGGATGATCTGATTCTGTTCCCTCTGAATTGTCGTGACGATATTTTTCATTTTATTGTCGGCATTGGAACATAGTTCTTTTTGCAGAATATCGTCATGAACAGTTATGGAACTTTCAATCATGTACTCCATTTTTCCTTTGCGAATACGATATTGGCGTTTGAGTGAGATCGTCCCGTTAATTTTGCCTGCCGGGGAGGAGTAGAACGCCTCGCCTAATTCATGATCGTAGAACATGCTTGAAATAGGAGCTCGCCAATCGTAAATCAGATTCTTTTTTTGATTGAGGTCATAGAAAGTATGTATTCCTATATAGATCGGACTAACTTGGCTTTTGTCTTTCTTTTCCTGAAAGTCGATTCGTCCGAAATAGGGGATATCCAGTATTTTGCTTAGTCGCCTGCGTTTGTCAATTACATTTTCACCTAATGCAAAATGATTTAAGATGCTTTCGCGCATGGAACGGATTTCGTGGGGATCGATATCCTTGTTCGACCATAGATAATCCTTGTACTCCTGCAGGGTGTCTATATGCTCTTTGACGGAAGTACTGGTAGTGTTAATCGTATCATGGATAGTGGTTATGACTTGCTGTAAATACTCTTTTTCCTGTTTCTCTGTTTGATTGAATATCATAATCTCTTTTTAGTTGTATGGTGAAGAATTGAATTTGCGGACAAAGTTAGCTCAACCCATCAAGGGATTAAATAGTTATTTATAGCTATATATGTATCCTTTTTCGTATTTTTGCATACTTACTTAATAAGGAAAAAGATGGATATTCTTGAATTGGCAAAACGTAACCAGCAGAAAGCTTGGGAGATTATAGAGGATACCCGTATTGTTCGGATATGGGAGGGGATTGGTGCCAAAGTGAATCTGGTAGGTTCGTTGCGTACAGGATTATTGATGAAACATCGGGATATTGATTTTCATATTTATACTTCTCCTTTGGATTTGTCTGCCAGCTTTCGGGCGATGGCTGAATTGGCGGAAAATACGTCCGTAAAGAAGATTGAATATACGAATTTATTACATACGGAAGAAGCGTGTATAGAGTGGCATGCATGGTATCAGGATATGGAGGGAGAACTTTGGCAAATGGATATGATTCATATCCAAGAAGGCTCTCGTTATGATGGCTACTTTGAAAGGGTGGCCGAACGCATTTCTGCGGTATTGACAGATGAAATGAGACTGGCTATCCTGAATTTGAAATACGAAACGCCTGATACGGAAAAGATTATGGGAGTGGAGTATTATCAAGCTGTGATTCAGGATGGTGTACGTAGTTATCCAGAATTTGAGGAATGGAGAAGATTGCACCCGGTGGTGGGTGTGGTGGAATGGATGCCTTAGACAGACTGGTAGCTTCGGGAAAAGGTGTATGGGTTAATTAACTTAGTAGTCCGGTTTCCTGTCCCAAGCGAATGGCTTCGATGGAATTTTGCACACCTAATTTGCGTAACAGGTTCTGCCGGTGAATATTGACAGTGTGAATACTGATACATAGCTTGTCTGCAATCTCTTTACTTAACAACCCTTTTTGAATAAGCCGTAATATCTCTATTTCCCGATTAGTGAGGTTGAGCGAAGAAGGCATTAGCAAAGAGGAAGGAGAGAAGAATTCCCCGTTCTTCAGATTTAGGACAGTGCAGTCTACTGTTTCGGAATGTTTTTGGTCGGGGGAAATATTCATATTGCCTATTACGAGCCATGCTTTGCCGTTACGGTCTTGTTCCAAAACTTGATGTCGGCTAGTGACACGTATATATTGTTGCTTGGCATTGAGTATACGGAAACTGTAAATGTTGGAATAGTCGTTTCGCTGTTCGAGAGGCAGACTGTAAATGAACTGGCTTAACGTGACCTGTAATGCTGCCAGTTGCGCACGGTCGTCCGGATGAATACGTGATTCTAAATAATCTCCCTGCTTTTCCAAAGTTTCTATCTTGTGACTGTCATACCCCAGTAAATCAACGAAATTCGAGGATGCATACGTGTAATTGCATTTGTAAACATCGACAACAAATGTGCAGTTGTGACAGATTTTTGAAAGTTGGTGAAGTATGGATTTATCCCGTTCCCACACAGCGTAATCAATATCGGTAGCAGACAAGCATTGCTTGGCCCACATTTCTTCTCGGGTGATATCGTTTGATTTATTCATGGCGAATGTTTCTGGGTACTGATAGTTTGTTTTGAGAAATCATTTATTTACCAGTCAATTTCTTCTATTCCCTTACTATGCAAGAAAGCATTGGCTTTGCTGAAGTGTTTACAACCGAAGAAACCATATTCGGCAGAGCGGGGAGAGGGATGAACAGTGGTTAGTACCAGATGTTTGTTGGTATCTATCAAAGATCGTTTCTCTTTCGCATAACTTCCCCAAAGCATAAATATCAAACTCTCCCGTTTTTCACTTAGTTTCCTGATAACTGCGTCTGTGAAGATTTCCCAGCCCATATTTCGGTGAGAACCGGTTTCGTGTGCACGTACAGTAAGAATTGAGTTTAGCGGGAATACACCTTGAGCTACCCAACGATCCAAATTACCGGAAGTTGGAATTGGCTTTCCCAAATCTTGGTGTATTTCTTTGAAGATGTTGCTTAGTGAACCGGGGATAGCTACTCCATCAGGTACAGAAAAACAGACTCCATAATATTGTCCGGGATTGGGATAAGGGTCCTGTCCAAGGATAACTACTTTTACTTTTTCGAAGGGACAGGAATTGAATATATGAAAAATCTGATGTCCAAGAGGGAGGACGTGTGCCCGTTTATATTCATCTTTGATGAATGTAACCAACTTTTCGAAGTATGGTTTGTCAAATTCTTCTTGTAATTGTTGTTTCCAACTTGGTTCTATTCTGACATTCATAAGGGGGACTTGATAAATTATGCAATGGCAAAAGTAGATATATTACAAGAGAATATCAAGAATGAGAGGCGAAATTGTGTATCTCGCCGATTTAGGATGAATTGTGTGCTAATAAATGATAATTATCGTCTTTCTTCCGAAAAAGAATGAATATAAACGTATTTTTCTGATTTATTACGTTACCTTTGTTCCCAGAGTTTGAGTTACGAATCATTATCGTATAGTTCTTCTTTTAATAATAATATTAGTAAGTAGGCCTTTTCTGTAATTATCCTCCTCACTCCAATTTAGTATTTATTTTAATAAAAGTTTAAATGAACATTTACATCGCAGGTTTAAGTTATCGTACAAACGATGCGGACTTAACAAATTTATTTGCAGAGTTTGGAGAAGTTTCTTCAGCTAAAGTTATTATGGATAGAGAAACTGGTAAATCCAGAGGATTCGCTTTTGTAGAAATGGCGAACGAAGAAGAAGGACAAAAGGCAATAGACGAATTGAACGGCGTTGAATATGACCAGAAGGTTATTTCAGTAAGCGTTGCACGTCCTCGCGCAGAGAAACCGGCATACGGTGGAAACCGTGGAGGTGGTTACGGCAATTCCAGAAGATATTAATATTCGGACTTAGGGAAAGCGGAGGAAATCTTTCTTCTGCTTTTCTATAAAGTCTTTATATATCCGCCTTTATGATTTGTCTGCGGAGGTTGTCTTAATCTGGCAGCCGGAAATGAAAATCATCTAACAATTAAGTTCTGCTAATTCTCACTCCTCTGTGTAGTGCAACTAGGATACCCCAGATCCTGATCTTTTCATGTCTAAAGAAGAATTATTAGGCTTTATTGCAATTAGATACTCCCGGGAATCGAGAGTATAAGTTTAATAATTATATCACAAAGTCTATATTGATAATTGTGTCGGTATTATTGTGAACATTTGCATGAAATGTTTTCAGATGTGCCGGTGTAATAACAAGGTATAGCAAATTACATTTATGACATTTAAAGATTTAAAAATAACCGAACCGATTTTAAAGGCAATTGAAGAAAAAGGATATACTATGCCGACTCCTATTCAGGAAAAAGCAATTCCTGCCGCATTAGTGAAAAGAGATATATTGGGTTGTGCGCAAACGGGAACAGGGAAAACTGCTTCGTTTGCAATTCCTATCATCCAGCATTTACAGGAAAATAAAGAGACTGGCAAACGTCAGGGTATCAAAGCGTTGATATTAACGCCTACCCGTGAACTTGCTTTGCAAATCAGTGAATGCATTGAGGATTATTCAAAATATACCCGTGTCCGTCACGGCGTTATCTTCGGCGGGGTGAATCAGCGTCCGCAGGTTGATATGTTGCATAAAGGAATTGATATTCTGGTGGCGACTCCGGGACGTTTGCTTGATTTGATGAATCAGGGATATATCCATCTGGATAAGATACAATATTTTGTGCTTGATGAAGCAGACCGTATGCTCGATATGGGATTTATCCATGATATTAAGCGGATATTGCCAAAACTTCCGAAAGAAAAGCAGACTTTGTTTTTCTCAGCGACAATGCCGGATAGTATTATTGCATTAACTAAATCTCTGTTGAAGAATCCGGTTAAGATTTATATAACACCGAAATCATCTACCGTGGATTCAATCAAACAAGTGATATATTTTGTGGAGAAAAAAGAGAAGAGTCAACTGTTGATTTCGATTCTGCAAAAAGCGGATAATCAGTCCGTGTTAATCTTTTCGCGTACGAAGCACAATGCTGATAAGATTGTCAGGATATTGGGTAAAGCGGGGATTGGAAGTCAGGCTATCCATGGAAACAAGAGTCAGGCAGCAAGACAGTCTGCATTGGGGAATTTCAAATCGGGAAAAACAAGGGTGATGGTAGCTACCGATATTGCTTCTAGGGGAATCGATATTAATGAGTTGCCGTTAGTTATCAACTATGATCTTCCTGATGTTCCTGAAACCTATGTACACCGTATCGGGCGTACCGGAAGGGCGGGAAATGAAGGAACAGCGCTTACGTTCTGCTCGCAGGAAGAACGAAAACTCGTCAATGATATTCAGAAATTGACTGGTAAGAAACTAAATAAGGCTGATTTTACTATTTAAAATCAGCAATTTACAATCTCTTTAAACTATAATATTAAACTAAATATAAATTCTATGGCAAAATCCATGACAGTTGGTAAACGTGAAAATGAGAAGAAAAGACTTGCTAAGCGAGAAGAAAAACTAAAGAAGAAAGAAAGCAGGAAATTATCAGGGGCTAGTAGTTTTGATGATATGATTGCTTATGTGGACGAGAATGGGATGATTACCTCAACTCCACCCGCTGATGATGTTAAAAAGGAAGAGATTAATCCGGATGAAATAATCATAGCGACTCCGAAGAAAGAGGAAGAAGAACCGGTCATCTTGAGAGGTCGTGTTGAATTCTTTAATGAGGCAAGAGGATTTGGCTTTATTAAAGACCTTTCCGGAGTTGAAAAGTATTTTTTTCATGTGAACAATGTTGTTGGTAATATTGCGGAAAATAATATCGTTACATTTGACCTTGAGCGCGGAGTAAAAGGGATGAATGCAGTCAATATATGTTTGGAAAACAAATCTAAATCGGAAAATTTGGCTTTGGCTAAACCTGAATAAGGAGATTTGTATTCTGCTTGTGTATAAAACTAAAAAAAGAGATATGAAAAAAGGTAATATTATGCGTGATGTTGTTTCATCCAGCCAGTTTACTGAAAATGTAATTAAGGAGTATAAAAAGGGTGTGGGGGATGTAGTGCTTGTAGCAATTACTCCCCGGACTACTATTGAACTTCCTGCACATTTGACTCAAGCAGAAATAGATGCTCGTGTAGAGATTTATAAAAAACTACATAGTTCTAAAGTTTAGTGTGCTTTGTAGATGCAAAAAGATTCAGTAAAAAATCCCTTGAACTTTTAAAAGTTCAAGGGATTTTTTACTGAATCTTGAAGTGGTGCCACCAGGAATCGAACCGGGGACACAAGGATTTTCAGTCCTTTGCTCTACCAACTGAGCTATGGCACCTTGTGATTATTGGTTCAGTAATTTCTCATTTGCGGTTGCAAAGGTAGTGAAACTTTTGGATTCTGCAAGCCTTTCAGAAATAAAAAACACTGATAAAAAGTTAGTCGGCTTATTATCAGTGTTATATAGAATGAAAATATTTTGCTGTATGCTGAATATTTTATTTATCTTCTTTTAATGGATTCCATCCTTGTGCTTTTAATTCAAACTCTTGTCCGTCGCGGGTGACCAAAGCACAGCCTAACTCCGGTTTAGTGATGTGACCGATGAGGCGGATACCCTCCATTTGCGACACTTTCTCATGCTCGGCAATAGGTACGGTGAAAAGAAGCTCATAATCTTCGCCACCATTCATAGCGCAAGTCGTAAGATTCATATTGAATTCTTCTGCCATAACAGCAGTCTGATAGTCGATAGGGATATGTTCCTCGTAAACACGACAGCCGGCATTGCTCTGCTTGCAGATGTGCATGAGCTCTGATGATAAACCATCGGAAACATCCATCATGGAAGTCGGGATGATGTTGGCAGCAGCAAGTTTCTCGATAATGTCCTTACGGGCTTCAGGTTTCAGTTGACGTTCCAATAAGTATTCTTTGCCGGTGAAGTCCGGTTGCACATCTTTTTCACCTTTTAATACGCTCTTTTCACGTTCCAGGAGTTGAAGTCCCATGTAGGCTCCACCCAGGTCACCGCTGACACAGATCAGGTCTGTCTCTTTAGCTCCGTTGCGATAGACTACTTTATCCTTATCCGCGTCACCTATGCAAGTAATACTGATGGTAAGTCCGGTAAGGGAAGAAGTCGTGTCACCACCTACAATATCGACATTATATTGCTGGCAAGCCAGGCGGATACCTGCATAAAGCTCGTCCATATCTTCTACGCTGAAACGTTTGGATACTCCGAGAGACACTGTTATTTGCCTGGGAGTGCCGTTCATGGCGTAAATGTCGGAGAAGTTGACTACGGCAGACTTATAGCCCAAGTGCTTCAAAGGAACATATGTCAGGTCAAAATGTACGCCTTCCATAAGTAAATCAGTGGTTACCAGTATTTGTTTCTCGGATGGGTAGGAGAGGACTGCGGCGTCGTCACCCACTCCATATTTACTGGATTCATTTTCCAGTTTGATTCCCTCGGTGAGACGGTCGATTAGACCGAACTCACCGAGAGTAGCTATTTCAGTTCTCATAAATCGGGTTTAATGTTTAGGCACGGTTGATTAGTTCACGCATGATAGTCGTCATTTTCGGTTGCGCGGCGTCAGCA
>ERZ779623.9-NODE-9-length-204034-cov-9.088548_pt1 | contig 204034 bp, 148 predicted proteins | sample MGYA00514189_ERZ779623 | MGnify/ENA primary metagenome ERZ779623 (study PRJEB29562, sample SAMEA4376712) | mouse gut metagenome | isolation source: Cecum | study: EMG produced TPA metagenomics assembly of the A DSS colitis mouse model was used to assess the... | reverse complement strand
ACGATATATGCACACACTGGATAGAAGAATGCACAAAAAGTGAAGAAGAACCCCTCATCTATCACCTATCACCGTCTTTTTATCGCTCTGATTTCTTGTTATTTCTCCTCAATCTTACCGGAAACCTCATTCCGACACAACTACGAGCTGTTATTTTCTTGATTGTCATACACAGCTTCTTCAACCAACATTTATAACAACAGGTTTGCTCCAATGCAAGTTCTACTGCCAAATCCCGCATTTGGTCATTCTGCTCCAGCCACATCCTACGAAATGCATCCCGTTGCGTTTTTGCTTCTCTATACATTTCTATTTCCTTGTCGCGTGCACTTAAGAGATAGGCATACGTTACACAAGCCTCGGATTTGCTGATACCAAATCGTTCCAGCATCCCAACATATGCCAGAGTATTCCCTTGCTCCTTGACTTTCAGGAATGCACGAAGGCATTCATCGTTTACTACAACCGTATTATATTCCTTGAGATAGGCAGTTATCACTTTCATGTCCGCCCAAAGCTGGATATACTCTTCATCAAGGTTGTGCCTCTTAGCCGCTTCTTTTATGCTAATCCATTCCGACATAGTGTTCGTTTTTTATGTGTTATACAATTAAAAAGAGTGAAAGCTCTTTTCTTAATATATTAGCACAACGGGCATCTGCACTTTCTATAATCCGGTGGGTGGGGATTAATCAGGGATATACAAGGGCGCGAAACAAACCGTCCGGACACAAGAAAGGCGCAGATGCTGTTGCACCATTATCCATTCTAGAGGCTAGCAATACCCTTGTGCCAGATAATGATAACAACAGACACCCACGCCAATCGTTTATATATAACACATCTTTCACGGATATGTTGATATACGGCAATTCACGCGGAGTATCTGTTGTATCATCTCTTGACACATAAAAGTTTGCTAATTTCTAGAACAAGAGACAATACGTTATTTACTCCATAAAGGAAATAAAAAACACTTTCCGCCAGTTTCATCACGCCGATGGGCCGAAAGTGCGTGACAAAGATAGATGTTTTTTTTGAACTATGTCGGAAATACGGGAATAAATATAAGAAGTTTTGTATCAACAATGAGTCAGACAAGGCGATGCAAGTAAAGACGCTGTTAAGGTATGACATGAATATAGGACTTGCAAGTATTTAACAAAGAAAATACTTCCTTTCTTCTGAAACGAAAAACATGCATTCTTATGCTGATATGTCGTTACTTTGTCGTATCTTTAGTGCTTATTTGAGGAAAGCCGACTGGAGTTGTCTAGTTAGCTGACTATAGTTGACTGAACAGCCGATTCCAGTTGTCTAAGTAGCCGATTACAGTCGTCTCATGATGAAGTTAAACATTTTTATTAATAAGAAGTAATGGCTATTGTATTTGATTGGTATGAAAATCCTAATGCATCTTCGGAAGAAGAAGAGGCAGCGTTGCATCCCCGTATCTTTATGAATGGTAAGGTGGATACGGATATGCTTTGTTACAAGATTCATGATTACAGTTCGTTGACTGTGGGTGATGTAAAGAATGTGCTCGACAACCTGTCGAAGATTCTCGGCGAGTCGTTGCGTGAGGGAAAAGAAGTGCATATCGAGGGAATCGGTTATTTCTACCCCACTTTGGCGGCTACGGGAAAAGTGACCCGCAGCACTCCGCACAAAACCAATAAGGTAACTTTTAAAACCGTCCGTTTCCGTCCTGACACTAATCTGAAAGGACATTTTGTTGGCGTCCGTGCCAGTCAGTCCAAGTACGTCCGTCATTCGGAGAAGATTTCGGAAGTGGAGATTGACATCTTGTTGAAAGAATATTTTGCCGGACATCAGATGATGACCCGTCGTGACTTTCAAGAGATATGCGGCTTGGCTCGTACTACCGCCAAAACACATTTGGTTCGTTTGCGTGGAGAAGGAAAGCTGGTGAATATCGGTTTGCGTAATCAACCGATGTATGTGCCTGCTCCCGGTTATTATGGGGTGTCGAGAGATGCGGAACATCCCACACGATGAAGGGTGTGAAGGACGTGAAAGAGATGTTTTCACTCAACGAATCACGTAAAATGACTGATAGATTGAGACTTATCCCGATGTGAAGAGAATGAACAAACAGGTGACATGCACTGCTTAAGCGATGAATATCTAGCAGACGAACTATTGATGGAATGGAAAGCAAAAGAGGGTAATGACTCAAATCATTAACACGCATCATTATTAAGGAATGTTGATGAGTATGAAATTATCTGTTCACCGAGTTATCGATATCTACTATTAATAATTATCAAAATGTTCCTAGAAAGCTTTTTTTTCGTTTCTTTGCAAAACCAAAAGCAGTAAGTAATGCACAGATTTCAAGAGAAACAAAAATATTACGACGAAAAAGACAAGCTCATATTGGAACTGTTTCGCACCAATCCTCAAAGTGCGTTCAAATTGATGTTTGATACGTATTATATGCCTCTTTGTCTTTACGCCGTGCAATTGACAGACTCTTTCAGCATGGCTGAAGACATCGTGCAGGACTTCTTTATCTCTTTTTGGGAGAAAAAAACATATCAGAATATTGCTGTCAAGCTACGCAGTTACTTGTTTTATGCCATACGGAACAACTCTTACTTATCATTAAGGAAGAACAACCTCGTCTCGATGGAAGAACTTTTTGATACGGAAATAGATATCACCGAATCTATCACCGACGAAGAAGAACTGAGAGAAAAAGAGAGGAAAATCATGGAAGAACTGGAAAAGCTGCCCAAACAGGAACTCTCTGCCGTGCAAGCGGTGATTCTCGAAAACAAAAAGTACAAAGAAGCGGCAGAAGAACTGAATATATCCGTGAATACCCTGAAAACCCATCTGTCACGTGCATTGAAGCGCTTGCGCAAAGATAACAACCTAATACTTTTATGGCTATAAAATAATTAATTTTATATTTTTCGTTTCTTATGTCACCCATTTTGCAACTTTTATACTCCTTATTATAAAGGATTGATAAAATGAGCAAAGAAATGAAAAACCCTCGCACGCAGTTCAATAATTTGAATGAACACAAGAAGGTGGCAAAGACATGGTTTGAACATCATAGAATCAGACGCTGCCTTGACTTCATCGAACAGTATGACGCTGCACAAGCATGGAAACGCCTTCAGAAAAAGAAAAGCCGGAGACAAATACGTCGCGTGACATATACATCTGTTGCTGTCGCGGCATCTTTCCTGCTCATTTTCACACTGGCTTACACTTCCTTATCTCATAATTTCCCTCATAAGGAAACAGAACTTTCCGCCGCAACGGATTCTTTTCCGGAAATGGGCAGCAAAAAAGCCACTTTAACCCTGGATGACGGGAAAGAAATAGATTTAGGTACAAAAGAAGGAAATATAGAGAGTACGGAAGGTACAATTGCCGTCAGCAAGCCCAATGAGGCGCTTGTTTATCAAGACACGAAAAAGGAGACGCCCAAGACTCTCAAATACAATACGCTGACCGTTCCCCGTGGTGGCGAGTACCTGCTTGTTCTGGCAGACGGGACAAAAGTGTGGCTAAATTCTGAAAGCAGCCTGCACTATCCGGTCAGTTTCGCGGACAAACGTGAAGTTGCTTTGACAGGTGAAGCCTATTTTGAAGTTGCCAAAGATAGCAAGCGTCCTTTCATAGTCAGCATGGCCGGCAACAAAGTAGAAGTACTGGGCACCAAGTTCAATGTCTCAGCATATCCGGAAAATAGAATATACACGACACTGGCGGAAGGAAAAGTAAAGATATATAACCATGAGCGCTCGGTCACCTTGCTCCCGAACCAACAAGCGGCAATGCACGGAACAGGAGATATCAAAGTAGAAAATGTGGATGCAAGACTCTTTACATCGTGGTCGCAGGGAATGTATGAGTTCCGCAAAACAGAACTCGGTGACATCGCCGCACAACTTTCACGTTGGTATAACGTAGACATATGCTTCAATGATGAAAAGCTAAAGCACAAGCGTTTTGCCGGAGTCATATTCCGCAATAACGAACTCAGTTTTGCCATCGAAGTAATCGAGAAAGTGTCAAACGTGAAATTCATCAGGGAAAACAATAAGATATATATAACAAATAGCGGAAAGGGTGGAGCCTTCCCGCTATAACATAACAATCAAAATCCTGTGAAACAGGAAATTTCAATCATTTAATCAAAACAAAGTTATGGGAAAAAAAGTTTTAAACGAAATTTTTCTTCGTAAGAATTTAATGATTAGATGTTTTATAACTTTTATGCTCTTCTCTTTAACAGTTGGCACACAAGCGTTTGCCCAGGCCGACAAGAAGATAAGCATAAATGTTCAAAACACTCTGGTCAGGGTAGTGTTAGACCAATTGCAAAGGGAGACAAATTTGCATTTTGTGTACGAAGAAACGACCATTCATCCGGGACAGACAGTGACGTTGAGTTATCAAAACGCTTCGTTATCCGAAGTCCTTCAGGATTTCTGCAAACAGACTTCGTTGCGTTACGAGATTAAAAGGAACCTTATTCTCCTTTATCCTGAAAAGGAAACGGCACTCAGCGACAAGAAACACGCTCCTATAAACATTTCGGGCACTGTTACAGATGAAAACGGAGACGGACTGGTAGGTGTAAGCGTCTTTGTCCCCAGAAGCAATAACGGTACAATCACGGACGCAAACGGACACTTTTCAATCAAAGCCACACCGGGCGAGGTACTGACATTCACCTTTGTAGGCATGGCTGACCAGATGATCAAGGTCACTCCTGCCACCAAAGCCGTAAACGTAAAATTATTGCCCGCCACTTCCGCGTTGAGCGAAGTGGTTGTGACCGGTTACCAGACTCTTTCCAAAGAGAGGGTGACAGGAGCATTCGGGCTTATTTCTTCCAGCAAACTGGAAACCAAGTTACAGCCCGACTTGAAATCTTTACTGGAAGGACAGGCTGCCGGCATCGTGATAGACAAGAAAGGAAACATTGAAATCCGGGGTGTCTCCACTTTCAATGCCGAGAAAACCCCGCTGCTCGTAGTCGACGGTTATCCTATCGAAGGAAAACTGGAAGACCTGAACCCTGACAATATTGAAAACATCACAGTACTCAAGGATGGTGTGGCGGCTTCCATCTACGGCTCGCGGGCAGCCAACGGGGTTATCGTCATCACGACGAAGCGCGGCCGGAAAGGAAAAGCGGTAGTCTCCTACAAAGGTTCGTTCAACGTTACGCTGAAACCTGATTTAAGCAAACTGAACAGGGCATCTTCCTCGGATTATATTGATGCCGAGATTGACTTGTTCAACCAGTCGCCGGATAGTTACGACCCGTTGGATGAGGGAAACATGAGCAGAGTCAGCTATCTGCTGATGCAGGCACATAACAATAAGATAACACAGGACGAAGCCATCGCGGAAATAAACCAGCTCCGCGGGGTGGACGGTTTGAAACAGATTGAGAAGTATATGTTCCGCAACCAGCTAAGCCATCAGCACAATGTTTCCATTTCCGGTGGCGGAGACAACTATATGTACAACGTAGCAGCCAATTATAATTACAAGAGGGGCAGTTTCATCAATACCGATGAGGACAGGCTGATACTGGATTTCAACAACCAATGGAAACCTTATAAGTTCCTGACCATAGACTTGGGAGCAAACATCTTGTACAACCGTACTAATGAGCCGAACACGACCTATTCAAGTCTGACCGGATACAGCAGCGGCTCCGCCTTACAGCCTTATACCGCCATTGTGGACGAAAACGGGAATCCGTGTAACGTATGGGGAATCAGCCAGTATAAAGTGAAAACTTACCAGAATACGCCCGGCATGAAAGACTGGTCATATAATCCGATTGAGGATGTTTACAAAGACGCGATAAGTACCGCGAACTTCAGCACGAGAATCAGCGGCAAGCTGCGTCTGGACATCATGCAGGGACTGAATATCGAAGTCGGCGGGGTATGGCAAAGGGGCAATTACCAATACAAGCAATTGCGTCAGGCCGATTCTTATGCCGTTCGTATCGCCTACAACGACGCGACTTCCAAGACAAATACCGTAAACCATTATTTGCCCGACGGTGCCATTATCAATGAAAAAAGAAATGTAAGCGAAGACTGGACGGTACGTACCCAAATCAATTACAACCGTTCATTCCTGAATGACAAACACCGCGTCACACTCCTTGCGGGCAATGAAGTACGCCGTTCCACATACGATTATAACACCATGGCAACCCGCGCGGGATACAATGAAGTGGCCGGTTCCTTTATTCCGATGAATTTAAAGGATTTTGTCGGGAATGTGAACTATTCGGACATGCTGTTCGGCTCTCCGTGGAGTCCGCCGCTCTATGACACGTTCACAAACGGAGAATATACCTACCGTGACAACCGTTTCGTTTCCTGGTATGGCAACGGCTCCTATGAGTACAATAACAAGTTTATCGTAAGCGGCAGCATTCGTATGGATTTGACCAATTTCTTCGGTACAGACCCTAAATACCGCCATAAACCGCTTTGGTCTGTCGGCGGAACCTATAAGCTTGCCAATGAGGAATTCTTCAATGTGCCGTGGATCAACAGGCTGAATATCCGCGCGTCTTATGGTATAAACGGTAATATCGCTTTGGATGAAGGCCCGTTCTTAATCCTGGAAGCAGGGGATTACAACCAGACGACCGGTGGCGTATCCTACAAGGTAGCCTCTCCGCCCAACAACCAGTTAAGATGGGAAAAGACCAAAACGACCAACATCGGGCTAGATTTCTCTTTCTTCAACAGCCGGTTGAACTTCAGCTTTGATTACTACACCAAGAACAGTTCCGATCTGTTGGCAAAAGACGCGATAGACCCGACTACCGGCTTTGCTTCTCTGACCAAGAACGTGGGCAGGATTGTCAATAACGGTATAGAAATAACGGTGGACGCTGATGCTATTGCCACGCGCAATTTCAAATGGAATATCAATTACAATTTCGCATACAATCATAACAAGGTGAAGGAGTATAATGTAACACGCAGTTATGCAAGTAGTTACACGCCAAGCACAGGCTCGGTAACTGTTGCCGGATACCCTGCCAATTCTATCTGGGGATATAAATTCGCAGGCTTGAACGAAGAAGGAGCCACCATGATTTATAACTCAAAAGGAGAAAAAATACTGATTGGTGACGCCGAGATAGACGATGTCTATTGTCAGGGAAGCTTACGTCCCAAATTCGATATGTCCATGACTCACAGATTCAGTTACAGGAACTGGGATTTATCGTTTATGTTGATTGCCAAATTAGGTCACAAATATCGCAAAGATTGCTTCAGCGGTTCCAACTATTCCAACCGCCATGTAGGCGAAAGATGGCAAAAGCCGGGAGACGAGGCAACGGCAATCTATCCGGTACTGAAAAGCTGGAATATGGATTTGTTTGATTTCCCATATCTGGATATATTAGTCGGAAATGCCAGTTATATGAAATTACGGGATGTCACGCTGGCTTACACGTTTGACCGTTCGCTCATCAGCAAGATTCATCTGAATAACGCAAGAGTCTATTTCCAGATGCGCAATCTGTTTAGGATAACAGCCAAAGGCGTTGACATAGACCCCGAAATCGCGGAAGTGAACGAAACCGGATACTCCGGCCCCACTTACGACCAGGGATACACTTCATTGCCTTTACGCCCTGAGTTTTATATCGGTTTGTCATTCTCATTTTAATTGAATAGATCATGAAACTAAAATACTTATTTTTGATATCCATCGCCTTTACATCTTGCAGTGATTTTCTGGATGTGAAGCCCATCGGCAAGTTAATACCGACAGAGATAGAGGAATTTGAGAATCTGTTAAATAATGAAAGTACCATCAAGTACCATTTCATGGATAACAACAATACCTCTTTTTACTCTATGTTGGCGGACAATTTATCCATAAGCGAGAATCAGGATAAATATAAATATATCAGCTCGTATGTCAATAAGGATGTATATGCAGCCTATACTTTCAATGTGCCTTATGAGAGTCCCATCAAGCCGCAATATACGTGGGAATGGGGAATCTACCGGGCAGTCGGATTATTCAACAATGTCATCGAGGGCATTGAAGGGCTGGACGGTGCCGCCGGAACAGAAAACGGCAAAGCGGTTATCGCGCAGGCCAAAGCCGGACGCGCATGGTCTTACATGGTAGGCGGACTGGGCTATGGCCCGATGTATAACCCTGACGGGGACAACAGCACCAAAACAATTCCTTACCGCACTTCGGGCGACCCTACTGTGCCCAATCCCGACCTGGCTACCACAGCGGAACTGATGCAGCTTGTAAAGAAAGATTTGGATGACGCGCTGGACGCTCCCGAAAATGTAGTAAATCCCTGCCGTGCCAACAAGGCGGCCGTGCATGCTTTGCGGGCAGAATATTTCATGTATATGAGAGACTGGCCCAATATGCTGAAAGAAGCGTCGGAAGCATGGAGCCGTTCTCTTGCACTGAAAGGAAGTGTCGATAATATGATTTATGATTTCAACCAATGTTATTATGAGGATGACCCCAATGCCGAGCCGGCAGAAGGAACGGACAAAGAACTGTCACTCGACTTACTCGGACAAGACCTGCTGTTCAACCAAAGTATACACAGGGAAAATCTTTTTTACAGAACAGCACCTGCAGGATGTGCCACCACCAATGGTCAATCCACTTATTACCCGTCGGATGATTTCCTTGCCCTGTTCGACCCGGATACCGACAGGCGTTACCAGTTATTTGCCTTGAGAATATTAGGATATTCGACGACCGTAGGCGGCATAAAATATGAGGACGGCATAAAAAGGACTTATTGCCGCAGTTCCAAAATGCTGACCAATCAAGGCATCACATATCCTCAGCTTCTTTTAATGAAAGCAGAAGCGGAAGCCCGCACTTCCGACAAGACAAATGCATTGAAAGACCTGAACCTGTTGCGCAAGTACCGTTATTCCGGTGATAATACCGACTTGCCGAACGGCAGTTCATTAAATGAAGATGAATTACTTTATGAAATACTAAAAGAACGCCGTCGGGAGTTGCCTATTTCATCTTATCAGCGTACCTTTGACATCAAACGTTTTGTATATGATACGGGAAAGCCCTGGTGTCAGACTACAATCACACATAAGATAGGAAGCAAGACTTATTCGGCTCCGGTGAATAATGAGTATTACACGCTGCCGAAATCGAACTCTATCATTGAAAAGAATCCGCAATGGGGATTGGAAGTCGATAACCGCCCATATGACCCGCTCGGAAAGAAATGAACAGATAACTTGAACATACAATAAAACTTTAATATTCGAATTATGAACAGAATCAGTATCACGACATGCGCATTATGCATGTCACTCGCAGCATCCGCACAAGTAAACTATACCATCAAAGGTAGCGCTACCGGTATGGATGGGCAGACAGTCTATCTCAATGACGCAGAAAGCGGTGAAGCCGCCGCAATGGATAGCGTAATTATCAGTAACAACGCCTTTACATTCAAAGGAACACAACCAAAAGCTTGTTTTGCCACCGTATCAGCGGGCAGAGCCAGAACGACTTTAATCCTTGAAGACGGGACGATCAATGTCTCCCTGGATAAATCTTCGGGAAAAGCGACAGGAACGCCTTCAAATGACATTCTTGAGGCTTGCAATGAGAAGATTAATGCATTCAACAATGAATACAAAGCATTAAGGAAACAGGCTTCCGAATTAAAAGAAGAGGATAAGGACAAAATGCTCGAACTGGAAAAGAGTTGGGAAGATGTAAGTAACAGGCAAACGGCAGTAGTAAAAGAATGTATCAACCAAAACCTGAACAATATTGTCGGAGCACAGTTACTCCGCCGCTTTGAAAGCAGCCTGTCAAGCGAAGAGGTTACAAAAATTCTTGCAGCCGCCTCTCCTGTCATGAAGGAAAACGGATATACTCAGGCTGTTATCAAGCATCAGACTGCCATGAAACGCGCAGAAGTGGGACAGAAATATACAGATGTCAAATTGAAAGATGTGAACGGCAAAGAGGTTGCCTTATCCGACTACATAGGAAAAGGGAAATATGTATTGATTGACTTTTGGGCTTCATGGTGCGGTCCTTGTCGCGGGGAAATGCCACACGTAAAAGCAGCTTACGAAAAGTTCGCTTCCAAAGGTTTTGAAGTTGTCGGCATCTCTTTGGACAGCAAGAAAGAAGCATGGTTGAAGGGAATAAAAGACCTGGGTATCACATGGCCGCAAATGTCCGACTTAAAAGGCTGGAAGTGTGAAGGCGCTGCCGTTTATGGCATAAGAGCTATTCCTGCCACCCTGTTAGTAGACCCGAATGGAATGATTATAGGGAAAAGCCTCAGAGGTGAGGAAATTGAAAAGAAACTGAGCGAAGTCTTGAAATAACAAGGAGTGTCTTCATCATTGAATGAAAGAACCATCATTGCATGGAAAAGTCCCGGAAGTTTTTTCGGGACTCTTTCTTTTAGAAAAGCCCCTTGCTCAAAAAAGGAGAACCCGTGCATCTCCCGACATGGCACAAAAAAAGAGCGAATCATTCCGCCCCACCTTTAAAGAATCCCCCTAATGGGATTCTTCTTTCTTTCATCTTTCATTTACTCATTACCTGAAAACTACTTTTTTCCTAATACCTAATCAAAACAATCTTTTTCCTAAAAACTAATCTTTAAATCTAATACCTTAATTTTATAAACTAATACCTTTCGTATATTACCTTTTTCCTAATACCTAAAAATCTTAGTAGTTTCACAACTACGCTGCAAAGTTAGAGCTGTTTCGGAAAATGACAAGAGCTATAATCTAAAAAATCAAATTTTGGCCTGTTTTTTTGATTTATGTCAAGACAAAGAGTGAATTTAACACTTTTCGTTCTAGTTTTATCCGTATTCCGACCGATTTTGAAGTAGCAAAAAGAAAGCATAAGCGAGTATCTTTGGACAGAAAATAGACATTTTGAAAAGGAATCGAAGCATCTAAAACACGGTTGAGCCGTCAATATCGAACAAACTGTATATTTCTAAGCCCAAATTACGGCGTTTTTTTCAACGAAGCCGGACAGCTCCCCGAATTTTCGGAAGCAAAAAGAGCATGGAGATATATTTCTCGCAACTTTTCCGTAACTTTGCACCGTTTGATAATAAATAAGATAGAATGGATTTTAAGTACGATGTAATTGTAATTGGTGCCGGACATGCTGGTTGCGAAGCGGCAGCCGCTGCTGCAAATTTAGGTTCGAAGACTTGTCTCATTACGATGGACATGAACAAGATCGGGCAGATGAGCTGCAACCCTGCCGTAGGTGGAATTGCCAAAGGACAAATAGTACGTGAAATAGATGCGTTGGGTGGACAGATGGGATTGGTAACAGACGAGACAGCTATCCAGTTCCGGATACTGAACCGTTCGAAAGGCCCTGCCATGTGGAGTCCCCGCGCCCAATGCGACCGTGCCAAGTTTATCTGGTCGTGGCGGGAGAAACTGGAGAATACGCCCAACCTTCATATCTGGCAAGATACCGTATGCGAACTTCTTGTTGAAAACGGTGCAGTGACCGGAGTGGTCACTGTGTGGGGTGTTACTCTTACAGCAAAATGCATCGTACTCACCGCAGGAACTTTCCTCAACGGACTGATGCACGTAGGACGCCACCAGTTACCGGGCGGAAGAATGGCCGAACCGGCTTCTTACAAATTAACCGAATCCATCGCCCGCCACGGCATCACTTACGGAAGGATGAAAACCGGAACCCCAGTACGAATCGACGCGCGCAGCGTTCATTTCGACCTGATGGAAACACAGGACGGTGAATGTGACTTTCATAAGTTCTCTTTTATGAATACGAGCGTACGCCACCTGAAGCAACTGCAATGCTGGACTTGCTATACTAATGAAGAGGTACATCAGATTCTACGTGACGGACTGCCGGATTCTCCCCTATTCAACGGACAGATTCAAAGTATCGGGCCACGTTATTGCCCAAGCATTGAAACGAAGATTGTAACTTTCCCCGATAAGACACAGCATCAATTGTTCCTCGAACCGGAAGGAGAAACCACACAAGAGTTGTATCTTAACGGATTCTCTTCTTCGCTTCCGATGGACATACAAATTGCCGCATTAAAGAAAGTTCCCGCTTTCAAAGATTTGGTGATCTATCGTCCGGGATATGCAATCGAATACGATTATTTCGACCCGACGCAGTTAAAGCATACGTTGGAATCGAAGATTATCGGCAACCTGTTCTTTGCCGGACAAGTAAACGGTACTACCGGATACGAGGAAGCAGGTGGACAAGGATTGGTAGCCGGAATCAATGCGCACATCAATTGCCACGGTGGAGAGCCTTTCACACTGGCACGCGATGAAGCATATATCGGCGTATTGATCGACGATTTAGTGACTAAAGGTGTGGACGAGCCTTACCGGATGTTTACTTCACGTGCAGAATATCGTATCCTGCTCCGCATGGATGACGCTGATATGCGCCTGACCGAACGGGCTTACAAACTCGGACTGGCAACGGAAGAACGTTATCAATTAATGAAGAGCAAGAAAGAGGCGGTAGACCAGATTGTATCTTTCGCGCACAACTACTCGATGAAACCGGCATTAATTAACGACGCACTCGAAAAGATAGGAACAACTCCCCTACGCCAGGGATGCAAACTGATAGAAATACTGAACCGTCCGCAGGTGACAATCGGAAACATAGCGGAATACGTTCCGGCATTTCAGCGGGAACTGGATAAAGCAACCAGTGCTAATCAAGACCGTAAAGAAGAGATTCTCGAAGCTGCCGAAATCCTGATCAAATATCAAGGATATATTGACAGGGAACGAATGATAGCGGAAAAGCTGGCGAGACTGGAAAGCATTAAAATCAAAGGTAAATTTGATTATGCTTCCATTCAATCATTATCGACGGAAGCCCGACAGAAGCTAATAAAGATAGATCCGGAAACGATTGCTCAAGCGAGCAGAATCCCGGGAGTATCGCCAAGCGACATCAACGTACTACTGGTACTTTCCGGACGATAAACGGCAACGTTTCACGTGAAACAAAGCATTTAAAGAAACGATATAATTCAATGATTATGAGCAAAGAAACGCTAATTAAAAGCATTCGGGAAATACCGGATTTCCCAATTCCCGGAATCCTATTCTATGATGTTACCACTTTATTCAAAGACCCGTGGTGCCTGCAGGAATTATCAAATGTCATGTATGAAATGTACAAGGAGAAAGGCATCACTAAAGTAGTAGGCATAGAATCGAGAGGTTTCATCATGGGGCCTATCCTGGCTACCCGCTTGAACGCAGGATTCATCCCTATCCGCAAGCCCGGCAAACTTCCCGCCGAAACGCTTGAAGAAAGCTACGACAAGGAATACGGGCAAGACACCGTGCAGATCCACAAAGATGCGTTGGATGAAAACGACGTAGTGCTGCTGCACGACGACTTACTGGCAACAGGCGGAACAATGAAAGCAGCCTGTGCACTGGTGAAAAAGCTAAAACCAAAGAAGGTATATGTAAACTTCATCATCGAACTGAAAGACCTGAATGGGAAATCTGTATTCGGAGATGACGTAGAAGTAGAATCCGTATTGTCTTTATAAAGGATTTGATTATATTTGCAGGGCGTAGTTGAACTACGCCTTTTTCATTTTAGCAGTTTCTCATTTTATAGTTTTTCATTTAGCAGTCTTTCATCCCTAACGATTATGAATACAGAACCGGAAAGCAAAACCAATGAATATTTGAAAGGAATCGTAGCCAACCTTCCCGATAAGCCGGGTATCTATCAATACCTGAACACGGAAGGGACAATTATATACGTTGGAAAGGCGAAAAATTTAAAGAAAAGGGTCTATTCCTATTTCAGCAAGGAGCATGAACCGGGAAAGACCCGGGTGCTCGTCAGCAAGATTGCCGATATCCGCTATATCGTGGTCAATACGGAAGAGGATGCTTTGCTGCTGGAGAATAATCTGATTAAGAAGTATAAGCCGCGTTACAATGTAATGCTGAAGGACGACAAGACGTACCCTTCCATCTGCGTGCAGAATGAGTACTTTCCGCGGATTTTCAGAACCAGGAAGATTATCAGGAACGGTTCTTCTTATTACGGGCCGTATAGTCATATTCCGTCAATGTATGCGCTGTTGGATTTGATTAAGCATTTGTACCCGTTGCGTACCTGCCATTTGAACCTGACGCCGGAGAATATACGTGCCGGGAAGTTCAATGTGTGCCTAGAATATCATATCAAAAACTGTGCAGGGCCCTGCGTCGGACTGCAATCACAGGAAGATTATCTTAAAAATATCGATGAAATCAAGGAGATTCTGAAAGGGAATACACAGGAGGTCGGCCGGATGCTGTTGGAGAAAATGCAGGCATTGGCGGCTGAGATGAAGTTTGAAGAAGCGCAGAAGGTAAAGGAAAAGTATCTGCTGATAGAGAATTACCGTTCGAAGTCTGAGGTGGTAAGTTCTGTCCTGCATAATATTGATGTATTCTCTATTGAAGAAGATGAAGCTAATTCGGCTTTTATCAATTATCTGCATATTACGAATGGGGCTATCAATCAGGCATTCACTTTCGAGTACAAGAAGAAGCTGAATGAGTCGAAAGAGGAGCTTTTGACACTTGGTATTATTGAGATGCGGGAGCGTTATAAAAGTATGTCGAAGGAGATTATCGTTCCTTTCGAGCTCGATTTGGAGTTAAATAATGTCGTTTTCACCGTTCCGCAGAGGGGAGACAAGAAGAAGTTGCTGGATCTTTCTATCTTGAATGTGAAGCAATATAAGGCCGACCGGCTGAAGCAGGCGGAGAAGCTGAATCCTGAGCAGAGAAGTATGCGTTTGATGAAGGAGATACAGCAGGAGTTGCATTTGGAGAGGCCGCCTTTACAGATTGAATGTTTCGACAACTCGAATATACAGGGGTCTGATGCCGTGGCCGCCTGTGTCGTATTCAAAAAGGCCAAGCCATCGAAGAAAGATTATCGGAAATACAATATAAAGACGGTTGTAGGGCCAGATGATTACGCGTCGATGAAAGAGGTCGTAAGAAGGCGTTATCAGCGCGCTATCGAGGAGAGTTCTCCACTACCCGACCTGATTATTACTGACGGTGGAAAAGGGCAAATGGAGGTCGTCAGGGAGGTTATTGAGGATGAATTGAATCTTAATATTCCTATTGCGGGGTTGGCTAAGGACAACCGTCACCGCACATCGGAACTGCTTTTCGGTTTTCCACCGCAGACTATCGGTATCAAGCAGCATAGTCCGCTGTTCCGCTTGCTGACGCAGATTCAGGATGAGGTGCATCGCTTCGCTATCAGTTTTCACCGCGATAAACGGAGCAAACGTCAGGTGGCGTCTGCGCTGGATAATATCAAGGGAATCGGTGAAAAGAGCAAGACTGCCCTTTTGAAGGAGTTTAAGAGCGTAAAACGAATCAAAGAAGCCTCTTTAGAGGAGATTAGCGCTATCGTCGGGGAAGCGAAGGCAAAGACTGTAAAGGCGGGATTGAACGATGAACAGGCCGACAACAAATAACGTCAGTTCGATAAGAAATTGGCAGAATAGAGCCGGCTGTATTTCTATCATTTTTAGGCACGGATTGCACGGATTACACGGATTTTGAAAATATGATTGTATAAAGTAACAGCGTAATCCGTGCCTAAACCAAATCATTAAAGCTTTCTGCACGACTCTATAATATTTTCCTCTCAACCCATCGTTTTCTCTTTCGAATTTTGTAAATTTGCCTTTCATAATCATGAAATAGGATAAATAGCAATGCGAACAGTTATACAACGGGTAAGTCATGCGTCAGTGACCATTGAAGGAAACTGCAAGTCCGCCATCGGAAAAGGAATGCTGATATTGGTCGGCATCGAGGAAACAGACGGACAGGAAGACATTGACTGGCTCTGCAAAAAGATAGTAAATCTACGTATTTTCGACGATGAAAACGGGGTGATGAATAAGTCTATTTTAGAGGACGGAGGCGAAATTCTGGTCATCAGCCAGTTTACATTACACGCCTCTACGAAGAAAGGAAACCGCCCTTCTTATATCAAGGCTGCCAAGCCGGAAGTTTCTATCCCACTCTACGAGCGATTTTGCAAGGACTTGAGCAGTGCATTAGGAAAAGAAATAGGCACGGGAATCTTTGGGGCAGACATGAAAGTCGAACTTTTAAACGACGGCCCTGTTACTATATGCATGGATACAAAAAACAAGGAGTAAAAAATGACTTTAGAAGAAGCTCAAAAACAGGTAGACCAATGGGTCAAGACATACGGTGTCCGCTACTTCAGCGAACTGACAAATATGGCGGTTCTGACGGAAGAAGTAGGCGAACTGGCACGCGTGATGGCTCGCAAATACGGCGACCAGTCCTTTAAAGAGGGAGAGAAAGACAATCTCGACGAGGAGATAGCAGACGTACTCTGGGTACTTCTCTGCATCGCCAACCAGACGGGTGTAGACCTCACCACCGCCCTTCAGAAGAGCATGGACAAGAAAACGAAACGAGATAATCAAAGACATATCAATAACCCAAAACTGAAAGAGCATGGAAGAGAATAACTCACTGCCCAACAAGTATGATGCCGCATTGGCAAAGTATAATACACATCTGAACGATGCGGATATTCAGGCTCGCGTAGCTGAACTGATTGAGAAAAAAGTACCGGAAAATGATACGGAAGACGTGAAGAAATTCCTGTTCAACTGCATCGACCTGACTACTCTGAACAGTACGGACAGCGATGAAAGCGTGATGCATTTCACGGAAAAGGTCAATAAGTTCGACGACGAATATCCCGACTTGAAGAACGTGGCTGCCATCTGTGTATATCCTAATTTTGCCGCTATCGTGAAAAATACGTTGGAAGTGGATGGCGTCAATATCGCTTGTGTATCCGGCGGGTTTCCTTCCTCACAGACTTTTATCGAGGTAAAAGTGGCAGAGACTGCACTGGCTATTGCAGACGGCGCGGACGAGATAGATATTGTCATTTCTGTCGGCAAATTCCTGAGTGGCGACTACGCAGGAATGTGCGAGGAAATACAGGAATTGAAGGAAGTATGCAAGGAACGTCACCTCAAAGTAATCCTCGAAACAGGTGCTTTGAAGAGCGCTTCCAACATCAAGAAAGCCTCTATCCTATCCATGTATTCAGGCGCGGATTTCATCAAGACATCTACAGGAAAGCAACAGCCTGCCGCCACCCCCGAAGCCGCCTACGTGATGTGCGAAGCTATCAGGGAGTATTATCAGAAGACAGGCATCAAAGTCGGCTTCAAACCGGCAGGTGGAATCAACACGGTGAACGATGCGATTATCTATTACACTATCGTCAAGGAGTTGCTGGGCGAAGAGTGGCTGGATAACCAACTGTTCCGCCTGGGAACGAGTCGTTTAGCGAATTTATTGCTCTCGGATATTAAAGGCGAAGAGGTCAAGTTCTTCTAGGAAAGTCAAAGGCTACATTAGCAATTCAAATATGCCTCACCGCGTCGGCTCCCGTCTATACGGAAGCCGACGCGGTATTTTTTATTTAAGAAAAACTAAAGATAGTTACCAGGCTATCGGGAAAATTCCTTATCTTTGTAAGTGAATTAGCAGAGAAAATATAGCTAATTAGTTATATTAGAGAACGTTTCATTTATTACCATATTCCTGAAATTCGGCAAATTTCAAAGTTATGAACGGTAATAAGCAAACGGGTCTCACGCACCTTCATGTATATACTTTTGTTATATATTCGAACGGAGCGTGGGACTGTTGCTTGTATTTCATAACGGCTTGCCGAAGCCTCAGGAAAATACATGGCAACAGTTCCCACGCTTTTCGCAAATTTTAATGGAAGTACTAAGGATGGAAACACATATAAGAACCGTACGATTCAATCCCAATCCTCTGAATTTCTTTCTTGGAAATGAGAGAAAAAAGGGGTTGCGTATAGGTTATATGGAAGCCACACTGAATGGTTTCTATATCAATTCCATGGATACCGGCGTACATCCGCAAAAGTTATCAAGATTTCTATCGGAAGACTTTCACTGCACGGATACCGAGTCCGTCACCGGATTATTCCAGTTCCTAACCAACGAAGGAGACAGAGTTTCCTATCAAATCATGCTCCCCTATCTCCTATCGACAAGCAACTTCTGCGAGTTCGAGGAAATCATTCAAAAACGTTTCTTCGGGGTGGAGCGCTTCGTTCAGCAGGGAAAGAATCTATACAATTTCGTGAAGTATACAGAAGAAAGAAGGGATCCGATCATATGGATTAATGACTTGGAAAGAGGGGTTGTCGGATGGGATATGGGACTGCTGGTCGGATTAGTCCGCGCAGCTTTGGGCAGTGGGTACATTACCAAAGAAGAGGCTTGGAAATACATCGAACAGGCAAGCGCATTGTGTGCGGAAAATCTTCGCACTCCGGAAGAGATAGACAAAAGCTACCTACTCGGCCGCGCTATGAAATCAGGAAGAATAGAAGATTGGGACAGAACACTGACTTGTTATTCTCTGCTAGACAAATACAGGAAGTAATTACTTTTCGCGGTCTACCACATAGTCCAAATAGGCACGGAGAGCCACGCAGACATCTGAATCCGGCAGGGAAGCCAGCAAGCCAAAGGCTTTCTGCTTATAAAGGTTCATCGTATGGACTGCATATTCAATACCGCCATTTTCTTTGATAAACCCGATTAAACGGGCTATTTCGTCAGGGGTGGCCGTGCCTTCCTTCACACGGATGGCAATCTCCAGCATAGCGCTGTCCTTCGTTGAGTTCAGCACATACAGGGCGGGCAATGTCAGTTTGCCTTCGAGCATATCGTTGCCGGTCGGCTTACCGATTTCTTTGCTGTCGAAGTAATCGAATATATCGTCCTTTATCTGAAAGCAGATTCCGATATATTCGCCCAGCAAACGGGCAAATTCAGCTTCTTCCTCACCTACTCCCACCGAGAAAGCAGCGGCTTTTGTGCAGGCTGCAAAAAGGGCGGCGGTTTTCTTACGGATGACATCGAAATAAACTGATTCGGAGAAGCTATGATTGCTTACATTGGAGAGCTGGAGCAATTCGCCGTCGGCGAGATCCTGTCCCAATGAAGATACTAACTGGATAATAGGATGGCTGTGGGTCTGTTCGGCATGAACAAGACTTGTAGCCAACAAGTAATCGCCTGTCAGTACGGCCACCTTATTATTAAAGATGGCATTCACCGAAAGTTGTCCGCGACGTTCGGTACTTTCGTCCACTACATCATCGTGCACCAGGCTGGCTGTGTGAAGCAGCTCCAAGGAGACGGCGGCATGAAGCGTGGAAGGGCGGACAGCACCGTAAAGGCGCGCTACCAACAGGACGAGAATAGGACGCATCATCTTACCATTCCTCTGTCGTATATGGGATACGACGCTGTCGAGCAATGCATTCGAACTGGAAAGAGAACTATCAAAAAGATTTTTGAAGTCCGCCAGTTCCGCTTCAATCGGAGTCCTGATGAGTGAGATACTGTCCATTAATACGTAATTTGAGCACAAAAGTAATAATAAAACGCTTAATACGGTATTTTTTTGTACTTTTACCATGAAAAATTAATTAAATCTATGGATTCAGATAATAAATTATTTCTTTTAGACGCTTATGCACTGATATACCGGGCGTATTACGCCTTTATCAAGAACCCAAGAATCAACTCCAAAGGATTCAACACTTCAGCCATCCTGGGCTTTGTCAATACGCTCGAAGAGGTGCTGAAAAAAGAGAATCCGACGCATATAGGAGTAGCTTTCGACCCTTCAGGGCCTACCTTCCGCCACGAGGCTTTCGAACAATATAAAGCGCAACGCGAAGAGACTCCCGAAGCAATCCGCCTGTCCGTACCTATTATAAAGGATATTATAAGGGCTTATCGTATTCCTATTCTCGAAGTATCGGGCTACGAGGCCGATGACGTGATAGGAACTCTTGCCACCGAAGCTGGCAAGCAGGGGATTACGACGTATATGATGACGCCTGACAAGGACTACGGTCAGTTGGTGAGCGACAAGGTATTCATGTACCGTCCCAAACATACGGGTGGTTTTGAGGTGATGGGTATCGAAGAGGTGAAAGCCAAGTTTGATATTCAGTCGCCCGCGCAGGTGATTGATATGCTGGGTTTGATGGGTGACTCTTCGGACAATATTCCCGGTTGCCCCGGTGTAGGGGAAAAGACCGCACAGAAATTGATTGCCGAATTCGGAAGTATCGAGAATCTGCTGGAGCATACCGACCAACTGAAAGGGGCACTGAAGACGAAAGTGGAAACGAACCGGGAATTGATTACATTCTCGAAGTTCCTGGCAACTATCAAAATTGACGTACCCATCCAACTTGAAATGGACAAGCTTGTCCGCGAAGACGCAGATGAAAATTCACTCCGCAGTATTTTTGAGGAACTGGAATTCCGGACGCTTATCGACCGCGTGCTCAAAAAGGAGACTCCCGCCCCTCTCCCACTTTTTCCCGAAGAAGGAGAAGCTGTGCAAGGCGATTTATTTGCAAATTTCACGGGCAACGAGCCGGACGAAGCAAAAAAATCAAATCTAGAGACGTTAGATTCACTTAATTGCAACTACCAACTCATTGATACAGAAGAGAAAAGGCGGGAAATTATTCAAAAGTTACTTACATCGAAAATTCTCTCGTTAGACACGGAGACGACGGGAACGGAACCGATGGACGCAGAATTGGTCGGAATGAGTTTTTCTATTGCCGAAAATGAAGCATTTTATGTTCCTGTCCCTGCCGGGCAAGAAGAAGCGTTAAAAATCGTCAACGAGTTCCGTCCGGTCTTTGAAAATGAAAATTCACTGAAGGTGGGACAGAATATCAAGTACGACATGATTGTTCTCAAAAATTATGGCGCGGAAGTGAAAGGCCCGCTTTTCGATACAATGATTGCCCATTACGTTCTTCAGCCGGAACTTCGCCACGGGATGGATTATCTTGCGGAGATATATCTGCATTATCAGACGATTCATATTGACGAACTAATCGGGCCGAAAGGCAAGAATCAAAAGAACATGCGCGACCTTGACCCGAAGGACGTCTATCGTTATGCTTGCGAAGATGCGGATGTAACGTTGAAGTTGAAGAATGTACTGGAAGAGGAACTGAAGAAGAATGATGCCGAAAGGTTGTTCTACGATATAGAGATGCCGCTTGTTCCGGTATTGGTCAATATAGAACGAAACGGGGTATTGCTGGACACGGAAGCACTGAAACAATCGTCCGCCCATTTCACGGCACAGATGGAAAACATCGAGAAGGAAATTTACGAGTTGGCAGGCGAGACTTTCAATATTGCTTCGCCCAAACAGGTCGGCGAAGTGTTGTTTGATAAATTAAAGATTGTAGAGAAAGCGAAAAAGACCAAGACGGGACAGTATGTCACTTCGGAAGAGGTGCTTGAAAGTCTTCGCCACAAGCATCCGGTGGTGGAAAAGATTCTGGAACACCGCGGGCTGAAAAAGTTGTTGGGAACGTATATCGATGCGCTGCCTTTATTAATCAATCCACGCACAGGCCGGGTACATACGTCTTTCAACCAGACGGTCACCGCTACGGGACGCCTGAGTTCGAGCAATCCGAACTTGCAGAATATCCCTATCCGCGACGAGAACGGGAAGGAAATCCGCAAGGCATTCATCCCCGATGAAGGTTGTCTTTTCTTCTCGGCGGACTACTCGCAGATTGAATTGCGCATTATGGCGCATCTCAGCGAGGATAAGAACATGATTGATGCTTTCCTCAGCAATCACGATATTCATGCTGCTACGGCTGCGAAAATCTATAAGATTGATTTGAATGATGTAGGTTCGGATATGCGCCGTAAGGCCAAGACTGCCAATTTCGGTATTATATATGGTATATCCGTATTCGGTCTTGCCGAACGGATGAATGTAGACCGGAAAGAAGCCAAAGAATTGATTGACGGGTATTTCGAGACTTATCCGGGCGTGAAGGCGTATATGGATAAAAGCATTCAGGTGGCACAGGAAAAAGGATATGTAGAAACGATTTTCCATCGGAAACGTTTCTTGCCGGACATCAATTCACGAAATGCCGTCGTACGCGGGTATGCGGAACGAAATGCGATTAATGCGCCTATCCAGGGTAGCGCGGCGGATATTATCAAGGTAGCCATGGCCCGTATTTACCAGCGCTTCCAGGCGGAAGGAATACAGGCGAAGATGATTCTGCAAGTACATGACGAATTGAATTTCAGCGTTCCCGTCAACGAGAAAGAACGCGTGGAGGAAATCGTTATCGAGGAAATGGAGAAGGCATATCGTATGCATGTGCCTTTGAAAGCTGATTGCGGATGGGGGAAGAATTGGCTTGAAGCACATTAATAAGAGGCGGCACAAGTCATACTGACAAAGTAAATATCAGGAAACCGGAAAGTAAAAGATGTAATAACATTATTTAACCCGGTATCCATAAAGCTAGTAAAAGGAACACTTTCTCAACGAAGTGATTCATTCTATATCCGGCAGATTGACTGCCGGATATTTTTTTGTCACCAATATTGGCAAAAAGCAACTGTTACCCCGCACCACCTATTGACATTTTGACAATCTTTCAGTATTTAAATTGCATAAATACCAAATTAATATGTAAGTTTGCAGCGTAAAACTGACGCAGTTGTAGAAATATGAAAGTATAACTCAAAAACTTAAATAGCCATGAAAGCAAAAGTATCCTTAAAAATGTTCGTTTTATCAGCAGTTCTTCTTGTTGTGTCGCTTGCTACTTCTGCACGTAGCTACGATGGACAATTGGTTTATAATCCGGTAGAAGAAAATGGCGTGACAGTAGGACAAACCGTTTACAAAATGGACGGTAACACTCTCGCTAATTATATGAAGTACAATTATAAGTACGATGACAACAAACGTATGATTGAAAGTGAATCCATGAAATGGAACAGCAGCAAGGACGAATGGCAAAAAGACTTACGCATCAATTACATCTATGAAGGTAAGACTGTCACTACCAATTATTACAAATGGAACGCTAAGAAACAAACCTACGTATTGGTTCCCGAAATGACCGTTACGATGGATAATACAAATATGTAACATAACTCTCTCTCATTCTAATATTCTAACAAATAGAGACGCCGCTCCTGATGAAGAAGTGGCGTCTCCCCATTTTATATATATGCCCATTTATATATTAAGTCCGACGATATATAATTTCGATTATGTACAAGCCCGGCAGATTATAGTACGTAAAAGCGTTCTTGCAGTTCTTTCAAGAAATTCCGGGAGATAACCAGGTCGCTCTTGTCATGAAAGGGCGGATAAAGCTGGCAGCACTTGCCGTCAATCACAGCCAGATAATTTACATTTACAATAGCAGACTGACTAATCTGTATGAAAGCTTGTGAATAACCGATAATATCTTCGGCTTTCGTATTCCGTTTCAAGTTCAACCGTGACTGGTTGAACAGTACGACCTGCCATTGGCGCTTCTCTTTCAGGTATTCGAAGAAGCCGATTTCTTCCAGCCGCAAGAGTTTGAATCCGGTCACTGTGCTAATCATAAACATGCCATGTTGCGGCAGCAGGGCATTGATAGAAGACGCGAAGGAAGGCGGCGGAAGCAACGCAGAGGTTGACATGGCTTTCCGGTAACGGTCTATAATCACTTTTAAATCTTCGCTTTCGAAAGGCTTCAGCAAGAAGTCGAAAGCGGATTCGCGCAGGGCTTGCAGCAGATATTTGTCATAAGAGGTATAGAATACCACTTTCATATCCCACAATACATCATCCCTTATTTCACTCAGCAGGTTAAGACCGAGTATGTCCGGAAGTTCTACATCAAGAAAGAGTAAATCCGGGCGCAGTTCCATAATCATCTTCTTCCCCTTTGTACCATTGCTTGCAATTCCCTTCACTTCAAAATCACGATAGGGTTCCAACTCATGGCGCAAAGCATCAATCGCCGAACGTTCGTCATCAACGATAACTACTTTATACTTTTCGTCTGTCTCCATCATAAATCATAAGAAAAATGAAACGGGATATATACCGAGACTTGCGTTCCGGTCTGTCCATCGCTTCTGTTGGTTATATCAAAACGTATCTTGTCACTCTTATTTTTCGTATTCAGCAGTTGGATAGTCTGGTAAAGGACTTTCAATCCTGTACCGGTACCACGTGTTGCGGAAGCCGCCTGCGGGAGATATCCGCGCCCGTTGTCGGTAATTGTTATGCGGATTCCGTTCTCTTGCCGGGAGACGCATATAGCCAGTTCCTTGACTCCGTCTTTTCCTGCCAGCCCATGCTTGATGGCATTTTCTACGGGAATCTGCACAATCATGGAGGGAATCATGATACGGGTAGCATCCAATCCGTCTTCTACTGTGATTGTCGGGGTGAAATCCTCTCCGACACGTCCTTTCTCCAGGTCGATGTAAGAGCATACAAAGTCCAGTTCATCCTGCAAAGGTACGCTTAGTTTCTCTGTCAGTTCGAGACTCCGGCGGAGATATTTCACCAGTTCCATCAAGTTTTGTTTCACTTCTTCAGACCCATTGAACTGGTTAATCTCACGTCCCAACACATTGAAAGTAAAATGTGGGGAAATCCGGCTGCGCAGATTCTCCATGCGGACACGGTTTATCTGCCGGAAAAAACGCTCGCGAAGGAATTCCCGCTTCTTGCGCATATACCATATTATGACTACCGTACCCGCTACAAGCAGCACGCAGACCAGTATCCAAACATAAACACTCAACTTCAGGGCTTTCATTTCACCTGCCTGTTGCTGAATCTGTATCTCTTTTCGCAACACAATCGTATCCTGCTGATAACGCATATCCAATTCGGCAACACGCATCTGCACCCGTTCGCTACGGATGGAGTCGTCCAAATGACCATTACGTTTCAGATATTCATAGGCGCGACGGTAACCACCGGTACGTTCAAAATAATGCTGGAGATACTGGTTGCGTATGGTCAGCATATTGGCATCGAGATGGCCCACAGGAGCAGTGCGGGCAATCATTTCTTGCGCCTGCGCAATGTTGCCTTTCTTCAGGGCAAGTTCAATCATTTGGGTTTCGATGTAATATATGGCCGAGTTATGCTGTATTTTAGAGAAAAAACGATAGCTTTCATCCAGGCATATTTGTGCAGAATCGAGGTTGTCGGTCAATACATATAACTCTCCCAAATTCACTTTGATAAAGTTCTGCTCGAACACCATCTGGGAGTGGGCGGATACCAGTTCATTTGCCCTGCGCATATACTTCAAGGCTTCCTGATAGTCTTTTCTGTAATAATAATGATTACCGCGGTTGTTGAGATAAGTCCATTTTTCTCCTACATTCATTTCATCGAAGAACTGTCCTGCCAGTTCATAATAGTGGTTCGACAAGTCGAAGTCACGTAATTCCATATAGGTTTGCCCCAGCCCGTAGTAGACGGGGAATTTCGTATGTTCAGACAAGTTCAATGAATCGCAGAGAAACAGGGCACGACGATAATACAAAGCGGTATGCGCCAGGTCGCCACGATGCAGATAAGCATCGGCTATATTGATGCAAATATCCGGAAGACGCTGTAATTTCTCTCCGTCCAGACAATGCCTATACGCCTGCCTATAGTCCATTATGGCAGAATCCGGACGATTCAACTGCATCCAGACATTTCCTTCCATATTATAAATCTCGGAAAGCACATTGTTCCACCGCGGGCATTTGACCGCCTTGTGGGAGAATGCTTTCACCTGCCGGTGATAATAAAAGATAGAATCGAAATCAGAAGAAACAAAGAATGTTTTTCCGTACAAAGCGAGAAGACGATAATAAAATTGAGAATCCTGCGCCTGAGCCAGCGCGTCACGTATCTGTAAGCGGGAATAAAGCACATTGGAGAACAGGGAGTCCTGCACGCGAACTTCCAATGAATCAACAAAAGTCTGTTCACACAAAGGCTTACTGTGATGTTTGTCAGTATATCCACAGCCCAATAACATCAACAGCCACAACCACCCGAATAGTTTCATAGTAGCCCTTTGTTTCATTTGCCCCTTATTCATGTCATGTTTTGAATGTGACAAAAATACATTATTTATCCTGAATCCCAACGAATTTTATTATTTTTTTAATACCTTTGCACCCATATAAATATGAGTAACTGACCTAATGAGTCCACTGAACTTCACCCACATTTTGACACAGGCAGTCGATGAGCTATCGGAAAGCGAATCTTACAAAGGACTGTTTCATCAACACAAAGATGGCGAACCACTGCCCTCTGCTAAAGTCTTGTATGAAATTATCGAGCTTTCACGCTCCATTCTCTTCCCCGGATATTACGGGAATTCTACTATCAACAGCCGGACAATCAATTATCACATCGGTGTAAATATTGAGAAGTTATTCGGTTTGCTCTCCGAGCAAATCCTCGCCGGGTTGTGTTTCAGCGTCAGCATAGAAGGGAAATGCAATATCTGCTCAGACTCCAAACGGGAAGAAGCCGCACGCCTTGCTGCTAAATTTATCAGCAAGCTGCCTGCCATGAGGAGAATACTGGCAACCGACGTGGAAGCCGCTTACAACGGCGACCCTGCTGCCGAAAGCTATGGTGAAGTAATCTTCTGCTATCCGGCTATCAAGGCTATCAGTAATTACCGCATTGCGCACGAATTACTGGAACTGGGTGTTCCTCTGATTCCGCGTATCATCACGGAGATGGCGCACAGTGAGACGGGGATAGACATCCATCCGGCTGCGAAAATCGGCAGCCACTTCACTATCGACCACGGAACAGGTGTCGTTATCGGTGCTACAAGTATTATCGGCAATAATGTCAAACTGTACCAGGGTGTCACTTTAGGAGCCAAGAGTTTCCCGCTGGATGCCGACGGAAAACCTATCAAGGGTATTCCCCGCCACCCGATTCTGGAAGACAATGTGATTGTTTATTCCAATGCCACTATCCTGGGCAGAATCACTATCGGACGCGACGCAACCGTGGGCGGCAATATATGGGTGACAGAGAATGTGCCCGCAGGAGCGAGAATCGTACAAACCAAAGCAAAAAAATAAAATCAAATAACTATATATGAGCGAACAATTCGAGATGATAGCCAAGACCTTCCAGGGACTGGAAGAGATACTTGCAGAAGAACTGACAGCATTAGGAGCCAACGATATCCAAATAGGACGCCGGATGGTTTCATTCACCGGAGATAAACGTATGATGTATAAGGCTAATTTCTGCCTTCGTACCGCTATCCGCATCCTGAAACCTATCAAAAACTTCACAGCGAAGGATGCTGACGAAGTTTATAACCAGATACAAGCCATTCGATGGGAAGATTATCTCGATGTTAACAAGACTTTTGCTATCGACGCAGTGGTGTTCAGCGATGAGTTCCGCCATTCGAAGTTCGTTTCGTATAAAGTGAAAGATGCGATTGTGGACTATTTCCGCGAGAAAACCGGAAAACGTCCGTCTGTCCGTATCAATAATCCGGACGTATTGCTGAACATTCACATTGCACAGACTACCTGTACGTTGTCTTTGGATTCTTCGGGCGAGTCACTGCACCGTCGCGGTTATCGCCAGGAAGCGGTAGAAGCTCCGTTGAACGAGGTGTTGGCTGCCGGTATGATTCTGATGACGGGATGGCGTGGGGATTGTGACTTGATTGACCCTATGTGTGGTTCGGGTACTATTCCTGTCGAAGCTGCCCTGATTGCAAAGAATATTGCTCCGGGAGTGTTCCGCAAAGGATTCGCTTTCGAGAAGTGGGTGGATTTCGATGCGGATATGTTTGATGAAATCTACAACGATGACAGTCAGGAGCGTGAATTTACTCATAAGATTTATGGATATGATAATAATCCGAAGGCTAATGAGATTGCTACACATAATATAAAGGCTGCGGGTGTATCGAAAGATATAGTGCTGAAGTTGCAACCATTCCAGCAGTTCGAACAGCCGAAGGAGAAGTCAATCATCATCACAAACCCGCCTTACGGAGAGCGTATTTCTACGAATGATTTGCTCGGGCTTTATCAAATGATTGGTGAGCGTCTGAAGCATGCGTTTGTCGGTAATGAAGCGTGGGTATTGTCTTATCGGGAAGAGTGTTTCGACCAAATCGGTTTGAAGGCAAGCCAGAAAGTGCCTTTGTTCAATGGCCCGTTGGAGTGTGAGTTCCGCAAATATGAGATTTTTGACGGAAAGTACAAAGAATTCAAGAGCCAGGAAGGAGAAGAGGAAGACAAGAAAGACTCCGAAGGGGAACAAGCTCCAAGATTCAGAGAAAGAAAAGAGTTCAAGCCACGTCGTGAAGGTGAGTTTAAACCACGACGCGAAGGGGACTTCAAGCCACGCAGAGAAGGTGGTGATTTTAAAGGTGGCGACAGAGATAGGAAGCCACGGGGAGATTTCCGCGAGGGAAGGGATTCAAGAGCGCCGAGAGAGTTTAAAGGAAATCGGGAGCCAAGGATTCCAAAGAAGGAAGAGGAATAGCTGAACATCAATAGTTAATTACACTTTACCAGACAAAAGAGGGTTAACTATCTGACAAACAGTATAAGGTCACAAAATGTGACCTTAGATATTAACTGGTTTAGATATGCACCTTTCGCCTTCACTCAAGAAGGTGTAGCCATGCTTTCCGGAGTACTTCGGAGCCCTAAAGCCATCGAAGTCAACATCAACATCATGCGAGCCTTCGTCCATATGCGTCAATACCTACTCTCCCATGCCCCGAAGCAGGAACTGGAAGATTTAAAGAAAAGGATTGAATATCTGGAAGAAGACGTGTCATCGGACAGAGAAAGCTACGAGAAGCAATTTGATGACTTATTTACCGCCTTTGCCAAATTGAGTGCTGCTATTCAGATAAAAACCACTCCTTTGGACAGAGTAAAAGTAGAAGGATTTAAAAACAAATAATAAAGAAAAGAGCAATGAGTAAAATTGGAAAAAGAACCATCCTGTTGTTGATGGCACTACCAATCGGATTCAATGTTATGGCACAAGAAACCAAAAAGCCAACACTGGAAGAGTTAATTCCGGGCGGCGAAAGCTACCTTTATGCAGAAAACCTGTACGGACTGCAATGGTGGGGTGACGAATGTATGAAACCGGGCGTCGATACGCTTTATTCGGTTGAGCCTAAAACGGGAAAAGAGACGATGGTCATCACCCGCGAACAGATTAACAAGGTACTTGCCGAGAACGAAGCAGGGAAGTTGTCACATCTGTACTCTATCCGCTTCCCGTGGGCGGACAAACCGCAAATGCTATTCACAATAGCAGGAAAGTTTATCACATATGACTTTAAGAGCAACCGCATTGTCAGCACCCTCAAACTTAGGGAGAGAGCTAATAATGAAGACTATTGCGCAGCTAGCGGTAATGTAGCTTATACGATAGGCAATAACCTGTACGTCAATGAGCAAGCAGTGACCAACGAACCCGAAGGCATCGTTTGCGGACAATCCGTGCATCGCAATGAATTTGGTATCAATAAAGGTACTTTCTGGAGCCCGAAAGGTAATCTGCTGGCCTTCTATCGCATGGATGAAAGCATGGTAACACAATACCCGCTTGTAGATATCACCGCACGTGTGGGAGAAGTCAATAATGTACGCTATCCGATGGCGGGAATGACCAGCCATAAAGTACAGGTAGGTATCTATAATCCTGTAACCGGAAAAAGCATTTACCTGAATACGGGCGACCCTACCGACCGCTACTTTACAAATATCAGTTGGTCGCCGGATGAGAAAAGCCTCTACCTCATAGAAGTGAACCGTGACCAAAATCAGGCCAAACTTTGCCAATACAATGCAGAGACAGGTAATCTGATAGAAGTTCTTTATGAAGAGACGCATCCCAAATACGTCGAACCGCAAAATCCAATCGTATTCTTACCATGGGATACCACCAAATTCATCTATCAAAGCCAGCGTGATGGTTACAATCACCTATACCTCTTTGATACACGTACCAAGACGTATCCCGAAGTACATTCCTCTGCAACAGGCGGAACATACCAACAGTTCTACAAGGTACGACAGTTGACCAAAGGCAATTGGCTGGTAAAAGACATCCTCGGCTTCAATGCCAGACGCAAAGACATTATCTTCACCGCTATCGAAGGCTTGAAGAGTGGCCACTTTGCAGTAAATACCGGCAACGGAAAGATGAGCCAACCATTCAGCAAGTGTCAGGAAAGTGAGCACAGCGGCGTACTTAACGCATCCGGCACTTATCTTATCGACCGTTATTCCACTAAAGACCAGCCACGTATCATCAACCTGGTAGATACCAAAGATTTCAAAGAAACCGTCAACTTGCTGACAGCAAAAAGCCCCTACGAAGGCTACCAGATGCCAAGCATCGAAACCGGAAGTATCAAGGCAGCCGACGGTACCACCGACCTGCACTACCGTCTCATGAAACCGGCAGACTTCGACCCTAACAAGAAATATCCGGTCATTGTCTACGTCTACGGCGGCCCTCACGCACAATGCGTCACCGGCGGATGGCAGAACGGCGCGCGCGGATGGGATACTTACATGGCTAACAAAGGTTACATCATGTTCACCATCGACAACCGCGGCAGCAGCAACCGCGGACTGGAATTTGAAAACGCCACCTTCCGTCATCTCGGCATCGAAGAAGGCAAAGACCAGGTGAAAGGTGTAGAATACCTGAAATCCCTGCCCTACGTAGACAGCGAACGTATCGGCGTACACGGATGGAGCTTCGGCGGGCACATGACCACCGCCCTATTACTCCGTTACCCGGAAATATTCAAAGTAGGCGTTGCCGGCGGCCCTGTAATCGACTGGGGTTACTATGAAATCATGTACGGCGAACGCTATATGGACACTCCCGAAAGCAATCCCGAAGGCTACAAAGAATGTAACCTGAAGAACTTTGCGGGACAACTGAAAGGCCACCTGCTGATTATCCATGACGACCACGACGATACCTGTGTGCCACAGCATACACTGTCGTTCATGAAAGCCTGTGTAGATGCCCGCACCTACCCCGACCTGTTCATTTACCCGTGCCACAAGCACAACGTATCAGGCCGCGACCGTGTACATCTGCACGAGAAAATCACCCGTTACTTTGAACAGAACCTGTAACCTGCAAAAGTAACCGCATCCATATCCAGACAAATAACAGTATAACTTATAACAGTACAAAGATGAAGATATTATTACTAGGCTCGGGCGGCCGCGAACATGCACTCGCATGGAAAATTGCCCAAAGTCCGAAAGTTGAAAAACTATACATTGCCCCGGGTAATGCCGGAACAACTGCCGTAGGCGAGAATGTCAACATCAAAGCAACTGATTTTGAAGCTATCAGCGCCTTCGCAAAGGAGAAAGACATCGAAATGATAGTAGTAGGCCCCGAAGACCCGCTGGTAGAAGGCATCTACGACTATTTCCAGAACCGGCCCGAGCTGAAACATATTGCCGTTATCGGCCCTTCGGCAAAAGGAGCTCAACTGGAAGGAAGCAAGGAATTTGCGAAAGGCTTTATGATGCGCCATAATATCCCGACAGCCCGCTACAAAAGCATCACTGCCGAAAATCTTGAAGAAGGGCTCGCTTTCCTCGAAACACTGGAAGCTCCCTACGTACTGAAAGCCGACGGTCTTTGTGCCGGCAAAGGCGTTCTTATCCTTCCCACACTGGACGAAGCAAAAAAGGAACTGAAAGAAATGCTGGGCGGAATGTTCGGCTCCGCATCCGCAACGGTTGTTATCGAGGAATTCCTTAGCGGTATCGAATGTTCCGTATTCGTCCTGACAGACGGAGAGAACTACAAAGTCCTTCCCGTAGCCAAAGACTACAAACGTATCGGCGAAGGCGACAAAGGCCTCAACACAGGCGGTATGGGTAGCGTAACCCCTGTTCCGTTTGCCGATGAAGCATATATGGAAAAAGTACGTACCCGCATCATCGAACCGACCATCAGCGGACTGAAAGAAGAAAACATCACCTACAAAGGCTTCATCTTCCTCGGACTTATCCGGGTGAAAGGCGAGCCAATGGTCATTGAATACAACGTCCGCATGGGCGACCCCGAAACAGAAAGCGTGATGCTCCGCATCCAGAGCGACCTCGTCGAACTGCTTGAAGGTACAGCAGCAGGCAACCTGAACGAGAAAACACTCGTAATGGATTCGCGTTCGGCAGGTTGTGTTATCCTCGTCAGCGGCGGTTACCCCGAAGCCTACGAAAAAGGATTCCCCATCAAGGGACTGGAACAGGCTGCCGCTACGGACAGCATCATCTTCCATGCCGGAACAGCCCTGAAGGACGGACAAGTGGTGACAAACGGCGGACGTGTCATCGCCGTCTGCTCTTACGGTGCGACGAAAGAAGAAGCACTGGCACAGAGCTACAAAGTGGCGGATATGATTGACTTCGACAAGAAATATTTCCGTCGCGACATCGGGTTCGATTTGTAAGAAACGAAATAATGAGAAATAAAAAGCTACAGAATCAAGTAACGGCAGGACGGTTCACCCTGCCTGTCGTTATTCTTATCTGCACCCTCTGTTGGGTGTCGACCTACTTTTTATTTCCCGACCTCATGACTGCTCCCACACAAGAAAACCTTTCTTCGTTCTGGCAATCTGCCCGTGACTCTCTGCTTCCGGGCTGGGCGGAACGAATCGTCAGCTTTCTTGTCTATGCCGTTATCGGTTATTTCCTGATAGAGCTGAACAACCAGTTCGGCATTATCCGTATGAGGGCTTCGATGCAGACGGCTATTTACTTCCTGCTGGTCACTGCCTGTCCGGAGATGCATCTGTTGTACGCAGGAGACATTGCCGCCCTGGCTTTCCTTATTTCGATTTATTTCTTATTTAAGAGTTATCAGCAATCGCATGCGGCAGGCTATCTGTTCTATTCCTTCCTCTTTATCGGGGCGGGAAGTATCCTTTTTCCACAGCTCACTGTGCTCTCTGTGCTTTGGCTGTTTGAAGCCTACCGGTTTCAAGCGCTTACGCCACGCAGCTTCTGCGGCGCATTGCTCGGATGGATGCTGCCTTACTGGATGCTGTTCGGACATGCCTTCTTCTACAATGAAATGGAACTGTTCTACCGTCCTTTCATCGAACTGACAACTTTCGGCGACGTCTTTAACTTACAGATTCTCCAGACTTGGGAACTGGCGGTGCTCGGCTATTTGCTCGTGCTGTTCATTGTCAGCGCCGTTCATTGTATTGCCGCCGGCTTCGAGGACAAGATACGTACACGCGCCTATCTGCAATTCCTGATAGACCTGACCATCTTCCTCTTCCTGCTGATAGCCATCCAACCGAACTATTGCAGTGATTTGCTACCGCTTCTTATGATAAGTTGCAGCATCCTTATCGGACATTTTTTTGTACTGACCAACAGTAAAAGCTCCAATGTGTTTTTTATCGTTTCATTGGTCAGTCTCATCCTCTTATTTGCCTTTAATATATGGACGCTTTTATAAATTCAATAGTAGAACTCCTCATAGAGTGGGGACTTCCGGGATTATTCATCTCGGCTTTACTGGCAGGAAGCATCGTGCCCTTCAGTTCCGAACTGGTACTGGTGACACTGGTGAAACTCGGTCTGCCCCCTGTCGCCTGCCTGCTGTCCGCCACTTTAGGCAACACGGTCGGCGGAATGACATGCTACTACATGGGGCGCCTGGGCAAAATAAGCTGGATTGAGAAATATTTCAAAGTAAAGAAAGAAAAAGTAGATAAAATGGTGAGCTTCCTGCAAGGGAAAGGAGCATTGATGGCATTCTTTGCCTTTCTTCCCGCCATCGGAGAAGTGATCGCCATTGCACTGGGATTTATGCGGAGCAATACATGGCTTACCGTAGGTTCCATGTTCGTCGGCAAGCTAGTACGCTATATCCTTCTTCTGTATGTGCTCGAAAGCGCCTGGGATGCAGTGGCAGGATAAAGGTTTTAAGCATCAGGTATTATAAGTATTAGGTATTAAGTGTAAAGTATTAGATATCAAGCATTATCAGGTAACAGAGATTGCGTAATGGAAAGAATTATTGAGAAAACCGAGGACGGGAGTGCTACCCTATTTGTACCAGAATTGAATGAACATTATCATTCAACGAAAGGAGCACACACGGAATCTCAGCATATCTTCATTGATATGGGGCTGAAAGCTTCTGCCGCCATCTCTCCACGCATTCTTGAGATAGGTTTCGGAACAGGACTGAATGCCTGGCTCACTCTCAAAGAAGCAGAGAAAAGCGGCCGGAACGTACACTATACAGGCTTGGAACTATATCCTTTGGAATGGCAGACAGTGGAGCAGCTTAACTATGTTCCGAACGATGAACAAGTAACAGTAAACGGCGAACAGCAAACGGCTATCGAACTTTTCAAGCAACTCCACACATCTCCCTGGGAAGAAGAGGTACACCTTACTCCACACTTCACTTTACGGAAAGTAGAGACGGACGTCAACGAATGGACAATGAATAATGAAAAATGGGCAATAACCAATAACGAAACCCGTTCTCCATTATCGACTATTGATAACTCATATGACCTCGTCTACTTCGACGCCTTCGCCCCGGAAAAACAACCGGAAATGTGGTCGCAAGAACTATTCAACCGTCTTTATGTTTTATTAGCTAAAGACGGTATCCTCACCACTTACTGCGCAAAAGGCATTGTACGACGAATGTTGCAGACAGCCGGATTCATCGTAGAACGTCTTCCGGGCCCTCCGGGCGGTAAACGGGAGATATTACGCGCCTGTAAACAAGAGTAAAAACAAGATAAGATAAAAAGAAACCCTCGAAATAAAAGAAAGCCATGAAAAAACAACTAAAAGATATGAGAACGCTTCTTCTCCTTGGTTCCTGCCTGCTACTGGCAGCCTGCACAGGACGTGCGTCCAAAAGCAATAACGGCGATGGAGAAAAGCCGGTGATTACCGTCACACTCGAACCCCAGCGTTATTTCACCGAAGCCATCGCAGGAGACAAGTTCAAGGTAATCAGCATGGTTCCCAAAGGTTCCAGCCCGGAGACATACGACCCTGTCCCCCAGCAACTGGTTTCCCTTGGAGATAGCAAGGCCTATTTCCGCATCGGATACATCGGCTTCGAACAGGCATGGATGGAGCGCCTGATGAACAATACGCCCCATATCCAAGTATTCGATACTTCCAAAGGCATCGACCTTATATTGAACAACGGCGACCATGACCACGGACACGGACATGGCCCTCGTGACGGACATACCCACGCCGTAGAGCCGCATGTATGGAATTCTACCGCCAATGCATTAATCATCGCCGGAAACACCTACAAAGCCCTCAGCCAACTGGATAAAGCCAACGATGCATACTACATGGCACGCTACGACTCCCTCTGTCAGCGTATCCAACATACCGACAGCCTGATTCGCCAACAACTCTCCGCACCGGAAGCTGCCAAGGCCTTTATGATTTACCATCCGGCACTCTCCTACTTCGCCCGCGACTACGGATTGCATCAGATTTCTATCGAAGAGGGTGGCAAAGAGCCTTCTCCCGCCCACCTGAAAGAACTGATAGACCTCTGCCAGACCGAAGATGTGCGCGTCATCTTCGTGCAACCGGAATTTGACAAACGCAATGCGGAAACCATCGCGCAGCAAACCGGAACAAAGGTTGTCCCCATCAATCCGTTAAGCTACGACTGGGAAGAAGAAATGCTGAATGTAGCCAAAGCACTTGCCCCACAAACAGCTACAAACTAGATGCAAGCAGCCGCAAAGTAGAAGTATAAAGAATAAAAAACAGCCATTTCCAACAATGAAACCCATAATCGAAATAAAGAATCTTTCTGCCGGATATGACGACCGCACTGTTCTCCACGACGTCAACCTGGACGTCTACGAACGGGATTTTCTGGGTATTATCGGCCCCAACGGCGGCGGCAAGACGACACTTATCAAGTGTATCCTCGGCCTGCTGCCCCTCACAGGGGGAGAAATCATCTTTCACACTCCTGCAGAAAAGGCTTCCAACACCCAACTTTCACTTGGCTATCTGCCGCAATACAGCACCATCGACCGTAAATTCCCGATTTCGGTGGAAGAAGTTATCCTGTCAGGATTGAGCATACAAAAGTCCCTTATCTCCCGATTTACGCCCGAACAGAAAGAAAAAGGGAAAGAAATCATCGCCCGCATGGGGCTAGAAGGTCTTGAACACCGCTCTATCGGACAACTCAGCGGCGGACAATTACAACGTGCCCTATTGGGGCGTGCCATCATCTCCGACCCCGCAGTCCTGATTCTCGACGAGCCAAGCACGTATATCGACAAGCATTTCGAAGCCCGTCTCTATGAACTGCTGGCAGAAATCAATAAAGATTGCGCCATTATCCTTGTCAGCCATGACATCGGCACAGTGCTCCAACAAGTAAAATCCATCGCTTGTGTCAATGAAACACTGGATTATCACCCCGATACGGTTGTCACCACCGAATGGCTGGAGAAGAATTTCAACTGCCCCATCGAACTGCTCGGACACGGGACATTGCCACACCGCATTCTGGGAGAGCATCACCATCACTAAAGATGCAATGCCTGGGCTTTCAACCATTCATACTTTGAGAATCAGCTATTTGTACCTTGAAAATCAGCTATTAATAGCCGGCCTCTCAAGTGTTAATACCTGAAGTCCCAAGTGTTAATACCTGACAACCTTATCTATTAATACCTGTCGCGGGATTTATATTTATTATCACCCAAAGAGTCTCCTTATACTTAATAAATCTTACTTTCTTCTCCTATATACAGGTAAATCACTATCTTTGCGACCGCGTAACTTGTTTTTAACGAATAAACTACCATAGTGCTAATGAAACAGTACAGAACCGTAAACAACCTCATGGGTTGGCTTACATTCATCATTGCGGCGACAGTCTATTGTCTCACAATAGAGCCGACCGCAAGTTTCTGGGATTGCCCTGAGTTTATAACCACCGGCTACAAACTGGAAGTCGGTCACCCGCCCGGCGCACCTTTCTTCATGCTGATGGCGAATCTGTTTACCCAATTTGCTTCCGACGTAACCACTGTTGCGAAAATGGTGAATTATATGAGTGCCCTGATGAGCGGCGCCTGTATCCTGTTCCTCTTTTGGAGCATCACCCACCTGGTTCGCAAACTGATTGTCACTGACGAAAACAATATCACCCAAGGACAGCTTGTCACCATCATGGGCAGCGGACTGGTCGGCGCACTGGTCTATACGTTCAGCGACACATTCTGGTTCTCGGCCGTAGAAGGTGAAGTATATGCTTTCTCTTCCCTGTTTACCGCAGTCGTTTTCTGGCTGATTCTGAAATGGGAAGACGTAGCCGACCAACCTCACAGCGACCGTTGGATTATCCTCATCGCTTATCTGACGGGATTAAGTATCGGCGTGCACTTGCTGAACTTGCTCTGCCTGCCTGCCATCGTACTGGTATATTACTACAAAAAGACTCCGAATGCCACCGCCAAAGGCTCGTTACTGGCACTCGTCGGTTCCGGTGTACTCGTAGCCGCCGTGCTCTACGGCATCGTACCGGGCATCGTGAAAGTAGGCGGTTGGTTTGAACTGCTGTTCGTCAACGGACTCGGCATGTCGTTCAATTCCGGCGTAGTCGTTTATATAATCCTGCTTGCGGCTTCTCTTATTTGGGGTGTATACGAAAGTTATACCGAAAAGAACAAGATGCGCATGGCTATCTCCTTCATCCTGACGATTACCCTGCTCGGTATCCCATTCTACGGACACGGAGCAAGCAGTATCGTTATCGGTATTCTGGTTATCGCCGCATTGGGGCTTTATCTTGCTCCGCAAATGCAGGCCAAAATCAAAGAGAAATGGCGTATTTCCGCCCGCACCATGAATACGGCATTGCTGTGTACCATGATGATTGTCATCGGATATTCCTCTTACGCACTAATCGTTATCCGTTCTACCGCCAACACGCCGATGGATCAGAACTCACCGGAAGACATCTTCACGCTGGGCGAATACCTTGGCCGCGAACAGTACGGAACACGTCCGTTATTCTACGGGCCTGCTTTCTCTTCGAAAGTGGCGCTCGACGTAAAAGACGGATATTGCGTTCCCCGCCAATCGGAAACGGGAAGCAAATATGTCCGCAAGGAAAAGACCTCACCGGACGAAAAAGACTCTTATATCGAACTCCCCGGACGTATCGAATACGAATATGCGCAGAATATGCTCTTCCCGCGTATGTACAGCTCGTCACACGCCCCGCTCTACAAGCAATGGGTAGACATCAAAGGCTATGACGTGCCTTACGACCAATGTGGAGAAATGGTAATGGTAAATATGCCCACCCAATGGGACAATATCAAGTTCTTCTTCTCCTACCAGTTGAACTTCATGTACTGGCGTTACTTCATGTGGAACTTTGCCGGACGGCAGAACGACATACAGAGTACCGGAGAAATAGAACATGGCAACTGGATTACCGGCATTCCGTTCATCGACAACCTGCTCGTAGGCAATCAGGAATTGCTCCCACAGGATCTCAAGGATAACAAGGGGCATAATGTATTCTACTGCCTGCCGCTGATTCTCGGCCTGATAGGGCTCTTCTGGCAGGCTTACCGAAACCAGCGTGGTATCCAGCAGTTCTGGGTAGTATTCTTCCTGTTCTTCATGACAGGTATCGCCATCGTGCTCTACCTCAACCAAACACCTGCACAGCCCCGTGAACGTGACTACGCATATGCCGGCTCGTTCTATGCCTTTGCCATTTGGATAGGTATGGGAGTGGCAGGACTGATCCAGTGGTGCTCAAGAATGAAGCCCGAACAGCACCTTATCGCAGGAGCAACGGAAGAAGAAGCGGAGAAGATAAGAAGAACGCTGGAAGATAAAAGAGCGAAGTTTATTACAGAGGAAGAAGAAGCGGAATTGCAACATAAACTTGACTCTCTGTACGAAACCTACGTTCCATACAGGCCATCTGCGGCAATGGCGTGCAGCCTTTCCATCATTTGTCTGCTTGTCCCCATACAAATGGCAAGCCAAACCTGGGACGACCACGACCGTAGCGGACGCTTCGTAGCCCGCGATTTCGGCCAGAACTACCTGATGACCTTGCAGGAAGAAGGCAACCCGATAATCTACACCAACGGTGACAACGATACTTTCCCATTGTGGTACAACCAGGAAACGGAAGGCTTCCGCACGGACGCCCGTACCTGCAACCTGAGCTATCTGCAAACCGACTGGTACATCGACCAGATGAAGCGTCCGGCATACGATTCTCCATCGCTTCCTATCACCTGGGATCGTGTACAGTACGTAGAAGGACAGAATGAGTATATCTCTATCCGCCCGGAAATGAAAGCCCTCATCGACAGCTACTTCAAACAAGCCAATGAACTGGCTGCACAGGGAGACACAACCATATTGTCGCTCGTTCATTCCATCTTCGGCGAGAATCCTTATGAACTGAAGGAAATCATCAACCGCTGGATGCTTGGTAAGAACGACCAGTTGAAGGAGCTTCTCAAAAAGTCCGGCAAGGATATACAATTACCGCTTATCCCTACGGACAGCATCGTAATGAAGATAGACAAGGAAGCCGTACGCCGCTCCGGCATGAAGATACCGGAAGCATTGGGCGACTCCATCCCCGAATACATGACCATCACCTTGAGAGACGCCAACGGCAACCCGAAACGCGCCCTCTACAAGAGCGAACTGATGATGCTCGAAATGCTTGCCAACGCTAACTGGGAACGTCCTATCTACATGGCAATCACCGTAGGCAGCGAGAACCACCTCGGCATGGGCAACCACTTCACACAAGAAGGTCTCGCCTACCGCTTCACTCCGTTCGATACGGACAAGCTCGACAGCAAGATAGACAGTGAGAAGATGTACGACAACCTGATGAACAAGTTCAAGTTCGGTGGCATCGACAAACCGGGTATCTACATCGACGAGAACGTAATGCGCATGTGCTACACACACCGTCGTGTCTTCACACAGCTCGTAGGACAACTCATCAAAGAAGGCAAGAAAGACAAGGCTCTTGCAGCCCTTGACTATGCCGAAAAGATGATTCCGGCCTACAACGTACCGTACGACTGGGCGAACGGCGCTTTCCAAATGGCAGAATCTTATTATCAACTGGAACAAACCGAGAAGGCCAACAAGATTATCGACGAACTTGCCAACAAGTCGCTCGAATACATGATTTGGTATCTCAGCCTGACTGATAGCCAACTTGCCATTGCCAGCGAGAATTTCGTATATAACGCCAGCCTGCTTGACGCCGAAATCCGCCTGATGGAGAAATATAAATCAGCAGAACTCGCAAAACACTACTCCGAACAGCTCGACCAACTATACAACGAGTATGTTACGAGAATGAAAGGGAAATAAGTAAGTATAAAGTATCAGGTATCAAGTATGAATCGCAGCTTTTAACCAGCTCTTCCGCACGGAATAATACTTAATGCCTGATACCTGATACTCAAAAAAATCACAAGCTCAATGTTTATAGAACAACCACCCTGGCTTTTACGGGCGTTGTATCCACAAGCAATCTTCCGTATGGACCCGAACGAACGGGCAGTCTACCTGACTTTTGACGACGGTCCTATTCCCGAAGTTACTCCCTGGGTACTGGATGTACTGGAAAAGCATTCTATCAAAGCTACCTTCTTCATGGTAGGCGACAATATACGCAAGCACCCAGATGAATACCGGATGGTGGTGGAACACGGACACCGCATCGGTAACCACACCTTCAACCACATCCGCGGATTCGAATATTCCAATCCTGATTATCTGGCAAACGCCCAGAAAGTGGATGAAATTATCCATTCAGACCTTTTCCGTCCGCCACACGGACATATGGGATTCCGGCAGTATTATACGTTGCGCTATCATTACCGCATCATCATGTGGGATCTCGTAACCCGCGATTACAGTAAGCGGATGCGTCCGGAACAGGTACTGAACAACGTAAAGCGGTATGCCCGCAACGGTTCCATCATTACCTTCCACGACTCCCTGAAATCCTGGAATAACGGAAACCTGCAATATGCACTACCCCGCTCCATCGAATTCCTGAAAGAGGAAGGATATGAGTTTAAAGTATTCTAACCTGCAAGAATAAAGCCCCGTTTCTCGCAAGAGAATTCGAGAAAATATAAAAGCCGAAGCCTTGCGCCCCGGCTTTTCTTTATTTAAAGCCACTTTCCGGCTCAAATCCGAAAGATTCCCGTTCTAGCTACCATCCGTCATCGTGACGCACATTCGTTCAATAAAGGACAAAAAAACAGCAAAATAGTGTATCTTTAAAAAGTCATGTATCATTATCGTCCCCTCCAAACTTATTTCTTTATAAATTTGCATAGGACTCTTTCGCAGAAAGCCTCCAGGTGGTGAGTCGGTTGTATAAGTGGGAATTCAGTAAAAACACCGTGAAACTAATTTATCATTATCCTAATGATAATAGCAATTCTTTCTTTCCAGAAAAGAAACTTTTACCGATTTCTTTCTTTTTCAGAAAGATAAAAAGTGAAAAAAGCAAAGATTTCAAGTAACAATCATTGGTTATTCAAGAAACATTCAGTAATTTTATCAGCGATAATTACCAATCCTTTAGTTCCTTAAAAGAAGAACGATGTTTAGTAAACTTTTTAAGTCGAAGAAGACATATGAACCATTAGATTATACACTTCGAAAGTATTTCGAAAATAATATACTTTGCCTAATTGACTTCTTCCCTGAGCCTTCATTAGACAAGAGAAAAGTCTTTTTACCTTCCGAAGACGATATTCCAATAAAATGGAATAAATCAAAAACAAACGTGATAGAAGCCCTGAGAATAGTTTCTGAAGCCATGCAAATAAACCCTGATGAGATTGAAATGGATTTTTATATGGAAGGAATGACGGAATTAAATACAGGAACGACCCCTATTTTCCTGGAAAATCCTGCTGAGGAAGAACATACATCAGGATTATACTTTGATAAAAATGAAAATGGAAAATATGAGATTTCCATCAATGAAATAAACCTGGGAAATCCTGAAGCATTAATTGCCACTCTGGCCCATGAATTATGCCACATCAAGCTATTAGGAGAAAAGAAAATGGAAGAAAACGACGAATACATGACAGACCTTGCAACAGTATTCTTTGGATTCGGGGTTTTTACATCAAATGCTTCCTTCCAATTTTCTCAAGAATACGACAGGTGGGCATATAGTACGTCCGGCTATTTAAATCACAACGAATGGGCTTATTCATTAGCGCTATTTGCATTTCTCAGATATGAAGAGAATCCTGCCTGGAGTGAGTTTCTAAATCCAACAATAAAGAAAGAATTTCATAGATGTCTACGATATATACTTGAGAATGAGGAGGAAATATTCAAATTCAAAGAAATTGAAAACGACTGATAGACATTAAAAAGAGAAGGCACATTTTCAATCAAACGCACCTTCTCACAAAAGTTAAACTAAACCATATAACTCAAGAGAGATTATCTATTGGAGATATTCCGCAAATAGCTCAATATTAGATAAAAGTTATGGATATCTCATATTTTAATTTATAAGTAAAGCAAGAATGTCCTGAAACAGAATCCTACTATCCGAGTTCATGAGAAATTTGCCCCCTAAAACGTACGCCCATGTTGGGCGTACTAAAAGAAACAGCCGTTTTATCACAAAACGGCTGTTTCGAAATAATTAATGTAAAGCTAAACCTTCCTTAAGGGTCATTATATGATTTAGCTTTTTAAGCGCGCTCGCTTTATACTATTCAAAACATGTTATTTCAAGGACTTTTGCATCGTAAAAACGGGGAACAGAATCGGGTGTCCCTGATAACTGCTGCCTTTGAAAAATCCGATGACAAAGAATAAGCCCGCATCGTCATAAGTCAGCGTAACCACTCCGTTTTTGATGGAGGGAACAAGAGCAATCGTTGCCTTCAAATATAAATCTCCATCCTGACTGGCAGCGATGACGGTTCCGTTCACTCCACCGCCTATGCCTATATCTTGGGGAAGAGGAGTGGTAACTAGAAATTCGCCTTTGTCATAAACGGCAGTCAATTCCATCGTTAGACCCTCTGCAAGCATATCCATTGGAACGGTAATTAGATATTCACCCTCCGTCTCGCTCTTCTCAATTGTTGTGCCGGCTAATGAGAACAAACCGGAAATTCCGAAGTCTTCTCCTATAACTTGTGTTTTTCCTTCCCATGTACCCACGTAATCGGCAACGCAGCATTGTATGACTGTATATTCCACTTCACGATTGTTCATCTTGGCCTTGAAGGAGACAGTGCGGCGGCTGTCTGTTGCATTCTCCTGCACGGACAGCTTGAATCCGGTATCTATCACTTCTCCTGTTATCCATTGCTTGGCAGCTTCAGGAATATCAATCTCAATAGGGAACGTTCCGGATGTCTCCACAAACACGTCACCTGCAATGTCTCTTACAAATAGCGTTGTTTCGTTTTGATTATAGATCCACACGGCACCTTGTTGCAAAATGGCTACTTTCCGGTTTGTTTGGCCATCCGACAATATGATGGCGGCCGTACGGCTCGGATATCCTGCATTCACGTCTACCGTTACTATCACTTTATTGCCCGTAATCTCCTTTATTCGGCACCAGTCAGCATCTACACTGGCTTTTATTTCTGCACCTTCCGATATAAATTCTACGGTTGCTTCACCACCCTTGGCCGACAAATCGATGTTGGTGGACTGGGTTATCTCAAATTTCGGCGTAGGAATCAGATGGTCATTATCTTCTTCAGAGCATGCAACTACTACTAATAAGCTACACAACGCCAAGCATAATGTATATATATTCTTTATTCTCATAACCTTTTATTGTTTAACCATTTTTTTTACGTAAGGGATTTGGAAAATACTTTGGTGTGTCTTCAAGTCATAGGCGATGAATGAATCTGTATTGCCCCATACTCCGTTATCTTTAAAGTTAATGACACCATTCTCGTCATTGATGCCAACCATTCCGGCTCCGGACTGATTGGTAAGACTTCCGCCAGCAGCAAGCCCCCAGACACACAGATAAACGCTACCATACAGAGGCTGTGTCAGAAGAGTTATTCTGCCGTAAGCAGCATCATAAGTCATCAGAATATCGTTGGGAAATCCTGACATGGTATAGAGTGTGTTGAAAGGATCGTTTTCTACACGGCTAAGAGTGACCCTTTTCGTACTGTTGTAATAAAACAGATATGTTCCCAAGTATTCATCATATGCCTTATATCCTTCTGGAATGAAGGCTTCCATGGCTATATCTCCGTTCACGTAGGCCTTTCTTTCTTTATCCCAGGTCAATGACTGCATCTGTGCATTACCCAAATCTATCGGTTCGTAGAACTTGATTCCATCCGGGGTGTAGACAAACGGAAGATCTTCCTGTGTGCCATCTTCGTGGGTTAGCACAAATTTATGGTACAGTTGTTCCACATCATATTTCTTTTCAGCTCCTACTTTTACGTCATACAGGGCAGGAGAGGCTTCTTTGGTCACTGCCTTGACTTCGTCCAGATACTCTTTCCATGTTTTGTTTTCAGGCAGTGGAGTCATCAACATCGTTGTCCCGGTCTTTTTACCTTTGAGCGTCACTTTCTCCGGAGTACACTCCAGAATGAGGAATTCATAATCCCCCTCCATTCCTTTACCCGAACTACCGATGCCGAAATTATTGAGAGGTTCGGAGAACAGGTGGAATATCTCATTGTACGTATCGAAAGTCAACGTCGGACCTGTGCTCTGCTTTACGTCATACTGACTGATCACTTTCTTGTCACTGGCAAAGAGGTCGCACGACACTGTCGCGTTCTTCTTATCGTCGAAAGAAGTCAGGATGGTATATCCTCCATACATCTTAGTGGGAGACGGGTAATATTCAATCACCCATCCGTTTTTGGCGCTTTGCAATATGTTCAAGTCTTCTTTGATGGCTTCGCTGATGCGTTCGGATGCCGTCTTGTTAAACAAGTCGTCCACTTCGGAAGAACATGCCGCAAAGGCAAAGACGGCCAGCAGAAGGCTAATTTTGTATAAATGTTTCATATAGTTCATGCTTTTAATCGTTCAGGTTTACCAAATCCAAGTTCATAATTTCCGAAGAACGCCGTTGGACGATGTCCCGCAGACTGTCCAAATCGATGTTCCACGTTTCTGCCATATAGATGCGTGCCAATTCCAGCTTTTGCTCGATGTAGGCGGCTCCGTCACCGGCAGTCTCAATCTGCTCGTTCCACCAAGCCTCATCGTGAGTGACAAAGTTGGCTATCGTCTCGGCAAAGTCTTCGTGCACTTCGTTGCTGGCATAAGCCGTGATGAATCCTCTCTCCAAGGCTTGTTTATCTGTGTAGTTTACCCAGCTTCCCCCCGTATATTTACCGGTGGATATTTCGTAAAACTCCTGTGGAAACTCTATTGTCTGGTGCAATATATGCGCAAATTCATGGTGCATGGTCTTGAAGTACCAGAAGTTAAGCACTTCTATGTCCGGATTGTCCGGATTGAGAGCATTGACGTTGTATAGCGTGACTTTCAATCCGCCTTCTGCCGTACCCAGCACAATTTGTCCTTCTTCATAAGCCGGAGAACCAATTAAATGAATCATCTTCGGGCCGTATGTGCAGATAAATTCCCGGTCGTTGTTCATCACTTCGATGTAAGCGTCGATCCATAGGAACTTCACCAACTTGGCTATGGCTACTGATTTGCGGAATTCAGCCGGCACCAAGTTATATTTTTGGTCGGATTCATGGTCTTCCAGCCGGTATTTGAAGTCTACGTTATAGGGGTATACGTAGTTGTTCAGTAACCAGTTGTCGAATTCTGCTCTTTGGATGGCAGTACCTTCAAAGATACTCCGGTCGTTCAAGTCGTCTTCACTGCAAGCACTTAGCCCGCAAATGGCAAACAGGATTAAAGTAATATATTTAAAATAATTCATACGTATTCTCTTTTTAATTGTTTCTAGGATTAGGTTGCATTCCCGCGTTGATAACCTCTTGAGGCAATTGGATGGCACGCCGCGGATCGTCTTTTTTCAATACGGTAGACGAGCTTGTGGCGTGGTTGTGAGAAAATTCAATGCCATAACGTTTCAGGTCATACCAGCGTATTCCCTCTTGGATTCCACCCAACCGGCGCAACTGCAGAATCAGTTGAACGAGGTTCTCTTCCGTTCCGGCTGCTACGGTGAATCCTTCAGGGTTCAGTGTCTTCTTTACACTCCGTTGATCACGTGAATCGATTTTTGCGGGAGCATACGGAAGGGCGTCGTAATATTCATTTAAGGCAGATATCGTCAGGTCGCTTCCCGTATCTTGACTCATATCGCTGTTGTATACAATCCACTGGTTGATGTCGGCCAATGCCTGTGCATAGTTATGTTTTCCCACCGCATAGGCTTCCGCGCGACAAAGAAGTGTCTCGTCACCGCTGAACGTCACATTTACTGCGTGATTGAATCCGATGCCGTTTGCTTTGTCCGTATATTCAAAATACGTTATCATCTTCGGGAATGGATTCTTTTGCTGGTTGGCGCCAATGAAGTATAGCAAACCTGAACCGCCTCTCCAGCTCCAGGGACCGTTGGTATCGATCGTTTCCGCACTGAATATCTCTCTCCCGTGGGCATAGCGTTCGTATATGCTATAAGGTCCGGCTATGTAGGCCCATTCCGAATAAACCGGGGATATCAACAAGTTGGCAGCTACTTTCTCCGAAATATATTTGGATGCGATGTCCTCCACTTGGCTCAACTCTCCGAAGTCTTCCGTCCAGTGGCGCAGAGAGGTGACGGGGTTACTTCCCAATACGGCATCGGCATGTTCTATCACTTTGTCCCATTTTTGGGAGAAGAGGTAGAATCGCGCGGCAAATGCATTGGCTGCTTTTTTGTTGAAATGGTATTTGGGAATACTGTAGATGGCATCCCTGATCAAGGGTAATCCTTTTGTGATATCCTGTTCTATTTGTTCATATGTCTGTGCCAATGTGCCTCGTTCATATGGGGCGAATACCTCTCTCTCGGGTGTTGTGCAGTAAGGTATTCCCAACTCCTTGTCTGCTGTCTGCGGATTGTAGGGCATGCAGAAAATATTTGCCAGTACGAAATGCGCATACGCCCGACACACCAGAGCTTCCCCTTTCTGGGCGGACAAGTTGTCGGGGTCTCCCAATTCTTCAATGCTTTTCAGTGCTTGGTTGGCCGAAGCAATGGCTTTGTAACATGATTCCCACAGATCGTAAGGGCAATCACTGGACTCCCTGTCCGTGGGATCTTCCCACAAATATATCTCTTCCTGTAGTTTCATGTCATCAAATCGGGCGCCGTTGTCCATCACATTGTCAGATGACATTTCCGCCATGAAAAACGGTGATCTGTCCGGATAGGCGGATACCAATAAGGTGGTGATCTTGTCACCTTTGTCAATTTCCGTGCGGCTGTCGGGCACCGTGTCAAGAAAATCGCTGCATGAGGACACGAATACCGACATTGAAGCAACCAGCAGGATATAAAGTCTATTCTTTTTCATAATGTATTGTCTCCTGTTAAATTCCTAATCTTAAAGTCAAAGTAAATTGTTTAGCCATAGGTACGGCTACACCACCGGTATTGAAGAACTCCGGATCTTGTCCGTTGAGTTTGTCGTCCGAGTAAATCAGGAATAGGTTAGTACCCTGAAGTTTCAGTGAAGCTGTAGAAAGCCCTACCCGATTTGCCCATGACTTGGGGAAATCATATGATAATGAGATTTCTTTCATACGGATGAAGTCTCCCTTTGCTATCCGTTCGGTAGAATAGTTGTATGCGTTGTAAGCGCGGCTTAGCCGGGTATCTTTCGTGTTCATCCGTTTATCGGCAATGGATGGAATGTTGGTCGTTTTTTCGTCTCCGGAAGTCATCCAACGGTTCTTGAATTCCTTCGGTGTAGCGTCCAAATCCGAATATTTATTATGGAAAGCCGGATCCAGACGTATCACATTGCCGAAAGAGTATGTGATGAACACATTCAGCTTGACCCCTTTGTAAGAGAACACGTTGCCGAAGCTACCGGTGATGGTGGGGTCGGTAGAGCCTTCGTATACTAAATGGGATTTGTGGTCACGGTCTTGAAAGTTAATGTTACTTGTGGTCAGTTCACCGGATTCATTGATGAACGTTGGTACACCCTCTTCGTTCAGTCCTTGGAAATCCATTGAGAAAAGGCTGCGCACCGGATAACCTTCCAAAGCGAATCCGCTGCCGCTGATCATTTCCATAATGGTAGAATTGGATTTGAGGTCGGTGACTTTATTTTTTGCTTTGGAGAAGATAAAATCCGTATTCCATTTGAAATCTTTCGTCACGATGTTACGTGTCGACAAGGTAAATTCCACTCCATGCGACCGCATACTGGCCATGTTGGCATACTTGGAAATCTGCCCTCCTACACCTACTGTATTTACGATGCCTATCAGGTCATAGTTATTACGGCGGTACCAGTCAAAGGCTACATTGATACGGTTGTCGATGAAACCTATATCGGCTCCTATGTTCAGTTCATGCTTTTTTTCATAAGTCAGTCCGTTGTTTTCCAGCTCTTTAATTTGCAGTCCGGACTCTTGAACATTTGCGGTGGGTCGCCACGGGTTATAGCTGTTGATAATTGCCAGCGAATTACTGACATTAGCCGGCCCCCTGTCTGCCGTCAGTGAGTAGGAGGCTTTCAGTGTGACATTGGAGAGTGTGGGGCGCAGGTTCTCAAACCATTTTTCTTCGTGCATATTCCATGCGCCGGATACGTTCCATGTAGGAAGCCAGCGTGCAGCCCGGCTTTTTCCCAGTTTGTTGGATCCTTCATAGCGAAGCGTGCCGTTGATGGTATATTTGCCTTTGTATGAATAGGTTGCTGTCCCAAAGAAAGCCACTTCCCGCGAACGGGTTTCATCCACCGTATAATAATTAGAATTCTCCTCGTTCGCTTGTTTGAAATAGAGATAGTCGTAAGCCGGCAATAGTCCCATGCCATATTGCATACCTACTCCGTTGAACCAAGTTTTGTTACGGTTGGTGGAGTTCACTTCCATACCTCCAAAGGCGTTCAAGATGTGATCTTCGTTAAAGACGTCGTTGTAGCTTACGGTACCGCGGAAGTCGAAACTGTTCATCGCATATTTTGTTTCGCGATAGAAGCCACCGACGGGCATCACACTTTCCGGAAGTGTATTTACCTTGTCAGGGTCGGTATATAGCCACGGATTGGCTTTCTGCATCGTGGCATCATCCATAGCGCGATATGCCCATGCCTGATTGGAGTAATCTTTCACGTAATGGTCTTGGGTTGTAGTAGAATATTTGTAAGCACCCAGGGCGGACAGTTCCACTTTGTGGACAGGTTTCCATTTCAACTCTGCCTGAAACTTCATATCTACTACATGGAGGTCCATATAGTTATTTTCCAATTCATTAAAGATATTGAACGGGGCATAATTACGTACATAATACTCATTGGAATCCATTGTACGTGAAGTATTCAGCGCAAACGAATAGGGATTGATGTCGAAATCCCGTTTCACTTCTCCGTTTACGGGGTCCGACTGCGAACCCAAGGTTCCCGGCGCTTCCTGTTTACGATAAGAAGCGTTACCAATCAGATTCAATGATACTTGTTTCGAAACATTGTAGAGTGCATTGATATTGGCGGTATAGCGTGAAACCTTGCTCTTCTTTGACCATCCCGGATCTATCATGGCACTAAGTGAGGTGTAATAGGATGCCTTTTCCGTACCGGTGGACATACTGACGGCATGGCTTTGGGATATATTGTTGTCGAACAACAAGTCAAACCAATCCGTGTTATTGTATTCCGCCTGTTCGAGGAAGGCAATGCGTGCTTCCGGTGTATTTTCCAATCCGTAAGTCCCGTTTGTCGCATTATACTGGTTGATGAGGTGATACATTTTGCCATATACCCCACTGTTGGAGGCACGATACGAATCGGAAAAATTCAGGTAACCGGCTGCTTCCAAGTCCCTGTATACACTCATTTGCTCCTGAGAATCCATAATGTTGAAGTTCCGGTACTGAGGCTTCAGGCGCATCGTAAATTCACCGGTATAACTGATTTTGTTTGTTCCGGCTTTTCCTTTTTTGGTAGTGACTACGATAACACCTGCCATGGCCCGTGCACCGTAAATGGAAGTAGCTGAGCCGTCTTTCAATATCTGAAAACTCTCAATGTCGTCGGCATTCAAACCTGCAATGGCCGAACTGATCAATGTTTCTGCATTACCGGAAGATAAATCATCAGCCCCTACTTCCGTCACATCTTCCATGATGACACCGTCTACTACCCACAGAGGTTTTGAACTACCATAAATGGAAGTAGCGCCACGAACACGAATCTTCGGTGCTGTACCGAATGTTCCTGACACATTTTGAACAGATACACCGGCTGCACGTCCTTCCAGGGCTCGGCTGACATCTGCAAGACCGTCCAATTTGGCATTTTCCGCCGAAATCTTAGTCGCTGCTCCCGTAAACAATCGCTTATCCATTTTCTGCATACCGGTGACCACAACCTCTTGCAATACTTCTGCATCGGGTTTCATTACAACTTTCATCGTCCCCGGTTTAATGGAGACTTCTTGCGTTTTCATACCGATATAGCTAATTTTCAAAGTTCTAGCAGAACTTAATATTAAAGAATATTTGTTTTACAAATTCGGGAATAATTGTCAATATAATAACCCAAACATAAAACTGTCAAAATGATATTCACTTCTCTTCAGCATGCAAATATTTTGGAAGTAGTACGATATAAATGATAAAAACGCAAGGATTCGGAGATAGGAAAATGCATGATGTATGTCAACTGTCAATTATTATATCAATAAAAATAAGAATATCTGTTTTATGTGTGAAATGGGAATGTAAAATCTTCAATACTCGTTTTATTTGTTAGTTTTGCCCCATTTATTTATAGGTAGCAACTAGAAAATAAAAAACTATTTTATAATTCTTCCAGTCCTTTATCAGCATAAAAATGAAAATAAAAGCTCCGTTTTCTTATTTCCATACAAGTGTATGACAGGAAATTAAGGTCTGATAACCTTTAAAAGGGGAAATGGCAGGTTGGCTATTACTTGCCAACATGTTGGATGTAGTTTGCTGAAGTGTTGGATATATATATCCAATGTGTTGGGCATATATGTCTGACAGGCAGTGTATATATGTCCAACGTCTCCAATGTATATATCCTGGCCTTTTTTTCTATATACCGGATATTTTCGGGAAAGCACATGTTACCCATAATTGTGTTTATATTGCATAATGACAGAAATACCCTTATTTTACTACCATTTAAAACCCTTCATATTTTTATTGCTTATTTTCATATTTAAGGAAATGTCTTTAATGTCTCAAGTAGCTATTTTTCATCCTAATTTGTCCTCTTTGTAATTTGTTAAATTTTGGTTCTTTTGAAAATATCAATACTAGTTTTTATATAATTAAACCCATTTTTAAAAATATCACTATGTACTATTTATTTTCATAATATAGTGATGCGCCTTATTAATAATAGCAATATGTTATCAAAAACAACCTATCCACTTCCTTTGAAAAATGATATTCACCACGTATCTTTCAAATTATCTTGCAATCAAATTGATATTTTTTTCATTGTTTTGCTTTGTTTTTAATAAAATGTGCTTATTTTTGCAAAAAGTATACAAGCAAATAGACAACTATTATATTAACTAAATATTTAGGGAGCGTATGAAAAGAAGATTTGTGTTGTTATTGGCCTGCTTATTGGCAGGAATTGGTCTAGCGATCGCCCAAACACCTAAAACAATCACAGGTGTTGTCATTTCGGAAGAGGACAACCAGCCTGTTGTAGGGGCATCCGTACTAGTAAAAGGCACGTCTATAGGAACTACTACCAACATGGATGGAAAGTTCACTATCAGCAATGCACCAAGTTCTGCTAGAACTTAATCACCTCCCAACACACCCGCACAACAAATATATACTCTCCCCTTCGCTCCTGTCTAGCAACCACACGATAGATTATTTCTACTAAAAAAGAATGGGAACTCCCATATAATTACAGGAATCCCCACTTTTCTACTATTTTCAACTCTTATATCAGATACTAATATGCTACCGAAAGCGGAGCACGTAATTTTTGAGCATACTCAGCCATATATTTATTCCATACATCTGCCGTCTTGATAGCAGCCTTGTCCCAGGCAGAACCCCAGTAATAAGTATATTCAGAACCCGGCTCATATTCGCTGACAGCCAGTACATGACCATCCGCTCCGCCGCGCTCTTTTTTCTCCGTTTCCGGGAAAAGAACTACTTTAGCATCTTTTACTTGCGCAGGGAATGCAGCGCCGACAAATATCTTGCCGTTTCCACCTTTCCGGTCGGTCGTAGGGTCAACATAAGTGATGTAGCCGTTTGCGGCATCTGCTGCAACTGCACCGTCCGGTTCACGCAGGACAAGCCCGGTAGTTACAGGCATGGCTTCCTTCAGGTTGGTATACGAAATTACTGCTTTATTGAGGTATGAACCTGCATCCAGAGAAATGACACGCGTTTCCACCACATTGGAATCTCCACGAACTACCAACGGATTAAATTCCAGTTTCACGGTGAAACGCAACGGGCCGTTATCAAGGATTTCCTGTGTGCGGTAGCAGTAAGGATAGATAATGGTATCGCCTGCCATCAAAGCAGCCGTACCGCAACCCAATGTAGGGCCTACGGCGTAGCAGTCCATTCCGTAACCATGGTCGATATGGTAAGAGATGGAACGTCCCAGTTCTCCTGCCGCTTTCGGGTCTGTCTTTTTCAGTTCGGCTATCTTGGCACGCTTTTCCTTGTTCAGTTCTTCAGCGTACATACTTTCAAGAACCGGTTCTGTGGTGTTGTACTTCGTAAATAGGTCATAGCCGAAGCCGCGTTCGCCTCTTGCCTGCAAGGCAGGGCCATAGGCACGATAACCGCCAAGGTCATTCTCCCAGGCAACGTCGTCCAGACGTTCGGGGTAGTATTTGCCACAAGCAATTACGTTGAAAGGCTCCGGAGTGCCCTGCTGGATAGTATAAACGGCTGTGCCGTTAGCTGTCACCGCAGCCGGAAAAATAACTTTTTCGTCATATGTCACTTGGTAAGGCACTTGCCGGCCGTCGGCGTCAAGCACTACAATCTGTGCTGTATCTGCCAGTTTCAGTCTGGCAACTACATCGCTCATCGGTACTTCAACCATCTCCCCTGCACGTTCCAACGCCAGAGGATTGGTCACAGTGACCGTCATCGCCTGTTTGCTGTCCGCACAGGAAGCGAAGCCCATCAAAGCGGCGGCAAACAGAATAAATATCTTTTTCATGATTGGTTCTTATTTAAATAAAAATAAGGTGACAGATGAAAAGAGGATGCTCTTTGCCATTCTATCACCTTACCGGATTAGTTTTCTATCTTATCTTGTATTATTTCGGTTGTTTTCCGATATAAGCAAGGATACCACCGTCTACGTAAAGAACATGTCCGTTGACAGCGTTAGATGCTTCAGAAGCAAGGAATACGGCAGGGCCTGTCAGTTCTTCGGGATCCAACCAACGGCCGGCCGGAGTCTTTGCACAGATGAATGAATCGAACGGGTGACGGCTTCCGTCTGCCTGCGGCTCACGAAGAGGAGCAGTCTGCGGAGTAGCGATGTAACCCGGGCCGATGCCATTACATTGGATGTTGTATTCACCATATTCAGAGCAGATGTTGCGAGTCAGCATCTTCAGACCACCCTTAGCGGCAGCGTAAGCAGATACAGTTTCACGACCCAGCTCAGACATCATAGAGCAGATGTTGATGATTTTACCGGCACGTTTTTCCATCATAGCAGGAAGAACAGCCTTAGCAACGATAAACGGAGCGTTCAAGTCGATGTCGATTACACGACGGAAATCTGCAGCTTCCATTTCGTGCATAGGAACACGACGGATGATACCTGCGTTATTTACAAGAATATCAATTGTACCTACTTCTTTAGCGATAGTAGCAACCATAGCCTGTACAGCCGGTTCGTCTGTTACGTCACATACATAACCGTGAGCCTTGATACCCTTTTCTGCATAAGCAGCCATACCTTTGTCTACCAACTCCTGATTGATGTCGTTAAAACAAACAGTAGCGCCTTGTTCTGCAAAAGCAGAAGCGATAGCAAAACCGATACCATAAGAAGCACCTGTAACGAGAGCTACTTTACCTTTCAAAGAAAAATTCAAATACTGATTCATAATTTTTTTGTTATTAAATTAGGAAAACTTATTGTAGTTGTTTATTTCAAATCTGTTATTAATGAGAAGTCCTGATCGCCGTAGTCGAGGTTCTCGCCGCCCATACCCCAAATAAAGGTATAGTTGTGGGTAGCGGCAGCCGAGTGGATAGACCATTCGGGCGAAAGAACCGCCTGGCCGCCCTTCATCCATACGTGACGCGTTTCGCCCACTTCGCCCATGAAGTGGCAGATAGCGTGGTCTTCGGGAATTTCGAAGTAGAAATAGGCTTCCATACGACGGCTGTGCACGTGAGCCGGCATCGTGTTCCATACGCTTCCCGGAGCGAGTTCTGTCATACCCATCTGAAGTTGGCAGGTAGGCAATACCTGATTCACCAGCATCTTGTTGATGTTACGATGGTTGGAACCTTCCAGTGAGCCCATTTCGGCTACTACTGCATCGGCTTTCGTCACCTTACGGTCGGGATAGTTGCGGTGTGCAGTCAGTGAGTTGAAGTAGAATTTGGCGGGATGTGCAGCGTCCTTGCTTTCGAAAGTCACCTCACGGTCGCCCGAGCCCAAGTAAAGGGCTTCCTTATAATCAAGTTCAAATTCAGCATCGCCTGCCTTTACGATACCCGGGCCGCCTACGTTGTAAATACCCATCTCGCGGCGTGTCAGGAAGAAAGGAGCTTTCAGCGGGTCAATCGCCTCGAGCGTCAGCACCTCTCCTACCGGAAGAGCTCCACCCACTACCATGCGGTCGTACATGGAATATACCATATTCACTTCATTGGGGACAAATATCTTTTCGATTAAGAAATCTCTGCGGATTCTTGTAGTATCATAACTTTTTGCATCCTCAGGATGCGCAGCATAGCGAATTTCATAGTTCGTTTTCATACCTTATTTATTTATAGTTATTGAATAAGTTCACTTTCTACGTGCACACCGTTTGCGTACACGATGCAAAAATAGCAAAAGAAAACGGGTTTACCTTGCAATTTTGTTCCAATTATCCACCAAAAATGTCCAGAATTGTTGCAATGTACACTTTTTTAACGAACTATAATACGATTCGAAAGAGATTTTCACCTAATGAAAGGAAAAGCACATATGCTTTGGATTTTTTAGTATCCCGAAACAAAGCCATCAAATAAAGAAGCAGACTGAATGGTATCCAACCTGAATCATACCTTGGAGATTGAAAAAAGACAGGGAAACATATCCAAGATACAATATTCACATTATCAGGCAATTATTTATCCATGTAGTATAGAAATAGTAGTCTGATTCTCCGTTTTCTTCATGCTGACGTATTCGATACGCTGTCCGGAATTTGAGCGGATAGCAAGAAAAGCTTTACTTTGCCCCAAAAAATAAAAAGCTATGAACCACTCCCTGCTAAAGAAAACAGTATTCAGTCTCCTGCTGGCGTGTAGCGTATGCATATCAGGATATGCCGCGTCCGTCCGGGTGACGCCTTCCTTCTCATACCATCCCGACTCTGTACGTATCATATTGGAAGAGGAACAACGTGCCGCATTCAATCATTTCTGGCAATTCGCCAATAAACAGACCGGAATGATTCACGCAGGCACGAATGTCAACAACAAGAATCTGACTACCGGAGGAAGCGGCTTCGGTGTCATGGTGACACTGACGGGAATAGAACGGGGATGGATTACCCGCAAAGAGAGATCGAAGCGTATTCTCACGCTTGCGCGCTACCTAAACAAAGCGGAACGCATAAAAGGAGTCTGGTCACACTGGATGAATGCGGAAGGGCAGCCGGTCAAGTTCGGCAAGCAGATAGAATCCGGCGACCTGGTGGAAACATCTTTTATGATGATGGGGCTTTATGCTTTCACCATTAAATAGTCCCGGCTATTGACTTTTCCCTTTTTATTTTGTATCTTTGAAGAACCAAAATAGGAGAAAAAGCAATATGAGTTATATAAAAATCAAGACATAATAGCACATTATCAAACATATATTTCCATGTATGGAAGAACTACAGTGGGAGAAAATCAGCAATGGTTTTCTCTCATTTTGTTTATATTATTCCCATAAAACCTTGAAATCCGCCAAAAATAGTTTTTAATAAACTCGGATACCGTTTATAATAAACCCTCCAACTATTTATTAAAAACTGTATCCGGGTTTATTATAGAACTGTAAAGATATTGTTGCTAACAAAAGACAGACTTATTCATAAATGAATAAAGCAATCATTAAAACAGTCAATCTTTCAAACAAATGACACATGATAGTTTTCTTACAACAGACAAACTATTATTGAAATCAAGATCACAAAAATGAGGAAATAAACGATTGGGATACTGATACTACTATTTACCATACAACTACTAAACCAAAATAAAAATCTATCCGTAAAACGAAACAATCAACTTATAAGTTGTATATCTCCCTCTTTTTTTGTACCTTTGTTACAACTAATAAAAAAGATATGATATTCGACAAGATTACTAGAGACGGAAGATTGTGGGCAGTTCGATTCGATGAAAATGACGATAACGAATTTATCAAAACGATTGACCAATGGGACGATGTACAATGGTTGCGCGCGTTTTTCATAGAGAACATTAATGATTTGATTGCCTATTTTAAAATATCTGATATAAACATCGCTATAAGCGATACGATTGACGATAGCGACCGCCTGCAACGTATCATTTTAGATATTTCTCCAGAAGCTGATTTAAACCGGATATTCCGCCCGTTGGATAACAATCAGATGTCCGATATCATGCTTCAGAAGGAAAAAGCAAGACTGAAACGCAAATTTGGTCATTCGTCATGGTTACGGCTATATGCTATCAAGTTGGTTTCCGGGATATATATCATTACGGGTGGGGCGATCAAATTGACGGCAACAATGCAGGAAAGAGAACATACAAGCAGGGAACTCGCTAAATTGGAACGTGTACGGAACTTCTTGTTGCAGGAAAATGTTATTGATGATACAGGATTTGTTGATTATATGACTGAACTTTAATTATAGGAGAAAAAAGTATGGATAATGACATGAAAACAACCATTGAGAAGTTGGAAAAATATGCATCTTCAACTCCTTCAAAATGGCGTGAAGCACTGGAAGCTAGACAGGAGAACAAAATGTGGCTCCGATATTCACAGCGCATAGCCATGTTGATGCTGGATAAAATGGACGAACTGGGGATAAACCAAAAGCAACTGGCAGAAATGATGAGTTGCAGCCAACAGTATATCTCGAAAATATTGAAAGGACGGGAAAATCTTTCATTGGAAACTCTTTCCAAAATAGAAAGAGCGTTGGGTATCTCTATTATCAAAGAAGAACAGGTAGCTGTATAGCTCTAAGGGGATATAATACAGAAAACTGATAGCGGATTTGTCCGGGCAAGTTGTTGCAGCTCGGGAAAAGTTTTATATCTTCGATGCGGGTATTTGCATCCCTGTCCACTTCTGTCTTTCCTGTAGACTTTTGCGCCGCAGCATTCCAATTTCGCGCTCGTACTTTACAATTGAGAGGAAATTCGTATCTTTGTCCTCGGATGGTTATCCGGCAAAATAACGATGCTTCGGCATCACTCTGTTTATTCCTACGCATCAGGAATAAAACGTTAAAAGTTCTTTTTTTCTGTTCCATGTTCCATGTTTTTGCTGGAACTTCAAAAAAGAATTGATTTTAACCGGATAATGTCTCCCGATAAATCTCCCGAATGAGCGTCAACTTTTTTCGGAAGAGCTTATTAAAGGATACAAAAAAAACCGCAAAATGACGTTTTTTGCGGGTTTTTACTTGTAATGAAGTGGAAAGTTGTTGTCCTACCAAGATTCGAACTTAGACAAACAGAACCAAAAACTGTTGTGCTACCATTACACCATAGGACAAACTCAGGGTGCTTTCTGTTAAAAAGCGGTGCAAAGATAGAAATATCTAACTAAACTTCCAAATATTTCGGTGTTTTTTTATCAGATTTTGTCAGACTCATGCCGACAAAACCTGATTTTTCAGTCATTCAACTATCTCTTTTCTTATTTTGCAATCAGCAAATAGTAGTTCTTTTTGCCACGCTGAACAAGCAGATATTTCTCATCGAGCAGGTCGGCAGTTGTAATTACCTGGTCAAAGGCTGTTAGCTTCTCCTTATTCAACGAAACGCCGCCGCCTTGGACTAGTTTACGCATTTCACCTTTCGAAGCAAATACAGCCGCATTATCGACCAACAGGTCTACCGCCTTCACTCCTTCCGCCAACGCATCACGGGAAATCTCAAATTGGGGTACTCCTTCGAATACAGCCAGCAAAGTATCTTCGTCCAGTTTGCGCAAAGCGTCGGAAGTAGCATTACCAAACAGGATGTTCGATGCGTCTACCGCCGCGTTGTAATCTTCTTCAGAATGAACCATCACAGTCACCTCTTTCGCAAGACGTTTCTGAAGGATACGCAAATGCGGAGCTGCCTGATGCTCGGCAATCAATGCTTCAATTTCTTCCTTTTCGATGGAAGTGAAGATCTTGATATAGCGTTCTGCATCGGAATCGCTTACGTTCAGCCAGAACTGGTAGAACTTGTATGGAGATGTATAACGAGCGTCCAGCCAAATATTTCCGGATTCTGTCTTACCGAACTTACCACCATCAGCTTTTGTAATCAGCGGGCAAGTCAGCGCGAAAACCTCTCCCCCGTTGGTACGGCGAATCAATTCGGCACCGGTAGTGATGTTTCCCCATTGGTCGGAACCACCCATTTGCAACTTACAGCCTTTTGTCTCATATAAGTGAAGAAAATCGTATCCTTGAAGCAACTGGTAAGTGAACTCGGTAAATGACAGTCCGTCGCGCGCTTCGCCATTCAGACGACGCTTTACAGAGTCTTTTGCCATCATATAGTTCACAGTGATGTGCTTACCTACCTCGCGAACAAAATCAAGGAAGCTGAAGTTTTTCATCCAGTCGTAGTTGTTCACCAGTTCGGCACGGTTGGGTACATCCGACTCGAAGTCGAGGAACTTCGCAAGTTGTTTTTTAATACACGCCTGATTGTGATTCAGTGTTTCCTCGTCCAGCAGGTTACGTTCCGCCGACTTACCGGAAGGGTCACCAATCATACCTGTAGCGCCACCGATCAATGCCAACGGCTTATGACCGCAGCGTTGGAAATGACGAAGGATCATCACTCCACAAAGGTGACCAATGTGTAGCGAATCGGCAGTCGGGTCGATACCCAAATAGGCAGTCACCTGCTCTTTGATTAGCAACTCTTCCGTTCCCGGCATGATATCTTGCAACATGCCACGCCATCTCAATTCTTCTACAAAATTCATCGTATTACTCTTTAATTATTAGGTTTTTATTGTATTTCAATCCTATACGCGACAAAAGTACGACTCTTTCACGGAAGATACAACACTTATGCCTTAAAAAAGACATTTTGAATATTTCTATGGATTGTCTCGCGCAGTGCCTCCACTCCCACTCCACGCACTTCGGCTGCCCGGCGTAGGATGTCTTCAATATCGAGCGAACTTTCGTCTGTCTCCAAAAACAAGCGGTTGTCAGGTATCAGCTTCATCGTTTCATCAGGATAATGCTCTCCCAAAGAAAGATAGAATCCCTGCTTCAGTAATTGCGTCGCCTGTTCAGGCTTTCCCCGGAAACCATGCCATATCCAGGGCTGTATGGGACGAAATCTCTTTTTCACAGCCAACATTTCATCCATCGCTTTCACGCAATGAATGATCAATGGCAAGCCGTACTGTTCCGACAAGGTTATCTGCATTATAAATGTCATTCTCTGAAGTTCCATTGAAATCTCTGTCAATTTGTCCAGTCCGCACTCCCCTATGGCTACAATGCGCTTATCGGGCAGTTGATTAATCATAAAAATCAGTTGCTCTTCTATATTAGCCATTGTCAGTTCCCAGGGATGAATACCGATAGAATAATAATAACCTTCCAAAAGCGATGAACCCGCCAACTGTTTATAATTGATAATGGATTTGCCTTCAGAGTCGGCTTCCCGTCTATGAGTATGAATATCCAGGATCGTATTTATCGTTTTCCCTTCCATATTTGATTCTTTGTTTTAATTCTTTTAGGGCACAGGGTCATAACCGGAACCACCCCAGGGATGACATTTCAGGATACGTCGCACAGTCAGATAAAACCCTTTCACAGGCCCGTGTTTCTTTATAGCTTCGACTGCATAAGCCGAGCAAGTGGGCGTGAACCGGCAAGAAGGAGGTGTAAGCGGAGAAATACAAATCCGGTAGAAATAGATGGGGATAAGTAGCAAAAGCGAAAATATCCTTCTCAAAAATCCTTTCACGGATACCCAGATGGAGGATACCCCGGAGTCCTGGGATTTCATGAGGATAGTTTTTCGGAGATGCGCGAAAGCGCTATTTTCATTTTCTCTTCCAATTCGGCAGTAGCTATAAGCTCGTCCGACAGATAGATAAAGGCGACAGCCAGGCGCTGCTCACGCCGTTGCAGTTCACCGATCAGGAGTTCTTTGTTTTTTCGGTAGGCTTCGCGTATCTGCCGCTTCACCCGGTTGCGCTTTACCGCCCGTTTGAAGCGTCGCTTCGACACGCTAATCAGTATGGAAACTGGAGCCTCACCCTGTTCGACAGGCATATATACAACACGTATCGGAAAGATGGAAAACGACTTCGAAACGCCGCCCTCAAACATCTTTCCGATCTGTATTTTACTGTTCAGCCTTTCGGCTTTGCACAAAGTATATATACCCACTCTGTTTATTTATTGTTTTCCTTGATAAACATGTCAAGTGCGGCAGTCATTGACGGAGCCTGCACCGTAGGCGCTTCAAGATCCAGACGAAGGCCGGCATCACGTACAGCTTGTGCGGTAGTGGAGCCGAAAGTTCCGATCTTAATCTCTTTCTGATTGAAATCGGGGAAGTTCTTCTTCAAAGAAGTCACTCCTGCCGGACTGAAGAACACCAACATATCATAATCAAACTCTTCTTCTGACGTGAAGTCGTTGCTCACTGTACGGTACATCACAGCTTCTGTATGTTGGATACCGTTCTTGTCGAGCAGGTTTTTCACATCATCATTGTGTACGTCCGACATCGGGACGAGATATTTCTCTGTCTTGTGCTTCACGATGGAAGGAACGAGATCTTCAATCTTTCCGGTAGCTCCAAAGAAGATTTTGCGTTTGCGGTACTGTACATACTTCTGGATGTACAATGCCACCGCTTCCGTCACGCAGAAATACTTCATTGTCTCGGGAATCGCTACACGCATTTCAGTACATAAACTGAAAAAGTGGTCAATAGCATGACGCGAAGTGAATATAACGGCAGTGTGGTCGAGAATCGAAATTTTCTGTTGCCGAAATTCTTTCGCCGAAAGACTTTCAACCTTAATAAACGGCCGGAAATCTATTTTTACGCCATACTTCTCAGCTATGTCGTAATAGGGAGATTTCTCTGACGCAGGCTTAGGCTGCGACACTAGTACTTTTGTAATTTTCAACGTCCTAAAATTTTATTAGCAAAATATTGTTCATTTGAATCATACCTTGGTAGAGTAGCAGACAAGGTACTATTTCTAGAGCGCAAAAGTACACAATTAAAAGGAGAAGGCCACTAAATTGATGAAAAAAAAGCTTTATCCACTTATAAAACATCAATATTTTAGCGAAAATTAGAATAATTGAACCAATTACAATCAAATTGGTGAGGCTTAGATCGAAATAAACTAGAAAAAGTACGAATGGGAAAAGGGCAAATCCGGCATAATATATGAGTGTAGAATAAGATTCCAACCATAGATTTGTCCTGTTTTCGTCAAAAAAAGTCCATCCAAGAAACATGTAAAGCAACCATTTTAGTAAGAAATATGCCAGGCAAAAACCGACATAAATTCCGAGTAAAAGGAGAGGGGAGACATGGGTCATCAGAGCGGGACAAGTATCATGAAAATAATTGAAAAATGTGATTCCCGCCAACACGCAGGTTTGCAATACGAGTACAAGAAGATAGCGCATGTCAGCCGCCGTAGAGCTATCAAAGATGCTCGTCCGCTCCCGGTGCAGCACAAAGTCTTTCACTTGCTGCGAAAGAAATCTCTTTCCGCGTGCCAAAGCGATGGAAGAAAGGAAGAAGCAAACCAGCAACGTCAACGAGATTACGTCATCCGTACGGGGAGAGTAGGGGATAGGGGTTCCCTCAAAGCCTGATTCAACTTCCTGCGTAGTATGAGCCGCAGTCAATTGCAAACTATCACTAGCCGCCTTCACCGGGGCAGTCTGCCCTTGTTGGAACAGCGGCAGAGTATCAGCGCGTTGGGCACTTAGCGTATCGCCTATCATATAGCAGCGAATTTACGAATGGAAACATCCCACACCGGAGTCTCATAAAGCAATTTTACGGCTTCTTCAGGCGTCCGGGCTACTTTCCATATATCTCCATGCTGTTGACGCATAAAGTTCTCCTCAATAGCCTTTTCAAGCATTTCCAACAGCGGGTCAAAGAATTCGTTTACATTGAGAATAATAATAGGGTTGAGATAAAGCCCCAATTGCTTCCATGTAATAATCTCAAGGAGTTCTTCAAGTGTTCCGCATCCGCCCGGCAGTGCGATGATGCCATCACTCAGATTTGCCATTTTCTGCTTGCGCTCGTGCATGGATTCCACTTCAATCAGTTCTGTCAGTCCCGTATGGTGCCAGTTCTGCTCTACCATAAAATGAGGGATTACTCCGGTCACTTCACCACCATTCTTCAAGACTGCATCTGCCACAGAGCACATCAGCCCGATACTGCCGGCTCCGTTAATCAAACGAATATGATGTTCGGCAAGCAGACGGCCGAGTTCTTCGGCTGCTTGAAAGTAGACAGGATCTATCTTGGTACTGGAGGCACTATATACGCATACAGAATTTATTTGGTTCATCTTCATCGCACTATCCATGAGTTTATTATATCGTAGGCGCAAAATTACGAAAAAATTCCGTTATTCACATTTATCTTTATCAGAGATAACAGATATACCCGCTTTCTCATATTGAACATACTGGTCTATTACGCTCAAAAGGCTCTTGGACTTCTGATTCAGAATTCCAAGAGCCTTTCTAACAGAGAATACATCTATTGCAGATATCGCATCTGCAAACAGATGTATCAGATTGCCGCTGAATGAACTTTTATTCGAATAACCAGTTTGCTCGAACACCCTACCAGCTTTCAGCGAGACAATTATTATAAGTGATTCTATTTTCAAAATATACCTAATAACTATTGTATGCCTTTCGCAAGGAACATTAAGCCCACGAGTCAAAATCAACCGGTTCTTTCCCCTCTCGGTCAACATCTAATCGCCAATCGCCTTTTCAGCAATGCACTATATATTCAATAGCGGGGCCTTAATAGTTAATAATTTAGGTATATTTATCTAGTTGCAAATATATCTATTACAGAGATTAGTCTAATTCAAACTCTCCGGCATAGGTTTCAGTCGGAAGTTGTATTTCTACAATATACTTGCCTTTCTCTTCACCTGCAAGATTAATATTAACCTTTTGTATATTCAAATCAGTAGATGAATAAACAACTTCTTCCGTTTCTGCATCTTTTATGATGATGGTTACAGAAGTAACAGGTACAAGAAGGTCAATGGATACCATCGGGCTTTCAACAATAGCAATAGGTATAATAGGGATAGAACGATGCTGTACTTTAGTAGTAGCACTTAACTCTATTCGATGCGCAGATTTCATCTCTCGCGCAAAAGATGTATTTACTTGAAGTAAAATGACCAACAACAGAAGTAAAAATTTAGCTTTCATAATAAATGTATTTAAAATTTCGCCTCAAAAATACACAGATAGAATAATAAAAACGATTTTTATATGGTAACAATGGTAACAGTCCTTAATTATAAAACGGAACAAACAAAATTATCCCTATTATATTCTACTGATTATCAACACCAAACACACGATCAAAGATTTCCGCATCAACTTTATTCTTTATACGACTTTTGCGTGTTTTAAGAGCATCTGATGTAGCATCCATCAACTCCATTATAACAGATTTCGAACAACAAAGCAATGAAAGAACACAATAAAACACATCGTCACCAGTTAAAGCCGGATAACGTCCTTGCAAGTTCTCCATTACATCAACAAATGATCTAGAAATAGAAGAACGCATTTCTTTCCTTAAGCTACGCATTGCTAATAATTGTTTAGGAGTTGCTTTCTCTAATGCCTCCAACTGATCATAGCAATTAGTAGTTTTAAGCATAGATATACATAATTGGATTTGCTGTTCAGTCAACTCTGACCGTTTTTTATCAATGTCCTCTTTATTAGACTCAGATATTTCTTCTTTTAATAACATAGTGTCTACCCGCTTTTGAGTTAACTCCTGCTGCAAAGCTATATACCGTTTTTTCCTTTTTCTATCATTCCACATAAAACAAAAAACACATATAACCATTAAAGAAACAAACACAATAGCCAAACTAACAACTAACATTTTAGTATGTTCCGACAAGACCCTTTTATGCTCCTCCAATTGATGTTTATCCATAAGCCGATTAAGTTCTTTATTATCAGTCATTACTTGAATTGAATCATAAAGCACCTTATATACATCCATACTCTCTGTTGCTGTTTTCCATTCCTCCCTTTTCTTTGCTATCTGATACATACCATTATAACAAATAGCTTTTCCATAAATATCAAGTCGTTCTATATCTTTATTAAAGAAATAACTTGCAGAATCAAGCATATTTAAGTTAAGCATAATTTTTGCTTTTAGCAAACAAGCATTAATGGACATGTCATAATCCATCATTGCAATCGCTTTCGACACATACTTATTCGCCTGAACATAATCCTTTTTTTCATTATAAACTATGGCAAAATCATGATAGACTGCACCTACTACATCAGAGTCTTGTACCTCCAATGCACAATCAAGAGCCTGTTGATAGTAACATAGTGCACTATCTTTTCTATTTTGCAATAAAAACATACGAGCAATCCCCCGCAATGGATAAGCTTGACCGCTTTTTCCTTTCAATATCTGATAAGCCTTTCGATAAGCATCCATTGCTACATTATCTAATTCATCTTCTTCATAACATTCCGCCAAATTATCATATATCATCGCTAAGAAATCATCTTTAACAGGCATCAACCGAATTGCCGTCAAGTATTCTTCTACAGCGAAAGAAGTATAACCCATATCCCGATAAGTAGCTCCCCAATAATAATGAGCCTTTGCAGCATATAAACTCTTCTTTCTGTCACCATAGTACTCAACAGCCGTTTTTATCAAAGAATCATCCTCTAAAACAATATAATTCTTATACTTCGCTTGCGTTAGCAACAACGCATAAAGCGCCCTATCAGCACGTGGCAGTTTCTGTGGAGAAGAGATAGATTCCAAAATGAATAACGCACTATCAGGACGTGCTTCCATTAATGAATCAGCGCACAATAGCAAAGGATTCTTCACTGAAGAAGAACATGAAGAAAAGGATATAGACGACAAAATACTACCTATACCGACAAATAAGCAACAAAAAGCCAACCAATGGCACCTTGAACAGAAATATTTTATTTTCATCTGGAAATTGTTCGTTTCACAAAACAAAAGTAACAAATTCCTGCAAGATATATTTAGTATCCAAAATACATTTATTTAAATATAACTTATAAAAAACGAGAGCCACAATCCCATCTTCCCGGGAAAGGAAGGTGAAATTGTGACTCTTTTATACAATAAGCAAAGCTCTAAAGAGACTTACAGAGCGAAAGCGGCTTTAATTTTATCAACATAATCAAGCTTCTCCCATGTAAAGAGCTCAACATCTACCGTTTTCTCACCTTCATAACGGGAAGAGAATTTCTTCGTAACCACTTGCGGTTCACGTCCCATGTGACCATAAGCAGCAGTTTCCTGATAAATAGGATTGCGAAGCTTCAGACGTTCTTCGATAGCTTTCGGACGAAGGTCGAACAATTGGTCAATGATGCGGGCAATCTCGCCATCAGTCATATTCACATGAGAACGGCCGTAAGTATCCACAAAAATATTGATCGGACGAGCTACACCAATAGCATAACTTACCTGTACGAGCATTTCATCCGCTACACCTGCCGCAACCATGTTCTTAGCGATATGGCGTGCTGCATAAGCCGCGCTGCGGTCTACCTTGCTGGGGTCTTTTCCTGAGAAAGCACCACCACCGTGAGCACCTTTACCACCATAAGTATCAACGATAATCTTACGACCTGTCAATCCGGTATCTCCGTGAGGGCCACCGATTACAAACTTTCCGGTAGGATTAACATGATAGATGATCTTGTCATTAAACAATGCCAACACTTTGTCGTGATGGATAGAAGCAATCACACGAGGCATCAGAATCTCGATCACATCACGGCGGATAATAGACAGCATTTCTTCGTCAGCTTTCAACTGAGCCGCTTGTGAATCATCTTCCGGCTGGATAAAGTCATCATGTTGCGTAGAAACAACGATTGTATCAATGCGGACAGGGGTTCCGTTGTCGTCATATTCAATAGTAACCTGGCTTTTTGCATCGGGGCGGAGATAAGTCATCACCTTACCTTCACGACGGATATCAGCCAGCACTTGCAGAATGCGGTGTGCCAAATCAAGAGAAAGCGGCATGTAGTTTTCCGTTTCATTCGTAGCATAACCAAACATCATACCTTGGTCGCCCGCGCCCTGCTCCATCGGATCCTGACGTTCTACACCGCGGTTGATATCGGGGCTTTGCTCATGAATAGCGGACAATACACCACAAGAGTTACTTTCGAACATGTACTCTCCTTTGGTATAGCCGATTTTCTTAATCACTTCACGTGCGATGAGCTGGAGGTCAACGTACGCTTTAGTTTTCACTTCACCCGCTAGCACCACTTGTCCGGTAGTCACTAGTGTTTCGCAAGCTACTTTCGAACTGGGGTCGTAAGCCAACAGTTTGTCAAGTACGGCATCCGATATTTGGTCGGCTACCTTGTCGGGGTGTCCTTCTGACACCGATTCGGATGTAAATAAGTATCCCATCTTTCTTAAATTAAGAATTAAAAAATAAGAATTAAGAATGAGAGAGTAGGAGAGGTGAGTGCTGCAAAGAGTAAACGGCAAAGCGTCGATAAGACGTGTTTTAGCATTTTTTTCCGTGGTTGCAAGCTACTCAAATCTGTCCACACTTTCATTTCGGCTACAAAGATAAAGAGAATTCGGAGATTATGAGTATATTTGGCACGTATTTAACACATAAATAGATTTAAAATGATTCTAAATAAGAGAGTAAGAACGATTTTCGTGCTGGCACTTTATGTCGGATTTACGATTGCCATTTACGCCATTGTCTGCCACTTTATCAACCGTGAGTTTCGGGATATCGAGTTGTTGTACGCAATACTGATAGGCTGTCTGGCATATTTGCCGAGATTTATCGCTGACAAGAAGAAAAAATAAGAAAAAGGATATGCCCCGGTTTTAGCGCCGGAGACATATCCTTTTCAAGACATACCTCTTACCAGTCCTTTATTTCAGCAACGAGTCAATCATTTCCTTCGCTTCCGGATTAGAAGGTCGGGGCGCATAAGCACTGACTATATTAAAATCCTTGTCAATCAGGACAAAACGGGGAATATAATAAATAGACCAACCACTATGCATTGTCTTATCGACACTGTTATACTGGCTGAGTTGTTTTTTATGTGCGGTAATGAACCGTTTCCAGGCTTTATTGTTCGTATCTGTTGAAACCGGCAGGAAAACAATATCCTTACCGGCATATTCTTTACTTAACGACTCGAAATGCGGAGATTCCTGAATGCACGGCCCACACCATGTAGCCCAGAAATCAACATAAAGCACCTTTCCCTTGAAATCGGAAAGATGACGGACAACTCCCGCCGTATCAGTCAATTCAAAATCAATAGCAGGTTGTCCTTTCAACAATCGACTCGCTTTTACTATCATGCCGTTCAGTTCGACCGCAAAGTCCTTATACTGCAAATTATCAGCAAAACTCTTCACCTCAGCCAGTGACTCATCAGTTACTTCCTGACGCAACTTATTAACATATTCGGAAGAGTTGAATAAAGCCTGAATACGCGGGGTAAAAGTAACGCCCTCCGTCCATGCTTTCATAGAAGCCAGATAAGGAGCATTCACCTGACTCAGTACACTACGCGCCACATTCACATCCAGATACCTGTCGTCAACCAGTTCTTTAATCCGTGATTTTACTTCTTCAGTCAGGGTATTATAAAACGAGTCGACCTTCTGCATAGCCTGTTCCCTATCTTTCACTCCTGACGTAAGTCGGGAATAAGAAGGATAAGACAAGTAACTATTTACAATATCCGCATTGATACGTGCATTCTCCATATCCTTGAAGTCCTTGCTTACGCTTGTCAGAGCTTCCAACTGCGCACGCCGGATACGTGCCAGGCTGTCGATAGTAATCCGCGTAGCGGCAAAGTCAGCACGTATATTATCGCCACTTTCAAGGAAAGAGCCTCCATGCGGAAAAAGGCGCCCTTTCATATATATGTTGGCTTCCGCTCCCTTTCCTGCGAACTCTGCCTCCCCATTATTCTGTGTGATTTTCACTGTCAGATTATCACCCGGACTCAGATACACCGTATTACGGTTGATATTAAAATAAGCAGGCTTATCAAGCTCGATGACAGTGTCGAAGTTACCTTTCGCATCTGTTTTCAACATGATATTACGACTTTCACCCAACATGGAAGCTGCCCCGTCAAAGCGCATCGGAACATCAGTCGTTCCCATGTCTACCAGTTGCCCTTTGAGATGCACCTTGTTGCCATCTACGGTGCCGGCAAGCATATTGCAACAGATGAAAGAAGCTGCAACAGCTGTCAAACCAGAAAATTTCAAAGAATTCATCATAAAAATAGTTCTATTTTAGAATTTAATAAATAAGTTACGCATGCAAAACTGCAATCTCTTAAATAAATGTCACGTCTTTAATCTTTCCGAAGCCTTTATGCTCCTGAACGGCAGGATACATCGTATCATTATCCACTTTCCCGGCTGTGTTCAACTGAAGAACCACCACTTCACCGGTTCCATCCGGCAAGTTCACTCCGGCAGCCATTGTACGTTCATACGGATGCCCGTAGATTTCCGCCCCATCAGGCATGTCACTTACATACAGAGCCTCTTCGTAAGCCATCTGCAAACAAGAAATCTCCGCATTGGGGTTAGGATGCTGATAAACAACCGTCGAACTGCCTCCGGTTACAGCAAAGTCCAATTTATAGATTTTATTACCTACAGCATAGAAAAGAATATTACTGTACTCCCAACTTGAGGTCATCGGCGTATGGGTTGTCACCCCTGCCGGCGTATCAATGGAATATAAGTTCGTCACCGGAATGTCATCCGGATCACTGCTATTCGTCATAGGATAACCGTGGAATACGTACACTGAAGACTTGCCAGTATTTTCGTTCAGCAAATAAGCATTTACAGCCATACGCTGCCATGCCGCCATAAGAGACTTACCATACCAATATCCGGCTGTGAAGTCTACCAACTTCAAATCGGGATTGACTGCTGAAGGATCTGCCGCATTCTTCGGATTATTCGGAACAACCTGTATCGTCCCCCTTTTAGAAGGTGCCGCACCGGTATGTGTACTACCCGACCATCCATTCTGGCTTTGAATATTGAGTTTCAGGAAGCGATGGTTCTTGCTGTCGAAAGCAATGCCCGCCGTAGGAACAGGATATGCTTTTTCGATATAATAATCGCCTGCCGCCGCCACTTCATTATCCGGATACATGCCATACATCAGCACACTATACATGCAACCTTGAAATACTTTTCCATGACTGCATAGGAAACCTGCCTGATAACTGTTGCCGAAACTTACATCATCACTGCCGAATCCCTCTATTTCTCCGGGATAAATAATATGTTCCCAGTTACCCAGCAATATAAAATTCTCCGCCTGATTGAGCAAACCGGACTCCTCTTGGTTGGTAGTGCTTACATACAACTGTGTATTAGTAATCAACCCCAGCCAACTAGAAGCCTCATAATTCGAAATAGCTACCTGCCGCCTGCCCAGCGCTACGGATTTTCCGGTAAGCGGTTCCTGTTTTATCTCTTCATTTTTCGCTCTTTCCCTGGTCAGTGCATCGGGAGTGACAATCATGGCTCCATTAGCATATTCAACACTACCCAGTTCTGCGTGCCCGTCGATATCATGCAACACTATCCAGGAATTCTCAAAAGGTTTGATAAGCTTCAGATTAACAGGATACATATCAGTGACGCCCGTCTGATTGTCCGTCACGTAAAAACGGAAATAATAATTATAAGAGAACGTCTTCGTGTCATTCGGGTCTATCGTAATAGTGACGCTTTGTCCGGTACTTACTGTTTCTCCAAACTTCTCGCCGCCCTGATTGGTTCTCCTGTCCATCTTCCATAAAAACGAGACATCGGACAAGTCAGTACTGCCATTGCTCAATGTCACCTTAGGAGTGATAGTATACTCAATGGCTTCTTCCGGTTGCTTGATTCCGTAGTTGTTGTCCACTTCCACCAACACCCGGTGGTAAGGCTGATAATCGTAATTGCCTTTATCTTCATAACAAGAACTTACTACCAATAACGCAAGTACTGTCAATATCGTATAAATTGGTTTCATATAGTTTCCTCCTCTTTCTATTTCACTTCTACCGGTTCAAATGTGACAACGGTGCCGTCGGGCTCAGTCAATGCCCCATGTTTAGCATTATATGCATTCAAGGCTTCCTTCAATGTTTCCACATTAGCAGGACTGTCAAAGCCTATCCCAAATCCATAAGGGGTATATACAAAGATTTGAGTAGTACGGTTTTTAAAGACAGACAAGATAAAACGTACTTTCACCGGGCCGTAAGTACCGATATAAGAAGCAAATGTGTTGTTCCATTCCTCTTCATTTCCAACTCCCATGTTCTCCTGAGAGATTTCGTACTTATCCGATGCTTTCAGGATAATGGACTGGCGTTCCTCCGAGCCGGCCACCACATCCGAATTTGCATAATCGAAAGTGATTTTTACCTGATACTCCTTATTATAGACAGCAGGACGTTCCACCAGCACCGCCATCCTTACATAATACTCTCCCGCCTTGATAACAGAGTCCTTAGGCAAAACCAATGTCGGTGTATCATAGCCCTCAACCGCCTCATAAGCAAGATTCACCCGCAAAGGATGTTCCTGCAACATTCCTTCCAGTTTGGCTTTCACGTACACGGTATCATATTTATCCGTGAATTGCCCCTTCTCATAATGAGCGGCAAAATTTGAAGTATATCCCATCTGGTCGGGATTGTCCGGGTCTTCCTGACTATTCGGCATATCTCCTAACTGATATTCCTGCGAAGTAAAGTTTATGGCAGGCTCTCCCGTGAAAGAATAAACTTCCTCTTTCGTACAAGAAGAATAAAAAAGCGCAGCCAGTACAATAAGATATAAGTTATATATAGTTTTCATAACGTCTTTATAATTTGTTAATCATCAGATGCCTCCCAAAGCTTTCTCATCATCAGGAATAGGGAAACGATAGTTACTTTCAGTCATATTGTTGACAGGACAAAATTGGAACGTCTTATATCCCAACCGTTTGTAGAAATACCATAACTGTCCTTCTCCATACAGTTCCTTCCGGTATTCTTTCTCTATTTCCTTCATCTTCTCGTCTTCACCGGCAAAAACCTCAATGCTGGAAAGCCCCCTGGCACTTCTGACAACGGACAGCGTTTCTGCCGATTCACTCAAATCTGCCGTACATTCGGCAAGAATATAGTACATTTCCGGCAGGCGGATAAGCGGCATCTGGTTTTCTATTGCCGGAGAGAATAATCCGGTCTGCCTGAATTTGAGGGTATACGAACCGGTATTGGAAATGGTGAAGCCCTGTCCTTCCTTCATACGCATATCATTATATCCGTCGGCTTCCGTATCAAATAGTTCGTAGACCCTGTCCCTATTTTTGATAAAATACGCATTGGTCATTCCGGCTTTGAAGTCCAAATCTATCTGGTCATCATACTTCTCGGAATCCATGCTCAACGCGAAAACAAGCTCTGTGGAACACACCGGATCAGTAGCATTGTCCGTAACCAGTGTGAACAAGTGGCTGTTTCCCTTGGATGCTTTAATCACCTGATCAGCATAATCCGCCGCCAACGCCTTAGATTGTGCATCCCCCTTATAAAGGTAAACACGGGCAAGCACTGCCTTTACAGCAAACTTATTCATACGGTTGAAACGGTAATCCAGAAAAGGGTCAACTCCTTCCTCATACGAACCCGCTGTCGGGAAAGAGATATTCATCGGGTCATTTTCCAGCAATCTTTCAGCTTCTTTCAGAGTAGTAATAAGATTGTCCACCAATTCAGAGGCAGGCATCAGCCGGACTATAGAACGGTCGAACTCCGTCCGGTAGGGAAGAGTGGGAGAAGACGGGTTGTCCTTATAGACAGGCCCGAACATACGGAGCAGGTCAAAGTAAAGAAAAGAACGCAATCCCAACATTTCACCTTTCATAATATCCTGATACCCATCGCTTGTCACGACATCTCCTTTCGTTTCAAGATTGGTGAGGAAATTATTGATATTGGCTATGATATTATAGTGTCCGCCCCAGAACTTATTGGTATAATTCTCTGTCTGGTTGGATGGGAATGTGTACCAGTCCGTCCGTGTATAATCCAGCGTTTCCGTATCCGACTGAGTGTCGTAACGCTGTGCCAGAATATCCATAAAGCCATAAGTCAACTGTCTGCCATAGAGCGAAACATCACACATAGCCATATAAATACCGGTAAGCGCTTCCTTGAATCCCTGCTCAGTACTGAACAGTTCCTCTTCCTTTATATTGTTCTTGGGATTTACATCCAGCCAATCGCTGCACGAAGTGACAAGCAGCAACAGGCAGCATACAGATATATCTATTATTTTCTTCATAAGGCAAATAAATTAAAAAGTTAGATTCAGCGACATGGATACTTGACGCGACATCGGATATTCCGTACCACGTTCCACTTTCACCGTAGACCAGTGGAAAAGGTCTTCCATATAAAATCCTACGCTGGCACTACTCAACCCGAGTCTCTCCAGGAACTTGTCGTAACGCTTCTCAAAGCGGTACTGGATATTTATAGTATTCAGCACCAGCTCGTTATCATCCATGATAAAACGTGAACTGGCTTTTGTGGTATTTCCGTTTACCGTCTCCGACAAAGATTTGTATTTTGCCACATCGCCCGGCTGGAGCCAACGCTCGGTATAAGCACGGCGGTCTACATTACTATAAATGTCAGCATTCTCCACTTTGTCAAGCAGTGTCTTGTTATACACCTGTCCGCCGAACTTATAGCGGGCGGCTACGCTGACACTAAGTCCGCGCCAGTTGAAGTTTACCCCCAACGTACCCATCAGGTCAGGTTCGGTGTCACCAACCGGAACCTGGTCGGCCGCATCCCACGTACTTTTGCGGTTGCCATTACGATCCAGAAAAACTTCACGTCCGGTGATAGGATCGATTCCCAATGAACGGACAGTCCAAATCATTGTTTGTGAATATCCCTCTTCATAGCGTGGCATGGGACGGCTCAGCTTGTTCGGGTTGTCGGGGTCTTCCTGCATCATCTCCTGATTACGTGCACGCATGGCATTGGAAATTTTCTTAATTTTATTCTTATTGTGGCTTCCGTTGGCAATAATACTAAAGTTCATCTGTTTGGACGGGTTGTAATAAGGCATCACACGCAAAGTAAATTCGTATCCGACATTAGAGATATTACCGACATTATCTTTCATCGTACTGAATCCCACAGAAGGCGGCAATGAATAATCGAGCACCGTATTCTTAGTGTACTTATTGTAATATTCAAAACGTCCGCTCAACTTATTCTTGAACATGCTAAAGTCAACTCCCGCATTGAAAGAGTTCGTAATCTGCCATTTCAGATCCGGATTTCCCATACCGTATAGCATCGTTCCCACCACGTCCGAACCTTGATAAATACGCATACTATTGGCGTAAGAATACATCTGCAATGCCTGATAGGCAGAGAATCCCTGCTCACCGGTCACACCATAAGTACCACGCAAAACCAATTCATCGAATATCCCCGTCTTCCTAATCCAAGACTCCTTGTGGAGATTCCAGCGCGCGCCGGTTGACCAGAACGGAGCGAGCCTGTTATTGCTTCCAAACTCGGAAGAAGCATCCAAGCGACCGTTCACATCGACAGCATAACGCTGGTCATATGTATAACTGACGGTAGCTACCGCTCCCAACGCACGTGTAGTACTTTCATCTCCCGTAGTTTCTTTCATCTTCGCACCCAGAAATACTTCGTCCATATTATCATTAGGGAATCCCGTCACATTGACACCAGCCGTATGATTCTTGGTTTCGGTCACATTATAACGGAAAAAAGTAGAAAGCAGATGCTTGTTCTTCCATATCTGATTGAAACTGGCAGTGAAAGCCAAATCGTACTGCAATGAAGTAGCATTGCTCCATAGGTAGCTCCCCCTGTCTTCAAGCGGTAGAAGTTCTCCAGTCTGAAACTGCGTATGATTGGCAGACTTGAAAATATCCGTATCCGACTGGGTCTTTGTAACAGTTAGATCCATAGCAAGACGCAGATTGCTTATCGGAGAATACTCAGCACGAAAAGCGTCACGCACTTCAAAGGCAGTGTTACGGTCTTTCGTGTTATAAAGTGTATTATACATCGGATTTGTCACATATTTCCCGGAAGAGAAATCATACATATCCAAAGGTTCTTCCAGATAAAGGGGAATATTTCCCTTTTCGTCACGTATCGTATAATACGGATTCAACGAAGCGTACTCCTTGAAACTTCCATAAGGAGAAGTTCTGTCAGACACGTTATAGTCCACATAAGCAATATTACTGATTAACAAGCCTTTGTAACGATAACGAATGTCCAGGCTGACACTTTTCCCGCTAAGCCCCGTCTGCTTCATCACACCGGGAGCCTCATTAATACCCGCATAAAGTTTGTAACGGAGACTCTCGTTACCGCCTTCGAGATTAATACCATGGCGATGAGCAAACACCGTCTGCAAAGGTTGGGACAACCAGTACGTATTCACTCCACGCTTGACATTATACAGTTTGTTGGCATAAGACGCCAGCCTGCCGGCAGACGATTCTCCCGTGTAATACTCGTCGTAAAGCCCGGCACGCCTTTCCAACTCCAGTTTTTCGGCCGCATTAAGCAGGTTGTAATCTGTCAAATCAGGATATTCCACTTTGTAATTTCCATTGTAGGTGACGCGCAGCTTGCCCGCTTCCGGTGCTTTCGTCTCCACGACAACTACACCATTGGAAGCCTGCGATCCATAAATAGCCATCGCCGCAGCATCTTTCAGCAAAGTGACACTGGCAATCTGGGCAGGATCCAAGTCCATAATCTTTGTTACGCTTACTCCAATAATACCATCCAACACGAACAATGGCTGATTGGGACGAGTATCCACATCACCACGCATGATAATCGTCTCATCCGTAGAATAATCTCCCATGCTGGACTGTCCGCGCATATTGAAATTCGGAACCGAGCTAGGATTGGAACCGGAAATCATACTCTCTTCCATCCGAAAACCGGGGTCAAGCATCTGAATGGCGTTCAGGACATTTCCCGAAGTCAGTTTACGAATCTCCTCACCGGACATCCGATTAGCCGAACCGGTAAACCCTTCTTTCTTCCGTTCGAAAATACCTGTCACCACCACTTCATCAACTGCATGCGCATCATCTTTCATCACAACAGCAAGGGGTTTCCCCGCAAAGGGTACAGATACCTTCTGCATACCGATATAAGTAAAATGCACAGTTTTTACCTGTTTGCCTTCGGGCACAGTAATCGTAAACTTCCCATCCATATCGGTAGCACCGCCTACCGACGGGTCGTCCGTCCGGACATTCACCCCGGGAAGCGGATCCCCATTAACATCTTTCACCTGCCCTGTGATTTTCTGTGTAGCCTGCCGCTTTATCAACAAGACCGACACATACTTGCCGTTAATCCTGAAAGAAAGCGGAAAAGAAGTAGTGATAGCCACCATAGCTTCTTCCACCGTTTTTTGTTTCAGGTTGATAGTCACCTTGAAGTTCTGGACTTCATTGTAAGTGAACAGAACTTTAAACCCTGAAGCTTCCTCCACTTTCTTCAACACAGAAGGCATAGCTTCGTCATGACACACTAAGTCAAACCTCTTCGAACCATTCTGCGCTAAAGCTTGCCTTACAGGCAAACCGGCGAACAAAAAGACCACCAACGCTATCACGATTGAATTCAAAAGAGTCCCTCTCTTGCTTAAATAATCTTTCATAAATCCAACATATTGAAAAATTAAAAATTTATATTACTACGAAAGATTAAGCAAGATAGTCCCAACAAAACATTATTTTTTTCATTCTGACGGTCATTTTCTTTTTTTCATATCAGAAAGAAAGGCTCTAAAACACTTCCTCATCCATTGTGAACAACAGGAGCAATCATAAAAAAAAGAAAATAATGCCCCGTTGATGAACAAAAAATGTCCACCAAACAAATAAAATATGAACTAAAAAAGATATTTATTCGCGCTTACGAACAGTTATTTTATTTCCTCCGTCCTTTGTTACGGAAAGATATTGGTAAAGGTTCAGATTTTCAATGACACTGTCTATGGTCTCACTCCTGTCGGCAACGAAATGAAGGCGCTGCTCTTCAAGCAAGGAATCCTGCTCCATCTCTATCGTCACGTTATACCAACGTCCCAAATCTTTCAGGATGTCGCTCAGATGAACATTATCATAATAGAAATAACCTTCCATCCAATAAGTATAATAGCTCACATTCACCTGGTGAACCTGAAAATCGTCATCCGTACAGGTAATGTCATCGCCGGGAACCAGCAGAACTTCCCGGTCAATTCCGGGCATATGCACTTTCACAGAGCCCTGCACCAATGTGACGTGCGCCTCGGAATCCTTATATGCCTTCACATTGAATTCAGTCCCTAGTACTTCGGTAGTCATTTTATCGGTAATAATCACAAAAGGATGCTGTTCGTCACGAGCCACCTTGAAATATGCTTCCCCCTCAAGAGTCACAGTACGCCGGGAACCTGAAAAACGTGTAGGAAAAGAAAGGCGGCTGGACGCATTCATCCATACTTCCGTCCCGTCGCTCAGCACAATCTTATAAACCTGTCCGCGGGGAATAGAGACAATATTACGGCATACCTTTTCAACAGACGCACGGGTATAGTCGGCTTCGGTAGCCGAAAGCACCACCCCTTCTTTCTCAATCCTCGCCTTTGAGAGATTTGGCAAAGGTGTTTCTGTCTTTTCTTCCGAAGAGATATCCTCCTCAATCACGGAAGCCTGTTTCACCGGCTCCGTCTTCACTAACACCGCCACTTGCTTCTCGTGCAACGTAGTCTCCACATTGCTCCACAGTAAAAATACAGCAATCAGCAAAGCTGCTGCAGAAGCGGAGAACAATATAAATGACCGGAGTTTCCGGGACTTCTTCTTTTCTTGCCGGACACGGCTGCTGAACTTCTTCCACTCCTCTGCGCCTGATGGTTCTTCAAACTGCAAACGGAGAAATGCCTGCTCGCACTCATACTGCAAACGCTCCTCCTGGGGAGTACTTACGTCCTGATAATCCTCACAACAGTTACTATCTTGTTTATTATCTTGCTCACTCATATAGTTTTGCTGTTTTTCTATGATATTTATAATTCTATCAACGCATTTCTATGTACTACACGTAATTACTACGAATCAAACATTACTTTAGTCACTATAATTACCACCTTTTTTATACTTTACAGAAAAATACTGCCGAATAATGTTCAGCCCTTTCATCACATGTTTGCGCACACCACTTTCCGAAAGACCGGTCAACCGTGCCACTTCTCGATACATTTTCTTATAAACATAGCATTGTTCCATCACCGTACGTGTCAGGGGCGGCATTTCCTCTATCAACCGCATAATAACAACAATACGCGCCTCACTTTCCCGTCGGTCGTCATCATTCCACTCACGAAGCATCGACAAGTAAGACAGCTTATTATCTTCCTGCTTTTCCTGACGCCGGAGATAATCTATGCAGAGATGATGCAGATGAGTGTACATATAGGTGAGTGCCGTATCCATCCGGAAAGTTTCAATCCGCTCCCACATAAATTGGAACGAATCGCCAACCAAATCCTTACAAGTCTCAGAATCAGGAATATATCGCAGGGCATAATAATAAAAACGGGAATAATTTGCTTGAAAGAATTCTTCGAACTCTTTTTCTAACAATTCTTTGTTGCCCTGCTTTACCTTCATTCTTTTTTGTTTCAAATTAGTAACAAACCGGCGGCAAAAATAATAAATAAAAAGAAAAGTATAACCTTTATAATTAATTTATATCATTATAGCACTTGCCATATCAATCCAGCCGCTTCTTTATTCCGCTGCTAATCTCTTTCATAGTTTTCCCAAATACCGGGTGTACCAACTCCGGCGCAATCTCTGCCAACGGCAGCATTACAAAATCACGTTCTGTCATTAAAGGGTGGGGGAGATTCAGTTCCGCACCTGTCGGAGAGGTTACAGAAAGCACTAAATCTTCATAAAACAAGAGGTCAATATCAATCAGACGGTCACTATACACTCCGTCAACGGACTTTTTGGTACGCCCCAATTCTCGTTCAATCGCCTGTGTCTCCTGCAATACCGCCAAAGGGGACAAATCCGTATCCACGCAAGCGGCAGCATTCAGAAAACTATTCTCAGAAGTAAATCCCCAAGGGGCAGTAACGTAAAAAGCAGACAGGGAAACGACTTTCCCTATCTGCTCTTCTATCTTTTGCACGGCATCCCGAAGATTTTGTTCTTTATCTCCCAGGTTTGTGCCGATCCCTACATAAACTTTTGCCATTATCTATTTTCAAACAAAAAGACACCACTATCTTTCATCCAAGGGAATGAAAAATTCCACCTTGCCACATTTCGGACAAACATACAGATCAAAAGATTCGCGATTCTGAAACAATTCAAACAAGTTTCCAAAGAGTCCGGTACTCATTCCTTCGTGAAATTTATATTTACCAGAGTAATCCATCTCAACCTGACAGCGCAAACAATCAATAGAACATTTTTCTTCCTCTACCGATTCCAGCTCATTCAGGTCTAAGACTTTATCTTCCGGGAAACTATAATTGCAATTCCAGCAAATATCAAAGCTATCTTCTACTTCCTCATGACATTTAGGGCAGATCTTCATAGCCGTATCTTATTTATCTAAAATCAGCATGGCATCTCCGTATGTACCGAAACGGTATCCTTCCTTCAATGCTACGTGATAAGCATCCATTACCTGCTCATAGCCCCCAAAAGCAGCTACAATCATCAACAATGTAGAAAGCGGCATATGGAAGTTGGAAATCATTGAATTGGCCACAGTAAATTCATACGGCGGGAAGATAAACTTGTTCGTCCATCCTTCAAATTCCTTCAAATGCCCGTCGGTGCTGACTGCGCTTTCGATGGCACGCATCACCGTCGTACCTACCGCACACACATTCTTTCCGTTATCTTTGGCACGATTAACAGCTTTCACTGCATCCGCATCCACAAACATCTGTTCCGAATCCATCTTGTGCTTCGTCAAGTCTTCCACGTCAATGTCGCGGAAGTTACCCAGACCTGCGTGCAGAGTGATATATGCAAAGTCCACCCCCTTGATTTCCAAACGCTTCATCAATTCACGGCTGAAGTGCAGACTGGCAGTCGGAGCTGTCACCGCACCTTCATTCTTTGCGAAAATAGACTGGAAACGTTCTGCATCTTCCGGCTCTACGGGACGGTTAATAATCGTATGGGGCAGGGGAGTTTCACCCAATTCATACAAAGCTTTTTTGAACTCGTCGTGAGGCCCGTCATAAAGGAAACGCAGTGTACGTCCACGGGAAGTCGTATTATCAATAACTTCGGCCACCATTGAATCGTCCGGGCCGAAATACAGCTTGTTGCCGATACGAATCTTACGCGCCGGATCCACCAATACGTCCCACAAGCGAAGTTCTTCATTCAATTCACGCAACAAGAATACTTCGATACGGGCACCCGTCTTCTCCTTGTTACCGTACAAACGCGCAGGGAATACCTTCGTATCGTTGAATATAAACACATCCTTGTCATCAAAGTAGTCCAGAACTTCCTTGAACATCCTGTGTTCAATCTTACCTGTTTTACGATGCAATACCATCAAACGAGACTCATCCCTATATTTCATAGGATGCAGAGCAATCTTATCTTCGGGTAACTTAAATTTGAATTGTGATAATTTCATATCTATTCCTTATTACGTTAATTATTTTCTTCTTCATTTTCTATTTCCTGTCCGTCAATCCACTCTTTAAAGTGTTCGGGATTCAGGCAGTCTTCCAACCGGACGTCACCTACACGGGTACGAATCAGGCCTGTCAGATGGGCTCCGCTATGGAGCGCTTCACCAATGTCGCGCGCCAAGGCTCGGATATACGTCCCCTTGCTGCATACGACACGAATCCGAATCATCGGATCGGGAACATCCAGACTGCACTCCAGCAATTCAATCTCGTCGATAACAAGCTGTTTCGCCTTTAGTTCTACTTCCTCTCCTTTTCTTGCCAGTTCGTAAGCACGCTTTCCATCCACCATACAGGCGGAGAATGCAGGCGGTACCTGTTCTATCGTACCGATAAAGTGCGTCAGCACTTCTTCCACCATCTCCCGTGTGATATGCTCAGTAGGGTAGGTAGCATCTATCTCATGCTCCAAATCATACGACGGCGTGGTAGCCCCCAACCGGAGCGTAGCGACATACTCCTTCGTATGATATTGAAACTCCTCTATTCTCTTCGTTGCCTTGCCTGTGCATACAATCATTACCCCTGTCGCAAGGGGATCCAACGTGCCGGCATGACCGACTTTCAGTTTTTTCACCCCTATCCGCCGGCAAATATGATAACGGGCGTGCCCTACTACCTTAAATGAAGTCCAACCAAGAGGTTTATTAAAAAACAGTACTTCTCCTTTTTTAAAATTCATCAGCTCAATATAATCGTTACTAATCCTGCTATCGCGCAATAGATAGCGAAATAGATCAGCTTTCCTTTCTTCACCACATTAATCATCCACTTACAAGCCAGGCAACCTGCCACGAAAGCAGCCAGGAAACCGACAATCAGCGACAACGCAGGAATATCACCTACCACATCCTCACCTTTCATCATCTTCATTCCGTCGAGCAACGCTTCTCCCAAGATTGGCGGAATAACCATCAGGAAAGAGAATTGTGCCAGTTTCGCCTTGTTATCGCCCAGCAGAAGCCCCGTAGCAATGGTAGAACCCGAACGGGACAATCCCGGCATGACTGCGCAAGCCTGCGCAATACCGATAATCAGAGCGTCCTTCATCGAGATTTTTTCTTTCTGACACGGCTTATAGTAATAAGAGAAAGTCAGCAGTGCGGCAGTCAACAACAACATACAACCCACAATCAGCAATCCTGACCCGAAAATCGTCTCCACATAATCCTTAAAGAACACTCCCACAATACCAATAGGTATCATTGAGATCAATATATTGATGACATAGCGCGTCTCGTCGTTCATCTGAAACTTGAACAGCCCGCGGAAAATCCAGTCTATCTCTTTCCATAAAATCACCAGTGTGCTGCACACCGTAGCCACGTGCACCACAATCGTGAATGCCAGATTCTCCTCGCCCTGTATCCCGAACAATGCTGACCCGATGGCCAGATGACCACTGCTGCTTACGGGCAAATACTCAGTCAATCCCTGAATCAGTCCAAGGATTAATGCTTCTAACCAACTCATAATATCTTTTTATTCTCTTTTAATTTTAGGCACTTCAGTCATTTTAGGTTTACGCAACACCGCGTATATCATTGACAAAAAACCAAACAGGCAAACGACGGGCGCCACCTTTATTCTACGTACACTGAAAATATCCGGTTCGAAAACCGTTTCGGACGACGAGGGTCCCGACATCAACAGGAAGCCGATAATAACAATCGCCATTCCTATTGCGAGCAAGATAAAGTTCACTTTATCAAAGGCAAATTTCTGCTTGTCTGACATAAGTTTTTTCTTCTTTTGAATTAAATATAGTATAGGCTGTTCGCTTTCATTCTCAAGTACTTATTCATTGAGAAGTAGGCACATAGCCATGTTATTACAATTCCAAACACTAATACGCTTGCGCATACTATCAACATGACTTCGGGCGTGATAACCTGAAGCAGTTCCTGTTCATACGTCACCGCCCAGTAGGCAGTCCCCATCAATATGGCATCGGCAATCATGGCTGCCAGTATGCCGCTCCATACGTTCTTCCGAAGAAACGGCCCCCGTATAAAACTCCAACTCGCCCCCACCAGTTTCATGGTATGGATGAGGAACCGTTTGGAATAGATGGCAAGTCTTATCGTATTGTTTATCAAGGCAAAAGAAATAAAAGTGAGCACCACCGCCAAAGCAAGCAGCACCAGGCTGATATTCCGTATATTATCATTCACGGCATCAATCAGCTCTTTCCTGTAAAGCACATCCTGTATATTGGAATTCTTCTTCACCAGTTTCTCTATTTTCGCAATGCTGTCGGAATTGGCATAGTCGGAATGGAGCTTGATTTCGAGGGACGCAGTAAATGGATTATAACCCAGGAACTCCTCGGGATCGGTTCCCATCGCTTCCGTCTGCTCCTTCAGAGCCTGTTTTTTAGAGATATATTCGGATTGCTTCACGAAAGGTTCCTGATTCAGCTTCTTCTGAAGTTTCAAAATATCGGCTTCCTTCATATCGTCACTGATAAGAATGGAGAAACTGATATTCTCGCGGACATATACGGAAAGATTATGCGCCGTCAGCACGAAAAAGACAACCAGTCCGAGCAACAGCAACACCAGTGTCGTACTGATACTCGACGTGATGAACTGCATGTCGAATACCGAACCTGACTTATATTTGTTTTTACTTCCCATGCGTTATCTCTTTTTCCGGAATACGTAAATCATAGAACTGCTTCTCTCTTTCCGTCCCAAAGCGCTGAACCAGGCAAGCGTTCCGGCATACATTCCTTTCAGAAAGCTGCTCGAACGGCCACGGTGCTTCTCGCTCAACATGGATACGTAGAACGCATCGAACGGCATCGGATGGCGTGCCGCCATAATAAACCCGTGACGGGAAGCCAACTGCTGTATAGTGCCGGGTGTGAAATGCCAGAGATGGCGGGGAACGTCATAAGCCGCCCAATATTCTCCATAACGCTGCGCGTCATAAGAAGAACAGTTGGGCACAGCCACAATCAGCACACCTTTTTCCGTCAGCAATTCACGAAGTATTTCCCACGTTTCGTTGAGGTGCTCCAAGTGCTCCATCACATGCCAAAGGGTGATAACATCAAAGCTGGCGGGAGCAAACTCCTTCAACGCCAATTCGGGTTTCACATCCAGGCCGAAATTCGTTTTCGCGAACTCACGTGCCTGTGGGCTTTTCTCCACCGCTTCCACTTTCCAGCCACGGCGCACCATCGTATGTGCGAAATAACCCGTTCCCGTACCTATATCGAGCAGACGCCCCGTCTTACGATGCGCCTCTCTTGCCACCAGGCGCGCTTTGCGGCCCAGCATATAGGAACGTACATAATGGTAAATGCGATTCATCGCGCCCTTGCGCGTATCCGTGTGGGAGATGTAGTCGGGAGTCTCATAATACTTGCCTATCTCTGCTTCTACGGGAACGCCTTGCGTGAATGTAAATCCGCAGTCCTCACACGAATACAGTTCAAACTGTTCGCCCGAAGCATAAAAATCCGTACAAGTCATGACGCGTTTCAAGTGCGTACTGCCACACACCGGACAAGCATTTATACTGAGTTTCTCCATTAATTCCAAACAAAATTAAGTGTTGTCCCGAATCACAAGACAACACTATACCCGAATTTGGTGCAAAGAAACAAATAAAAAGTGATGTAACAGGCTTTTGTTAAGGACTTTTAATAGAAGATTAAAAAGTCAGGTTAACGGAAAAGCCCATATTCCTGCAACTGGGTTGACGGAAGAAGTCAATACCCTGATACCAAGTTCCGGTGCTTGCCGTAGATTCCGGATCAAACGGAGCTTTATTATATAACATAAGCAAGTTACGCCCCACTAACGCCACCCGCACGTCTTGTATCCACTTCACCCACCGGTTGACGGGAATATGATAGGCTATTGACATTTCGGCAAGGCGGATATTAGTGGCGTCATATGTATACACCGTCCCTGTACGCGTTCCTCCCACCTTTTGGTAATAGTCCTTAGCCGGAATGTTCTCACCGCTCACCCAGACACCGCCATTATCCCGGGCTATAGCCGTAGCCTGAGATACGCCAAATTGATCCATAACCGCTTGAGTCATCGACAAACCTACACCTCCGAAACGGGCATGAATCACAAAATCAACCTCCAAGCCTTTCCAGGAGAAGCTGTTCGCCAGCCCCATTGTATATTTAGGGTCGGCATTACCCGCATAGATATAATCCCGGGCAGGAATAACGTTCTGCGAAGCCTTATCCACAATGACATTTCCTTGCGCATCTCTCTGTAAATCGGTAACATATATATCACCAATCGAGCCACCCTTCTTCAGCGGGATATACCAACTGCCGCCTTCGGCCATTTTAACTTCGTCCAACACCACATCTTCACCCGTTACCGAATTCTTCCGAACTTCCCTAATCTGCTTGATTTCATTCTTATTGATGGAATAAGTCCAACGCCCGTTCCACTTCACCTGCCCGATATTCATATTTGTCCCCAAGCTGAGTTCAAAACCTTTATTATCAACTCTACATCCGGTATCCATTAAATAGAGATCTGTAGGAGAATCTGCAGAAGGATAAGGAACAGGAACATATCCCCCAAACGGTAGATCGGAAGTCGATGTCTTATACATTGTAAACGCCAAACTAATCTTATCATCAAGGAAACCTGCATTCATCCCTATTTCGTGGGATTTCGTACGTTCAGGTTCAAGATTGTTATCAACCAATCTCGGCTCCAGACCTACCCTTTCCTTGTTCAGGAAAATATAATCGGTAAAGCTATTGCCTGTTTCACTATAAGTATAATTGAGTTTTAGAAATGAAAGAATCCTGTCGGGATTAGCGGACAGCCACCCGGTCGGCACCACAGACACTCCTGCCGAAGGATAAAAAACATCAGTAGAAGAGTGCGAATCATCGTCATCCCAGAACTTAAGCCACTCCATCCGTCCGCCCAAGTCCAGAAACAGGCGATTTTTATATCCCAGTTGCGCAAGCATAAATAACGAGGTAGTCCGGTCATGATAATCCCGCTGCAGATGCATGGAGTACGCCCCTTCCCTTTTACTTAATGCGGACAGTTCAAAAAGATTCAGCGTTCCCAACTCTCCTCCACTGTTAGAATAATCAAACTTTGTATCACAGACCGAACTGCCTAAAGTAGCATCGATTGAGAAATCGCCCATCGCCTTGCGAGCATTGAGCAAGAATTCAGAATAAATCTGCGTATTTTTATTCTCATTCTCATAGTACGTGCCCAACCGGCCGGCAAATACAGTAGATGCATAGAGTTTTTGAGTCCCAAACTCCTTATCCCGGTCATACTGGATCCGCCCTGACACATTGAGCCAGGAATTCAAATCAAACTTAGCCCCTATGCCGCCTATCAAACGTTTCTTCTTCCGATTATACATATTACGGTTTATTGTCCAATAGGGGTTCTGCATACCCAGTCCCATTTCTCCCAAAGGCCAATATTGTACATTGCCATCCAACTCCGGAACGTAAACCTCAAAAAGATCTTTATAACTATATTTATCGCTACTACCCGGATAGACAGGGATTCGCTCCAGCAATACATCAGGAAGCAGATAAACCGGAACCAACGGATTGTCATACATACCTTGTGACTGCATATTCTGTTCAGCAGTATGGATGTATCTCAGGTTAACGTCAAGTTTCAGCCTGTTACGTAATAAGGAAGAGGTGTTGCGCAACGAAAAGTTATAACGGTCTACATCATTATTAGGAATAATGCCGGCACCATTCATTGTGACAGCCGAAACACGGGTCTGATTATATTCATTCCCGATAGAAAGGGCCAGAGAATTGTTGATAGCATGTCCGGTACGGAAAAAATCCGCAGGATTCCACGATTGGGGATGATTCAGCTTCTCTCCCCATCGCCAGTCGTAAGTCTGCTGGAATTCAGGCATGACTAACGGTGAGCTGAAAGTGGTACTGTTTCCCACTTCCACCCTTAGCTTTCCGGCATGAGCCTTTTTCGTGTTAATCATCACCACGCCACTAGCGGAACGGCTACCGTATAAAGTAGAAGCTGCCACAGTACTCAATACTGATATGTTTTCTATATCATCCGGACAGAAAGCTGCTATGCCATCGCCAGTCTGCCCGCTGCCCCAGTAGATATTATAAGGCTGTCTTGCCTCCAACCGTGGCAAAGGCACACCATCCAGAGTGAACAACACATTATTTGATTTCAAGATGGAACGGTATCCACGTAGCACCATCCTCGCCGAACCTCCCACACCGGAAGCACCGGGGTTGATAGTTACACCCGCCAACCTTCCTATCAGGGAATTCACAAAATTGGCATCTTTGACTTTCATCAGTTCAGTGCCATCAATCTGCTGCGAGATGTACGATGACTTCAGCGTATCTTGCGAAAAATTCGTTTGGTCAATAGTAGAGCTTTGCGTAAGATGAGTAGGATTTTCCCTTTTATTCCCTGCATGAAGCATGGAAACAGGTACAATAGTTGATAACAATAAAGTTATTCCAATCTTTTTCGCTGTTGATACACACATAGTATGTAAATAGTAGCGGTTAGTCAAGTCTTTTACGTTGTGTTCTTTCATAATATCTTATCAAAAGTGTTTCATTGTCCTATTCACAAAACTACTGAAATTATTTGTAAATATCCCATTTTCAGACAAGATATTTATATCTTTATACTTTAGGGACTGCTACCTTTTATCTTCATATTGATTGGTATTATATTCTACATATACCTTCAGATAGAATACATCTAACGTGAACTCCTTTAGTTAAATCTTTAACCAAATAACTATTGGTGTCACATTTAGAGAATATAAAATACCCCTGATATAAACGACTATGCCTTCAATCAATTTATATCAGAGTAAAACACGACACGAACCAATGCAGCTGGAATACTAAAAAGCCATTCCCATTTTTGCCGTTGGTTTCCATCCTGTGAGAAGATAAGACGGTTTACCTTGTCATAGATATACAGACACCAATCGCAACCCGGGAGTTTTTTGACAATGCAACAATGGCAGGTGTCATCGACAGAAGAAACAGGCTGTCTGCTACTCCTAGCAAATAGGGCAGGCAGCTAAAGATTGGGCGGGCGGTTAAAACCGTCGTACTACTGAAGAGTGACCCAATCATTTGTTAAGGTGGCCCCCTTAACCAGAAAATATTTCTCAATTTTCTAAATACGCAGGTCACCCGCATACTTGACCTCATTAGGGAGAATCTATTCACCGTCATTATAGTCGTTCTGATCCCACTCATCATATTCATGTCTAAAATTATATCGCTTTCTTCACTAATTTTACATTCAAAGTAAGTCGATTAAAAACTCATCATAACAATAAGTATCTCTCATATCTCTAAAATTTCTAGAACCTTTCCTTCTCCCAAAGGCTTTCGTCCTTCTCCAAAGGTAAATTTAGTACCTTCAAAAAAATCATCTCCTAAAGCTTTTCTATGAAGAAAAGCTATTTCAACTATCCCCTCATCTCCGAGATAAAAAGCCTTCCTGTCAATTAAAGTTATTTGCCCTGAAGTTTTTGTCTCCTCAATAAAATCAAATAAAGGTCTATATCCACTAAGAAATGGAGTTTTACGGCTATCACTATATAGCTTAATTATAGCTTTAATTCTAATCATACTTGTTGCTCAAATATGGAATTTTTCTCCTATTTTCACTAACTTAGTTGCGATAGGGTATAAATACTTAGTATCTGTATTTTCAATCCCCATATCTTCATTTTCAATTTTTTTTAGTAGTGAAATTATTGATTCAAGAGAAGGCGTGTACATGAGAATATGAATTATAGAACCAATATATCCGTCATACTCATCACCTAAATTGAGATTTGTACCTATTCCTAAAGGATCCCAATCTTTAATTAAAACAGCGCGAATCTCTGTTATTACTTCATTATTTATCATATTTAAAATCTATTTTAATACATTCAATATACTTTTATCAAACATCGAAGCTGGGTATGTCGAAACAATTCTTCCTGTATTATTCATAACGACAACAGCCTCCCTTGTTAAGAACAAAAAATTTCCTCTACTTTGTTGTAAAACTACAACGGGATTCTTAACTGTATTTGAAATCGTAGATGGATTTACCCCTCTTGTAATTGCTTGATTCAATCCATGTTTGGAAAAGCTTGATAAACCTATTCCTGGATTTTCGACAATTGTGCCTAATTTACCAAAATTTTCTCCTACACGCGTTCCACCTTCAACTGCAGCTTTTGCAAGTATCTTTTCTCCTATGTATCCAACAGTTTTTCCAAGTATATCTCCGATTAAAGCACCTGCGCCATATTCAACCATCGTCTCTCCTATCGGACGAGCAATATCATCTACAGCGCGACTATTCAATCCATTAAATAATTCTGATTTCGATTCTTCTGACAAAGGACTCTTTTTACCTAAAAGCTGATTTTGCAACTTTCCACTTGAAGCTATCAATTCAAAAGCATTAGTAGCTTTATTGGCTTTGATTCCCGCATTCTGATAAAAATTCAGATAAGAATCTTTTCCAATCTGAAATGACATAGAAGAACCAAGCCGAGTATATCCATCAATATCTTTATGTCCTTCACGCCAAATGTACTCATCCTCATTATTGGTACTCTGATACCAATCACAACCATTAGGGTCTATAATATTAATAGGATTATTCGCACAGTAAACATACGGTGACCAATTATAATATTTCTCTGCCATTGGGTCAACGCTGGTGAAACGTCCGGAAACAATATCCATTTGCCGAGCATCATAATCATACAGGTTCACTCCATTCTCATCGTCCAGCTCCTTCCCATTATACTTATAAGGCTGTTTCTCCGCAAAAGAACTTTCCGCGAATGTCATCCCATAAGGATAATAATGATTGGCTTGAACCAGAGTTCCATCAGCCTTCGCCACTACACGGTTGTTTCCCAAATGATCTTGAATATAGAAATAATATGCACCATTCTCAATATATCCGCCATCAACCAATATCCGTTTCAAAGACCCCTTCTCATAAATCATATTACCGACATAGTCCGTGCGTTTCTCGGTAGATGACTTATGAATGACGGAAAGTTTTTTTCCGCCGGCAGAGTAAACATATTCATTCACTGGATTGCCTGCACTTGCAAATGTAATCCGCCGGGGTAAATTTAAGAAATTATATTCGATTTTGCTAATTCCTTTATTCAAATCTTTCACCATATTGCCGTTTCCGTCATAACCATACTCTGTGGCTGTATGTGAACTGTCTTTGAAGTCCATCGATGTGGAGAGAGTCGAATTCGTACCGTTATCTTCGACACTGACCAGTTGGTTTCCGTTATAGCTCAAAGTCAGGTCGTCAATTTCTCCATAGTCATTTGTTCCTATATTCCCATGACGTGTCATTTTCAACATGTTGCCCTGCTTGTCATAACTATACGAAGTACTGAACTTATCGCTACAGGCATTATTCTCACAGTAACCGGCACCGGTCAGTCTGGATAGGGCATCGTAGGAAAAATCATAACCACGAGTTTTGTCATTCGTGACGCTCCAGTCCATACCTGAAATATTCCCATTGTAACATGGAATATTCGTCCCTTCAGAACGTGAATCATTATAATACAACCTCTGGTTGAACAACGGACCGCTTATCTCTTTCATCCACGAGCGGACATTGTAGGCATAATCCGTCTTCAGATTCGAATTGCCGTTGCGCCTGTTGCATTTCAAACGCCCCAGTTCATCGTACTCATTGTCAACGAGCATAACACTGGGACCATCGTTCAACTGATGTACGGTCTTCAAAAGGCGTCCCGCATGGTCGTATACATAATCATAAACCTCACTTTGGGAAGGTTTGTCTTCGACAGAATGGATATGTTTGCGTTTCAAAAGCTGTCCCGCAAAATTGTAACGGAAATATTCCTTTTCCAGCCCACCCGATAAATGATTGCCCGATTTAGCCTGTACAATTCTACCGTGATGGTCGTAATACATGACACTGTAAAGAAACTCGGGTGATGCGGAGAAATCATCCAATCTAGCAGTCAGCGTTCCTGTCAACAGACCTTTACTGCTTGTCATATAACGCTTGCCGAAGCCTTCCATTTCATAATCCGGTTCATACTCCACAGATGAATTGGTCAAGGTTGGAATACCGTTATATCCTGTGAAAGAATAATCATCGTAATAGCTGGCACTCAATACAACAGGATTGTCAAGCGTGACGCCGGACACCTGATATCCTTTGGTTGCGCTTGTCCCGTTATTCCATTCTCCTTTGACTACAGACTCTGCCAAAGGAGAGGAAGAATAAGCAAAGTCGTTGCTGCAAGTACCTGTCAGTACGACACGTCCCAAGGCATCGGGAATATTGAAAAGCCACTCGTTCTTTTGCCGTTGGTTTCCATCCTGCGAGAAGATAAGACGGTTTGCCTTGTCATAGATATAGAGGCACCAGTCGCAACCCGGAAGTTTCTTGGCGATACAGCGGTTACGCGAATCATATTGATACATATAGGCATAATCACGTAAGACCGGGCTGTCAGATCCCGTGAAACTGAGCGAACCGCTTGCTGCAATCGCTGCCGAAGCTTCGGGAGGAAGCACAATCACACAATTGCCATAATCGTCATAGAGATAATAGGTATCAAATAAGTTCTTACCGCCAGCTTGATATTCCACCCTGCGATTGAGCAGCACCTGTCCGAGCTTATCCTTGAACTCGAAAGAAGCATTTCCATCCTCATCCTGAATGCGGGTAACATAAAGTTCGGAAGAAGGATAGTTCGGCTTGTTTACAATATAAGGTAACGTGTCATTGGAAACTTTCAATTCAAAGTTAATACAGTTCAATGTATCATTACCCCGGACATTGGTTAAATAACCCGTCTTTACACCATGAGAGCCTGTATGCCAGTCCTCACCGGGGGCGTAGCGTTCCAACTCCCTGTTTAGCGGAGAGGACTCGTAGACAGTCATCGAAAACGGCTTTGAATCTCCATACTGGGTGATGACGGCATTCTTCAGACTGGCAGAAGCAACCGGCTGTCCGTTATTCCCTGCAAATACGGCAGGCAGCCAAAGGTTGGACGGACGGTTGAAGCCGTCGTACTCCTGGAGAGTGATTAAATCGCTTCCAGAAGGGGAATACCGCTTTTGAACGGCTTCCTCCAGGCGTCCGAACCCGTCGAAATAATCAATCTTATCCAGATACTTACTTCCTGCCGCATTCATAAAGCTCCGGCTGAGAATAAAATTCCCCGAATATCCATCCGTATTCAGCTGAGAGCATACGCCCCGGATATGAGTGGTAATCTTTCCGTCTTCACTATAACCTTCTGAGACTACATAATACATACCTTCCGGAAGTTCTTTTTTGGAAATAAACGCCGTCTGCGGGTGACTGCAATCCTCATCGCCGGAAAATTCTGCGCTTGAGGCAATGCAGTTACCTTCACTGTCAAGCAGATAAATAAACGTTTCATCCACTTCCGAACCGCAATGGGAGAGGATAATATCCATCGGAACTTCAAGTCCGAACTGATAAAAGACATCGTTTCCCGATGTTCCTTGGTATTGATTCGTAAACTCACGTGTGTTGCAGACATCCGAGTATTCGAAATCCATGTAATGCCAACCGACATAAAAAGCATTGTCTTTCATGTCGCCTTCCGGAGTTTCAAATGTCTGGATGTTGGTGACAATAGTACCTTCCCAGTCCATACCTTCGGATACAATACGATAGGTACCGGGGGGCAGAATATCAGTTTTGATGTAAGCATGATACTCTCCGTAATTGAGTTCGCAACCACAATCCTCGTCGTCACGGTCGCTGCGATAGAGTATTTTCCCGTTCTCATTCAATATGGCAATGAAACCCGGGGATTGGCTAGTACCGCAATGAGAGACAATCATCGACATCGGATACTCAAAGGATATTTGATAGGTCATGTCATTCACCGATTCTCCGCTACCTCTATAAAACGAGTCAAAACCATAGCTCGTATTTTGTTCAAAACTCTCTTGGAATGGAATGCTCCACGTACCAAGATTCTTGAATGTACTCTCATCCGGACTACCCTCTAAAGTCATCGTAAGAGGATACTCCGAATAGGAATAATTCTTGTCGATATATCCCTCGTTGACGATGTAGTACGTTCCGGGTTCTGCATACCAGTCTAACGAGATATAAGGATAGTCATACTCCATGGAATGATCGGCACCACTATTATCTGCCACCTTCTCCAGATTTTTATCCAGAATATAGACGGCAAAAGTCTGAAAGCGGGAACCGTGCGTATGAATATTGAGACTCATGGGCCAAAGCACCTCCAGTTTGTACCATACATCGGCCGCTTCTCCAAAAATTGTATTAGGAAGATACTTCGTATCTACCGTCTTTGTCAATGTGAATTCTTCTTCAGAGCCATGCCTGCCCAAATCGATTACATTGGAAGGAGGCAACTGGCAAAATGCTTCTATGGAACAAAACATCAATAACAAAAATAAGATTCGTCGTTTCATGTCATTTATTGGTTTTGGTAATTATAATAGTAACTGTTCACTTTGTTTTTATCATGATCTTTCACAGCATTCAACCTGTCGAACGAATCATACTCGTAATAGACGGTGACTCCCTGCGAATTTGTCACACTGGTCATCCCTACCATCGGCTCATATTCGTAAGTCGTGATAGCGGCTTTCTCAAGATATGCCGAATCTCTTAATTTATCGAGCTTCGATTTGTCCGCCGTCCGGCTTTCGGACAAAGATTGTATAGAGGAGAATCCTACAGAGGACAAGCCTTGTCTAACCTCCTCGTAGGTTGCTCCTATTATTTCCGCCACGAGATACTGACCACCGTAAGACCACAAATAAACAGCACTGTTTCCGTCTTTCTGTATATGGACAGGGTTTCCGTAGACATCATATTTCAAGATTTTCACCCGTTCTTCTTCCGCATTTCCAAGCCCCGTATTGGTAGTTACCGATGCAGGAAGCGGCAAGCCGTTTTCCGCACCAACCAGATATATGTTTCTTTGGATAGTACGGGCATTTCCCTTCACTAATTCTTTTTCCAGTAGCGTGTGTATCTGATTATTCTCTATCAACTTCAACCTCGCATTCTCCTCATCAACCGGTTTGAAACTTGACGTGAAAGGATACTTGTACTTTTCGATACTCCATATCCCACTGCCTGCCGAAACCTCTTTGTGGGTGAGAAGCGGTGTGCTGATGATAAATGGTTCATCCTGAACAATATAGTTCCAATAGTTGTATTTAGTCTCAGTGTTTATACTGTCGCCCGAATTTGTATAAGTCGTGACGGTCTCTCTTGTAAGATACTTGCGCCCGCTTTCCATCTGTCCGATTTCACGCTTCGTATAGGGATATTCCATTTCAATGTTGTCTACATCTTCATATGGGTTGGGCGATCGATAGTCCGTCCCCCAAATAACATTCCTCCAAATCCTGATATCCGGAGTCCCCTGATATCCGAATGTCTCATATTCGTTTTTCTTGTACATTACTTTATGGTACTTTCCATCTGAATATTTATAATCGGTCTTGTCCAGCAATTGTCCGTATTTCCAACCTGTTTGCGGGTCAAACAGCATTTTTGTATAGCCTACCCGGTATGCATCAGACTTTTTCTCAGCATCGTAGTGATAAACGCTCTTCTGTTTTTCCCCAGTTGCGTTGTTTACCGTATATTCGGTGACATAATCATATACGGTAGTAGAACCATTACCGAAAAACAGGTTGGGGACGGAGAATTTTGTATACATTCTCATTTTGGTAATAAAAGGTAGTCGCACTGAGTCGCCAGCCAAATTCAGCACTATTGTCCCTATTTTATACAGCTCATAGCCATAATCTTCAATATCTACCTGGTGTTTGATATATCCCACACCATCTTCTTTCTTGCCATACTTATATTCTTTCCTCAAGGTTGTGCCCGTGACTGGGTCATACTCTTCTATTTTCTTAATACGCAGGCCACCCGCATACTTGACCTCATCAGGAAGTATTGTTTCACCGTCATCATAGTCGTCCTGTGCCCATTCATCATGTCCGTATCCGAAATTATATCTCTTTTCTTCACTATATTTATGAAGATACTGATGGGCTTCATAAAAGAAGCTGCTTTTACGTCCTGTCGGATATGTGATGGAAGTAAGCATGGCATGCTGCATAAATTCAGGAACCGCCTTTCGCTCGCCGGTCCTGTACGGCAGATTCTTTATAAGAATCTTCACAGGGTCGAGTACCCATTCATCGGAAACTGCCTTTGCACGCCCCTGCAGTATGGGATTGGCATAGGCACGAGCCAAATATTCTCTTGTTTTAAGAAGGGACATGGGTATCAAAGTGGTATTTCCGTATGAAGTATCATACCCATTATAATATCCCCAATGGTCAAGCCCCGTATTGGTCCCTTTGTTTGTATTAAAAAGGCGCGTTTCATTATAAGTCATCTGATAGACTTCCTTCTGTCCGTCCGCTCCGATGATTTCCACTTTGTCGAGTGTGGTTGTCCTATTGTTGCTATAATAGAGGTTAATTCTTCTCAAGGTTTCCCCATTAAGTTTATTGGTAACGATAATAGAAGAAATAGTTTTTGTACCGACAAATTCGACTTTGACATAGGAAGACTCTATTGTATTGACAGTATGAATTGTAGAAACGGTTCTCACTGGTCCGTTTGGCGACACAGGAAAAGGAATCGGTCCCATATTAATCTTTTCCAATGTCGGATTACTATCTATTATACGCGGGTCCTCGTGAGATATTATTGAGTATGAATCTTTCTGGAACAAAGTCACATAAGGATAAGAATAGTCACTCCCCTGGTGTGGGAAAAGCGTTTGGGGATACTGTCTGCGCACCATTTCGTCTACACCGATATAATCAAGCTGTTGGACCAACTCATACCGCAAAGGTTCTTTGTTGTAACTGAATGAAATAGAATGCTTTCCATTGGGCGAAATTATTCTCTGAAGATGCCATGAATCTCCCCGACGCTCAGAAAAATCATATCTCGTACCGTCATCATTGGTGATATGGAATGCATCTATCGAACTGTTTCTGATAGCTTCTATACGTATCGGTTCATAGGGATTGGTAACAATCTGTCCTTTCCATTCTTCAAAGGTATTCTTAGAAAAATAAAATTTTCCGGACTTATCCAGCAACTTGTAATAGTATATATCCGACGAACCGTCGGCCTTACCATTTAGTAAGTTCAACCAACTGTAACGATCACCGGAAAATGCACTGAAATAGCCGTCTATACCATCATCTTGCAGTCCTTCAACTCTTCTCGAGATACAGAAATCGGAACTTAAGGACCATCCTGCCCCTACCTGTCCGTCGAAATCGAACACTTTAAGTCCTGACGCATGATATTGAAGTGAAATCGGGAATCTTATATCCCCCTCTATTATTTCATAAAGGGGAATTTCTATATTTACCAATCCCGTATACAGACTTACGGGATAGTCAACCTGTTTCATCAGACTCCCTATGCCGGGCGCGGTAGCCTTCGGAGTCGGATACTCAAAATTATGAGTATATTGCGCAAATGATGTTGCATATGCACATATGAATAAAAAAAAGACAAGTTTTCTCATCATATCAATGGATTAAAACATTATATTGAATGTCGTAGTTTAATTTATAAGATGTATAAGAATGATTGTGACACCATATCATTGACATAATGCCACAATCCTAGGAACATGTCGCTCGCACCGCAGAGCGGCACATTTTTACAGATTCATCGCATTAGCGCCCAATACCCCTGCCAAAGCTGAAGCCACTGCGATAACCACTTTCAGGATCATATCCCATACTGATTTCTTCATTGCCATAATTTACCTCCTTTCCGTTTCTTTAATTTGTTGTGTTACTCTGTGTTCTTCCGTGCTCTCCGTCTGTGCCGTGAATTCTCCGAACTCCTTGAATTCCTTCGCCACATCGAAGCACGGGCACTGTTTAATCCACTCTTCCGGTTCTATCTCACCGTTTCCGTTCAAGTCCGGCGAGAGGTCTCGGTGTCCGCACACCCGGCAGCCGGGAAATCTCTCTTGCAACTGCCCGACGAGCAACCGGAGCGTGGAACGCTGTGCCGGAGTCCGGGTGTCTGCCGGGCGTCCCCGGCAGTCCAGACCACCTTCATAGCAGATACCTATCGAGTGAGCGTTGAAGCCTTTTACGTGGGCTCCGATGCGTTCGAGGGGACGGGTGAGGTACAACGTTCCATCCTTGCGGATGTAATAATGATAGCCTGTTCCGTTGAACCCGCGACGCCGGTGCATCAAGTCTAAAGCTTCCGGTGAGAGTGTAGAATCTCCCCGCGTGGCGCTGCAATGCACCACGATTAAGTTGATAATTCGCATGTTGGTGGATAATTAGTTTACTAGTCTAGTTAAAAACTCCGTTTAGTCAGTCATTCGTGTTTATGTCGCGCCATGCAGACAGTTTATGCTGCCGGATCCGGGTCGGGGGTTTCCCCGCCATCACCGCCTGAACCGCCACCATCGGGTTTACCGCCATTTCCGCCACCCGAGGCCGAAGTATCGGCAAGGTCGAAACGGACACACTTGGCGCCTGTCACCAAAGAGCGGGTAGCCGTAGTACGGTCAGGATTCTTGGTGTAGTTGGGCAGGAAGCGGACGGTAAGGGAAGCTTGGGCAGCCGATACTTTTTCCGGCAGCTCCACACCTTTGCCGTTGGACTTCATCACCATGCGGAAAGTTCCGAAGCCGTCGAGCGTTACACTTTCCGATGCTTGCAGGTGCTGGGCAGCCACTGTCACTAGGTTATCAAGCGTGTTCTTCACGTCACCTGTGGAGAGAGACGAGTAAGCCGCTATCTCTTTGGCGAGTTGGGTGGTTGTCACGTTGGCCGTGTATATCACACGGGGATGAAATAGTTTCTTTTTGTTCTTGTCTTCCAGAACCGACTGGAAGGGTTTGTACAATACTGGCATAAATGTAATAGTTTTTTGTGTTAATAAATTAGTTTAGTTTTGTCCTCAAGCTTAATGACACTGTAAAGATACGGGTATTTTTCAGACTGACCCAATCATTTTTTCAAAGTGCGTTCATAAATTAATTAATTACGCTCAAAAGATAATGTCCCGGCAATTTGATTTTCCCGTTACTCCCCCGGATGCTGCTGAAACCCTTCCACACCGGGTGTCCGATAGCCCCGAAATTGCTTTTCAGGATAATGGCGTATTGCTCGGAAGGTGGAATCTTGTAAGAGCGAAGGTTATCCAGCAGTCCCTCGAAGTTACGCTGTATGCCGTCGCACGGTGGTTGCAGATTGTCGATGTCTTCCTGCGTCATCACCTTCCTTCTTTTCAAATTTTTTCCTCCTCCGTTCTCTCCTTGAGGAGAGTCAGAGAGGTGGTTTAATTTGTTTTCCTTTGTTTTTGTTTGTTTTTCTTTGTTTTGTGTACCCGATGTCGCAATTTCGGCTTCCATTGTTACAGAACTGATGCTTGATGTTACAGAATCAGCAGTTGATGTTACATCATCGGCTGTTTTGTTATCAGTATCATCCGCACTGTTTTTGCTGCTTTGAGAAGATTGGTAGGACGCAAGCTCCTCTGCTTCCAACAGGCAGTAAGCCGGTTCTATCAACGAACTGCTACGGCGCTTAGTGATAAAGAGATACTGCCGCTGAATGTCGGCGGAAGTCAGGATGCCATACTGCCGGTAAAGACCGGCATCAAACAGCCCGCATTCCACGGACAAGGCGATGATACGTTTCACATCGTCCATATCCGTACTGTAAAGGCCGTCCGTCAGTTCGTCGTAAAACTCATCATTGACAGAGATGTAATACCCTTTTCCGGCATAGATGTAGGACAGCGTTTCTACCAACGTGGCAAAAGCAGCGTCGCCTTCACGTTTCATGACACGACGCACCATGCGGTCGTGCATGAAACTGGTGCTCATGGGGAAATAATCCAGTCCCCGTTTTATTCTTCCCATAGTACGCGTAGTTTTTCCTTTTCCTGTTTCCGGCGGATACTGTCCGCCACCACCTGCCGGGCATGGCGGATGAGGAACATACGCAAAGCGTAATCCTTCACCTCGGTTATCACCGGATAGGAAAGGGGTTTGTTTTCAAATGATATACTTTTATCCTGGTTGCGATGTCTGCGTGCGTTTGCCTTACGGCATTCTTTGCAGTAGTTGTCCGTAGTCCGCGTACGCTGGTTCATATAGAAGGCTTCCTGCGGAAGCTCCCGCTTGCAACATCCGCAGATGTGCAGAGATTGGTTCATCAAGGTTTCCATACTGCTTTTCCGTTTTTATAGTTTTCATATTTAAATTTCTGTTTGTATATTGGAGATATATGGCTTGCGCGCAGGACATATAGTTGCTGTATATTGGAGATATATCGGCTGCACATTGGATATATAGATGCTACACGCAGGATATATAGATGCTGCAAGCGGACTCTATATTGCTTCCGTCCATCCGGCACGGCTTCCTTAGAAAGGCGGTGGATGAGGTTTTTTGCAACCTTTCGTAAACTTTTTGCGGTTTCTCATGGTTTTTCTATTTTAAATTTATAATTTTGAAACATATTTCTGATTTCTTCGCTACAAAGATAAAATAGTTTTCATAAAGAAAACAAACAGTTTTAGAAATTAATTTTTAAAAAGTAGATAACAGATTATCAATGAGCGATTAGCGAGTTTATGAATTTTTACATCAAAATTAAACGATAATAGAATGGATACATTTCTGGATGTTACAGGAATCGTGAAGCGTGCCAAACAGGCTCTGAACTTCAAGAACGACAGTGAATTAGCTGAATATTTAGGTGTTTCACGTGGCACAGTATCCAACTGGTGTGCACGAAACAGCATAGATTTCCGCTTGCTACTCAACAAATTGGGAAACACGGTGGATTACAACTGGCTGCTGTTAGGAAAAGGAAGTCCGAAGCACCAGCCGAGATTCTGCGAAAGCGAACTGGCACAGGGAGAAGTGGAGATTATACACAATCCTAAAACAGTGGAACCGGTAGACGACCGGAGTGTGACGTTATATGACATCACGGCGGCGGCAAACCTGAAGACATTATTCGTCAACAAGCAGCAGTACGCGCTGGGGAAGATATTGATTCCGAATATCTCCGTCTGTGACGGGGCGGTGTATGTAAACGGGGACAGCATGTATCCCATACTGAAATCGGGGGACATCATCGGATACAAGGAAATCAGCAGTTTCGACAATGTCATTTACGGAGAAATATATCTGGTGTCGTTCATGATTGACGGAGACGAGTATCTGGCGGTGAAATATGCGAACCGGTCGGAGAAGGAAGGGTGCATCAAACTGGTGAGTTACAATACGCATCATGAGCCGATGGATATTCCGTTCGCGTCCATCAATGCGATGGCAATCGTGAAGTTCTCGATTCGCAGGCACATGATGATGTAAAGCTCACCACAGATTATCACAGCTCACACTTTTCACCACAGATTACACAGATTCACCCAGATTTGTTAGTCCGGTTTCCGGCACTGCCAAATTTAAACAGTCTCATAAAGAGACAGGAATAAATGAAAAATCTGTGTGAATCTGTGTTAATCTGTGGTGAAGTTTCTTAGTGAAGTTCTGCGATGGAATTTACACCTCTTCCCCTTTCAGCGTAGCCGAACTGGCTTCGGTGATACGTACGTTAACAAAGTCACCGACACGGTGCGTACCCCTGTCGAACACGACGACACGGTTCTGCTCAGTACGGCCGAACAGTTGGTCGCGCGAACGCTTGGAGACCCCTTCCACGAGGACTTCATACGTCTTGCCGATGCAACGCTGGTTGGATTCGGCGGACAGACGGTTCTGCAAGGCGATAATTTCATTCAGGCGGCGTACTTTCACCTCTTCGGGCACGTTGTCTTCGAGATGTTTCGAAGCATACGTTCCCGGACGCTCGGAGTATTTGAACATAAAGGCGGCATCGTATCCGCACTCTTCCATCAGGGAGAGGGAGAGGGCGTGGTCTTCTTCCGTTTCAGAATGAAAACCGGAGAAGATGTCCGTTGTCAGTCCGCAGTCGGGGATGATGCGTTTGATGGCGGCTACACGCTCGAGATACCATTCGCGGGTATATTTGCGGTTCATCAGTTTGAGGATGCGGGAACTTCCGCTTTGTACGGGCAGGTGGATATGCTTGCACACGTTGGGAACTTGCGCGATGACTTCCAGTGTCTCGTCACTCATGTCTTTCGGATGAGAGGTGGTGAAACGGATGCGCACGCCCGGAGCGGTTTCGGCAACGGTACGGAGAAGCATCGGGAAGGTGACGGTTTCGCCTGTCGGCTTCTCAAAACGGTAGGAGTTGACGTTCTGCCCCAGCAGGGTGACTTCCTTATAGCCTTTCGCAACGAGGTCTGCCACTTCGTTGAGGATACTTTCCACATCACGGCTACGCTCGCGTCCACGGGTGTAGGGAACGATGCAATAGGTGCAGAAGTTGTTGCAGCCGCGCATGATGGACACGAATCCGGAGATGTGGTTGCCGCAGATGCGCGAGGGAATCACGTCCCGATAGGTTTCGGTGGTGGAAAGTTCCACGTTGATTGCCTTCTCGCCGGTTTCTACGGCGGCAATCAGGTCGGGCAGGGTGAGGTAGGCATCCGGGCCTACTACGAGGTCGACATGATGATTCGTAATCAAATCATCCTTCACCCGTTCGGCCATACATCCCAGTACGCCTACAATGAGGTGTTTCTTCTTTTTCTTCAGCGAGTGGAAAAATTCCAGGCGGTTCAGGATTTTCTGCTCCGCATTGTCGCGGATGGAGCAGGTGTTCATAAACACGGCGTCGGCTTCCTCAAGCGTTCCGGCTACGGAGTATCCCGCCATTTGCATCACTGAGGCAATCACCTCGCTGTCGGCCACGTTCATCTGGCAGCCGTAAGTTTCGATAAACAACTTTTTGTTGTCCTCGGTCATTTCAGTTGCGGATTTAAAGTCCGCTCCCGTTAATTCGTTCATATTCAAATTATAAATTAAAGATTCGGGCGCAAAGATACGGCTTCGCTTCCAATAAGTGGTAAAATGGCACAAAAATTACGCAAAATCTTATGGTTTAGCATGCTAACTTGTAATTTATGTTAATGGAGTAAACATTTTCCGGGTGCTTCCTTGGTAATTTTAAATTTATTTTTCACATTTGTGCAATGAAAGAAACATTAGATTTTTTCATAGTTAAGGTTTAGGTTAAAAAAATTAAGGGGAGCTGTGAAGCTGCCCTTTTTTCATAATAAAAAGTTAGCCCGAACCGGATTTTATGTGTAACTTTGGCGGATTACTAATTAGAAGTGAAACACAATGGAAGATTTCTTGAAATTTCTCTTGATAGCAGGTGTCATTCTTGTGGGAATATTCAAAGAGGTGAGTAAGAATAGTAAATCAAAAAAAGCTACTGACAAACGCCCCGTTCCCCCGATACCATCACCCACCGAAATAGAGCCGGATGCTGTTCCCATGCCCGAAGCGTGGGGCAGACCCAAGTCACTGGACGAATTACTCCGACCGATACCTGTCGAGCCGCCGACTTCCAAAAGATCTTCGCAACAAGCTTCCAGGCAGACACCGAAGCAACAGCAGCAGAAGAAGAAGAAGAAAAAAGAAGAAGTGTCCGTTGCCGCATCACTGGCAAACAGTGCCGCTCAGGATGAGCTGAACAGCAGGCAAGGTTCTCATTATAACGCTCCTCACGAATCATCAGATAACAACGAAGACTTCACAATCCACTCGGCGGAAGAAGCGCGACGGGCTATCATATGGGGAGAGATACTTCAACGGAAATACTGACGGGAATTGAAATCATGAAGGTTTATTTCAGACACGGATTACACGGATTACGCTGTTGTTTTACATAATCTTTTCCGGAAACCGTGGAAACAGTGAAACCGTGAGAACAATAAAGCTCGTGAAAACAGTAAATTCACTAAAACCGTGAAATCTGTGTAATCCGTGCCTAAGACCTCCGGCAATAAAGCAAATTATTAACTTATTAGATATCAACTGTATTTTAACACGAAATTGTACTATTTATGTCACTTAATCGTATTTCGGCAGCAGAAGCTGCAAGCCTTATCAAACATGGCTACAACATCGGCCTGAGCGGGTTTACTCCCGCAGGAACGGCCAAGGCTGTTACAGCGGAACTCGCAAAGATTGCGGAAGCGGAACATGCCAAAGGAAATCCATTTCAGGTAAGTATCTTTACGGGCGCCTCTACCGGAGAGTCTTGCGACGGCGTGCTGTCACGCGCGAAAGCTATCCGCTACCGTGCCCCTTATACCACGAACTCTGATTTCCGTAAAGCCGTGAACAATGGAGAGATTGCCTACAACGACATACACCTCTCACAGATGGCACAGGAAGTGCGCTACGGGTTCATGGGCAAAGTGAACGTAGCCATCATCGAAGCCTGCGAAGTAACTCCCGACGGAAAGATTTACCTGACTGCCGCCGGCGGTATCTCCCCGACTATCTGCCGTCTTGCCGACCAGATTATCGTGGAACTGAACAGCGCGCACAGCAAATCCTGCATGGGACTGCATGACGTGTACGAACCGCTCGACCCGCCTTACCGCCGCGAAATACCTATCTACAAACCGAGCGACCGCATCGGACTGCCATACATCCAGGTAGACCCGAAGAAAATCGTAGGCGTAGTGGAAACCAACTGGCCCGACGAAGCACGTTCTTTCGCCGATGCCGATCCGTTGACCGACAAAATCGGACAGAACGTTGCCGACTTCCTCGCTGCGGACATGAAGCGCGGCATCATCCCGTCTACTTTCCTTCCGTTGCAATCGGGCGTAGGAAACATCGCCAATGCCGTACTTGGCGCGTTGGGACGTGACAAGACGATTCCGGCATTTGAAATGTACACTGAGGTGATTCAGAATTCCGTAATCGGACTGATTCGCGAAGGTCGTATCAAGTTTGGCAGCGCTTGTTCGCTGACTGTGACAAACGACTGTCTGGAAGGTATTTACAACGACATGGACTTCTTCCGCGACAAGCTGGTGCTCCGTCCGTCGGAAATCTCCAACAATCCGGAAGTAGTTCGCCGTCTCGGCGTTATCTCTATCAATACGGCTATCGAAGTCGACTTGTACGGTAACGTAAATTCAACCCATATCGGCGGCACGAAGATGATGAACGGCATCGGCGGCTCGGGCGACTTCACCCGCAATGCTTATATCTCTATCTTCACTTGTCCGTCTGTGGCCAAGGAAGGGAAAATCAGCGCTATCGTGCCGATGGTATCCCACCACGACCACACGGAGCACGATGTCAACATCGTCATCACCGAACAGGGTGTTGCCGACCTACGTGGCAAGGGCCCGAAAGAACGTGCGCAGGCTATCATCGAAAACTGTGCACATCCTGACTACAAACAACTGCTTTGGGATTACTGCAAACTGGCCGGCGGAAAGGCTCAAACTCCGCACGCTATCCAGGCCGCACTCGGCATGCATGCTGAATTGGGCAAGAGTGGTGATATGAAGAATACGAATTGGGCTGAATATGTGAAGTAAATAGAACACAGGATATACAGAATCCTGCCCTATACAACTATAATTGTATTCTCTGGTAAACAAAATCCATGTGTTTTTGTATATTAGAGAATACAATTTTCTTTTTATATAATCTCAAACCATCGACAGAAGCATCCAAGTTATTTTCCGATAATCACCTCGCAGACCTTATCTTGGAATGCCCTTGCCTTAGCAGCCGAGAGCACATTCTGGTTCATAATGGCAAAGGCTACTTCATGCCCATCCTTCATCCGCAGGTAGCCTGCAAGCGCATTGATGGCAGTGAACGAGCCTGTCTTGGCATGCACATTCCGAAAGACGGGCGCACCCTTCATCCTGTTTTTCAATGTGCCGTCCACACCGCCTACGGGGAGAGACTTATAAAGTTTCTGAAAGATTCCCGTCCGCGAATACGCATATTTCAGGAAATCGACCAACAGGGCGGGAGAGAGGTAATTATAATTGGAGAGTCCGCAGCCGTCCGCAATCTTATAGTCCTTCGGGTCGTGCCCCAGGCGGCGGATTAACTTCATGATTTCTACGATTCCGTCTTCGGCAGCCACCTGTTTCTTTCCTGTGGCTTGCGCGCCAAGGCGGCAGAGGAATGCTTCCGCATTGAGGTTGTCGCTCTCTTTCATCAATTGGTTCAGGACTTTCTGCACCGATGTATTCCATCCTGCCATTCGTTCCACAGGGACGCTGTCACGCGGCAATTCCGCAAATGCATAAGATTGGGGGGCAATGATCCCTTTTGCGTGGAGACGTTCGAGGAAAGTGTGCATAAAAAAGCCGGGAGAATCATAGATATTGATATTATCTTTTCTGATAGAGGCTACATTGCCCGAAACTACGAGATTATTCCCGTTTGTCAGCCAGTCTCTTGTGAAAGAGAACTTTCCGGCAGAGGAAGTTCGTGTTTTTGTCCGGTTGGCCAGGGTATAATAGGAAGAGACAGGCCGGCAGGATATGCTTGCCGTATCTCCTTGCAGAGTGGAAGGAACCACGGAAATTTCTACCGTTCCCTTGCAGAACATGAGCGGGGACAAATAAGGTTGATATCCCGCAGGAGTATCGTCCCATGCCCATCCATGCCCCCAGTAGAGGGAGTCTTTCATCGAAACATCGCCATATACCTGCCCGTTAATCACGGAGAAAGGGAAAGCGATTACCTCTGCTACCAGCGAATCCATCGCCTGACTGTCAAATTCGGGGTCGAACCCGCCTACTACATACAGGTTGCCTTGCAGTGTATCATGCTCTATCACACCATCGTGCCATACTTCCGTACGGAAAGGCTCGTTCGCATCGGGACGGGAAAGGGCGGTAATAGCCGTCAGTAGTTTCATGGTAGAGGCAGGGCGGGAGAGTTTCTCCGCACGATAATTGTACAACGGCTTCTTTGCCGTCAGGTCATAAACGGATATGCCGACTTCGGATGCTTCGGGAAGCATCTTCTTGATAAGCGAATCTATCTCCGAGAAATCTCTTTGCGCCCACAAAGGCGGCAGGCAGACGGACAACGTGAGTAATAAAAGAATCTTCTTCATACATTATTCTTCATACATTAATATACGTTAGGAGAGAATTGCCTGCAAAGCTATCCAAAACATACGATGCGGCAAAGCAGCGGCAAAGAAAATGTTTAGAAAAGTTTTGCATTTCAAAGTAAATCCATACTTTTGCTGCCACCAATACTTCTGACAGTGTGTTGACAAACATCCACTGAATAACCGCCGGTAGGGGCAACAAGGCAGCTGAACCAAAGTAAAATCAATATATAAAAAGCAAAATGACACTATGAAAACTATGAATGTTATGCGCAACGCCGCCTTATGCGGACTGCTCTTCTGTCTGGCAACAGGAAGCAACACTGTCACCGCCAACAATGCGGGCAAGGACAACACCGCACTTCTCGACTATTTCTCCACCTGCCTGACATCACCGGACAAGAATCACACCTTCGAAAAAGGGAAACAATTCAGCCTTGCGAAAGTGGAACAATACCGCCAACTCGTATGGGACGCATGGCGGACAGCGAACGAACGTCTGGACGAAGAGAAACTAATCCCGCTACAACCCCTGTCCGACAAGACATGCAGCCAATGGAACCTTCCCGCCGAACTGGAACCGAAAGCCGTGATGCCCTACTACTGGGGTACCAAGGGCACTACGAAACCCGATGAAGGTTATCCGCTATTTATCTATACGCACGGATCGGGGCCGAAAGCCGCAGAATGGGACACGGGACTTAAAATATGCCGAATGTTCGACGACGCACCGTCCGCCTACTTCATTCCGCAAATCCCCAACGAAGGAAACTACTACCGCTGGTGGCAGAAATCCAAGCAATATGCCTGGGAGAAACTATTGCGCCAATCGTTAGTATCCGGCCACATCAATCCGGACAGAGTGTATATCTTCGGCATCTCCGAAGGCGGATATGGCAGCCAGCGCCTTGCTTCTTTCTATGCCGATTACCTTGCCGGAGCAGGCCCCATGGCAGGTGGAGAGCCCCTGAAGAATGCGCCCGCCGAAAACTGCGCCCATATTGCATTCTCCCTGAGGACAGGAGCCGATGACCGTGGCTTTTACCGGAATATCCTCACCGGCTACGTGAAGGAAGAATTTGAACGGTTGCAAGCCCTGCACCCCGGGCTATACACCCATCAGATAGAGCTGATTCCCGGCAAAGGACATTCAATCGACTATCGCCCGACTACTCCGTGGCTGAAACAATACACCCGCAACCCTTATCCGAAATACGTCTATTGGGAAGATTTCGAGATGGACGGGCTGCACCGTAAAGGATTCTACAACCTCTTCGTCAAAGAACGCCCTAATGACGACATCAATGCCCGTACCCGCTACGAAATGACCGTCACAGGCAACCACATCACATTGAACGTGGACAATGTCACCTATGAAACGGTTCAAAAAGATCCGAGATGGGGCATTGAAATGAAGTGCAAGAAACATTATACACCTGCCGACAAAGGAAAAGTAATCATCTACCTCTGTGATGAACTCATAAATCTGAAGAAAGAGATTACTGTCACGGTAAACGGAAAACAGGTTTTTCAGGGGAAAATAAAGCCGGACCTTAAAAACATGGCAAACAGTTGCGCCGCTTTCTCCGACCCCCGACGTATCTATCCTGCCGCCATTGAGGTGGAACTGTGAGCCGGCAAACAAGAAGAACAGCAAAAATCCATAAAAAACGGGAGAATTTATTCAAAAAGTTCTTTCTTTATAAAGAAATAAGTATTTTTGTTTCAAATATTCTCCAATGAGAACAAATGAGCAAAGACATATAGACAATATTGCAGACAAAGGAGTGCGCAATAGAAAAGACCTTGATGTCTTTTTTAATCAATACTACGCTGTTTTCGTCTCCTTTGCCTGCCGGTATTGTCTGAACGAAGAGGAAGCGCGCGACATTGTCCAGGATGTATTTGTCAGCTTTTGGGAACAGCGGATGAATTTCACTTCCATTCTCACAATCAAGGCTTTCTTCTACCGCTCCATTTCCAATCGTATCCTCAACTACCTGAGACATGAAGAGGTGAAAAGCCGGTATGCGGAGAGCCAGCTGAAAAAAATACAAAGTGAAGAATTCATTCTGGAAAGCGTTATCCGGGAAGAAGTCTCCTGCATGATACACAAGAAAATCAAAGAGCTTACCCCGCGTGAACAGGAAGTTATCCTGCTTTCTCTCCAAAATAAGTCAAATCAGGAAATAGCAGATCTGCTCTCACTATCCGTACCTACTGTTAAAACACATAAAATGCACGCATACGCCCGCCTGCGTGCAGAACTGGAAGAATTAAGATTTCTACTGCTTATTTTATAAAAAAACAACTTTTACTTCATACTCATTCCAAGGTTGCGTGTTTTTAAGATATAACAACTCTTAATTTTTCACCGTCAATGGATATAAATAAGTATAAAGAAAGCATACAGATTGCAGAAGAAATCAGCAAGGAAATCTGCACAGGCAAGGACTCGACTTCCCGACTAGTGAAAGAGTGGAAGAAGAATTCTGCTGGGTTGCATAAAGAATTACAACAACAGCAGAGGTTGGCCGAAGAGATGAAATTCCGTGATTCCATCGAACTGGAAGGCCCCCTGCGCAACATACACCAACGTATCTCCCCATCACGGAAACTCTTCATCCGCACATCCGGCATAGCCGCCTCTCTCATACTGGCTGTTGCCCTGACCTCTTTATGGCTATGGCAGAAAGAGGAAAGAGAAGCTGTCCGATGGGCATCCACCGTCCCCGGAAAAGAACCTTCTTCCATCATCACCTGCGACAACAGGGCGGTGACATTAAAAGAAAACCGCCTGTCTGTGGTCGACAATCAGCTTATCAGCAGCACAAGCGACGGCAAGAAAGATATTACGATCACCGTGGAACAAGACTTGCAACTCAACAGGCTCGTCGTACCGGCAGGAGCCGAACAGATACTGACTCTGGAAGACGGGACTATTGTACAGATAAATGCCGCTTCCGAATTATTATTCCCCACTCATTTCACAAAGCAGGCAAGGCAGATCCAACTGGTAGGAGAAGCTTACCTGAAAGTGAAAGCAGATAAAGAAAACCCGTTCATTGTCCACCTTGGAATTTTGGACGTACAAGTAACCGGAACTGCCTTCAATGTCAAGGCTTATGAAGAGGAGAACGAAATAAGCATTGCGCTTGTTGAAGGTATAATCAGCGTCTATAAAGAAAAGCAATTGTTGGCAGAATTACTTCCCGGACAACTGTTCACTTTCCGGAAAGACGAACAGGAATATACGGTGGCCGACACCGACCTGTCAACTGTTACCGACTGGACAGAAGACCAATTCATTTTCTATAATGAAACAATTGAGAATATCATGCATAAAATATCACGCTGGTACAATGTAAACATCAGCGTCGACGAAAAAATAAAAAACGCACGCTACACAGGCATACTGTCGCGCAAACAGCCTCTTGTCAAAATACTGGATGCTCTCCGCATGACCGACGAACTTGAATTCGACATACAAGCCGATAAAAAAATAGATGTAGAAAAAAAGAATTAACACCCAAGTCTAACTTATAAAAAAACGAAAAGCATGAGAGAAAGGTTTATTTTACAAGGATTAGTGATGCTGATAGCTTTCACATTATCCCTCGCGACTCCATTCAAGGCATACGCGCAAAGCGGGCAGAAGGAGAGAATCACAATCACGGTCAAGCAGAAACCATTGGAAGAGGTATTGAAGAAACTGAGCAAGGAATACAACTACCAGTTATTCTACAACAATTCATTGGTGAAGGGAATCCGTGTATCCGTCTCCATACAAAAGGCCGGAATAAATCAAACGATGGACGTGCTACTGGCAGGAACCGGACTGCAATATAGTATTAAGGAGAAAACGATCGTCATTACCACAATCCCTTCCCGGAATACCGCAAAAGAAAAGAAACTGCTCAGCGGGCGTGTGGTGGATAAAGAAGGGAGAGCTATTCCGGGAGTAAACATTTTCACAGGCGACAAGACACAGGGAGCTGTCAGCGACATCGACGGTAATTTTGCATTCGCCAGTCCGCTGAAACACGGCACACTGCTGAACTTCACTTCCATAGGCATGAAGCCGCAACACATCGTGTATGGCGGAGAAAGTACCTTGAAAATAGTGATGGTAGAGGATGTCAACGAACTGGAAGCAGTTGTCGTCACCGGTGTGGTAAACAAAAAGCGGGAAAGTTTTACCGGCTCGGCTTCCACATTCACTGCCGACGAGTTGAAAGCTGTCGGTACGCAGAATGTCATTTCCAGTCTGAAAACATTGGATCCGGCATTCAATGTATTGGAAAGCGGAGAATTCGGCTCCGATCCGAACCGGATGCCGGACATTGAAATCCGTGGAAAATCCAGTCTGATCAGTACCCGCGACGAACTGGCAGAAGACCCTAACCAGCCGCTGTTTATCCTTGACGGCTTCGAATCCTCATTAGAAGCTATCTACAACCTCGACATGAACCGGGTTGCTTCCATTACAATACTGAAAGACGCCGCCTCTACCGCCATCTATGGTTCCAAAGCATCGAACGGTGTTGTAGTAGTGGAAACAATCAGGCCCAAATCCGGAAAACTTCACCTTACCTACAACGGTTCGGCGAATATATCATGGGCAGACCTCTCAAGCTATAATCTGATGAATGCTTCGGAAAAGCTCCGGTTCGAACAAATGGTCGGAAGATATACCTCATCGACCCCCAGCCAACAAATCGAACTGGATCAGTTATACAATAATAAACTGGCAGACGTAGCACGGGGAGTAGATACTTACTGGCTTGCAGAACCGCTACGCACCGGCATCAACCACCGCCACTCACTATATGCGGAAGGCGGAGAAGGCGCATTCCAGTTCGGACTGGGACTTTCATACAACGGCATCACCGGTGTTATGAAAGAATCCAAACGCGACAACCTCAGCGGGAACATCGACCTGACTTACCGTCTCAACAAACTACAGTTTGTCAACAAGTTCTCTATGGACAACACGGCTTCCGGCAACCCGATCGTCGGCTTCTCCGAATATGCGGGCGCAAACCCATACTACATGAAATATAATGAAGACGGAGAGGTGGAAAGATGGCTTGAATATAATGACTATGTAGAAGCAGGCAACCCTCTGTACAACGCAGCACAAAACAGTTATAATAAAGGGAAATCCCTCTCCATCTCCGACAAGTTCATCATGGAGTATACTCCGATAGCGGCAATGAAAATACGTGCGCGTTTCGGAATTACCCATACCAACAGCAATACGGAAGCTTTTACCTCACCTCTCGACAGCGATTACTCGAAGGTGGATTTTACCAAGCGCGGTTCATACAATTATGGCGAAACGGAAAGCAACAAGTATGAAGGAGAACTGACGGTAACCTACGGCAAGACTTTCAACAAGGCACATCTTGTCAACATCGCCGCCGGAGGATACCTGTCCCAACTAGACTCCAAATCACATGGATACGCAGCCGTCGGATTTCCGGTAGGAGACTTCACACTGCCTTCATTTGCCAATGGTTATCCGGACAACGGAAGCCCCAGTTATTACGAAAACACTTCCCGTTCGGTAAGCGCCTACGCTATCGGCAACTATGCCTTCAACAACCGCTACCTGCTTGATTTCAGCTACCGTGTCAACGGTTCATCCGTATTCGGGACAGACAAGCATTACATCGGAACCTGGGCAGTCGGCCTGGCATGGAACTTGCACAATGAGAAATTTGTTTCTGAGAACATCGACGGCATCTCCATGTTCAAAATCCGTGCCTCTATCGGTAATCCCGGCAACCAGAACTTCTCTTCATCGTCTACCATCACCACTTTCCGTTATAACTTCAATTCATTCAATTATTTCGGAATGACTACGTCACTCGCACAGTTAGGCAATCCAGATTTGGAATGGCAGACCACTATCGACCGGAACATCGGTTTCGACATCACAATACTGAACGACCGCCTGACTTTGACCGGCGATTATTATTACAAGACCACCGACCCGCTGCTAATCGGTATCGACATGCCTGCCTCTACCGGAGCAACCGGCAATGTCATCTATAAGAACTTCGGTAAACAAACGACCAAAGGTTTCAACGCGCAAGCCACCTATTACATCATCCGGCAGATGGACAAACGCTTCTGGTGGTCAGTCAGGGGAACGCTCCGCCACGGTTCAAGCGAACTCAACGGGATAGGCAACCGGCTGGAATCCTTTAACACATCAGGCAGGGAAGGAGATCAGAACGGGCAAAACAAATCTACCAAGCGTTACTTTGACGGAGCCGACCCTGACGCCATCTGGGCAGTCCGTTCCGCCGGTATCGACCCGGCAACCGGACGCGAAATCTTTATCAAAAAGAACGGCGAACTCACCTACGACTTTTCATATGACGATGAAGTGATCATCGGCAGTAGCCGTCCTAAAGTAGAAGGTGTTCTCGGCAGCAGTTTATCATGGAAAGGATTCTCCATGAATTTCGATTTCCGATATCGCATGGGGGGATACTCTTTCAATTCCGTATTATACAACAAGGTGGAGAACATCACGACAAGCCAGCTAAAGTATAATCAAGACAAACGGGCACTCTATGACAGATGGCAGAAACCAGGAGACATTGCCAAGTTCAAGAATATCGCCGACTCACAATCTACTCCAATGTCTTCACGCTTCGTGCAAAAGGACAATACACTGACACTGGAATCATTGCGTGTAGGATACGAATTCAAGCCGGAAATTGCCCGTAAAGTGGGAGTCAGTTCACTGAGGCTGAATGCTTACATGAATGACATATTCCGCATTTCCAGTATCAAGCAGGAACGCGGTACTTCTTATCCGTTTTCACGTAGCGTATCTTTCAATCTTTCATTAACTCTATAAAACGTATCCATTATGAAACTGAGAAACATTATCATATCATTATCTATATTCCTACTGACAGGCTGCCTGTGCGGATGTACGGACTGGTTGGATTACAAACCCAAGGATAAACAAAGCGAAGAACAGCAGTTCAGCACCAAGGATGGTTTCTATGCTGCCGTAAACGGAATCTACAACCGCATGGCAGGAAATTCATTGTACGGAAAGTACCTGTCTTATGAAATGATTGATGTACTGGCACAACGCTACACTGTCAACCTGACCGGTGACGACAGTTACTCCAAGTACCTACAAGCATTAATCAACTGGGATTACAGCAACGAAACTGTACTTTCCGCCCTCAGCAGCATTTGGGGAGAAGGCTACTCTACCATCATGAATACCAACGTGATACTGGATAATCTGGAGAAAGACATGAATGGTGAAGGTGCCGGAGTACTTCCCGAAAGAGAATATAAGATGCTGAAAGGAGAGATGCTGGCGGCAAGAGCCATGATTCATTTCGACCTGCTGCGCCTGTTCGGCCCGGTATATTTCCGTAATCCGGAAGGAAGAGGTATTCCCTACAACGAAAGTACTGAAACAAAAATTCTGGATATCCTTCCTACTGAAACTGTACTGAAAGACTATATCATCCGCGACCTGAAAGCAGCCGAAGCGCTACTGCTCGATTCGGATCCGGTGCTTACCGAAGGCCCGAGAGCCGAATACGACCAGATAACAATGGACAACTCCATGCGTTACCGCCAGTTACGCTTAAACTACTACGCCACTGTCCTGCTCACCGCCCGTACTTATTTATGGGGTGGAGATATGGGCAATGCCCTGGCAGAAGCCCGCAAACTGACGGATGATCCTAAAGTGAGAGGGTTCTTTCCGGCAGTAGATTCCGGAACGCTGCTGGGCAATTCCGTCAATCCTGACCTCATGTTTTCTACCGAGTGCCTCTTCGGATATTACAACAAAGACAGAGGGCTGATTTATGATTATACATTCGGCGGTTCAAACACGGGCAACAAACTGTTGGTACCACGTGCCGGATATGTAGACGGACAGTTGTTTGCCAACAATCCCGGAGATTACCGTTACCAGTCACAATGGGAAAACGGAAGCACACTGGACGGCAACAGCTCCAAGCGGCTGGTCAAATTCCGCGAAATCACAGATACAGCCAAAGATGAAATGTCAGGAAGCACCAGTGACGAAAACCAAATTCTGCAAGTACAAAAATTCCACGGTACATTCTGCTCACTTATGAAATTGAGCGAAGCATACTATATCGCGGCGGAAGCCATGGCTACGGAAGGATCGGAAGTTTACGACATGACAGCAGCATGGAACTATCTGCAACAAATATTCGACAGCAGGGGCGCAGTGCGGTCAAGCAACAATTTCCGAGATCTCCTGACCAAAGAATATATCCGCGAATTTATCGGTGAAGGACAGGTCTTCTTCTATTTCAAGCGCTTGAACAAAGCATTTGACAACGCTTACAACGGACGGCAAGCTATTCAGATTGAAATCATACCGGGACTTCCTTTTTATGATGATAAGGAAAACGTCACCGAAGAAGCCAAAGAGAAACGCTTTATAGCACCTCTGCCAACCAATGAACTGGATAATCGTTGAACCCCTAAAGACATGTAACAATATGAAACTAAATTATAAATGGCTCACATCCACTATCATGGCCGTCTTATTTTTATTTACCGCCTGCCAAAAAGAAGAAGTGGAAACCTATGATTCAAACGAAAGTAAAGTGTACTTCCAGGTACAAAACTATGCTACTTCCAGCGGAACGGTAGGATACACCACGCAGACATCCTACTCTTTTGTAGGGGCAAAAGAGAGCTTTACCAACGTCATCTTTAAAGGAACCATCCAACTATTAGGAAAGGTTGAAAACTACGAACGGAAAGTAAGGATAATTATCGACCGGGAGAACACCACCATGACCGAAGGGGAAGATTATGAAATCGACTTGGATACGGTAGTTATCAAAGCCGGTGAAAATCAGGCAAAAATAGGAGTACGTTTTCTAAGGAACGCCAGTTTCAGGACACAAAAAGAAAAGCTCGTATTAAAACTGGAACCGAATGAGAACTTTACCGTCCTGGAGAAATATAAGTCGGTCAATACTTGGTCGAACACTACGGCGGATTATCTGGACGGCAGCCGTTATACATTCATCATTGACGAGATTTACAGCGAACCGGGAAGTTGGGCTACGCTGAAAGCTGTAAACTATTTCGGTGCATGGAATGCCGTCAAGTATACCTTTATCAACAATTTCTTCGGATTCTCACTGGACGACTGGAGCTATATCAATGGAGCAGGTTCCAAGATTACCGCAGGACGTATGCCTTACTATGCCCTCCAACTACAAAAAGAGTTACAGAGAAGGGCGGACGATCCCGAATTATCTCCCGTACTGGATGAAGACGGCTCGTATATGCAACTGCCGGAACCTTATCAAGTAGATTATTCGAATGTACAACAATAAAAACACAACGTTTATGAACAAGATAATGAAACATACCCATATAATCGGTTTGCTCTCCCTGCTCTTATTTGTCTCCTGTCTGGACGATAAAGGCAACTATACATATGGAGAAAAGGATATCATTACAATTGATATGCCAACAACACTTTCCGTAGTGGCCAATGCTGAATATATAGATATCAAACCGGTAATCACTTCCAATAAGGAAGGAGCTATCGAAGACGGCAATGCCAATTACGAATTTCTGTATGAACGGGTCAACTCTGACGGAGACTGGGTCATCCTGAGTTCCGAAAACAAAAAAGACCTTTACAGGATAGCTGATCTGGGAATCGGAAAACATACCTGCCGCTATAGTGTGACTGATAAACGTACCGGCATAAAGAGCGTCAAAGGATTTGATATCAACATTATAGTCTCTACCTCCGAAGGATGGATGCTTCTCTGTAATGAAGGCAGCGAAGAGAGAGTGCGGCTGGACATGCTTTCCCAATTGTCGAAAGACCGTATTATCCCCGCCTACGATATAGCAAAAAATCCGGACATTCCCGAAATGTACCACGCCAGAAGCCTGGGATTCTTTTCTAACAGGAGGGGAACCATCGGAGATAAAATTACGCTGATGGCCGAAACGGAAAGCTATCTGCTCAATAACACATACCTTACTATTGACGGGAATGCGTATGAAATGAAAGCATCACTGTTCGCTTCATCACCGGAAGACCATATTGTCAATTTCGCATGTGTACCCAATAACGACTTTACAAATCATGCAGCTATCATCGCCGTCTCCAAAGAAGGCAATGCATTTGTCTGGGACCTGCTGCAAAGCGGTACAGCTTTTGAAGATCCCGCCAATACTTCCGAACGGGGAGGAGCACCAGAATATAGAGTGTCTCCCTTTGTCGGTGTGAGCACCCAAAGAAGTACCACCGGATTAAGCGACGGGGGTGCCGCCTTGCTGTATGACATTGACAACCATCGCTTTATAGGTTGGGATGGGGAAAGAGAAGAACAGGCCAGACGCCAGACCTGCTATCCGCTGAAAGACCCGGACAGTACCGAAAAGCTATTCAGCTTCAACACCGGTTCTATGGAGCTGGTTTCAATGGCAAATACAGCTTTCTCCAACGGGGCGGTTTACGCAATCATGCAAGACGGGAATAAGCGTCATATATATTCTATTAATCTATCCAACAGCGATTTCAAACAAGAGGGATGCTGGGAAGACATACAACTAACAGACTTTGACAAAGCAACCTTGTTCTGTGCCCACTCCCAATATCAAACCTTATATTATGCCTATAAAAACAAAGTGTATTCTTACAACCTTTCTACAGGAGCAAGTAAAGAAGCTATCACACTCAATCCGAATGAGGAAGTAACCACAATCAAGTTTTGCATGTATGATAATCCCGGAGGAGTGACCCAGCTTACCGCAAAAATGGATGAAGAAACGGCAGCCGCCTTTACAGCCCGCCAATATGAGTTGATTGTCGGTTCTTATGATACGACATCTACCGACAATAACGGTGGGATTCTTCGCTTTTACCAAACAAGTTCGCCGGGAACGGACTTGACATTGAAGCCCGGATGGGAATACACCGGATACGCAAAAATTATAGACGTTAAATATAAAGAAGTCAAACCATGATGAGAATAAACTTACTCTTAAAATGTATCATTACTACAATAATAGTATCAGGCACTATTATTCCTGCCGGTAACGCGCAAGGTATCCAATTTGAAGAATCAACTTTCAATGAGGCGCTGGCAAAAGCCGGACAGCAAAAAAAGCTGCTTTTCATAGACTGCTACACTACCTGGTGCGGTCCGTGCAAGATGCTGAGTAAAATGGTATTTCCCAACGATACCGCAGGAGCTTTCTTCAACAAACATTTCATCAACCTGAAAATGGACATGGAAAAAGGGGAAGGAAAAACACTAAGTAAAACATTCCGGATCACAGGTTATCCCACTTTACTTTTTATCAATCCGGAAAATCAGGAAATAGTGTACCGCATATGCGGGGCACATCCCAACGTCCAGTGGCTGGTGGGTGAAGCACAAAAAGCCGTTGACCCCAATCAGAATTTGCCGGGACTTTCCGCCCGTTATACCGAAAACAAACAAGATGCCCCGACAGTACTTAGATATCTGAACGGTCTTGGCGCTGCTTCCATGACGCATGAAAGGGATAGCGTCCTGCATTTATATTTAAGTAGCCTGTCCGATGAAAACAGATACTCGGAAGACAACTGGCAGATCATTGAAAGTCAAGTCAACGAACCATACTCCACCGGATTTGAGTACCTTCTGAAGTATGCTCCCGGTTACCGCCAGTCCATAGGAGAGGAGAAAGTGAATGAGAAAATAGAAACTGTCTACAAATACGCTGTTTCCAGATTTATCCGGAGAAAACGTATTCCCGCGGAGCAATTTCCACAACCAATGTTTGACAGGCTTGTATCCCTGCTGAAAGAATATAACGGCAAGAACGCTTCTTTTTACCGTGCGGAACTCAATCTTGTAGATCTGGTACAAAAAGGAGACTACAAAGGAGTGATGGACGCACTGGACGGAACAGAAAAAGATCCGGCTTTTTCAGATGACAAGCAGTTTTATTTTACTTGGGTCAATCTCAATTATCTATCTGAATGCAAAGATCCGGTTATCATCAACCGCGGGTTGGCATGGGCGGAAAAACTGAAACCTTATCTCTCTATTCCTGCCATGAAGCGAAGCTGGCTATTAATGAAATCAGCATTATACGCTGCCAAAGGAGACAGTGAAACGGAAAAAGCACTGAAAGAGGAAGCGGAAAAGATGAAATAACAACTTCCATTACATATTCCTTTCCTGTTTGGTGGACATTAGCAGTCCACCAAACAGAAATATGAATCTACCGCCCGATAATCATCTCACAAAATTTATCCTGAAACGCCCTTGCCTTAGTAACCGAAAGCACGTTCCGGTTCATTATGGCAAATGCTGCTTTGTGGCCATTCTTCATCTTCAGATAACCTGCAAACACATTGATAGTTGTCAAGTCATAGACAGAAATATAGAGTTTTTCCCCGAAAAATTTTGGTAGTAAAAGAAAATACGTACTTTTGCGTACATAACATAGCCAGATGGTAACACTCCCAAATAACAATATTGACAATATAAGAATGCAGGGAACAAGCAGTAAGAAAGAATTCGATATCTTTTTCAAAAAATACTATACGCTGTTCCTTTCCTTTGCCTGCCGCTATCATCTGGGTACAGAAGAAGCGCGTGATATTGTTCAGGACGTTTTCATTGCCTTTTGGGAACAACATGAGCATTTCACTTCTATCATTGCCATCAAAGCTTTCTTCTACCGTTCCATAGCCAACCGTTGTCTCGACTATCTGAAACATGAAGACGTGAAAAACCGCTATGCCGAAAGCCAACTGGAGACGATGCAGAGCGAAGAATTTATTCAGGAAAACATTATCCGGGAAGAAGTCTCGTTCATCGTGCGAAAAAAAATCAAGCTCCTCACTCCACGCGAGCAGGAAATCATCATCCTTTCACTCCAGAATAAATCCAATCAGGAGATAGCCGACATGCTTTCATTGTCAGTCCCCACAGTGAAATCACACAAGATGCACGCCTATGCCCGCCTGCGTACAGAACTGGAGGAATTAAGATTTCTACTGCTTATTTTATAAAAAATCAATTTTTATATCATACTACTTGTTAAGTATGTCGTTTTACTTATAAACGCCATAGATTCCATTTATATATATGACAGAAGATAAAATCAAAGAAAGCATTCAGATAGCCGAGGAATTGGCTGGAGAAATTTGTACAGGAAAAACCTCGACTTCCTCACTTGCCGAAGAATGGAAAAAAGAGTCACCCGTACTATATGAAGAGTTACGGAAACAGGAACAACTCCCTGAGGAGATTGCTTTCCACGATTCTATCAACATAGACGAGGCACTACAACAGGTAAACAAACACATCATTCTCCCCCCAAGGAAACTCAACATCCGTGTGATAAGCAGTATCGCCGCCTCTTTCCTTTTAATTGTAAGTACAGCCACACTATGGTTGTGGACAGAAAACAAGAAAGAAGTTATCCCCGAATGGGCAACTACCGCCCCCGTTACTTCGAACACATCCATCATCGCACAAAACAACGAGCCGGTGGTTCTGCCGGAGAACAACCTGACCGTCAAAGGTAACCAACTGCTTGGAAGCACACTGGACGGCAAGCAGAACATCTCCATAAAACTGAATCCTGACAACCAATTCAATAAACTGTCTGTCCCCACAGGCGGGAGTTATCAACTGACACTGGAAGACGGGACAGTCGTTCAAGTCAATGCTGCTTCCGAATTATCCTTTCCCACCCACTTCAAGAAACCTTTACGCCAGGTCAGACTGCAGGGAGAAGGATATTTCAGAGTAAAATCCAATCCCCAGAGTCCGTTCAACGTATTGTTAGGCACACTGAATGTACAAGTAACGGGAACGACCTTTAATATCAGAGCCTATGAAGCGGAAAAGAATATACGTATCACCCTTGTCGAAGGCTCGGTCAATGTGCGTGAAGGACAAAAAGTGCTTGCCACACTATCCCCCGGCGAACAGTTCACCTACCAAAAGACGACAGGCGAATACAACATTACACAAGCCAATATATCAGCTATCACCGGCTGGACAGAGGACAAATTCGTTTTCCGCAATGAACCTATCGGTACTATCATGGCGGAACTTTCACGCTGGTATAATGTAGACATCAATGTAAGCGAAGATATACAAGATATACGTTACAGCGGCATACTATCACGCAAACAGCCGCTCATAGAAATACTCAATATCCTGCACCTGACAAATGAACTTGACTTCAAAATCCATCAGGACAGGAAAATAGACGCCATAGAGAAAAAGAATGAATAATAGCATCTAATATTATAAATCTCACATAGTTATGACAGAAAAGCTTATTTCCAAAGGACTCATGTTGGCAATTTCCCTCATCCTGTCCTGTACCGCCCCGTTGGCATATGCCCAAACAAGCCAACCGGAGAAGATCACTGTTACGGTAAGTAAAAAACCGTTGGAAAACGTGTTGGAGAAACTGAGTAAGCAGTATGGCTACCAGTTTTTCTATAACGCCTCTCTGTTGAAAGGGGTCAATGTGTCCGTATCTCTACAGGAAGCCGAAATCAACAACGTAATGAAAACGCTTCTGACAGGAACCGGACTACAATACTCTATTAAAGGAAGAACGATTGTCATTACCGCCATCCCCAAGGAGGCGACAACCAAAACACTATTGAGCGGACGCGTAATTGACAGTGACAAGAATGTGATTCCGGGCGTTACCATTATTGCGCAAGACAAAAGTCAGGCAGCCGTTACCGATATTGACGGACGCTTCACATTCTCCAAACCACTGGCATACGGTACTGTACTTCACTTTACCTCTGTAGGAATGAAATCGCATGACGTAGTTTACAGTGGCGAACGCAGTCTGCAAGTAGTCATGGTAGAGGATGTGAAACAACTGGATGCAGTAATCGTCACCGGTTTCCAGACGATCTCACGCGAACGGGCAACCGGAGCAGCCACGATTGTGAAGAGCAACTATCTCGACAAAATCCAGGCACCGGATTTGGGCAGTAAACTGGAAGGTGCCACTCCCGGACTGAGCAACTATAACGGAAAAATGAGTATTCGCGGTACTTCTTCATTTTCCATCAACTCTACTCCACTATTGGTATTAGACGGACAACCTGTCACCGGAGTAAGCATTAACGAACTTAATCCGGAAGACATTGAAACAATAACCGTGCTGAAAGATGCCGCAGCCACCTCTCTATATGGTGTACGGGCTTCGAACGGTGTCATTGTCGTATCCACCAAACGCGGAACGGGCAAGAAACCGAACATCAATGTGTCTGCCAACTTCTATCTGAATCCGTTGCCATCACTCGACTACCGCCATTATGCCTCTACCAGTGACATCATTGATTACGAAAGAGACTATCTGACCAGTAATCCTAATTACCAAGATAATCCGTTGGATTATTTCGAATCGCTGAACGATATGAAAGCCCCCAGTTACATATCAACAGTAGACCGTCTCTATTATCGTCTCGCCAAAGGAGAAATCACAGAAAGCCAGCTGAACAACTCACTCGACCTTTTGCGGAAGAATGATTATAGAAAAGCTTATCGTGACGAACTGCAACAAATGAACTTCGTACAGGATTATAATCTCTCTCTTTCCAAAGCGGGCGACAAATCCAACTTCTTCTTTTCTGCCCGTTACGAAAACGAAAGCACCTACAACAAGAACAACAGCTATGACAAGTTCACTTTCTACATGAAAAACGAACTCGACCTGACCAAGTGGTTTAAACTCACCGTAGGGACAAATGTGGGTATCGGCAACAGCAGTTATTCGCAAGCAGGCTATCAAGGGACAACGGTACCTATGCCATACGAAACTCTCTACAACGAAGACGGCAGTTATGCCTATATCTACCCGCACAACTACTACAACTCCCAGAGAGTGAGCCAGACAGATGGACTGAAACCTATGGGATACAACGCCGTGGAAGAATCGACCAAGAATATGCAAGATACCGACGACATCTATTGGAAACTCTTCACACATGCCGATTTCAAACTGCTCAAAGGATTGAACTTCGGTGTGAAATTCCAGTATGAGAGACGGGATCAAAATACTGAACGTCAAGATGAAGAGGACTCATACTATATGAGAAACATGATTAATGGATATGCAGCCACCAATCCGCAAGGCGGATTTACCTACTATATCCCCGAAGGCGGAAGAATGGAAGAGTCTCACGCACGCTGGTCGTATATGAACCTACGTGCACAATTTGACTATCAAACGACTATCAACGACAAACATGAGATTACCGCCTTGCTTGGTGGAGAAATCCGTGAAGACAAATATCGCAAGACAATAAGCGAGCGCTATGGCTACAACGGACAGAAGCTGATTTACAAGCAAGTAGACTGGGCAGTATTGAACGAAGGTGTCATAGGACAACTAAGCAACAGTCCTTTTCAAAAGCAAGAGCAACTACATGTAGGTGACTCACATCACCGTTATGTCTCTGCCTACTTCAATGCCGGTTATTCATACGATACACGCTATGCCCTCAATGGTAGCGTCCGTATAGAACAGGCCGATCTTTTTGGTACTGATCCCAAATACCGCTATCGCCCGTTATGGTCGGTAGGTGCCAGCTGGAACATTTCCAATGAAGAATTCATGAAGGATATCACTTGGGTAGATATGCTCAAGCTTCGTGCTACCTACGGTATCACAGGTAACGTAGACCAAAATACATCACCCTATTTATTAGGCAATTACTCTGTCTCTCCTTACAGCCAGGCCAACCTGACGACTATCATCTCTCCACCTAACAAATTGCTCCGCTGGGAAAAGACTTCAACTTTCAATCTCGGACTGGACTTTTCTCTTCTCAGAAGACTAAGCGGTAGCTTTGACTTTTATCAGCGTTATAGTTCGGACTTGCTTGCCAATACCAATCTTGATCCTTCTACAGGCTTCCAAACGGCAAGAGTAAACAACGGAGCCATGCGAAACAGAGGTATAGAGCTTTCTCTTTCGTATGATTGGCTTAACAGCCGGGACTGGTCATTCAATACTACCTTTACCGCCGCCTACAACAGTAACAAGATAAAAAAAGTAGGTTATATCCCTACTTCCGCCAAGAGTATGCTGACTAGCCCGGGTAGTTTCTATCTCCAAGGAGATACCTACAACTCGCTTTATGCCTACCGCTACGCAGGACTGACAGATGAAGGAAATCCCTCGGTATATGACGCTGAAGGAAACGTAGTCTCCCTGAAACCTGTGGACGAGATTGACGCCCTGACATGTGTAGGACAGCTCGATCCGAAATGGAACGGAGCACTTGACATCAGTCTGCGCTGGAAGCAACTCAACTTCTTCACCAAGATTGTCTACTATGCAGGACACTCATTACGGGTGGACGCCACTCCCCTCTACAACGGACTTCGCCCTGAAACCTACAAAGGGGCCATTCATGAAGACATCGTCAACCGCTGGACACCGGAACATACCAATACGGATATCCCGTCAATGACTGCTTACGGAATAAGTACCGACCGTGGATACCAATGGAAATATGCTGACTATAATACAGCAAGTGCCGCATTCATAAAGATACGTAATATCGGAGTGAGCTACACACTACCCCAAGAATGGATAAGTAAAGCAGGATTCAAGGGAATCAGCCTGCGTGCTCAAGTGAACAACCCTTGTTACTGGGCTGCCAACAAACGGAATATCGATCCCGAAGCTTTCAATGCTAATTCCGGTACACGGAATGACGAAAAAGCGACCAGTTACATATTAGGTATCAACATCAATTTCTAAAACGACTCAGTATGAAACAAAATATTATTATAGGCTGTATAGCCGCAGCAGTCAGCCTAAGTGCCTGTGACAACTATCTGGACATCGTCCCTAAAGGAGAGTCCGTGCTCAACCAGACCAGCGACTATCTAGGATTAATCGAAGACATTTACGGATATCCCATTCAGGCAGAATGGTATCTATGTGGGGAGGCCACTTCTTATAATATGGAGCTACTTGAGAATTATTCCTCACCGCTCACTTCAGCCGCATTCTACTGGAATGAAGATTTTGACCGCGCTTCCTACATGACAGCCACCGGAAGTAACGATATGTACACCGTATGTTATAGAAAGATATCAAATTTCAATATTATTATCCAGAATATCAACAAATCTGAAGGAAGTGATGACGAAAAGCGCTATGGCATGGCACAGGCTAAGATTATGCGTGCTTATTCTTATTTCTACCTCATCAATACATTCGCAAAACCCTACAATCCGGAAACAGCAGCCCAAGACCGGGGAATCATCCTTCGCGAAGACTTTGATATGGAAGCAGAAGGAGTGCAATCTACTGTAGCTGACGCTTATGCCCTGATTCAACGCGACATTGAAGAAGCTTTGCCCGATCTTCCGCACATAGCCTTGAATACATTCCGTCCCGACAAGTCGTTCGGTTATGCACTGAAAGCCAAAGTACATCTCTTTAAAAGAGAATTCGATGAAGCACTTCAAGCTTCACTGGACTGTATCAAGGAAGCGGAAAGTGAAGGACGCCACAAATTATGGAACATGAATACGGAATATCAGGCAGCGGTCAATTATGCGGTACAAACTCTCAAATTGCCGGAAACGATGATAGAATATGGAATGCCCATGTTTTCCATGTTCCGTATGTCCGTCCAGGCAATGTATTTCACCCATCCGTATGAAGATCCTGAAAATCTTTTTTCCCAGAATGGACAAACTCAGTTTGACCCTTCTCCCAGTATGGTACGCAAGCCGGTCATGGACCTATATATACCAAAGAGCGACTTACGATATACCTTCAATTTAGGATCAACCCCCACCAGACCCACTGCCGAACCCGGAAGTATTATGTTGAATTTCGGCGCATTCTACCACTGGAATCCTGCCGGAATCAAGCTTTCCGAAGCATATCTGATGGCAGCAGAATGTTATGCCCGCAAAGGTGACAAGGAGAACGCCATGGAGTACGTAAACGACGTGCGCAAAAACCGGATTATCACCAAATATTATACCGATCTCACCGCTACTGATGCAGACGATGCCATGAGAATTGTTCGTGAAGAGCGTAAACGCGAACTATTGTTCACCAGCAACAGTTTCTTTGACATGCGCCGTTTCTGTACGGAATTCAACGAGACATTGACACGGGAAGTGGACGGAAAGACATATACTCTCAAACCAGATTCGCACCTGTTGACATTCCCGTTCCCTGTATCTGCCATGCAAAACAGTAACTTAATACAAAACAGCAAATAATGAAAACATTCACTCTATTCATAGCAACACTTCTCTGTATGTTCACATATACAGAGGGGTTCGCTTTATCTTCCGACAATAAAGCAGCACATATCACTTTCAAAGCAGAAACCAACGGAAAGAAAATCTATTTCCAGAGCGAAAGTGATACGCTCTACGGCTATCAGGAAGTGAAGCCGGGGGAGACGATAACCCTACAACTGGATGAACCTGCCTATTACTATTATATGGGTTCCAATAGCAATATGGCAACTGTATTCGTCACTCCCGGTTCAACAAGCCGTATCAAGGAGAAAAACGGGGAAATATCTTTCGAAGGGGACAATGCCGCAATCAATCAGTTCATTCAACAGCATTCTTCCATTTTCAAAATCCCTGACAATATAGCCACATACTCCACCGAGTGGCTGGAATTCCAGCATAAAATGCTTGCAGAATCCATTGATGCACTGAAAGCATCGGATTTACCTGATGAATTCAAGCACATACACGGGTACTATTATCAATATTCATTTCTCAATCAACTGCTGAAGGGACCGGACCTGATGCGCATGTTTATGAAAAAGGAAGTGAATTTACCGGCAAATTATTACGATGACGTAAGAAAGAATCGGTATGAGGATGCTGCATTGCTGTATTATCCCAAATGGTTTACTGTGATGCGCGAATCAATGGAAATATTAGAAAAGAAGGGCGAATGGCAACCCGACCCGACAAACTTTCTCGCCCAATATACAGCAAGAATATCCAATAATGAAGTGAAATCCGCTTTCCTGATACGTTATCTGAAACAAATCTTGAAAGCAGGTTATTCCGATGATTTTCCGACATATCTGTCTGTCGCAAAATCATCCGTACCTACGCATAGCAAAACATTCCTTCAGGAACTGGCCCAACTGGAAAAACAGTATAACGAAATAAAAGCACGATACAGCAACATCACCCGTGGAAATACGGCACCTGTATTTACCGCCAATGATATTGACGGAAAGACTTACTCTTCCGCCGACTATGCAGGAAAAGTGTTAGTGCTCGATTTCTGGTTCAGCGGCTGCATCCCTTGCAAAGCTGAAATGCCCTATATGGAGAAACTGGCGGAGAAGATGAAAGGGGAGAACATTCAGTTCTTCACTTTGTCACTCGACACCGGAGAACAGTTGCTCAAAGCATGGAAAGAACTTGTGAAAGACAAAAACGGAGCGACCCTGCAACTCAACGTACCCAACGGATTCAAGTCTGAAATAGCGAAACATTACGGAATCCGTTCCGTTCCCCGCATCGTCATTATCGACCAACAGGGAAAGATTGTGGATGCTTTCGCCAAACGTCCTTCAGATCCCAAACTATATCAGCAACTACTGAAATTGTTGAATAAAGAGGAATCCGGCACACTGACAAAAGAAGAAGCGACAGCCGCTATGATGGCACTAAGGAACGCTGACACCGCAGCGCAAAAAGAAGAAATGCTGAAGAAGTTCATGGCACAAGTGAAGAAAGAAAAAGCGGACTTTGCCTACCCGATGGTGAATATGATGATGTCATTTACCATAGAGGCATTTTATGCGGAAGGCAATCGGGAAAAAGCCGAAGGTTATATGGCTAATATTCCGGATTCGCCATTCAAACGTGATGTATTGGCTATCTCCGGATTCAATCGTTCGGAGAATGGCAGCTTTGAAATGGCAGCAGAATTGCTGAATAGAGCTATCAAGATGACCACCGAAGGAAAAGATGAAGATACGCTTCCCAAAGAGGAGAAGCACAAACTCAATCAAATTCTCACTGCTTATGTAGAAGCATTGGTAAAAGACAATCGTATACAAGAAGCAGTTCCTTATGCCAAACAAATATACGAATCCAGTAATAAGCAGGATTATACTATCAATAATTGCTACGCCACAACGCTCGTCTTTGAAAAGAAATTCAGTGAAGCAACCCCTATACTGGAAACCTTTGTCCGCATGGGAAAAGCTACTCCGCAACAAATAGACTGGCTGAAGCAGGCATATACCCGAAAAAACGGTAAGGAAAAAGGATTCGAGCAATATTTGGATGAATTGAAATCGGAATTCCACAATGCTTTACAGGAAAAACTCGTGCAGAATATGGTGAACGAACCTGCTCCGCTCTTTACGCTTCACAATATGGACGGAAAGGAAGTCTCACTGGCAAGCCTGAAAGGGAAGGTGGTAGTACTTGACTTTTGGGCTACATGGTGCGGTCCCTGCAAAGCATCTTTCCCCGCCATGCAGGAGACAATCAACCGTTTTGCAGACAATAAAGAGGTGGTATTCCTTTTCATCAATACACTCGAAAGTAAAAAGAATCCTCTGGAAACCGTACGTAAATATATGAATGATAAAGGATTTACTTTCAATGTAGTATTTGACGTGAAAGACCCGAACACTAATAAATTTCCTGTCATAGAGAGCTATAAGGCCAAAGGAATCCCGGCTAAGTTCATTATAGACAAGGAAGGAAATATACGGTTCAAACCTGTCGGTTTCTCCGGTTCCAATGAAGAGACAGTGGAAGAACTGTCGGCAATGATAAAAGCATTGTTATAATATTTATCTTTATATATTGATTGACATAATGGCATATTGCCATTTGTCAATCTAATAATCCAATAATTATGAAAACAAAACAAATTATATTACCCATCATATTCGGCTTCATTACCGCCTGTCTGCTAGTATCCTGTAAAGACAACGAAGAAAAAACATTCTCCATTTTTGAAATTGCTGCCGAAGATATAGAAAAAGTCGTGGATAAAGGCGTCAATACGATTGAAATCCCTGTCAACACCACACTCACTGAATCAAAGTGGCAGGTAGAATCGACAGAAAAATGGTTGAAAGCCGCAAAGGCTTTGGTTACCGGTGAACCATTCATCAGTATCAACATAGAAGAAAATACCGCCGATGAGGCACGTACCGCACAGATAAAGGTAACTTCTTCCGTTCAATATTATGTAATTACAGTACGCCAGTTCGGACTGTATGACATCACAGTGGAAGGAGACATACAGATACATCCTGCCAGCGGGAAAGCCAACCAATACCAACCGGGATACGACATTGATAAATCCATGGATGGCAAATTTACCACTGGAACAAGCTATGAAGAATCTTCCAATTACCACAGTCCTTTTGGAACAGGAAATACTAAATTTCCTGTCATACTAGAGTACTTTTTCACAGAAGATGAACCAATCAACTATCTCATCTACTATACCCGCAGTGGAAACGGAAACTTCGGGAAAGTAGACATTTACACTGCTATCACCAATAATCCCCAAGAAAGTGATTATACTCTGCAAGGAAGTTACGACTTCAAAGAGCAAAACAATCCTTCAAAAGTGACTTTCAATGAAGCAATAAAGGCGACGGCTGTCAAATTCGTTGTCCATAACGGTAGAGGTGGTTTTGCAAGCTGCGATGAGATGCATTTTTTCCAGGGAAATACCAACAACACGCAAGAGGACAAATTGCTGAAAGTATTCAAGGACATCACCTGCACGGAAGTGAAAGAAGGCGTCACCGAACAGGATATTCAGGCATTGGGAGATAACTTCTTTATCGACCTTGCCCGTGCCATACAACATAATGCGTACAGTGAATGGGAAAAAGATTTCCGGATTCGTGAATACGAAGCGTACAGCGAACCTGCCAAATGGGCGGAAAAACTGATGACCAAACGTTACAGCAACCTTGACAACCTAACGGGAATCGCAGTGGAAAAGGATGATGAAGTAGTTGTCCTTGTCGGAGACACTCACGAACACGACATTTCTATACAATGTATAGGAGAAGAGAAAACCAGCTTTCTAGAAGATCATGAATATCCGCAGACTGCCGCTTCGGGAGATTATTATATCCTCAAGTCCGGAATCAACAAACTAAAGATGAAAAACAGGGGGCAACTGTTTGTCATGTATAACTGTGACCTTACTTCTCACCCCGAACCTATCAAAATACATATCCCGATAGGCAGTGGAAAAGTCTCCGGTTTTTTCGACCTCGCAGAACATAAAACGGACATGAAATACGCAGAACTGCTCTCCAAGGCAACCGACAAATATTTCGGGATACGCGGAGATAAGATTATCCTCTACTTCCATCGTGAGAAACTGCAGGAAGTAGTGAAAAATAAAATATTATCAGCTATCCACCTCTGGAACGATATTATCGGCTGGGAACAGGAACTCATGGGAATCGAAGATGTACGTCCCAACTTCTTCAATAATCATATATTTGCTATCTCACCCGAAGGAGCTTATATGTGGGCCTCGGAAGACCGTATAGCTTTTGTATATACAAAATTGGGGGATATTCTACTGAAAGAGAATGTTATGGATAAAAAAGATAACGTTTGGGGCCCTGCTCATGAGATAGGGCATATTCACCAAGGTGCTATCAACTGGCCAAGCTGCACGGAGTCAAGTAATAATATATTTTCCAATTATGTATTGTACAAGCTCGGCAAGTACTGTTCACGCGGATTGGAAATAAGCAAACTGGCAGAGTCTTATCTTCAGAAGCAACCTTGGGCATTATTAGGGACTGCAACTCACCAGAATGAAGATACTGAACTTCATATGCGCATGCAGTGGCAACTATGGAACTATTTCCACCGTCTAGGTAATATGCCGGATTTCTTCCCTAAACTTTTCAAATATTTACGTGCCAATCCTCTTGCTGCCACGGCCCCCGGAACTGCACAAATGCAATATGCCAAAGCGGTTTGCACAGTGGCCAATATGGATATGACGGAGTTTTTTGAAAGGTGGGGATTCTTCAGAGAGGTCTTTATTCCAGAATATGAACAATATGGGAAAACTATGTATATGGTTAGCCAACCATTGATAAACCAAACTAAAGAGTATATGGCAACCTTCCCTAAGAAAGTACCGCCTATCTGTTACCTGGAAGACCGCAAGAACGGTGATGTCGGCATTGAGAGTTATCAAGTAGGCGATGTCGGACATTATTCACAATTCAAAGACAACGTGAAGATTACAGGCACTCCGACTTATAGCCTGTCGGGAAACAATATTACTGTAAATAATGGTACACAAGCCGTAGCATTCGAAATACGGAAAGATAATGAAAACGGAGAACTGCTATATTTCTTCAACTTCCTTTCTTACTCAATTCCTTCAACAGTTGTTATTGACGGAACAACTAAATTCTATGCCGTACAGGCGGATGGAAAGAGGATTGAAATGAAAAAGGAATAAGTTACTTGATAAGAAAATATCATTTCCTTATATAAAACTGAAAGGACTGCCTCATTATTCGAAGCAGTCCTTTCCCATATCTAAAAATCAATTAAAATTATGTTTCAGACAACTGCGCCATCGCTCACTGCGCCTCCGTTTAGTAAAAATCCCATTTTCAGAAACAACAGTTCAGTCATCCTGTTCCTATAACGCTTCTCGGAATATCTCACCCACCGTAGGATGAGGGAAAACAATCTTCTTCCATTGCGTTGCCGTCAATCCGAGCTCAATGGCAGTTCCCGCAAGGGTTATTATCTCCGAAGCCGGATTGCCCAACACATGTGCACCAATCACCCGTTCCTGTTCGTCCAGCAAAACCTTGCAGACTCCATTCACTCCCTCATTCTCCGCCACAAAACGGCCGGAATAAGCCATCGGGAGCTTTATCACCTTATAATCAATACCTTTTGCTGAGGCCGACTCTTGCGCTTCGCCCACTCCCGCAATCTCCGGATTGGTATAGACAACGCCCGGAATGGCACGATAGCTCATTGCGTCTTCCTTTCCGAGAATAGAATGTACGGCAACTTCCGCTTCGCGGACGGCTGTATGAGCCAGCAGGGAGAAACCTGTCAGGTCACCGCAAACGTAGACATCGGGGATGGAAGTCTGCATTTTCCCGTTCACTTTGATAGCGCCACGCTCTGTCTTTTCCAAATTCAGGTTTTCGAGTCCGAAACCTTTCGTTACCGGACGACGGCCGACACTCATCAGCAACTTCTCCGCAACAACACTGCCACTTCCTTCCGCATTCTTATAAGAGACGACAGCTCCCTCTTCCGTTTGCGACAGGCCGACAACTTTCGTACCAAGCAGAAATCTAATACCCCGTTTGGCATAATCCGCACGCAACAGGGCTGAAAGTTCCTTATCCATTCCACCCAGAATCTCATCCAGCATTTCGATTACCGTCACCTGCACTCCCAAACTATTGAAGAAAGAAGCGAATTCCATCCCTATCACTCCACCGCCGACAATCGCCAGAGAGGCAGGCAGTTCCTTATTATCCAACGCATCCCGGTGTGTCCAGTAATTCACCGTCTCTACTCCCGGAATAGGGGGAATAAAGGTTTCCGAACCGGTGCAGAGTATCAGGTTTTCGCCTTCATAAGTTTCTTCACCGCAGCGGACTGTATTTTTATCTATGATTTGCGCTTCTCCCGACACGATCACGACATTGTTGGAAGTCAGTTTCGCTTTTACTCCCAATACCAGTTTGCGCACTACTTTACTTTTGCGGGCTATAATCTTAGATAAGTCAAAGGAGACTTCGGATATATTCACGGCATACTTCGATGCGTGCCTGGCACTATCATAAGTCTTTGCCGAATACAGCAATGTCTTTGTCGGAATGCATCCTTCGTTCAGGCATACGCCACCCAAATTGTTTTTCTCAATAAGCAATACGCTCAAACCGGCCTTGCCGGCAGCTTCGGCGGCTGTATATCCTGCAGGGCCGCCGCCAATAATAATTACTTGATGTTTCATAGTATGTAATCAATTAGTATTTTCGTTGTTATTTGTTCTCTTCGAGGGATATTGCCTTGATTCTCTTTTCGAGCAGTCCGACAAATTCCCGTTCTTTGACAGGCATCACAGAGACAAATTTACCTTTTCCGTATTCTATCAACACATATTCGGTCACCGAGAAGCGGCCGAACTTCATGGAATGGCACTTTTTTATAGCAGTAATCCCGGAAACAGGAATTACTTTCTTACGGATAAAGCGTCCGGTGGATATTTCCAGAATTCCATCGGGAGTAATCGTATAGACCGTATGGATAATCTGTTCGATTACAATAATCAGCATAAGTATCAGCAATACTGCCGGCAAGATATATTTACACCACAGGGCGCCGGCGACATTCACGGTAAGCACCACCAGCAGGAAATACTGGTACCAGGCAATACGGGCATGGAAAATTCGATTCATTTTGTCAGATTTTTGCCTGCAAGGTAGCAATTTTATGAATTAGTGACAACGAAAAGTACAACGAAGTAACTTATTTTGTAGCTTTGCGGTGAGAAATAACAAAACTATGGTAAGAAAATTCGATTTCCTCGTCATCGGCTCCGGAATTGCCGGTATGAGTTTTGCGCTGAAAGTGGCGCACAAAGGTAAAGTTGCTCTTATCTGTAAAAGCGGGCTGGAAGAGGCCAATACGTACTTCGCACAAGGGGGAGTGGCGTCCGTCACCAACCTGCTGGTAGACAATTTCGACAAACACATTGAAGACACGATGATTGCCGGAGACTGGATCAGTGACCGTGCCGCAGTGGAAAAGGTAGTGCGCGAAGCTCCCGCACAGATTGAAGAACTGATTAAGTGGGGCGTAGACTTCGACAAGAATGAGAAAGGCGAATTTGACCTGCACCGCGAAGGGGGACACTCTGAGTTCCGCATCCTTCATCACAAAGACAATACGGGAGCGGAAATCCAGGACAGCCTGATTAAAGCCGTACAACGGCATCCCAATATCACGGTGATTGAAAACCAGTTTGCCGTTGAAATCCTTACACAACATCATCTGGGGGTAACCGTTACCCGTCAGACACCGGACATCAAATGTTATGGTGCTTATATCCTCGACCCGAAAACCGGAAAGGTAGATACCTATCTCGCCAAAGTGACTCTGATGGCCACCGGCGGAGTAGGGGCTGTCTATCAGACGACTACCAATCCGTTAGTGGCTACGGGAGACGGTATCGCCATGGTTTACCGTGCCAAAGGTACGGTGAAGGATATGGAGTTTGTCCAGTTCCACCCTACCGCACTGTATCATCCGGGCGACCGCCCTTCTTTCCTGATAACGGAAGCGATGCGCGGTTACGGCGGCGTACTCCGCACCATGGACGGCAAGGAATTCATGCAGAAATACGACCCGCGTCTTTCACTCGCTCCGCGTGATATCGTAGCACGTGCCATCGACAATGAGATGAAGAATCGTGGAGACGACCATGTTTATCTGGACGTTACCCACAAAGACCCGGAAGAAACAAAGAAACATTTCCCGAATATCTACGAGAAATGCCTAAGTCTGGGTATTGACATCACCAAAGAATATATTCCGGTAGCTCCGGCTGCCCACTATCTCTGTGGCGGTATCCTCGTAGACCTGAACGGACAGTCGTCCATCGAACGCCTTTACGCAGTAGGAGAGTGCTCTTGCACGGGACTGCACGGTGGTAACCGGTTGGCTTCAAACTCATTGATTGAAGCAGTGGTCTATGCCGATGCCGCCGCCAAGCACTGTCTGAAAACCGTTGAACAATATACCTACAACGAAGATATTCCCGAATGGAATGACGAAGGGACTCGTTCTCCGGAAGAAATGATACTTATTACACAGAGTATGAAGGAAGTAAATCAGATTATGAGTAGCTATGTGGGTATTGTCCGCAGCGACCTCCGTCTGAAACGTGCCTGGGACAGACTGGATATTATCTACGAAGAGACTGAAAGCCTGTTCAAACGCAGTGTCGCTTCCAAAGAAATCTGCGAATTGCGTAATATGGTCAATGTAGGCTATCTGATTATGCGTCAGGCAATGGAACGCAAGGAAAGCCGCGGATTGCATTATACGATTGATTATCCGCACGCAAAGAAATAAAAAAGGAAATGCCGCCTGCAAATGATTGCAAGCGGCATTTTCTTTATCTGATTAATCCGTGGACGTGGATTAATAGTTTTCTTTCTTCACCTCGAAGTATGCTTGCGGATGCAGACATGCCGGACAAACTTCAGGAGCTTCCTTACCGATTTCAATATAACCGCAGTTACGGCATTGCCATACCACTTCGCCTTCCTTAGCGAATACAGTCATATTTTCGATGTTGTTCACGAAAGCCAGATATCTTTCTTCGTGGCCTTTTTCAGCGATGGAGATATTGCGGTACATAGCGGCGATCATCGGGAAACCTTCCTGTTCTGCCACATCTGCGAAATGAGGATAATCCAGTGACCATTCTTCATGTTCACCTGCTGCGGCAGCGCGAAGATTTTCGAGTGTAGTGCCGATTACACCAGCGGGATAGCTTGCAGTAATTTCTACCATACCGCCTTCGAGGAACTTGAACATACGTTTTGCATGTTCTTTTTCCTGATCGGCCGTTTCAGTGAAAATGGCGGAAATTTGTTCGTAACCTTCTTTTTTAGCCACACTTGCGAAATAAGTGTAACGCATTCTTGCCTGTGATTCTCCTGCGAATGAAGTCAGCAGATTCTTCTCTGTCTGAGTTCCTTTAATGCTCTTAGCCATAATCTATATATATTTTTAAAATTGGTGATACCAAACGTAACTTGTCGTACTATTTACAACGCAAATATAAGCGAATTGTTCACAATAAACCACCTTTTCTTTATGAATAAAAACTATCGGATCATTGATGAAATCTATCAACAGACAAATAATATGCTGGATAACATACTTATTTCGATTATTTTATATAATTTTGCAACCTCTACTTTGCAAAAAAGACGGATAACACGTATAACAACTTATAAAAATGAAGCTATTTGAATTTAAACCCAAACTGGTTTCTTGTCTAAAGAATTATTCGAAAGAAACGTTTATGGCGGATCTGATGGCCGGTATCATCGTAGGTATCGTGGCACTTCCATTGGCTATCGCTTTCGGTATCGCTTCGGGGGTATCACCCGAGAAAGGTATTATCACCGCTATCATTGCCGGATTTATCATCTCCCTGATGGGGGGCAGCAAAGTCCAGATCGGCGGGCCGACCGGAGCGTTCATCGTCATCATCTACGGCATCATACAGCAGTATGGCGAAGCCGGACTGATTGTAGCAACGCTTATGGCAGGCGTGCTTCTTGTACTATTAGGAGTATTCAAACTCGGGGCAGTCATCAAGTTCATCCCTTATCCTATTATTGTCGGATTTACCAGCGGTATCGCCGTCACCATTTTCACTACCCAGATTGCTGATATCTTCGGCTTGTCTTTCGGAGACGAGAAAGTTCCGGGAGATTTTGTCGGGAAGTGGATGATTTATTTCCGTCATTTCGACACCATCAACTGGTGGAACACCATTGTAAGTATTGTCAGCATTATTATCATCGCCATTACCCCGAAGTTTTCAAAGAAAATTCCCGGTTCACTGATAGCGATTGTCGTTGTCACCGCTGCCGTTTATCTGATGAAAACTTTCGGTGGAATCGACTGCATCCAGACGATAGGCGACCGTTTTACGATTAAATCCGAACTGCCCGATGCTGTCGTGCCTGCTTTGGACTGGGAAGCTATCAGGGAATTGTTTCCGGTGGCTATCACTATTGCCGTGTTGGGCGCTATCGAATCATTACTGTCCGCTACCGTAGCCGATGGTGTGATTGGCGACCGTCACGACTCCAACACGGAACTTATTGCACAAGGCGCGGCAAATATCGTAGCTCCCTTGTTCGGCGGTATTCCCGCTACCGGAGCCATCGCCCGCACCATGACGAATATCAACAACGGTGGCAAGACGCCGATAGCCGGAATTATCCATGCAATCGTACTGCTTCTGATTCTGCTTTTCCTGATGCCGTTGGCACAATATATCCCGATGGCATGTCTTGCCGGGGTGCTAGTTATTGTATCCTATAATATGAGTGGCTGGCGTGTATTCAAGGCTTTGCTGAAAAACCCAAAATCAGACGTCACCGTCCTGCTTATCACTTTCTTCCTTACGGTTATCTTCGATTTGACCGTTGCCATCGAAGTAGGATTAGTCATTGCCTGCGTGCTCTTTATGAAACGTGTAATGGAAACTACCGAGATTTCGGTGATTACCGACGAGATTGACCCGAACAAGGAATCAGACATTGCCGTACACGAAGAAAATCTCATTGTCCCTAAAGGGGTAGAGGTGTACGAAATCAACGGCCCATATTTCTTCGGTATCGCTACTAAATTCGAAGAAACCATGGCACAACTGGGTGACCGTCCGAAGGTACGTATCATCCGTATGCGGAAAGTTCCGTTTATTGACTCCACGGGTATTCATAACTTGACCGTACTTTGTGAAATGTCACAGAAAGAAAAGACGACTGTCATCCTTTCCGGAGTAAACAACAAAGTGCATCAGGTACTGGAGAAATCCGGTTTCTATGAATTATTGGGTAAAGATAATATCTGCCCGAATATCAATGTAGCGTTGGAAAGGGCGAAGAGCCTGGTAAAATAGTGCTGTTTATCAGCAATTTGCAAGCCATATATACCGTGCGTATCGGGCATATAGATCCAATGTGTACGGCATATATGACCTGCGTGTTGGATATATATATCCAACACGCAAGCTATATATGGCCTACTTAACCAATCACCATTCCATCAGACCTTTAAAAATAATCCGCGCTTATACATCACCCTCAACAGGAGAAAGACAATCAGATAATTGGCGAAGGTAAGCCATACGGAGTAATAACCACCCAGATATTGTTCAAGCCCGTAACTGACCGAAGCGGCAACGCAACGGAAATTCACGACTTCGCCCAGCAGATACGCCGTAATGGAATTCATGCCATACACTTTCAGCCAGTTCAATCCCCGGCTATGTCCTTTATAATCAATCCAGTAATAGAACAAAGCCATCAGCAGAAAGCAATAGCCGCCGGAAAGCAGGGTCATGCTGCCTGTCCAGATACGTTTGATAACAGGCATCTGCAAACTCCACAGCAACGCCAGACCGACAAGAGCAAGTCCGACAAACAGCAACGCCTGCACCACCCTTTTCCGGTTTGCCTTGCCCTCTTTCATTATCTTTCCGGCAAACGCTCCGAGCATGACGGTCACTCCGAATGTCAGGCTGCTCCATATCCATGTATAGTTGTAGGATGGCGAGAAGCTCCAGGTTCCGTCCTCATTCCAGAACACACCGTCACGGAATCGTCCTAAAACGCATCTGTCCACTTGTTCCGCAAAGTTCCCCGCCGGTGTGAAATCTCCCAGGAACGTCATCGGAATCCAGTAGACGAGAAGGAGCAGCAACGTGATTCCGACCTGCCACTTGAACGGGAAGTGCAACTGGATAACCGCAGCAATAAGATAACCGACAGCAATAGACTGCAACGTGTTGGAATACAAATAAAGATGCGTGGCGTCCAGACCGAGCAGGTTTCCCTGAACAATCATTCCGAAGATAAACAGGAGAAGGACACGTTTCAGGATTCTCCGGTACACAGGCCAATAACTTCCCGTAGTCCCTATATACTTCGATAGTGAGAACGGCATGGAAGCTCCTGTCATAAAGAGGAAAAGCGGCATTACCAAATCCCAGAAACGGAATCCCTCCCAAACCTCATGGTCAAACTGATAAATTATGCTGTCGAGAAACGGCATATTCATCTGCCGTGCCAACGCTCCGAGTACAGGTTGAAAAAAGACCAGGAGAAATAAATCGAAACCTCTCAGAATATCCAATGAGGCAAGACGGGTGGAATTGTTTTCCGGTAATTTGTTCTTCATAAGTATAACTTTTATATAAACTTGATTATCGTTTCATCCAATGTCACTTTATTCATGCCCGCACCCTTTGCCCTATTCCAGTATCACTTCGTCAAAAAGGATTCTCGACGCCTGTCCCGGCCGTACATGAGATGCCGGCTTATGATAGCCATCCCATTGTTCGTGATGCATCCCAATGTCAGCGTGTTCAGCACTTCCGGCTTCAGCAGGTCAATCGTGAATGAGACAGAATCATTGTCCGTCCATGAGCACCATTCGGAATCCGAATATTTCAGGCTTCCGCGTATCCCGTTCGTCAGGAGCTTTACAGCCGGACTGTCTCCCAGTACAGGTTTGGCGGTAGCCGGATTCCACCGGACAGGGAGTATCAATGTTTTTCCCATCTGCCTGCCTTGTGCAAAAGTAGCACTTTTCAGTGTAAGCGGCTCTCTTACAGGCACTATTTTTTCGTAAAGCGGTGAAGTTGCCGTAGGTTCGCTGCCGTCCGTCATATAATGTATCTCCACGTCGGGGCGAATACATTCCAGTTTCACTTCGAGCATTCCGTCGTTTGGAGTTACCAATTATCAAGACGAATATCTGCAAAGTTCATCATGCCGTATGGCAGCAACTTTCTTCCTGATGATACATATTCCATAATCCGGTGTATTTATGAGTTCACTTTTTATCAGTGCAAATAAAGATACGCTCTTTCCGTTACTTTCACCAACAAATGATTTTAAAAATGTTCTCTGCCCTTGTCGAATATATCTTAGCGGATAAAACAAAGCGGGCTGCCACAAAATTACTTCTCCAGCAGCCCTTTTCATCATAATAATAAAAAACAGAAGTATAATACAGGTTTATTCCTGACCTCCTCCTAAAGCACGGTATAGGTTAATCAGACTTTGTATTTCGGTAAAACGGTTGGCCGTTTGCGACAGTTGCGCGCCAAGCAATGACTGGCGGGCGGTAAGCACTTCCAGATAGGTGGTATTGCCATGTTCCATGAGCAGGGAAGTGCTTCGCAGAGCCGTTTGCAGGGAAGTAATCTGCTTGTCCAGCAAGAGGCTTTTCCCACGGCTGGTCTGATAAGCCGTCAAAGCGTCATTCACTTCACTTCCCGCATTGAGCAGTGTCTGCTGAAAACCGAGGGCGGCTTCTTCCTGCTGCGCACGGGCTATGCGGTATCGGGCAACAACCTGTCCCCGATTAAAGAGGGGTTGCGTCAGCGAACCTACTGCCGAAGCTACGAACTTTCCCGGATTGAGTATCATCGCCCCGGCGGAGTTCGTCCATCCGGCACTCCCACTCAAAGTAATGGAAGGATAGAAAGCCGAACGTGCCGCATTGGTTCCATAGAACGCTGCTTCCAACGTCCGTTCGGCCGAGCGGACATCGGGACGGCAGGAAAGCATCCGTACGGGAATCCCTATCGAGAAGTCCGTAGGGAATTGTTGGCCTGACAGTGTGCCGCGCTCGTAGTTGCGGGGTGTCTCTGCCAGCAACAGGGCAAGGCTGTTCTCTACCTGGTTTATCTGTTGCTGCAAATCGAGGACTGAGCTTTGTACCTGATAGAAAGCAGCTTCCATTTGCGAGACAGCAGACTCGTTTGCCAGTCCGGCATTCATCAATGCACGGGTGGATTCTACGGTTTCTTTCCATGCCTGCTCCGTCTGACGGGAGATGTCGAGCTGTTCGTCCAGCATCAGCAGGGTATAGTAAGAATTGGCTATACCCGTTATCAACTGGGTGCGAACAGCCTGGCGATAATCCTCACTTTGGGCATAAAGTGCTTTCGCCTGTTTCTTGGCATTACGCATACGGCCGAATACGTCCAGTTCCCAACTGGCAGTAACGGGCAGGGAGTAGGTATGCGTAGCCTTTTGCGTATCAAAGCTACTCACCGTTCCCTGTGGGGAAAGGGCGAACGCAGGCAGGAAAGCCAGTTTGGCAGACAGCAGCGTTGCCTGGGCTTCTTCCACGCGAAGCTGGGCAGACTGGTAGTCGGTATTGTTCTGCAATCCCACTTCGATGAGGGATTGCAGATAGGAATCGGTGAAGAGTTCCCGCCAGTCCATAGTGCCTAGACCGGCAGTGTCTTCGGCCACCACTTCCCCGCCATAAAGGTTGTCGGGGACGACAGTGGCGGGTTCGTATTTGGTATAGATGCCACAGCCGCCCAGTGACAGGCTGATGGCAACCAACAGGATGATATTCTTTTTCATACTTCCTTTCATTTATTTACGTTCAACTTCACTCTTTTCTTTCTCCATAAGCACCTGCACGTCTGCTTCCTCTTCCATCGGTTTGCGGATTTTCTCCTGCAAGAATTCAAAGATGATATAGAACACCGGAACGACAAAGAGCAACGCCAGTGTCCCGACAGCCATACCGCCTACGACACCCGTACCCAGTGAACTGTTACCGTTGGCACCCGCACCGGAAGAGAACATCAGCGGAAGCATACCGAAAATCATCGTCAGCACCGTCATCAGGATAGGACGCAAGCGGACTTGTGCGGCGGAGTAGGCGGATTCCACGATGCCCATTCCTTTCCGGCGACGCTCTATGGCGTACTCCGTAATCAGGATAGCCGTCTTTGCCAACAAGCCGATCAGCATAATCACACCCGTCTGCAGATAGATATTATTCTCCAATCCGAGTATCTTGGCGAAAAGGAATGAACCCATCAGCCCGAACGGTACAGAGAAGATAACGGCAAACGGCACGAGGAAACTCTCGTAAAGGCATGCCAGAATCAAATAGACAAGGAAGATGCAGATGGCATAAATGAAAACCGTCTGCGCACCGCCGCTACTTGCTTCTTCGCGTGCCATACCGCCATATTCGTATCCGTAACCTGCCGGCAGGGACTGTGCAGCCACTTCCTCAATCACTTTCTGCACTTCTCCCGAGGAATAACCGTCCGCCGGATTCACATTGGCCGTGATAGTGCTGTACAGATTGAAACGATTAGCCGTTTCAGGCCCCAGCACTTGCTTCAGTGTCACGAACTGGCTTACCGGAGCCATCTCCGCACCGTTGCGCACGAACATATTGTCCAGTGCCTGCTCGTCCAGACGGTATTCAGGCGAAGCCTGCATCATCACGCGATAGACCTTTCCGTATTGGTTATAGTTGGAAATATACGCGCCACCGCAATAACTGCCCACCGCATCGAGCACCGCAGCCGGTGAAATGCCTGCACGCTTACATTTGGCGGCATCCACTTCCACCGATATTTGCGGGAAGTTGATGGCATAAGAGGTATAGGCCATAGCCACCTCAGGACGCTCGTTCAAAGCACCGAGATACCGCATCGCCGCATCATAGAACGTAGCCAAATCCCCGCCCGTCATATCCTGAAGGTTCAGTTCGAGGGAGTTGCCCATACCATAGCCCGGAATCATGGCGGGCTGGAAACTGAATACCTGTGCTTCCTTTATAGACTGGAACTGTGCATTGAGACGCGAAACCACGGCATCCGAACTATGTTCCTTGCCTTTCCGCTCGCTCCAGTCTTTCAGGCGGACAATAATCGTCCCGTAAGATGTTCCCTGACCGGATATAAGTCCGTATCCCGCTACGCGGGCATAGTGCTCGATTTCGGGCGTATCTTTCAGGAAAACCTCGAGCTTGTCCATCACTTTCGTGGTTTCTTCGAGCGTACTTCCCGGCGAGATGCTGACATTCACCATAATGACGCCTGTGTCTTCCTGCGGCACGAGTCCCGTCTTGGTGGTACTCATCAGGTAAACCAGCAGCGCAACGGCAACAGCGAGTGAAGCCCACACCATCCAACGGTGGCGGATGAAGAACAGCACACCTTTCTTATACTTGCCCAGCACGGCATTGAACGAAGCATTGTAGGCAGCACGTACCCGTCCGTTGATACTCTTAGTGCTCTTGGTTCCGTCCGACGGACGCATCATGATAGCGCACAAGGCAGGACACAGGGTCAAGGCCGAAATCATGGAAATGCCTACGGCAGTTGCCATGGTGATACCGAACTGTGTATAGAACACGCCCGAAGTACCTCCCATGAACGTCACGGGAATAAATACCGCCATAAACACACAAGTACAGGAGACGATAGCCATCGTCACGTCACCCATCGCGTCTTTAGTGGCAAGATAAGGCGACTTGTATCCGGCGTCAAACTTGGATTGCACCGCCTCCACCACGACAATGGCGTCGTCCACCACCGTACCGATGGCGAGTACCAAAGCAAACAATGTCAGGATATTCAGGCTGAATCCCGCAGCCACCAGACAGGCGAACGTACCTACCAGTGACACGATAATGGAAATGGACGGGATAAGGGTACTCTTCAAGTCCTGCAGGAAGAAGTACACTACGAGGATTACCAGAATGATGGCAATAATCAGCGTCTCCACCACATTGTGTATGGAAGCGAAAAGGAAGTCGTTCGAACTCATCATCGTGACGAATTCCGTCCCTTCCGGCAGATTCTTCTCCATCCGCTCCAGTTGCGCGGTAATTTCTTTATTGACAGCCGTGGCGTTGGAACCGGCCGTCTGGAATATCATATAGAGGACAGCAGGCTGGTTGTCCATCTCACTGCGGAAACTATACGTCATGGTTCCCAGTTCCACGTCCGCCACGTCTTTCAGACGGAGTATGGAACCATCCTCACGCGAACGGACAACGGTATTCTGAAATTCTTCCACGCTTTTCAGGCGTCCGCGATATTTCATCGTAAACTGGAAAACGTTTTTCGAACTCTCACCCAATGAGCCGGTGGGAGCTTCAATGTTCTGTTCGCCCAATACGCCGGTTATGTCCGAAGGCACCAGTCCGTATTGCGCCATCCGTTCCGGTTTCAGCCAGATACGCATACTGTATGTATCACCCAGCTCCATTACGTCTCCCACTCCCTCGATACGTTTTATCTGGGGAATGACGTTGATGTCCAGATAATTGGCAAGAAACGTCTGGTCGTAGCGGCCGTCTGTGCAGACCAAGGCGCCAATCTGCAGGAAACTGGTCTGCCGCTTCATCGTGCTTACACCGACTTTCGTCACTTCGGCGGGTAACAGTCCCTGCGCCTTGGCCACACGGTTCTGTACGTTGACCGCTGCCATATCGGGGTCTGTGCCCTGCTTGAAGTAAACCTGTATAATGGCCAGACCGGCATTGGAAGCACTGGAAGTGATATACAACATGTCTTCCACACCATTGATACTTTCTTCCAACGGCATGATGACACTATTCATCACTGCCTCGGCATCAGCGCCCGTATAGCTGGTAGCTACATATACCGTCGGCGGCGCAATGTCGGGGTATTGCTCTACCGGCAGCGTGAAGAGTGAAATAAGCCCTATGGCCAAAATCAGCACGGAGATGGAGATAGCCATCACCGGACGCTTTATAAATATATTCCCTTTCATAACCAGTCTCCTTCTTATTTAACCTGTGTGCCCTCGCGCATCAGTCCGGCGCCTTCCGAAACAATTTCATCACCGGCTTTCAGCCCGTCCAGTACTACATATTCGCGGCCGTCGTTGATTGCGGCTACGGTTATCAGGGTAGAGACAGCTTTGCCGTCCACTACCTTATATACGATGGTCTTGTCCTGCATCCGCACGGTGGCGGTCTGCGGAATGGCGATGCAATCCTTATAGACGCTCGGCACTATGACCGTGCCCGACGCTCCGCTATGCAGCAGCCGCGACTCGTTGGGAAACACCACGCGCGCCACCACAGTACCCGTTTGCCGGTCGATGACGCCACTGATGGATTCGATGATACCTTTCTTATCATAAACCGAATTATCATTGAGGCGCAGTTCCACTTCCGGCATGTTCTTCAACGCTTCGTCCATGTCACCATACTGGCGGGTGAGGGCAAGCAACTGATTCTCGGTCATGGAGAAATAGACGTACATATCCGAATTGTCGCTGACCGTAGTAAGCGGATAGGGCATATTGGCACTTACCAATGCGCCTGCACGATAAGGCAACGCACCTACGACTCCGTCACTGGGACTTTTCACCTCGGTATAAGAGAGATTGTTGCGGGCACTAATCTCTTGTGCTTCGGCCTGCGACAGTTGAGCTTTGGCGGTGAGATAAGAATTCTCGGCCGTTTTCAGGCTGAATTCCGAAACTACTTTCTGCGCATACAGTTCTTTGTTGCTCTTGTAGGTCAGTTCGGCAGTACCCAGTGCGGCACGTGCTGCTTCCATATTGGCAATGGCGGTTTTGAGTGCGGCCTTGTAAGGCACTTGGTCGATAATGAAAAGCGATTGCCCGCGGCGTACTTTTTGCCCTTCGGTCACACAGAGTTTCTCAATCGTTCCCGACACCTGCGGATAAATATCAATATCCTGTCGCCCACGTATGCTCGCCGAATAGGAAGAAGAAAATTCCTTATCCACCGCTTCTATCTGCATTACTGCATAAGAAGAAGATTTCACTCCCGCATCCGATGCCTGCTTGCAAGATGCCATCCACACTGTACAACCGACAATCCCTATCAGCCGTATCCATTTTTTGCTTACTGTAATCATACTTTCTCTTTTGGTCTTTTGTTAAATCCTAGACAAAAGTAGTAGAAAAGAACAAAGCAACAGTGACCAATTTCCCTCCATAAATGTCCCATTCTCGCCATTTACGTTTATTATAGCTAACTATTTGGCAATAAACGACATATCAAACAAATCTGAAGAAGTATGGGACATTCTGTTTTCCCGATTATTCACCAACTTTGCAAAAAGTAAAAAAGGAAAGAACATGGAAAAAGAGAACATTATTACGGTGGATATAGAGGATTTTAAGGACAGTCAGCACGTCCTTGATTATATAGATGATGACTTTGCGATAGTCAACAGTCTGGAGGGGACTCCTTATAGTAATGATACAATCAAACTGAATTGTTTTCTCATCGCGGTTTGCATAGAAGGGTGCATCCAGCTGGACGTCAACTACCGGACCTACAAGTTGCAAGCGGGCGAGCTGCTGCTCGGTCTGCCCAATACGATTATCAGCCATACGATGCTTAGTCCTAAATATAAAGTCAGGCTTGCCGGATTCTCTACCCGTTTCCTGCAACGTATTATTAAAATGGAAAAGGAAACGTGGAATACTGCCATTCATATCCACAACAATCCGGTGAAGTCGGTTGGCAACGGGGAGGATAAAACTTTCTTCGGATTCTACCGGGATTTAATTATAGCCAAGATAAACGATGAGCCTCATTGCTACCACAAAGAAGTGATGCAATATCTCTTTTCCGCTATCTTTTGCGAAATGCTGGGACAGCTTCACAAGGAAATGGAAGCTGCCGGCAATACGGAAGGTTCGAAAGAAGGCATCAAACAGGTGAATTACATTTTGCGGAAGTTCATGGAACTGTTATCGAAGGACAAGGGTATGCACCGTTCGGTGAGCTATTTTGCCAACGAGCTTTGCTACACTCCGAAGCATTTCTCGAAAGTCATCAAGCAGGCGTGTGGCAGGACTCCGTTGGATTTGATTAATGAAACTGCCGTGGAGCATATCAAATACCGATTAAAACGTTCGGAAAAGTCTATCAAGGAAATTGCCGAAGAGTTCAACTTCCCCAATCAGTCCTTTTTCGGGAAATACGTAAAAGCGCATTTGGGAACATCACCGGCCAATTATCGGAACAGGAAAGAAGAATGACAAAAAGAACATCAAAGCGGGGGATTACCATTTCCACGTTCCAAACGGAACAGAGTGTTAATCCCTATCGCTGAAAAAAGTGCCAACATGAAGAATTGTATATTTTATCTGTCCTGCTCTTCATCATTCGAGCCGTTTCCTTGCACTTCATGAAAAACGCCCTCCATTTAGAGTTACAGATTTCGCAAATAACACCAGATAGGTACTATAAGCAAACAAGTTGCAATAAAAGTAGCCATTCAAAAGTACAAACAGCTATTATCTCACAAGAGATGCATCAGATTGCTATTTATAAATAAGCAGTAGAAAAAGACAAAGTAGCTCAATATATCCTCTTCAAAAACCCAATTCAACTTCCATTAAAAGAAACCGATGGTTTGATTATAGCAAACGGAAGGTTTGTTTAAACCAAACGGAGGGTTTGATTACGGCAAACGGATGGTTTAGTTACACCATATCGTGCATATTTCAAGGAAATAAATACAAGATAAAGAGAGATAATGCATATTCTTGCAATTGTTCATACAGTTTATTTTCTGTTTGGCCCTTTTCTTTCTTTCCTTTTTCTGTGAAGTTCTTAAAAACAGAACAGATTCCCCGTTATATGAAAGTACCTTGTATCCGGAGACAGGCAGAAACTTTCATATAGCGGGGAATTCTATTTCATATCCTCAATGAAGAGAATCAACGATTCTCGGCATCCTTCATACAACGCACGGAGAACGCATGGGAACGACCGGAGGAATGTGTCCAGGTCTTATCGGAGACTTTATAATACAGAGAAGTAGCTCCCTGATCCTTGTCATTTCCATAACTGCTAGCCGATGAGTTAGACCAATAACAAGCGGCTCCCTTAGCGGTATCCAATCCTGTATTGTTGCCATTATTACCGCCGTTGGAACCCCACTTACAACCTGCCAACGGCCAATATGCGTAATTCGTACCGTCATAGCAATATTTAAATACCGCAGTTGCGCTCTGTTTCACAAATTCTCCTTTCTGCTCTATCTCATCCAATACACGGGGAGATACAACCCGGTAACCTTTCGGACAAGGATCATAAATAGATTTATGACCGTCAGAAGGATTGAGATAAGTGCTCGATTCGTTCGGGTTGCCCCAGAAGTCATCTTTACGATCGGTACGTGCACCAGTCCATGCACCCAGATACCAGTCGGATTTTGTATTCTCCACATTATTAGTATAAAGCAACGCACGAGGATTTTCTATAGAGAAGCGGACGTTGGTGGCTTCGGTAGGTATATTAGTACCCACGGTTCCCGACCAGCCGACCGGCGTAGGACGTCCCCATTGGAAGTAAACACCGTTTTGCTTCCAGTTGTCTCCTTCACACGTCATATAAGTACCCAGATTACGATCCAACACTACATATCCCGTATTACCATAAGGATGTTCTGCCGGAGTAGGGGTCATCCAGATAATAAAACTCCAGATGACGGTAGTCTGATCCGCTCCATAGATAGCCACCTGACCGCAACCGCCGTCATAGCCTCCGCTTACTTTATAGGCATTGATCGTAATATTGTAATCACTGCCAATAGGGGAGATGTCCGTAGTAGAGCCATTTACGGCAATCATCTTATGATTAACGTTCAAATCGCAACCCAGAATAGTCTTGGCATACTTGGGTTCTTCCACTTCCATAAAGTTACCACGTGCTTTCACGCTCATCGTATTGCTCACGCCACTGGTAGAAATATTCGTCAACAGACAGTTAGACTCGCCATAAGCCCATCCTCCTGCCAATAAACGTGTCTCTACCGGCTCATACCATTCGCAGGAGTTATCCGAAAGTTTCAGGTTATTGACAGCAATCGTATTGACAGCATTGGCTTTCAGTTGCTTTCCTTCTTTGAGAATAGGAATGGTAACAGTCTGCTGGTCATTCTCCAGAGTGATGACAATGTACACTTCTTTGCCACTTAAATCGGCAGGATATGTAGTCAGGTATATATCCTGTGCGGAAGCGAGCAGTTCGGGAGTAGTCAGTGAAACAGTAGCATACGGTTTCACATCCGTACCGTAGGTCAGTTCGTCCGTATCCAAATCTGCTGTAAATACACCGGAAAGAGGAGTTTTTGTCTCCTTGTCATATAAAGAAACACTCTTGAGCTTGTACGTAGAAAGCTCCTGGGACGAGATGCTGAACTTCACATAAGCCATCGTATGGTTCAACGTAAATTTAGCAAGCATATCCGGACTGCTGACCGTAGCCTTGGCAAACGCAAAACCATACTTTCCAATATGATGGCTATCGCCGGGACGGCTTTGTTCCTGCTCAACAGACAGGGTAGAAGTTATCTTGTTGCCATTTTCGGCCAGTTCCGTACTTGCCCGGTAAGGATAGTAAATAAGAAGTTCCGTAGCTCCTTCTTCCGCCATCTTCACGTCGTCCGAAGTAAAGACGCCGGAGTTCTGCCCGATCGACTCATCACTCAATAAAGACTGCACATTATTGATGTCGGTCCCTGCCGTACGGGAGAAAACACCCAAGGCATCCCCTTCGCTCCAAAGCACCGGATAAACATCCCCTGTTTTGTCACCGATAGAAACACGTGTCTGCGGAGACGAGAGTCCAACCAACGTCAGACATGAACCTGCCGTCGCCGGTTCTTTGCCGTTATCGGACGAAATAAGTTCGTCCTGCGTGCAACTTGTCATCATGAGAATCATTGCACCTATTGCAAATAATCTATTTTTCATACCATTCATTCTTTTGAGTTACACCATTTTTACCATTTATTCTCTTCCAGATCACCGGCAGAACCGCCGTCACTCCATGCTCCTTCCGTTCCTGAAGCTTTCCAGGTCTGGAAAGCGGAACACACGGCACGCCCTTCGGCATTATAGGCGATGATCGCACTGATGTAATTCACTCCCGGACGTAATCCTTCGGTGATTTTACGCGTATAGGGCAGAGATACGGGTTCTCCGTTCTCTTCTACAAATTTCACCAGCTTCACTTCAATGTTATAATCAAAGCCGATGTCCGCCACCGGATAGAATTCAATGACTTTCGCACCGAACGTAGTACCTGTTTGCTGCTCGGAAGTAATCAGAGCCGTATTGTCCGCAATCTCCGAAACTATCAGGTTCATGGTGGGAATGACACGCGGAGCCGAATCATCCTTGTCCGAACAGGAGGCAGTTATCAGCAGTAGAACGAAGATAAATGCCATATTTATATGTAAGTTCTTCATAATCATATTGTATTAGTTTTATTATTGTAGATTCTTATACCGCAGCAATGCTTCTAAAAAGTAATAATCGGCATACGTCAGGGGGACATCCACTTCGCTTTTATCAGGAAGTGCACCCACGCTGTGCTTCAAGATGAAACATTCGTTCGTACCCGGTTCTGCCAGATACTCTTTCGAGGCAAGCGTACGGAGTTGCTTTTCTGCCATGGCAAGATAAGATTCCTTGGCGTCTGTGCCGGGGATATAACGGCTTAGTTCGATAAAGGCGGAGGCCATGATAGCCGCTGCGGAAGCATCCCGATAGGCCTGTTCTTCTACCGGAGCGTCGAAATCCCAGTAAGGAATACCGTCGGCAGGCAAACGGCGGAGCAGCATATCGGCAATATGCCCGGCTTGCAGCAAATAGTTCTGATACCCCGTCAAACGGAACATCATCGTATAGCTATACAAGGCCCATGCCTGTCCGCGGCTCCAGGAAGAATCGTCCGAGAAGCCCTGCACCGTTTGCTTGCCGCGTACTGCACCTGTTTCAGGGTCATAATCCACCAGATGATACGTGGAATAATCATCCCGGAAGTGATGCTGGATAGTGGTATTGGCATGCGTACAGGCAATGTTCTGCAAAGAGTCGTCGGCGTAGGCTTTCGACATGGACAACAGCAGTTCAAGGTTCATCATATTGTCAATAATCACCGGGAACTTCCAGTCACAGCCTTTGCGCACAAAGTCCCAGCTACGAATCACACCGGCAGCAGGATTGAAGCGGGTTGACAAGGACTTGGCACCCTGATAGAGCACTTGTTTATAAGCCTCATTACCTGTCAGCCGGAAAGCATTGCCATAACTGCAATTCAACTGGAAACCGACATCATGATCTCTGGTCACGTATTGTATAGAGTCGAGTTTCAGCGTGTTCTTCTCGGCCAGTGTTTTCACTGCGTCCTTCCGGGTATATTCGTAGATATACCAAAGGGAACCGGGATAGAAGCCGCTGCACCACCAATAGATATTCGAGGGAACAAACTCACCGTCGGCAGAGAGCGTGCGGGGAAGTGTCTTTTCTGTCAAGCGGGTGTCCATAGTCGTGTATTGTTGCTCTGCAACGGCAAATACACGGTCAATCAATGCCTCCATCGGCTCCTGCTTCGTGCAGGAGGCCAATGTCAAAAGTCCGAGTATAGATATTAATAGGATTCTCATACGTTCCATTCTTTTTATTTAGGGGACAGGGTTGTGGTAAATGTAGCGGTCTGATTGGCGGTGACCGTTGCTTCAAAGCCGACCATATAGGTGCCCGGATTAGCCTGGTCATAAGAGTTCTCGCTGGTAGTACTCCATTGCTTGTAGGTAGGCTTCACGCTTCCGCTGGCTGTGAGATACATCACTTTGCTTCCGTTCGTTAGTACGATGCGGTTACTTTCCACCGTCGGAACGGCAGGCGTCACCATACACCAGCGCACTTTGGCGGATTTATCCGTTCTTGCCTTGATCTCATCCATAACCACTAAATCTTTATCGTTCACGATTTTCACGGTACGGGTAGCGGACGCAGCCTGATCGGACACTACTTCTGTCAGATCGAAAGTGGCTCCCAATTCCGTAGCGGTATTGATAGTAGTAGTCAGCGTAGCCGCCCCATTTACCCGGTGACGGGCGTCATTAATTGAAATCGTGCTATGATTCAAGTTATTCAAGCGGAATACATCCCAACGCATCGAGTTCTGTCCCATATCCCAAAGATTACCACCCAAAGCTGCCAATTTCGACTCGAGCGTTGTATAACTTTGCAGACCGAAATCCATTGACCAGCGCACTCCATACGCGTCGTACACAAACGAACCGGCATCCATGTGTCCGTGGCTCGAACCTGCCTTGCCACCTTTGATTCCGAGGTATTTATCCGTATCGGTGTACGTCCAGTCGGTATGTACCATCACCACGGGTGTTTCCCCTTTTCCACTCCATAGTTTATTGGAAGGAGCGGAGATTGCGTCCAGATTCAGATTATTGGCAAACGCCATAATCATCGGCAACAGGCGGTTTTCGGCACAAGAAGCGTATTCACCGTTCTTCAGCATTTTCAGTTCATTATATAATAAGGATGGATTACTGTATTTATCGGCAAACCACCACGAAGCCAATGCCGCGGTAGAGGAGGGAGCACAGTCGGAATAATTAAAGAACTTGCTGTTCAAGCCTGTCATATACAACATATATTCTGCCGTTTTGGAGAATCCCGGTGTATCGGAAAGCCCGTTATCCGTGCCGAGCGTACTGTTGAGGGCGGCAAGCATCAATACCTGATAAAGCGTGCCGTAACACCAGTAACCGCTGCCCTCCGGATAGTTGCCGTCGGGAGAGTACATCACTTCCAATGCAGGTTTATTGGATTCCAACGCCTTCTCAATCATGTCCTTTGCTTCGGAAGGATTGTTTTCATAGGAAGCCAGTGCCGCACAGACCAGTCCACCATTACAAACCTGGTTCCAGTTGTTGGTGGCTTCATAGAAGTTTAGGTTCCAGTTCTTGTTCTGTGCCTGTTGGAAGGCAAACTTCAACAATGCGTTGGCCGCTTTTGTACGGGTGGCTGCGCTTAGTTCGTTGTAGAGCCAGTCGTAGCCGAACGCAACAGCCGTAGCCATTTCGCCTACATCGAGAAAGTGGCGTTTCGAGTTCCAGTCGGGAAAGTTGCAGACAGCGTTGATATCCGTTTCCGCTTTAGTCAGGTATTTGGCATCGCCGGTCATCCGGTAGGCATAAGCGCAGGTGAAAATACGCAGTAACGCGTCGCGGGACACATCGAGGATACGTTTGTTGCTGGCATCCAATTTATAAGTCAGTGCCGTGGCGTTCATCCCTTTGCTGTTGCACACTCCCATAATGGTATTATGGAGCAAGGTCAGATTGGCACTCGAATTGGCATCCACTTTGGCTTTCAACGCAGTGAAGGCTTCAGCGTTCATCAACAGGCGGGGATGATTATCCGCGGTCAGTTTGGAATAATCCAGTCCGCCCTCCGGCTCCGTGGGATTCGGTTTCTCATGGGTAGATCCCGGACGGAATCTGTTCTCATCCTCATCGGAACAACTAACGGCTGTTCCCACAAAGAAAGCTATGATGATTGTTTTAAAAAGAATCGTTTTCATGGTTCAATGAATTTATTTGTATTACTACTTCAAAGGAATAAGTCGTACTTTCAGTTGCGAAGCACGATTGGTAGGAATCACCGTCTCAAAACCCACGCGGATGGTTCCCGGATTGCGGAAATCATATTCATGCGGGGGCACGTTCGACCAGGTTTTCATTTCTACTTCCGTATCGGCATCTACCGTCAATAGCATCCGTTGTCCGTCTTTGGTTAATTCCATCCGGTTCTTGCCCGTTATTTTGGCTTCCGCCGGAGTGACCATTATCCAGGATACGGCAGCTTCCTTGTCCCCCGTCTCCAACCGGTCGGTTACTTCCAGATGGTCTTTCTGATCCAATATCACGGTGCGGACGACTTTCTTCACGCTGTTGGCAAACACACTCGACAGGTCTACTTCCGCCCCTTTCTGTTTCTTCGACTCGAAAGTACGGGTGATCGGAGCATTACTCTTTACCAAATGGCGTTCGCCGTTAATCGTCAGGGTGTTGTGAGCGATATTGCTTAGTCGGAATACTTCCCAGCGTTGTCCGTTCTGCGACATATTCCACAGGTCTACTCCCTTACTTTCGAGCGTGATGTAACTCTGCATACCCAAGTCCATCGCCCAACGCACTCCGTCTCTCTCAAAGATAAACGAACCGGCATCCATGTGGGCATGAGAGGTAGAAGGCGAACCGCCTTTCACTCCCAGATAGGTATCTTCCTTGCTGTCCCATCCGCCACGGTAGATAAACACAGGCGTATCTCCTCGACTGAACCAAAAGTTTTTCTTCGGCTTGCCGATATGCTTCAAATCGAGCTGCGAACAGAACACCATCAGGCTGGGCAGTAAACGGTCTTCGGCAAACGGCATATCCGGCCGGTCGAGATACTGACGTTCGATCCACAACAGGGAAAGGTCTTTCGCTTTGCCTGCAAACCAAAACATCATCATGTTGCACTCCGCCTCTACCGGAGAGTCCGAGAAACAGAAACAATCTCCGCCCGGAGCCGTCATATACTGCATGAAACGGGCAGACTCCATGAAACCGGGGGCTTGGGAGAGCCCATTGTCTGTGCCGAAAGCACTTTCGAGCGCAGCAATGAGCATTACCTGAAAACTTGTCCCGTACCCCCAATATCCGAATCCTTCGGGATAACCTCCGTCGGGGCCATAACCTACCATCGCTTTCGGATTTGTCTCCATGCATTTCTCTATGATGCCTTTCGATACTTCCGGGATCTCTTCAAAAAGAGCCAGCGCGCCATACGCCAATCCACTATTACATACGGAATTCCAGTTGTTCTTAGCTGTATAGAACCAGGCATGACGGGTGTTCTTTGCCGCGTCGAAGCCTTTCGCGATGATTGCTTCGCGCACCACCCGGCGGGTGTCGGGCTGCAAAGAATCGTACAGCCAGTCATAACCGATAGCCAATGCCATTACCATCTCACCCACATCCAGGAAATGAGTGGGGTTCCAGTCGGTGAAACGGCTGACAGCGAGCATCTCCTGTTCCGCACGGAGAGCGTATTTCTGATCTCCCGTCATACGGTAAGCGTATGAGAGGTAATAGATACGCTTCAATGCGATGCGCGAAATCGCCAGCAGGCGTTTGCCCTCCTTGATACGTTCCACAGGTGGTTCCGTAAGTGTCCGGTCGCAAAGTTCCATGATCCGCTGGTGAACAGTGGCCAACGGAGGATACTCCGCAATGGCTTTCCTGATGGCTTCTTCTCCTTCCGCCGGCAATAACAACCGGGGATGAGGCGCTATCTTGCCATAATCAAACTGTTGCGCAACTACACCCGTGCAACCGGATACAAAAATGAGTAATAGTAAAAGTATTTTCTTCATCCTTATTCAAATCTTTATGATTAATACGCCCAACCGCTTCGTTTAGTCAGGTTCGGGTTCTTTTGCGTTTCAACGATAGGAGCAGTCCACGGCCACATATAATCGGTGTAATACCAGTTATACTCTACCATATCGCCCCACCAGGACTTGCCGCCATTCACGTCTTTCCCCTGGAATTTGGTTTCTTTGTAGGTTCCCCAACGTACTTCATCGAAATAGTTGATTCCTTCCAGACAGAATTCCACGCGACGTTCATAACGTATCCTTTCGAGCATGTCTTCCTTTCCGTTCACTGCGCACGGGCCGCTTCCGCCCTCTGTCAGTGCAGGCATGTGGGCGCGGGTACGCACTTTATTCACCAGGCGGATGGCTTCTCCCAACTGATCGGTCTGCGCCAATGCTTCGGCGTACTGCAACAGTACATCGGTATAGCGAATCAACGGCCAGTCGGTATGGCAACGGCTCCGGCTAATCAAACGTCCTTTCTCAAACTCATTGTACTTGCGATAGCAGTAGAAAGCAGAAGTACGTTTATCGAGCCAGAAGTCTCCACCATTCGTGCCCTGTTCCTTCAACGGCCAACGGAGTTGTTTACCGATCTGGTTGGCATCTCCTGCATAATTAGGCTTGTAGCAGTCCACCGGCACATAAGGAGTGACGACGGTCTGTTGCAGACGCGGGTCACGGTTGTCATACGCCTTTTTGATACGGGCTTCATTACCACTGTTGAGGTAATATTTCTGATAGATATCTTCGCCTACCCGTTTGATAAGCGCATTCTTTTGTGAGGACATGGATTCCAGTCCGTCACGGCAGAAGAAGATTTCACGCTGTTTTGGAGTCAGCAAGTCCCAGTCTTGCAGGCCGTCTACTTCCGACCATTTGAAGTCCGATCCGTCGGCGTTCTTATAGTAGTCCACAAAGTCTGCAGAAGGTTTTATTTCCGTCCAGCCATCATACGTATCGCGGGCACCGGTCATTTGCTGAATGTTATCACAATAACCGGTTTCTTCGCTGAACTGGAGCGAGAAGATCATTTCTTTGTCTTTCTCGTTTTCATATTTGAAGAAGTCGGCATATTCGCCTGTCCACAAGCCATAACCACACGTTTCCACTTCTTTGAAATCGTTGCCTGCTTCCTTGTATTGCTTCTTCCACATATACACCATACCACGCAGGGCATAAGCGGCACCTTTAGAAGGACGGCCGTAGTTTTCATTCAGCGTGTTATTGGGGAAGTCGGGATTGTTGATGCAATACGTCAAATCATCCAGAATCACTTGCCATACCTCATCTACCGAAGATTGGCCACGGGTACAGTCTTCGTTATTGATAGGTTCCAGATAAACGGGGACACCCTGATAAAGCATATTCAGACGATTGTACGCCCAGGCACGGAGGAAACGGGCTTCGCATTGGTAACGTGCCAGTTTATCAGTACTCATACCCGCTTTATGCAGATTGGCAATCGCATCGTTACACGCATGGATAATGGTGTAACAGAACTTCCATTCATACCACACCTGAAAGTCATTGGCAGGCTTGGTAGCCAGCGAAAGCAGTTCCACCGGATAGTTGTTGGAATAATAATCGGTTGCAAAGCTCATAGCTTCGATTCCCTGACGGTTCAGTCCGTCGGCACGGCGAAGCTGGGTGGAGGAGAGTTGGGTGGCATAGAAGGGGAAGTAGAGTCCTGCCATTCCCTTGTCGGCAAGCTCCTCCGTGGTCCACATGTTTTCACTTGCGATCTGGTCTTCCGGAGCCACATCGAGAATATCCATGCAGGAAGTAGCCGCCAACGCCATCGTTAAAATCATTAATATCTTTTTCATATCAGATTCTGTTTTTTAGTTCTACATCATTAAAAGGTAATCTGTCCGCCAAAAGAGATCTGACGCATCAATGGATAACCGATAGCAGTTCCTATCTCCGGATCGAGTCCCGGATAACTAGTAATCGTCAGGATATTGTCCATCGACACGAAAGCACGGAGCTTATTAACAAAGAACTTGCTGGAAATCCGTTGCGGCAACGTATAGCCGATCTGGATATTCTTCAACTTGAAGTAGTCGCCCTTATATTCGTTCCAGTCGCTCTGGATTCTGTTATTATAGGTAGTACCGTATGTCAGGCGGGGATATTTGCCCCACTGGTTGGTGCGCGGATCGTCCGGGTTGGAAGGATCGAAGAAGTAATGGTTATCGGCGATATGCTCGATAATGCCATATCCGTGGCTGACTAGTGTCGAGTTGTAGTAATCCGTATTCCAGTTGAGGTAATGCCCGAAAGCTCCCGACCATAACATGGAGAAATCAATGTTCTTGTAAGAGAAGGCACAGTTGAAACCCAGGTTGAATTTGGGGACACTGGTGTGTCCGGAGAAATCCCGGTCGTTGGTATCGCCGTAGTTCATATCACCGTTGCTGTCGGCATAGAGTATATCACCATACCAAAGCTGGTCTTTGGCAACTGTCTTCATTCCTCCGAACGAATAACCGGAGTCAATCATGGCCTGCACCCATACCATATCTTCTTTCGTACGTATCATTCCGTCCTTCGGCCCCGCATGGATATCCACCGCACCTCCGGTATAGCCTTCGCCGGAACCTCTGTACACCTTATACATATAGGTTTCCCCAAGTTGGCGGCCTTCGCAGATGTAACCTCCGAAACCGGATTCGGAGACATCACTGAAGTTGTTGACATAGCTCACTTTGTTTCCCTGCGCATCATACGTCCAGTATTTCTGGAGTTCGCCTTTGAACTTCATTACTTTGTTGGCGTTGAAAGAGAAGTTCATGCCTACCCGGTATTCGAAATCTTTTCCGATACGGTCATTCCAGTTCAGGGTAAATTCAACACCACGGTTGCGCACCTCACCCAGATTCTCGGGAGCAGAGCCTACGACACCCATCGAAAGATAGAGTTCGGGATGGTAAAGAATGTCCGAAGTATACTTATTATAATAGTCTATCTCACCCGTCAAGCGGTTGTTGAAGAAGCCGAAATCAAGTCCGATGTCGGTGGTGGCGGTACTTTCCCAGTGCAGCTTGTCATTGCTTAGTTTCTTGCGTACCAGTCCTTTGGTTCCTTCACCGTCGATTACGACATTGCCTGTGGCGTAGTTTGCCTGCCAGTCGTAGTTGCCCGTAGAGTTGTTACCTGTCTTTCCCCAGGAAACACGGAGTTTCAGGTTAGAGAGATAGTCCGATGCGCCTTGCATGAATGATTCTTCTGAGATACGCCATCCGCCGGAGAACGAGGGGAAATATCCCCAACGCTGGTTCACACCGAAACGGGAGGAGGCATCAGCACGAAGGTTGGCTTCGAAGAGATAACGTCCTTTATATCCGTAGTTGACACGACCGAAATAAGAGAGCAGCCCCCACTTGGCAGGTGCCGAGCTGGAAGAGCTGACGAGCGTCTCATAAGTGCTTAGTTCGTTCAGCGTCCAGTCCGTAGCGCCTTTACGGGAAACGGCAAAGCTCTTGCTGTAATATTCCTGGGCGGAATATCCGAGCAGTGCGCCCAGATCGTGGTCTTTCTTGATGGTCGTATTGTAGCGTACCAGTATTTCGGCACTCTGACGCCAGGTGCGTGCACTCGTATTGGTGATGGAAGCGTTCTCCAACGCGCTTTCGCTGACACGCTGGTCGGTGACGTAGTCCCAATAACCATTTTGGCGGCTATAAGAAGACTTGTCGGTGAATGTCGGCGAATAGTTGAATGTACCTTCAATGTTGAGCCCTTTATAGGGAGTGATAATTCCGTAGACTGATGCGTTGAGACGCCAGACGGTATTGAAACCGGTGGCTCCTGCCATCTGACCAAAGATATTATTGGCATTGGAAGATTCTTCGCTGGCCAGTGCGGCACGTCCCCAGTAGTTAGGTTCGCCGGGGTATACACCCGGAGTGGTCTGATAGAGATACTTGAATCCGTTGCTGATATTAGCCATCCCGTAATCTTGCTTTTGTCCGTAGAGACGGGTGCCGACGGTCATCCATTTCACTATCTTGGCTTCCAGGTTGGTACGGAAATTGATTTTCTGCGTACTTGAGTCGAGGTTCCAGCGGTTCATGACTCCCTGATTGTCAAGATAGCCCAATGAAAGCATGTATTTCACTTTCTCCGAACTGCCGGAGACAGACAGGTTGTGCTCTTGCGAATATCCGGTGTCGAATACTTCGTCGAACCAGTCGGTGTTGGGATAGGCCACGTAATTGGGTACTCCGTACTCGTTCAACCCGTTCGGATCGGCAGAAGCAGCCCTCCAACGGTCGATGCTTTCCTGTGAGAAGATACCTTTGGTATTCACATTGTCGCAAGCCTCATTCACCAGTCCCATATAACGGGCATAGTCGCTTACGAAAGAGAGGTTGTTGTAAGGCATCTGCACGACTCCCGAATAAGAATAGGAGATTTGCGGTTTGCCTTTCCCGCTTTTGGTGGTGATAAGGATGACTCCGTTGGCGGCGCGCGTACCGTAAATAGCCGTAGAGGCAGCGTCTTTCAGTACGGAGATGCTTTCGATGTCATTGGGGTTCACGTTGTCCATGCTCCATTCGATACCGTCCACCAAGACCAATGGGGAGTTGGTATTGAACGTACCGTTACCACGCACGCGGATGGTGGCACCGTCCGAACCGGGTTGTCCCGAAGCCTGCGTGACGTTCATACCGGCGGCGAGTCCCGAAAGGGCGGAAGAAACACTCATGATGGGTCGTCCTTCCGTCTGGTCGGCAAAGTTGATGGAAGTCACAGAACCGGTCAGGTTCACTTTCTTCTGTACACCGTAGCCCACTACCACTACTTCATCCAGTACTTTCGTTTCCACTTTCATCTGTACATCGAGTTTCGTACGTCCGTTCAGGGGAAGCGTGGTGGTCTGATAACCAATGTAACTGAAAGAAACGGAAGGTTTGGCAGAAGTTGTTTTTAAGGTGTAGTGTCCGTTCAGGTCTGTCAGGACACCGTTTGTTGTACCTACTTCGACGACGGAAACACCCGGCAGGGTTTCTCCATTCTCATCGATCACTACTCCACTTACTGTAGCAGATGTTTGTGCCCACACCACATCTGTCAGTAAAAAGAGCGAAGCCAATAAAAATAATAGACAATGCTTCTTTTTCATTTTATTAGATTTAATGAAACAATTAGGTTGTTAAATACTCACAATGCAAAGAAATGGGATATTTAGCCAACCTAATAATACTGTTTAGGCGATTGATGCCACTAATTAAGAAAATTCGGCGGAGAATGGAAAGGAAAAACAAGCTTTTAAGATTTCGACTAGCTTTTATCAGAAAATGACTAGCTAGTTTTATTCCATATTTAAAAATAGGTTGTATTTTTGCCTGATACCTAATAACTATTCATCGAATATCTAATAAAACCAGTATGAAAAAACATTTTCTACTTCTTATTTTATCACTTTTATTCCTGCCGATTGCACAAGGCAAAGTAAAACTCCCTGCAATGATGGGAGATCACATGGTACTTCAACAGAACAGCTCCGTTAAGTTATGGGGGTGGGCGGACGGCAAAAAAATAACCGTCACCACTTCGTGGAACAACCGGACTTATCAAGCGTCTACAGATAAAGACGGGAGCTGGTTGGTAAAAGTAGACACTCCCGAAGGAGGATATACTCCTTATTCTATTACGATCAGTGACGGCACTCCGGTCACTCTCTCGGATATACTGATAGGGGAGGTGTGGATCTGCTCCGGACAGTCGAACATGGAAATGCGTATGATGGGAAATGCGGCACAACCCATTGACCACTCACTTGAAACGCTGCTGAACTCGGGAAATTATCGCGACCGTATTCGTTTTATCACCGTACCGAGAACAAAAGAAACCAAACGTCGCACGGATTTTGAAAAAAGGAAATGGGAAGTATCGTCACCCGAAACCACGATTGATTGCAGTGCCGCCGCCTATTTCTTTGCCCGCCAACTAACTGAAAGTCTCCATCTTCCGGTAGGACTGGTTATCAACAGTTGGGGTGGTTCACGAATCGAAGCATGGATGGACGAACCGACTTTGGGCACTATCGAGGGGATGGACATGGAAGCTGCCAAAAGCCCTAAACGGGATATACACCAACGTCTGGAATGTTTGTACAACTCTATGTTGTACCCCATAAAAAACTTCACGGCACGCGGTTTCCTATGGTATCAAGGGGAATCAAATATATCCAATTACCAATTTTACGCACCGATGATGAGTGCTATGGTACAACTATGGAGAAATGTGTGGGAAGCACCCGATATGCCTTTCTATTATGTGCAGATTGCTCCTTACAAATACGAAAACAGTCGGAATACAGGTGCCGCCCTGCTGCGTGAAGCACAAGTGGAAGCACTGAAAACAATCCCTAATTCAGGCATCGTACCCACTACGGATATCGGTGATGAATTCTGCATCCATCCGCCACAGAAGGATGTAGTAGGGCTTCGGTTGGCTACGCTTGCACTGACTAAGACATACGGTATCCGCCGGTTGCCATCCAACGGCCCGATGATGACCAAAGTAGACTATGCAGACAAAAAGGCCATAGTGACATTCGATAATGCCCCTGCGGGATTGTTCCCAACTTTCTCCCAACTGGAAGGATTCGAGATTGCGGGAGCGGATAAGAAGTTCTATCCGGCGAAAGCAAAGATTGTAGGACGTACCAACACAGTAGAAGTGTGGAGTGAAGAGGTAACCCAGCCGGTTGCCGTGCGCTATGCTTTCCGTAATTATGTGGGAAATATCACGCTGCGGAATACTTTCGGTTTGAGTGCTTTCCCGTTCCGCACAGATACGTGGGATGACGTGAAATAAAGGAAATCATGAAACGATCCATCTTATCCATATGTATATTGCTGGCATCGGTTTCTCTGGCCTTCGCCAATATCTACAAGAAATATGACGTTCGATCGGGGTTATCGGGCAATTGTGTCCGGAGCATCCTTCAGGACAGCATCGGATATATGTGGTTTGCAACGCAGGACGGGCTAAATCGTTTCAACGGCATCGAGTTCACCAACTACGGACATTCGTCAGAAAACGGTGGAAACAGTTATATGAATATAGTAACGATCTGCCGACATCAGGATAACAATCATATTTGGGTGGCAAGTACGGAGAAGCTGTATCTATTTGATTCACACGAAGAAAAGTTCGCCGTATTCGATAAACAGACGGAAGACGGAGCGTCAGTCAACAGCGTATTCGGAATGGCATACGACAATGACGGGCAGTTATGGATCGGAACAACCAACGGACTGTTTGTCTACAACGAGAAGAAAGGTACGTTGAGGCAATATCTGCATTCTCTTTCCGATCCTCATTCATTGCCGGACAATCACGTGTGGGTGATTTACAACGACTCGTTCGGAACTATCTGGATAGGTACCCGGAATGGGCTGGCGAAATACAACCAACGTACGGACAACTTCACAGGATATATATCCGAGGGCACTTCTTTCGGACGTCCTGCCTGCAACGAGATTATCTCTTTGATGGAAAGTTCGCAGGGAGTATTATGGGCAGGTACATGGTACGGGGGGCTGGCACGTTTCAATAAAGAGACAGGGCAATTCCGCTATTACTTCGGAGAAGGGGACACACTTACCATTCCGCGCATCCGCACCTTGTTTCAACGGACGGCCAACTCTTTCTATCTCGGCTCCGACGACGGACTTTATACATTCAACACCACGACAGGAGAATGTCTGCCTACCGACGACGGACAAAATAAGGAGAGTATCTATGCCTGTTATCAGGATAGGGAAGGGGGAATCTGGATCGGGACTTATTTCAGTGGAGTGAGTTACCTGTCTCCCAAGCATAAGGATATCGAGTGGTATTATCCCAATGGTACGGAAAATTCTCTTTCGGGAAATGTAATCAGCCAATTCTGCGAAGCTCCTGATGGTAACATCTGGATTGCTACCGAAGACGGGGGACTGAATCTCTTTGATCCCCGCACGAAGAAGTTTAAGAATCATCTGTTGAGAAGCAGTAACCCTACTATCGGTTATCACAATATCCATGCACTGCTCCACAATGAAGGAAAATTGTGGATTGGCAGTTTCTCACGGGGGTTATATATCCTGGATACTCAAACGGGAAAAATGAAAAACTATCGCCATAACCGCGCAAACCCACATTCAATTCCTAACGACCATATCTACTCCATTTATCAAACGAAGGATGGCAGCATCTTTCTGGGTACGCTTTCCGGATTCTGCCGGTATGACCCGGAAAGTGACTCTTTCCGGACATTGGAACCTTTAAGCCATATCTTTATCTACGATATGGTTGAAGACCAACATGGGGACTTGTGGCTGGCAAGCAAAAGGGACGGTATCTGGCGTTACAACCGCCAAACCGGCAAATTGCATAACTATCGCAACGACCCGGAGAACCCTGATTCTCCTTGCAGCAACTGGGTAATCCGTGTGTATATCGATCATAAGCAACATCTATGGTTCTGTACCGAAGGCGGTGGCATCTGCCGTTATCACTATCAGGAAGACCGTTTTGAAAACTTCTCCACCAAAGAGAATCTGCCGAACAATATCATCTATGGCATACTGGACGATCAATCGGGTAACTACTGGCTTTCTTCCAACAGGGGACTGATTCGGTATGAGCCGCAGAACAAACGGGCACAACTCTATACCATCGAAGATGGATTGCAAAGCAACCAGTTCAATTTCCGTTCTTCCCTGCAAGCCAGTGACGGGAAATTCTATTTCGGTGGGGTGAACGGGTTCAATAGTTTCTATCCGTTCAAATTATCTATTAATAAGGTAAGGCCTACGGCGTCTATCTCAGCGGTATATATGCACAGCCCCGACGACAAAGTAAGCCTTAGCAAGCGTATACCTGCTCTTAGCGGACAAGTAACGATTCCTTATCAGGTGGTATCGTTCGACATCGCATTCGAAAGCCTTAGTTATGTGGCTCCCAGCAAGAATTTATATGCCTACAAACTGGACGGTATTCACAAAGAATGGATATATACGGATAAACATAACGTATCTTTCCTCAACCTGCCCCCGGGTGAATATACTTTCCGTGTGAAAGCAAGTAACAACGATGAATATTGGAGCAATGACGACTGTTGCCTGCATATTGAAATACTTCCTCCACCCTGGAAGACCATTTATGCCAAGATTTTCTATTTACTAATAGCGTGTGGTCTCGCATATTTCCTGATACGGCTTTATTTGCGTAAACAGCAGGTTGTGAAAGCAAGAAAGATGAAAGAGATGGAACAAATCAAGAATCAGGAATTGTTCCAGTCGAAAATTACATTCTTCACCCAAGTGGCGCATGAAATCAAGACTCCGGTAAGTCTTATCAAAGCTCCGCTGGAAGCGATTCTGGAAACACATGAATGGAACAGTGAAGTGGAAAGCAACCTGTCTGTGATACAAAAGAATACCAACCGGCTGATGGAACTTATCAAACAATTGCTCGACTTCCGCAAAGTGGACAAGGAAGGTTATACGCTTTCATTCAATGAAGTGGATATCAACCGGATGATAGAGGACATCATCGACCGTTTCCGTGCCATCTCCCTGACCGGAATCTCCTTCAGTGTCTCTCTGCCGAAAGAACATCTGCAATATAATGTAGACCAGGAAGCGCTGACTAAAATTATCAGCAACCTGCTGACGAATGCCATGAAATATGCCCGCACCCGCATTATGGTGATTTTGGACGAACATCTGTCTGCTGAAGGGCGTACGCTTTCCCTGTGTGTACGTGACGACGGCCCGGGTATTCCACAAGAGGAGTGCAGCAAGGTTTTCGAACCGTTTTATCAGGTGGGAAACACAGGAAACAACGGTTCGGGAGTAGGCATCGGATTAAGTCTCGTCAAATTGTTGGTGGAGAAGCATAAAGGGAAGGTTTATATCAATCCCGGCTATACGGAAGGATGCGAGGTATGCGTGGAAATTCCGTATTTGGAGAAAAGCATCTCTGTCAGCCCTTCCATCACTTCCATGCCCGACAAAGTTCCCGCTCTGGAAGAAGAAAGCGAACCCGCCGGTTACTCTCTTCTGGTAGTGGAAGACACGACGGATATGCTGGAGTTTCTGGCTAAGAATCTGGGAAATACCTATACCATCCATACAGCCGCCAATGGAAAGGAAGCGTTGGAATGCCTGGAGACAACGACAGTAGATCTTATTATCAGCGACATCGTCATGCCTCACATGGACGGATTCGAATTGTTAAAGTCCATCCGTTCCGACAATATGCTTTGCCATATCCCGTTTATCCTGCTTTCGGCACTCGACAGCATAGATTCAAAAATTGCCGGTCTTGACTATGGCGCGGACGCTTATATAGAAAAGCCTTTCTCGCTAAGCCACATGAAAGCCACCATCAATAATCTGCTGGAAAACCGGCGCATGCTGTTCAACCACTTTACAACGGTACCGAATATGTCATACGACCAGACATTGATGAATAAAACAGACGTGAAATGGCTGGACACGATCAATGAAATCATTACCCGCAATTTCACCAATGAAGAATTTACCATCGACAAGATGGCGGAAGAGATGGCTATCAGCCGTTCCAACTTACAGCGCAAATTGAAAGGATTGACAGGAATGCCGCCCAATGATTATATCCGGTTGATTCGGCTCAAAACTGCGGGAGAACTTTTGCGGGAAGGGGAGTACCGGATTAACGAAGTCTGCTACATCGTAGGATTTAATAATCCTTCATACTTCGCACGCTGCTTCCAGAAGCAATTCGGGATATTGCCGAAAGACTATGTGAAGAAAGGATGAGAATTTTAATATAGGAAAGCGAACAACCAAAGAGGAATCTTCTAGTTGTCTCTGCTATATAGACGAACATACATTTCAGTGGTTCTTATATAATTACGTCACAATAGTCCCTTTACAATCTTCCTTATGTGTAGTAGGGTGTGCCCATGACACACCCTACAGGCCGGTTGCCGTTGCTTTGCATTATTTCTTAATAATGTGCATTCCGTCTTCCTGAATCTGATAGTATTTGTTTAACGTCCTACTGCTCTTGTTCGTCACCTTGATATTTGCTCTTAGTTTATTGTTATTGTGTTGCTCCCGGGAAATGTCAATACGTTCAATGTAACCGTCCGTACCATATCCGGATGCTTCCAGTGCTTCTTTAAAGCAAACAGGTGAATGGGTGATGTAGTGTTCAATGTCGGCATAAGTAAAGAGTATATCTTTGAATTGGTCATACTCTTTAATCACATTGTTTTTTGAATCTGACAGTACTATATCCGTTACACTAAAATCGTTGGGAGACGATTCCGAGCTATACCACGTAGCCTCGGCTAATTTATTTTTATTCTGTGGTTTCACAATTTCCAAGTAAACAGAATAACTCATTTTACCTGAATAGCTGCAACTGGAAGTGATACTGGCAAACTCCGCCGTTTCCAGCGTTCCGCCTGCATTCTCCATTATCTCTACCAATTTTGCTTTTAGTTCGTCGGGATTTGTGCCTACCGTATCGGTGGGTCGGGGAGCGCTGCTCTTTGCCAGTCCACAGGATACAAGAATTAATGCCAATGAAAAGATGGCTACTAATGATTGAAATGTTCTTTTGGTTGTCATACTTGAAAGTTTTTAAGTTGATTTAATTTAATGGATATCATTTCTTTATATTCGAAAGCAGCAGATGGTGGATTTTCCAAAGGAAAACAGAATAAATCCGAACGGGTTCTTTGTTTGCATGTGTATCTTCATGTTGTGTGTATATAAGTTTAATACTATACATGTTTATAAAACAACAATATAATAATCTGTATATCAATACTATATTATATCAAATAAATATCTTGTATTATTATCAGCCATAAAAATACAACTTTATCGTATTACATACAAAAGAACAAAGCATTTATTTCTGTTATTTCCTAAAATTGTGTTTTCTAACATGATATAAGCTCTTTGCATATTTTTTCATACCTTTGTTTGCCAGAAGGAAATACGAACCGGAAATGGAAGAAAGAGGGTCGGGAACGCCTGTACAAAGCACTGGATTATCTGTCCCACCTCGTATTCCAGTTCCTCGAAGAACATAACCGCACGTTAGAGATAGCACATAAACTCAAACAGAAAGGAATAGACGCCGCCGTCATCGCCGATTGTACCAATCTTCCCGTTACTACCATCGAGCAACCGTAACGTTGAAATTATCTGTGACATTTTTGTTCTTATTTTAAGTATTATACGGGGAAAAACAAAAATGTTGCAGAACTAATAATCAATCATTTACCCCTAAAAATCGTCCTATTTTAAGAGAAGTTCACAAAAAACAATAGGATGTTTTTGCTTTTTTCTGCGAGAAAACTGCATTTTCTTTGTAACATTCTATTTATTAATGCATTACATCCGATTTTTGGTCTTTCTTCCCCCCAAAAACGTTCCTTCCAAAGCAGTGTCTGCTTACACTTGGGCAACTTCCATGACGGACTTGGGCAACCTTCCGGATACACAAGTGCAACAACACAGTTGCTCAAGTGCATTTGATTAATATATGCGGAAGAATCGGTTAACAGACAGAAAGAAGCCATTAGTTTATATAGAAGAAATCATTAATACTACCTGATGGATAAATGTAATTGTGCATTAGTATACATCTTAATAATCCGACATATATCTTGTAAATGATGAATCCGAGATTCATTCTTTCAGAATTGAATACATCTTCATATCCACCACAACACTATTTTTTACCGCATTCTTCCTCAATGTCCCCTCTAACTCAAAACCACACTTCTCAAGGATACGGCAAGAAGCGGCATTATGTGCAAAGGGTTCGGCAAAAAGCCGGATTATATCCGTATTTTGAAAAACATATTCGCATAGCTGTTTCACAGCACTTGTACCGATACCTTGACCCCAATAAGGCTCTGCAATGTAATATCCCACTTCGGCAGTTCTCGAATGTATGTTGTTTTGGCGGAAGGCACCTATGCTACCTATTGCCTTATCATCGACAGTTATTGCAAATGAGAACGTACTTTCCGAATCGGCGGCATTCATTGCCTGTATAAACTCCCTTGCATCATGCACTGTATATGGAAAGGGGATACCATCCCGCAGGTTATCCAGTATATTCTTATTATTCAGTGTCTCTGCAATATCTTCTGCATCCTCTATCCGCCAACAACGTATTTTACATTTCATATTATGATTACATTTTACGATTATACCCTCTTTTGCCTATCTCTCGCCGGGCACAGCACAGACGCCTGTGCAAATCACCAACTATAATTATAAAAACTACAAAGGCGGGATTCAGAACTGGGGCATTACGGTTTCTCCCGGACAGGTTCTTTACAGCAGCAATAACAACGGACTACTGAGATATAACGGCAATGACTGGGCACTTCTCGAACCGGGCGAGCGAAGTACCGTACGTGCGGTCTGCTGTATCGGGAACCGGATTTACACAGCAGGCGACAACAACATCGGCTACTGGCAATATGATGCGAACGGAAAAATCAACTATACATCTCTTCTGTTCCTGGTAAACAAGCTTGGAATCAAAGGGGAGACTTTTTGGAGTATAGCCGAAACGGAAGGCAAGGTGTATTTCCATTCTTTCGGCAATATTATCTGGTATGACGGCAAGGATATGGGTTATCTGGTGAAAAACGACTTTTGCTGTCTGTTAAGGGCTAACTTATCTACGAAAGAGATTTCTGTCATTATGGGCATTGCGCTCCGTTCGGTTGAACTGAAGAAATACAGGCTTAAACAGAAGTTGAATCTGGACGCAAACAGCAGTCTGACTTCTTACATACTGAGTATCTGAATCAAAAGATAAATTATCGAGTAGAGTATAGGCCGAAAACAGTAGGAAAATCAGTTTTCCTACCTCTATTAAATCTGTGACATAAGTTTGCCTAGTTTGTCAAGCGATTGTACATGATACTTCTCAATGCACTCAATGCATTGATGAAGCTCATCTTCGGATATTTCCACTCCATTCCACTTATACCAACGCTTCACCATTTCAAAACCTGCATGGTGCTTCTTTGCGATATTCCAGATTGTGATGATGTCATCCTGTTGTTTTCTCAATTTTAACCGTTTCAGTTCAAGTACCCCTTTATAGATTCCGATTTCTTCATCATAGATGAGCTGTTTCCTCAGAGTCAGTTCATCATCTCCCAGAAAAGTGATATGGGTCATAAGCTTTCGTTCGTCACTAAACTCGGCTACAGCGATGCCATGGTCGGAAACAATGAAATAACCGCCATTGTTCTTTTGAGTATACAATACATCCGGATTATTATACACAAAGTAATTGTACAAACTTTCTCCTTTGAGGTCTATTTGATAATGATCAATGTAGCGCTCCTTGTATCGTTGCATGAAGTGTGCCGTGTAATGCATTATTATATTTGAGGACTTGAAACCTGTTATTTGGATATAGCCATTGCTTGAAGCACCAATGACTGGAGCGTAAGCTTGAAATGCCAAAGCATGCATATAAGAATTGTATCTCCCTTCCAGCGTCCATACATTTCTTCGGGTAGTGGTGATAGTCATACGCTGGGGCGCCACAGGAAATGGACTCGTCATCGCTGCTTTCTTACGAACTTTGTCTATAAACATGTTCATTGGGGTTGATATTGCAATGAGGTCTTTATGCGCTTCGGCATACAGTTCCTCCTGGCTCATACTTGTCAGATACATACTTGTTTTTTTACAGGAGACAAAGGTAGTGTTTATTTTCAAACGGGACATCATCCGCCGGAGAACTTTTGCGCGAAGGGAAGTATCAGATGGATGAAGTCTGTTACTTCCAGAAACAATTCGGGATATTGCCGAAAGATTATGTGAAAAAAGGAGGATAAGAGTAAATTTCAATACCTAAAACGGTAAATCACAATATTGGCAATCTGTTTCCTCATTCGCAATGTGTGAACATTGCAAATCAACATAACTAATATCTTTTATTTTAGAACGATACTTATGAAAAGTTTGGATATCATCCAATTCTTCACGGCGACATTCACTGATCTTCAGAAACTCTTCTTCTTGGTCAATGCCCAAAAAGCGTCGTCCCAATAGATTTGCGGCAATACCCGTTGTAGAACTGCCACATAATGGGTCAAGTACCCATTCTCCCGGCAAAGTCCGATCCATTCCATATTAAACTCCATCACTTTCTGTGGAGTCATACCCTTGTCCCATTCGCCTTTATCTACGCAGACAATCTGACCGTTTTGCACACTGATACCACCATTGGAAAGGAAATATGGCGGATCGGCAAATATACAATTAAACTTGAAATCAAATTCGCGGAGCAACTTGCAACTATCACCGTGAAGAAGGGTAAAGTCACGGTTGGGAGATTTAAAATAAGATTCAATCATTATCTTCACCAAACACGTTGTCTAATATTTCCTCCAACATACCGTGTTTGAGCATATAGAAGTTGAGAAGATAGTCTAAATGCCTGAATCCCTTCAATAGCTGATTGGAAGCTGTCGACCAGCATTTACCGTCAGTCACAAGGGCAAAACCTATCCCTGAGGATTTTAAATTACCTTGGCGAGTAATATATGAATCAATAATTTCTTCAGGTTTAGAGCCTGACCCATTGTAGAAATTAACTTCAAAATTAATGGCTTTTTTCTTCTCAACATCCACCACTATAAAGTCGGCTTTCCGGTTAGCAATATCCTTAGAAATATCAAATCCGTATTTGCTTAATCCTTTAAATTGCTTTTGTACCAAAAGTTTCAATGGGTATTTGCAGTTGCAGCAGATATTCTCAAATAATGGTTGGCAAGCCAGTTCAAATGCTTCTCCACCCCTGTTCTTGCGACCATTAGAATCCATCCCAACTAAAACTCCTGCAATATAGTCCAACGTGCTTTTTTCTATTATATTTTGATAGAGGTTTTTCAATCCCATTTTAACAAAAAAATCATAGTACATCTCGATACTGTTTTCATCAAACAGATCGATTGTTTTAGAGAAACTATAAACCAGATAATCTGGGCTGTCCAATTCATGTTGAATGATTTTCAGCTTGTTTTTACCTCTATAGAGCTGTTCCCTTTCACTTTTAGCCAATCCAAATAAAAACGGAAATAGCAATCTTACGTTGGGAAGTTTAGAAATAAGGGTGAAAAATTGGGATTTGAAACTTTCATCCTTACATCCTATCTAGACATCCATAGCATGGATCTCAACCAAAAATCCTTTATAACCATCTACATTAGCCCAGTTAACATAATAATTGAAGCTTCTATTAGTCGACAACAGATTGTTGGTGAAAACATTCACTAAGTCTTTAGATTTTTGATTTAAAAATTCCATAGCATAAGATATTAATTGTTTAAATAGCAAACTGAAATTCATCCGCAGGCTGTATTCCAGCAGACTCATAATTTCTGACTAAAATTTCTGTCAACTTACCTCTCTTTGATGCATTTGCATTAACGCTACGAGAAGCATAAACCCTTTCAATTATATAATTGCCATACAATTCTTCAAAGAATGTGTCACTTGGATTATGTGAACTACAATCAGAATTGCTAAGCATCATCCTACAACCTAACCTTGTTAATCGAGCAAAGAATTGAGCCAAGCGTATTTGTTCGGCATCATTAAAACTCTCTTTTGAATAAGATGTGAAACTTGAAGTTGCACTAAGTGGACGATAAGGCGGATCGAAATAAACAAAAGTATTGTCATCGGCAAACCGTTCTATTTGAGAGTAGTCACCACAGAGAATTTCAACATTCTGCAACACAGAACTATCTTCCATAATTAAAGCTTCATCACAAATGGTTGATTTAGTATACTTCCCAAAAGGTACATTGAAATGCCCTTTAGAATTTAAACGATGCAAACCATTGAAACAAGTACGGTTTAAGAAAATAAATAGGGCTGTTTTTATAACATCATCATGTTGTTCCACATTATAGGAATTTCTGATATTTAGAAAATAATCCTTTTTTGCTTCTTCACTATTGAGTTGATGAAACTCTAATTGAAGCCTTTTCAATTCTGCAATAAGAAGCTCAGGCATATCCCTTACCACTCGATAGGCAGTGGTAAGATTAGGATTCACATCATTGATAATTGCACGACCTATATTGGGGAATTTTTGTAACATATAAAACAATAGCGCTCCCCCACCCACAAAAGGCTCTATATATGTAAAAGGGTTTGCTTCGTAAAGGTCGTTAGGGAGGATGCGTTCAAATTGCGTTAGCAATTGTGTTTTACCACCAGCCCATTTTATAAAAGGTTTAGCCATAATAATTTCTATACTCTATTTTGAGTTACGAAAAACAGATTGATTGGTTATGCAAAAAAGATGCATTTTAATATCTATCTATATATCGTACTATTACAACTACAAAAGTAAGCAAAAAAAATGAAAGTCATTCAGAATTGTATAGGTAAATAGTTGAGATAGATAGGCGATAACAGACTAATCTTTACAATATCATGCTTCATTCCAATTTGCACCTTTATATTCAGTCTAATCCAATCACTGCATCACAAAGGATGCAAAGCCCTGATACACTCAATTGGGTATTAGCATATAACCGGGCTAGCCCATAAGAGTCCGACATATATCTTTTACATGATGAATCCGGGATTCATTCTTTCAGAATTGAGTACATCTTCATATCCACCACAACACCATTTTTTACCGCATTCTTCCTCAATGTCCCCTCTAACTCAAACCCGCATTTCTCAAGGATGCGGCAAGAAGCGACATTATGTACAAAGGGTTCGGCAAAAAGTCGGATTATATCCGTATTTTGAAAAACATATTCGCATAGCTGTTTCACAGCGCTTGTACCGATACCTTGACCCCAATAAGGCTCTGCAATGTAATATCCCACTTCGGCAGTTCTCGAATGTATGTTGTTTTGGCGGAAGGCACCTATGCTACCTATTGCCTTATCATCGACAGTTATTGCAAATGAGAACGTACTTTCCGAATCGGCGGCATTCATTGCCTGTATAAACTCCCTTGCATCATGCACTGTATATGGAAAGGGGATACCATCCCGCAGGTTATCCAGTATATTCTTATTATTCAGTGTCTCTGCAATATCTTCTGCATCCTCTATCCGCCAACAACGTATTTTACATTCCATATTATGATTACATTTTACGATTATACCCTCTTTTTCCTGATACGTCCGTAAAACTACAAAATTAATCCGGGACACCGGAAGAAGAGTTGATTTTATTTTTCCAAAAGAAGAAGAACGGACTGCTCAAATATAACGACAACAACTGGGCAGTTCTCAAACCGGGAGAACGAAGTACCGTACGAACATTCTGACTTCTTACATACTGAGTATCTGAATCAAATAGGAATATCTGAAAACAATAAAGAACAAAAAACAAAGCAAATAGTAGAATACGGAGATTGTACTCCGAATCTACTATTTGCTTCCCTAACCATTTTACAAGAAAAATAAAATGAATTATTCAGGAATGGTATGATGCATCAATCATTAGAACTGATGCATCCTCAATTCCTTATCAACCAATATTCCGTCTTTTAAATCCAATTCAAACTTCACTTTGCGTTTCGCTTTCAATTTCAGGATAAACAGGTCTTCCGAACCATTCAATGATTCCTGTTTTCCCAAGTTGACAAACGTAGGATAGAGGGATTTCACGCCGTTGGTATGCAAGCGGTCGTAAGTCAGGTTTTCCATTGCTTTCATATTCAATGACTCTACACCTACGAACTCATAGTCATTCTGGTCGTAAGGCAAGGCAAAGCTAAGTGCGTTCACTGCTTTCAGGTCATTGCCTTTGACACGAATTTCAACGATTTCATCCTTCTGATACAGCCGTTTCGGGGTGCTGATTGACAAAGAACCCGATACTTTGAGCATATCCTTTCTGCCGACACCGCCTTCAAGCTGGGTGGCTACTACGGATATATCATAAGCGTCTATCAGGTCGTTCATATTTATATCACCCTTGCTGATATATCCCTCATAGTCTGAATCTCCACGGCGCAAACCTGTATAGTTCATATAGGAAGTCAGGTCATTGCGGTCAATCTTGCCGTCGTTGTTGATATCTCCCTGCAGGTAGCTGGCTGTTCCGGGCACCTTGAATACGTAGAGTTCACGACCGGAAGCGTAGTTGCCCACACCTGCCGTTATGTTAAGCTTGATATAACGTGCGGTAGGATGGTTGGCAAATTCAAAGACTTTCACTTCACCATCACGTTTCCAGTCGAATGCTCCGGCTTCCGTCCAGTGCTCCTTGTCCATGCTGTAAGACACGGAACCTTTCAGTATCGTACCGTTTCCGGCATCGGTGCGTGGCAGGTAGTGGAATTTATCCAGTTGGTTAACAGTCTTGAGGTCGATAACCAAATCCAGAGGAATGGCGTTGGCACGGTATTTCGTATGCCAGTTGTCACCTGATTCGGCAAAGTCGAACAAGCGGTTGACACCGAATCCTCCCTGTGAAGGAGCGGTAGATTCGCCTTCAATGCCTTGGATGGCAAATTCCAATGGGTTTGCTTTCGTTGTAACCTGAATTTCAGCCCAGTCGGAAACGCCGTCCTTGTTGACTGCACGTACTTTGAAAGAATAAGGCGTCTCAGCTTCCAGACCATCAAACAGCAGGTAAGTGTTACGGATGGTTGTGTAGAGCATTCCGCCAAACTCGATTTCATAGAAGTCGGCATTGGTCACCTTGTCCCAAGTTGGTTTCAAGGTGTATGCTTCTCGGTTTTCTTCGGTTACTTGTGCGTTCTGTGGTGCTGTCAGAGCTCCGGTGGTTACACGGTAGCGGTCAGCAGGAGCAAAACGGAAGCCTTCTACATTCACTACGGTCTGATGGGCGGTGATGTCGGTAGCAGCCAGTCTGATACGTACCTGCGGATTCTTTGTGATGGTTACTTTCTCGAAGTCGCTGCCTTTCGTAGCAAACTTGTTCAGATTCGGAGCTTCTTCATACCAGAAGACATTTTCACCTTTCAGGAAGTCGCCGGCTGTGTTCACTTCTGTCAGTTTCACTGTCTTGCCGTTTATCTTAGCTGACAGTTTCTTCGGCTTTTCGGTGACATTGATACGCAGTTCCGTCTTTTTATCTTTCACAAAGCCGTCGAAGTTGCCGGCTGCCGGATGAATGGTAATCGTCAGGCTATTCTTTTTGGCATTCACGTCGGATTCAATCAAGGTAGATACGGATTTCTCCTGGCGGTAAGCTTCCGTCACGCCGTCATCGTCATACTCAACGGTGGCGGTATGGCGGTTCGGATAAAGCTCATAGATGCGCAGGGACGGGTCTATCTCGCTGACATTGTTGTGGGGGTGGGTCATCGGGATAATAGAGCCGTTCTTCACGAATACGGGCAATTTCCAAATCGGGGTATCGAAGTTGTTGAGGATACGGTTGCCCTCGTACTTCTCGCCGGTAAAGTAATCAATCCAGGTTCCTTCGGGCAGGTAGATACCATCACGGATATCATTGCCTTTCTCGTCGGCTTTGGTGTTCTGATAGACGGGAGCTACGAGGAAGTCCGTGCCGTACATGAACTGGTACTGCGTAGCAGGCCCGTAGGTGTACGTATTCGGGTAATCCAGGAACATGGCACGGATCAGCGGCATTCCGTCCACCGCTTCCTTGGCAAAACTATATGTGTAGGGGATTAATTCGGATTTCAGCTTCAGGTACATCCGGTTGATGGATGTAGCCGGTTCGCCTAAAGCATGGGGGTACTTCTCATTGGCGCCCCAGCCATCCATATTCAACTGCATGGGGGTAAATGTCTTCCATTGGAAATCACGAATATTGACTGTTTCATTCTTGCCGCCGAAGATGCCGTCCATATCCGAACAGATATTGGGCTGTCCGGAAAGGCCGGAACCGATATAAGTCGGTATGTGGAAACGGATATATTCCCATACGCCGCCTGTCTGGTCTCCCGACCAGATGCCTGCGTAACGCTGCGTGCCTGCCCAGCCATCAAGGGAGATGATAAAGGGACGGGCGTCATTGCCATAATAAGGCATAATATGTCCTACATCGGCTACACCGTTCAGCCCGAAGGAGTATCCGGCTCCCACCCAAGCTACATCGGTTTTAAGTACACGTACGCCTGCGTCGCGCACTTCCTTCACGATGTCGCGTTGTAATAAAGCGCTTACACCTTCTTTGGGATGCAGGTCGGACTGTGTCCAAAGTCCGATTTCCACTCCGTTCTTGCGGGCATAATCGCCCAGGCTTTTCAGGTTGGCGATGTTGCCGTCCAGTGTTTCCATCTGTCCATAGCCTGCGCCATAGCCGTCATTCGGGAGCAGCCAGCCGAGGGGCATGTCATGGTTCTTGTAGCGGTCAATAACGGCACGTGCCGAGAACTGGTAGTTGTTTTTCTCACCGTTCAGGGATTCTTTGATGCCGCCATTGTCTTTCTGGCTCTCCTTATAACGTTTTCCGTCTTCGAAGAGGATTCCTTTCTCATCCTCTTTCCAATAGTCGCGGTTGTAGGCGTTGAGGTGCCCTTCGTAGAAACCGAATTTGGGCAGCAAGACGGGATTTCCCGTCAGTTGGTAAAAATCATTCAGCAGGGCGACGGCTCCGTCGTTGACCATGTAAAATAAATCAAGGTAAGAAGAATTATGGGATAGTTTCACTACGTTTTTTTCTGTTGCTCCAAAGTCATATTGTCCTTTCTTGAAGGTGTACCACATCATTCCATAGCCTTTTGTTGACCAGTAGAAAGGGCAGGGGGAAGCGACTCCGCCGTCTGTCCAGCTGTTCTGGTTTTCGATGGCTATCACTTTACCTTTGTGGGAGAAGCGCCCGTTCTGTACGCCGCCGCCATAGAAATATTCGTCCGGCTGTTCTTTCAGGGTGACGGTCACTTCTTTCGGGCTGAATGCAACAGGAGCGGTCTGCTCGATAACACATACGTTTGTTTCAAGATTAAAGACTTTCATCAGGGATGTCTGTTTGTCGAGTTCTACCCGTACCTTTCCGGTGGTCAGGATGATACGGCCGTCCCTGTCATCCAGTGCAAGGCCGGACACCTTGCGGCGGGGCTGGTCGACAAGTATTCGCGCTTCAGGTTTCGCTTCGGGATCACGAATGATGCCTCCGGAGTTATCCTGAAAAATACGGAAGATGTTCTCTCCGTAGAAGTCGATTGTCATTCGCTGGTTGTTTGTAAACAGCACATCGACTGTGGTCGGATTTACCTTTTCCGCCCGAAGGATACCTGAAGTTTCGGATGCTTGTATGGAAAGAAACGAAATGGGATGTAATAACAATACTAGTAATGCGATAAACTTGAGATACCGCGAAGAAAGAGAATGATTGTTTTTCATGTTTTACTTATTTAGAATTAGACATAAGCTTATTGTCGTAATACAATTTAAATACACGTAAGTCGCCTATTACCCTATTTATATGGCTGTTTTTTTAGGTATTCTTTATTCTTATTACTTTTTTTCACTATTCGTTTAAAGAGAAAGCAACTTGCAACCTATTTTAGATTTCCGCTTTTTACGCATTTCTCAATAACACTCTTGAACTATTTTTTCTTATTTCAATTATTTTTTCTACTTTTGAAAATCATTCGTATATCTAATAAAACCTATGAAATATAAACACTATATAGTACGTGAGCATGGAATTTAAGGAACAAAAAGACAAACTCTTAAAGGAGTTGGAACTTTCGTATAAAAAGTACTATAATCTGTTATATAATTACGGCCTTAAATTAACCAATGATTCTGCACAGGTTCAAGATTTTATCCAGGAAATATTCATAAAACTTTGTAAACGTGAAAATATCGATGATATTTCAGATTTAAAAGTTTACCTGCTTCGTGCCATGCGTAATACTATTTATGATTATTATGCGGCCCAAAAAGATATTGTCAGTATTGATGATATGGAATTCTTAATTCCCGAAGATGATGAAGTATTTAAAACCTTTTTTTCTAAAAATGACGAAGAATTGCTAAAATACAAAACTCTATTACAAACAATCAATTCTTTGCCTAACCAACAGAAGCAAATTCTTTATCTATTTTATATAAAAGGCTTATCTCATAAAGAGATCAGTGAAATACTTGACATCAATCCTCAATCATCCATGAATTCTCTTTCTAAATCTATCCACAAATTACGTATGCAATTTAAACAAATACCTGAAAATTAAAAAGGTCTGTATAACAGGTGCATCAACGGTTCGGTACTTCTATGCGTATTCCATCTGCCTGAACAGCATAAAGTCTTGCATCAGTCAGATCAACTTTACCGGGGATGTCATACCCATACATATTAAAGAAATAAAGTAACTCGCCATCCGCTGTCCCACGGCGTAACTCGAATGCCACAGCATTCTCACCATTCTTCACCGAATATGTGCGACCGTTAACTGTACAGAACACTTCACTATTGACCGGTTTTATACCACCTTTGAACTGTGTGTAATGACCAACATCCGAAGGCTCATTATCCAAACCTTCATCTCCAACCTTACGGTCTTCAATGTATTGAAATGCATGTTTTGGTTTGGGATATATAGACATCTTAGCTTTTGCTTCCTCAATCATTTCTTCTGTCACAAGATAATCGTAAGTTCCATATTGCTCGATTATACCTTCTCCCGGTATAAAGAACCCCCACAATTCGAAGAAATCACTCAAATCTTCATGGGCTGCCTGTGAAGCTTTCACTGCAAATTTCAATTGTGCAGCTCCCGGCTTATTCTCATTAATACGGTCCTCCCGTAGCAATTGAAAAAGCGTCGGCCAAAATCTTTCATTATAGCCACAGCGATGATAATAATTCCACAACTGCCAATACATACGCATATGGATTTCAGTATCTTCATTCATATGATGCGGATTCCCCATATCAAACCAAGCTTGTCCTTCAACAAAACGCGCATTGGCCAAATGATAAAGTTCACTGCCACGAGAACAGTATTTTCCTAATTTATAAAGGACATAATTAGAAAATAAATTATTGGAAGATTCAGTACAGCCCGGCCAATTAATCGCTTTCTGATGAATGTGCCCGATCTCATGTGCAGGTCCCCAAGCGTTATCTTTAGCTGCCATCACATTGTCTCTCAATAAGATATTATCAAGATAAGTATAGATAAAAGCCACACGATAATCTGATGCCCACATATAACCATACTCCGGTGAAATGGCAAAAACATGGTTATTCATTTGTGAGGGCCACACTTCTTCAATACCCATCAGTTCCTGTTCCCAGCCCACAATATCATCCCACAAACTAATGCCGGAGAGTATTCTATCCGGAACAAAATTCCGCAATTTATCAGTATGGAAATAAAACATTATCCTATCACCACGAACACAAAAATACTTATGGCTTGCTGCAGACAACAATTGTGCATACTTCTGATCTGTCCCATGGTCTTTCAAATCAAAGAAGCCAGTCACTTTTCCACTGCCTAAAGGAATATGAATGCTTACCGGTTTAGCTCTGTTGTCACTAAGCGTGGCAGTATACATCACAAATAGTTGTCCGGTTTCCTTCATTGTCAATTTGTTGATGCCCGGAGAAAGAAAATAAACAGATCCGCTCGGATTAACCATCCATCCTTTATCTTCACCGTCGTCTGTATAAGTCTCCCCTATCACTTGCAAGGAGAGCTGTTGTCCATGTGTATCTCCCACCAAAACAATAATCTCTTCATCTTTCTCTACTGATATACCGGTAGGATTATCAAGATTTCCGTATTTTTTAGTCATCAGCTTATCCGCCCATTCGCCAACATCACTGTATGGAGCATATTCCCGGATGCGAAACTCTTTCTCATACGCATCGTACGTATCATTATACAACGCCAGAGCCAAACGGACAAAATATCCCGGTAGCTCGTTGATAGTCTCTTCGGTGACACCCTTATTCAAAGTAGTGCATGAAAGGTCTGTAAAGACTGTAAGCAGTTGTTCATTTACTGTATTTTCTTTGCTATAATGGAAAAATTCCATTTCATCACAACTCACAAAGTCGTTATATCCCGAATACACCATAAATTTAATGCCACTTACCCGTTTTGTCTCATCAAACAAAATCCGTGAAGGCATATCTTGTTCACGAAAATCATAATCTCCATATTTCACCCAATCTGTATGTCCGGTATCGGTAGATGTATAAACCTCCACCTTTCCAAAGTTACCATTGCCGGCACGAGTATGATAAATCACATAGTCGATCTCCGTATCCGATTCAAAATAATATTCGAGCGAAACAGGAAAATTTGCTGATTTTCCAAATAATGAATGATAACCGTCAGCTTCAGGAGTGAACTTTCCGTCGAAAGAGCACTCAACGCTACGACCATTCTGATGTTCCGAATCTTTTCCCCCGATGACCTTCACCTGAATATCTTCAGGGACTTCAAAGGTAGAAAACTGCAACACGGTAATCGTATAATTACGAACGGCAGATTTAATAGACACCACGGCAGTTCTATTATCATGAGTACTATTAGCTTCTGCCTTCATCACTATTACCTGTCCTTTTCCCGGATCCGCTTCTTTATAAACCTTAAGCCAGTTTACATCGCTTTCCGCCTGCCAGTCCGACAGAGCAAGCGTAGTTTTCACCTGAACGACAACAGTAGAAGCACTCCCGTCCAAACTCTGCTGCAAAGCGGTTCCTTCAATTTCAAATTTCGAATTTAACTGTTCTTCGTCTTTGCATGATTGGAGCAGAAATAATCCAACCCCAATAAATCCAACTAATTTTATTATCTCATATATTTTCATAATTTCCTCCTTTTTATTCAAGTTCGAACACTGTCAGTACAGCAGCATGGTCACCAGGCCATACATCATCTATCTCAGGCATTGTGCGGACAATCTTTGAAGCAACAGTTTTTATCCCATTCCCTTTGCTATAAATGAAATCAACACGAGATGTCTGCGATTGTCCGAAAATGACTGCATATGTCCCTTCACCACGTTTCAGTTCATCCGGATTTATTTCCCTGAAAGTGTCCTTAAACCCTTTATCAAGCATGTATCGTGATACAGGCAGTTCTTCAGCTACATACCCGAAATGGATAGGGGCTGCTTTATGAGTCCAATCCAAATGACTGCACGAATTGAAGTCTCCGCCGATAATAGCTGGTACAGAAGCATTCACATAGGGAAGAAGATCATTCTCCAACAGACGTTTTATATCGACTAAAGCCAATATGCTATCTTCCGCAGCCCACCTACGGGTATCCATACCATGATTAGCATAATAACAGGTGTATTCCGGCCGATATGCATAACGTAACCAACATGCATTCACATATACTTTTTTCCCACAAGGAAGTGTGATAATGGCAGGATTTGAATAAAAAGCATTTTTTGTATCAATTTTCTGCATAGGATAACGGCTATACAAACACAAGTTATCACCCGGAGAAGGAGTTTGTAAATTAAATCCGACAGCCTTTGCTATCATTTCTTGAGAACCGTATCCTTCTTGCATAGTAATTATATCAGCGCCGGATTGTTTAATCAAATCAATAATACGTTCGCGCCCGTCTTTTCCCAAATGCTTGCCTCCATGCCAGATATTCCACTGGAGCACTTTCAGATACTTTTTATTACTCCGACTATCCGGCATAATCATTACCGGAAGGCAGTCGCCGGATGATACAGGAACAATGGAACGCCGGCCAATCTTTACCGACTGAACACTTACTCCCAAACAATTACCCAATACAGCCCCCGCATTGACATCCACTGTAACTAATAGATAATTGGTACCATGTTTCAGCTGTGTAAATTCGTTCTCCGGAAGGCGTATTTTCATTTTTCCGGCTTCGGGAACCAAGCCGCCTTTTACCAATTCGGTACGTACATTCGAACGAGGTTTCGAACCGGTATTATAAATGTGTACTCGCTCAATATCTTTCAATGACGTACAATTTCCAAAATCAAGTACCAATTCTTTGACCACTTCAGGTGACTGTACACCTTGAGTCTCAATACGTAACTTTAAGAGTTGAAAGTCGCGTTCTCCCTGGTCGACATCCCACTCCGTAGGTAGTGCTACCACCTTGAACAGTTTCTGTTCTCCATATTCCGCACGAAACAAAGTATTGTCATTTTCAACCGCATAAGCTAAAGGAGCTGATTTATATTGCTCCAGGCGCCCATTACGTAAATGAAAGGATAGCCGCCCTTCCGCAGCCCTATTAATAGAAACATCTTCCGACAAATCATCAAAATTATAATAACCTTTCAGGTAGTCAAACTTACTATGTCGCGATGTAATCGGACGATACATCCATTCATTCAGTTCCTTTTCCGTCAACCCTGTTTTCCATATGCGTACTTCATCAATACAACCGCCGAAAGCACTCTCTGATGATTCATTGATTCCGATTGCGCCAGGTAAAATTACTGTGGTGGTATCTTTACGGGCTACTTCCCGTCCATTAATATATAGCAGGGTATGCTGTCCATTGCAGACAGCAGCTACATGTGTCCACTTTTCTTTAGGTATTTCTTCCCCAACCAATCGGGTAGCTACATTACATAACCGTCCATGAGCTATCACCAATGGCAGATAGTCCAATGAATTGAGCTCGCTATATTCTCCTCCACCAATAATCACCTCCTGCGATTTCCATTCATTACCATCAGGTTTAATCCATGCCTCCAATGTCCAATGGTGGCATAAAGTATCCATTCCTATACGCAGGTTATTATCTTTACCGTCCAAACAAACAGCTTGATTGGATTGTGCCGATAGATGTATTCCAAACAAACTAAAAAAAATAGTATATAACAATGTCTTCATAATACTTATGATAAGAATAGGGCCGGAAAGACCTAAAAATAATTGCGGTCTAACCGGCCACTAAATAAAGAAGTTAAGAGATAAAGAATCAATTATAATATGGATTCTGCACTAATTGTGGCATTTTATTCGTTTCCTTCATCGGAATAGGCATCAAGTATTGTCCTTTATGAAAATTACGAATTAAAGGGATCTCTCTTATCTGGAAGAATCCTGCATCATCATTGGCAGCTACATTCAAACCTAAATCAGGTATTCCCAAATATTTTTCTGCAACTTTCCAACGACGAATATCAAAGAACTTCTGCCCTTCAAGATAAAATTCAAGTGAACGCTCCTGTCTGACAATTTCCCTCAATCCTTCTTTTGTGTCTTGGTAACCGGGGTTAGTAGAAAAATTATCCCAGGCCTCGTCTACTTTGGGAATGCCCGCACGTACACGCACTTTATCGATATAATCTTTGGCTTTATTCAATTCTCCAATCTCCACCAAAGCTTCTGCATAATTCAAATACATTTCAGCCATACGGAAAAGAGGTAGCGGATAGTGCACCACGCCATCTTCATATGAAGGATGCACCAGTTTTTTGTTATGATATCCGGTAACGGAATAATAAAGATCCTGATTTCGCTTACCATGACGGTCATTATTGCGTAATTCCTCCACAATAACCCGCTTGGCAGGATCATCACTCGTTATCTCGCCGTCATACTGCGTGATTTCATAGAAACCATGATGAAAACCTATGTTTGCATAAAAACGCGGCTCCCTGTCAAGATGCATTTTTATAGAAGTACCATTACTAACATTCGAGTAATTGTTTCCGTCATAATTCACCGGTAGCTCAACAATATTAAACCGCCCGTCATAATCGTACGTCTTATCCTTATCCATTGGCAAACCATTCTTGGTATAAAATGATTCTACCATTTGTAACGTAGGAGCTATACCTCCCGAACCATCATACACAATATCAATATATTGGCGGGGAATAGACCGGTTCTGAATATCATAGTACCCTTCTTTGCGGGTATCAGCCCAAATTACTTCCGGACTTGGATTTGAGAAATCAATCACAGAATAACGTATTCTACGCTGTGCCGGATTAGACAATCCCGGACGATTATCATCAGGGCTCCCCGCATCATTATCGTCATAAAGCCGGAAGTTCAGTTTTTCCAGTTCTGTAATAGCCTGCAAAGATATTTCCGCACTTTTTCTCCATTTTTCCTCAGAATATTCCTGTGCAATCAAATGGCGTCCGTCTTTCTTACTCTTAAGATCAGCGTACATCTCACTGTTTCCATTAAATAACGGTGAAGCTGCATATAAGTAAAGCCGGGACTTTAATGCATAGACAGCGACTTGTGTAGCCCGCCCAAAATCTTTTCCTGAATATGTAGTAGCCAAATCAGGGAAAGCTTCGTCAAGTTTGCGGTTTATGAAATCTACCACCTCATCATAACTGCTACGTTCAGGAAATTCTTCGACATCCAATTTTGGGTCATAGAGTTTATCAATGATACAAGTAGGACCATAAGAACGCAAGGACAGAAAATGATAATAAGCGATCAGAAAGTTAGCTTCACCGCGATAATGCTGCTTATCTACAGGAACCAAATTTTTTGCCTCATCCAAAATATCCAGAAACATATAACATTGGCGGATACCTTCCCAAATAGGAGACCACGTATCGGAAGTCATGTGTAGACTGGAAGGTCCGTATGTACCTTCATTAAAAGTTGAAAACATTTCCTTACGATAAAAAGAAGTTTCCGCCCCGCACATCATCCAGTAAGCATTGTTACTAATCGCCCTGTTTGTAGGCAAAAAAGAATAACACGAATAAAGATAATTCCGTACCAAATCTGGAGTTTCGTGAGCATCTTCCTCTTTCACAACTTCATCCGGCACAATATCCAAATAATTACAAGACGATAAGCTTAACATTAAAAGTCCGCAGAACAAATATCTAAGTTTCATAGTTTTTATATTTTTGTATTGTTTGATTACTGTATGGTCATTTGAAAACCAATATTAAACACTCTCTGGGTAGGATAATAAAGGCCGTTTCCACCTCCCATTTCAGGATCCCAATGCTTGAAAGGAGAGAATGTCAACAAGTTAACCCCGCTCAGATAAAAGCGCATACCTTTATAAGTATAACCTATCTCCGCATTTTTCAACTTCAAAAAAGCTGCATTTCTCAGCCAGTAAGTAGAATATTGGTCATTATTACCATTATTGTCTTTAGTCAAGCGCGGATATGTTGCATTCGGGTTAGGGTTATCAACACTCCAATGATCATCAGCCACAAATTGCAGCATATTCTTGATACTCGTCGTACCGAAAGGATGCATACCATACATCATGAAAGAGGTACGGGCCACTCCCTGAAAGAAGAAAGAGAAATCCCAATTTTTCCATTTCATAGAAGGACCAAAGCCATACACAAGTTCCGGATCGTAAGGATGGCCAATAGCTACACGATCATTACTATTAATCACATTATCTTACTCTCATTTCGCATTGGGCTGATTGACATATTTTATGTCACCCGGCTGTGGTGTATAACCTAAATCCTGACGTGGAGAATTATCAATAGTTTCCTGATCGGGGAAAAGTCCGTCAGCCACATATCCCCAATAAGTTCCTAACGGATGACCTACGTCAGACAACCCCGGATATTCAAAATACGGTGGTTCATCCATTTTCAAGACTTTGTTGCGAGCAAAAGTCAATGTACTTTTAAAAGAAAGAAAAAAATCTTTCGTGATTTGTTTATTATAATCTATGGCTAAATCAAATCCCTTATTTTCCATTTCTCCATTGTTAGAAGTAATTTTAGTTTTACCTGTACCAACAATTTCCGGAATGGAATTTTCACGAGTCATAAAAATATCACGACGTTTTTCTTTAAATATGTCAAATGTTAGATTAAAGTTATTAAACAACTGTAAATCAACGCCTAAATTAATCTTCTCACCAACTTCCCAAGTCAGATCCGGATTATAATACCTATTCCATGACGGGCCGGAATAATATGTATCTTGCCTGATACCCGTTGTGTAAGAATCACTACCACCAAGCACAATATCTTCCATATAAGCAAAGCGTCCGGCATTCGTGGCATCATTACCAACCAATCCCCACGAACCCCTTATTTTCAAATTTGAAACGACTGGTCTTATCGACTCCCAAAATTTCTCATTTGAAATGTTATAACCTATAGCTATTGAAGGGAAAAAACCGAAACGATGGCCTTTGGCAAAATTCTCCGAACCGTTATAACCAAAATTAGCTTCCATATAATAACGTCCGCCATAAGAATAAGACACACGTCCTGCTATTCCTTGTTTGCGTTGTGGTAAAGAAGAGAAAAGAGTGGTAGGACCATTCAAATCATATTGTTCCTGATTATAAAGAAACATAACATTCAAATCATGTAAGTCTTTAAATGTGCGGTTATAATCCAAGATAGCCTGAAAATACATTTTCCTGTTCCCGCTCTGACTTCCGTCATTTGTCAATGCTGTACTTTGTTCATCTCCAATACGGGTTATTTCATAATTCATGGAGGAAGAATCATAAGACGACATATAGTAGTGATTATAGCTGGCACTGCGTTCCGTATAAGAGGTATTATAATTCTTAAATGAAAACAATCCCGTAAATTTCAAGCCTTTGGTTACCATATCCAAATCTTGTGCCAATTTGAAATTGGCAGTAATAGTAGTACGCAGATTTGTCTGATATCCAGTTACGTACTCTGCCACCGGATTTCTATACCAACCCTGTCCGTGTATACCTCCCGGCTTATCCCCCCATAAAATAAAATCACGGTCTGACATGTTTGCCGGAAAACGCACCGGAAAATCTACCGGGTTAGCTTCCATAGAAAGCTGGAAGATATCATTCACATCCATCAGAGGAGATTTTTTGTCAGCAACAGAAAGATTCAAACCTAAGGAAATTTTAGTAGTCCTGGTCGCATTGATATTCAAATTATTTATAAAGTCATAATTATAATTGCGTACATTATTATTATATGAAAAATAATCCTTGCTTAATGACTTTAAATGTCCGTTACTATGCTTAAAACTGGCACTCATAAAGTAATCCATTTTCGAGCTACCACCACGTATATTAAAATTAATACGTTCGGAAAAAGCGCTTTTATTAAAGATTTCATCAAACCAATCTACATTGGGATAAATATAAGGATTCAGACCTGCGATAGTACCGTCAATTTTTTCTTGTGAATAAGGGCTTACATCACACCCCGGACGCGATACCGCCTCATTAAACATTCTCATATAAGTAGGTCCGTCAACCATATCGGGCACACGCGTCATTGTAGATATAGCTCCTTCCAAGCGAAAATTAATAATAGGCTTATCCAAATTCTTACCATTCTTGGTCGTAACAATCATTACTCCATTGGCACCACGTGTACCATATAATGCTGTAGCAGTGGCATCTTTCAAAATAGAAAAACTTTCAATGACCTCAGGATCCAACGCATTTAACTCCGTAGAACTTATTTCCACTCCATCCATAATAATCAAAGCAGAAGTTGCGCCACTGAAAGTCGATTTACCACGAATCCAGAAGTTAGCACCGTCAGCTCCCGGTTCACCACTGCGTTGTACCGCTATCACACCAGCCATACGCCCTGCAAAAGCTGTACTCAAACTTGAAGAAGGAACTTTAAGTTCCTGTGGTTTGATCTGCTGAACAGATCCCACAAGTGATTCCTTCTTCTGCCCTACACCAAATGCGGTTACCACAACCTCTCCTAATTCTGCTGAAGCTTCCTTCAAGGCAACGGCATAAATATCACCATCTTTCACCAGAACCGTTCTATCCTGATAGCCAACATAAGAAACAGTCAAAGTGTCTCCCACAGAACATTCCAAGATAAAGTTTCCTGACACATTTGAAGTAGTCCCCGTCGTACTTCCGTTCACCCTTATAGTAGCTCCGATAATAGGTTCCTGCGTACCATCATCAGAAACAATACCACGAATTGTCTTTTTCTTCTGTACCGGCTTTTGCTTTGACTTATCAGAAGTGTTCTTCTTCTCTTGCACGATAATCTGCTTTCCATCTATCTCATATGTCAGTCCTGTATTTTTTAATATTTCATCCAAAATCTGAATAATATTCTTTTCTTTTACAGTTACACTAACTTTTGTTAATAGATTCTTATCAGAAGAGTATAAAAAGACATATTCACTTCTGTTCTCGATATACTTAAATACCTCTTTGATAGTAACATTGTGTAAATCTAATGAAAAGTTTCCATTATTTTGTCCCATGGCAGCCATAGAAACCGGAAATAGCAATGCACAAAACAATAACATTGCTGAAATTTGCTTTCTTATAAAAAAATCCATATTTTTGCATAATAATTAGATACTTATGACATAGAATGTCATTCTTCTAAAAGGCTCGGATTAATGTAGTGGTTATCCGGGCTTTTTTTATTGAAATGATATATAAGTACCACAAGGGGTTAATAAAATGTATTAAAAAGAGTAGAGGCAGAGATATCCTTAGCCAGATGTTCTACCATGATTGATTGAAGTTTTTACTTTTTTATTCTCATAGGCATCGTGTGTTAATGATTAATATTAGGGTCAATAAATAAATAATATCCATCCGTTGTTTTCTGAATACCAATAGGATACATTTTTGAGATTCTCTCAAGAACTTTCAGCAATGGAACGCTTAAGTCAATAATTCCTTGTAAAGGAAAACTTTTAATAGATGAGTCACAAGATATTTCACAACCATAAAAAAGAGACAGCCGTTGTAATATAGCCTCCATATTGCGTCCCTGTAAAGGAAACTGCCCTTTTGTCCATGCCATATACTCTTCAGCATTAACAGTACGCTTGGTGTGAGCTACTCCTGCTGATAAATCCAGCAATTCACCCGGCTTTATATTAGTCTCCTTATTCATACGATCTTTCACTATGATAGACCCGCGCAACAGAACTACTTCTGCTTTAGGCATTGACGCATAAGCATTGACATTGAAGGCAGTTCCCGTAACTCGAATATCGAATTCAGGAGTCTTCACTATGAATGGTTTATCCGTATCTTTCTTTACATCAATAAATATTTCACCATCTACATAAATTTCACGATACTTACCTTGAAACACACTAGGATATAAAACCTTGGTACCGGCATTGATATACAGCGAAGTACCATCAGCCAACAATAACTGTGAATGTTTTCCTTTAGGGACAATCAGTTGATTATACTCTGTTTTTTGTGGTTTGCTTTCCACTTGTTGCTCATTGACCGAAGCTTCTCCTTGTTTCGAGTAACTGATACGAGCACCTTTATTTGTCGCTATTCGCTGTTGTGCATGAGTAATAAGGAGAACGTCCTGTATCGTATCCATCCTGCATTGCTCCAGCAAGGTAATAGCAGTATTTATGGAATGGGAATTAATGTCCAGATAAGTTTTGATTCCCCAGAAAACACCTGCAAGCAAGGCTGCTGTACAGGCTATTTGCATATATATACGTAAGTGTTTGTGTCGTTTAGGTACAGGCTCATCATTTACTTTTTGTACCAGTTGGCTCCATTGTTTCTCTATATCCGCTTCGGGAATTTCTTTTTCCAAAGTTTTAAAATAGGGAATCAACGGATTACGTCCATCGTCTTTTATAGATTTCTTTTTCTGCATAAATTTAAAGTTCATTCTATTATAAAGACCGAATTTACAGAAAAACCTACTCCTTATTTGGGACTTTTTTTGAGATATTTTTTATTTCCCAATTAAATATCTTAATAAAATGAGCATTTGGTCGGAAGATTTATTTCTTTATGACTTAGAATTAAATCATTTCAACCAAGCACATCATTTTACTAGCAATCTCTTTAAGAATCAATAACGAGTCACCTTGTTGGTGGTAGATTTCAAATATTCGAAACGATTAATCATTTCTCCCAATTTCTTTGGATGCTTATCTGCCAGATTCTCTTGCTGACCAATGTCTTTCTTCAGATTATAGAGTTTATATCCATATCCCAAACCGATAAATTCACCGTCTTCCTTGCTATACGGATTATAATAAGGTGGAATCAATGCCCAATCGCCTTGACGATATGCATAATTGAACATGCCTTCGATGACGAGTTCTTCACGTCCTTTCTTGCTCTTTCCCAAGAAAGCGTCCAATGTATTTTCACTATCCAACTTATCCGGATAAGATTGTCCCAACAAAGAAGCAAAGGAAGCCAGCAAATCCATCTGGCATACAAAAACGTCGGATACCTGCGGTTTTACTGCTGCCGGCCAGCGAAGCATGAAAGGTATACGTGTACCACCGTCGAACATACTTGTTTTTCCGCCGCGAAGCGGGCCTGCTATCTTATGGTCGCCTACCAATTCCACTGCATCATCCTTATAACCGTCATCCAACACCGGGCCATTGTCACTGGTCAGCACTACAATCGTATTCTCCGCCAATCCCAAGCGGTCCAATTCTTTGAGAAACTCGGATACACCCCAGTCTGCTTCGAGGATAACATCTCCACGTGGCCCCATAGGTGACTTTCCTGCGAAGCGTTCATTAGGAACACGGGGTACGTGTGGCTGGTGCAATCCGTAATAGAGAAAGAAAGGAGCATTTTTGTGGTCGTTGACAAACTGTTTGGCTTTATCCAGAAATAGCTCCGCCATTTCTTCATCTTTCCATTGCGCCGCCTTACCGCCTTTCTGGAATCCGATACGGGGAACACCGTTTACTATCGAGCCGGCATGTCCTACACTCGGATGCATACGGAGCATTTCGGGATTGTTCTTTCCGGTAGGTTCGCCGGGGAAGTTCTTACGGTAATCCACATAAAGCGGGTCATTAGGGTCCAGTCCTACAACACGTCCGTTTTCAAGAAAGACACACGGAACGCGGTCATTGGTAGCTGCCTGAATAAACGAATAATCATATCCGATTTCGGCTGCTCCGGGATGGACATCTTTGTTCCAGTCCACACTGCCGTCTCCCAGTCCGATATGCCATTTTCCTACGGAACCGGTAGCATAGCCTGCCTGCTTCATTAGTTTAGGCAAGGTTATCTTTTTCGTATCAATAATCAGTGCCGCATTGCCCGGAAGAATTTTCGCTTCCGTACTCGTCCACGGGTAAAGTCCGGTCATTACGGAATAACGGCTGGGTGTGGAAGTAGCTGCTGTACAGAAACCCTGCGTAAAGCGGATTCCTTCGTTCGCTATGCGGTCCATGCCCGGTGTGGAGATGCGATGAGCGCCGTAGCAACTCAAATCACCATATCCGAGGTCATCGGCTACAATCAGGATGATGTTCGGCTGTTGTCTGTCAACCGGCTTTTTCTCCGGTTGAGCTTGTCCGGCTAACAGGGTGGCAGGTATCGAAGAAATACCAGCTAATGTGTAAAATACATAATCTAAGTTTCTCATGTCTTATTTAATTAGAATTTATCACTTACTATAAATACACTTCAAATCTTGTTGTCCCCGTACGAAAGGCTTTTTTTATTCATATTTTATGAATCTAAAATACCACTCGTGTTTTGGTTCCGCTCGCTGCAACGGCATTCACCTTAAAGCCTTCAGGCAGCGTAGTGTTCACGGTAAATGAAGATTGCGGTGACACGAATATTACTTTTCCCATATTATCACTAACTTCATAAACTGCCACATTCCGCCAACCCGACATCGACAGTTTGGAACCGGAGCAGGTAGCTGTCCCAGCAACTACGGCTGCATTATTCGCATAGACCTCCAAGTTACTATCGCATATATATTCCAACTTATGTTGTGGTGCAGAATATCCCAAATAACGGATTCTGTCTTTAAGAGCACTAACCTGCGCTTCCGTCACTACCACTTTTCCATCACCATAAGAGTCGTTGAATTCATACGAACCGGCTTTCAAGAAACCCCATTTTATAAAGAAATCCGTTAAATCCAGTCCTGCCGCCTTGCTGCAATTATAGGCGAACTCTACCTGACGTTCACCATCAGTAAGTAAATTCGGATTGGTACGTACATATTCATATACATCCTTATAAAAATCCGGTTTTCCCAATACATATTCCATATATAGCTCTAATTGCCAGAAAGGTACTAATTTATCAAACACATCTCCCAATTTTGCATGAAAAATATCATTATTACCAAATGCTAAAGTCATGGCATGCTCGTAGTAATTACTGTAAGCACTACTTGGCGTTGTAGCCAACAAACGGGAATTAATTCCATATAACTTCTGAATGTACATTGAACAGATATTGTTTGTTACTTCGGTCATTCCGAACCATTTCAGTCCCGGACGAGTCTGATTGCTATGCCCTACTTCATGGGCAGGCCCCCAGTTGTTAGCCTTCATTTGGTCTACGCTGCACAGATTATCCATTGTCGAAAGATGGTAAGCGGTATGGTAAGAAGTGGAATACATATAATCCCCCTGTCCGTACATAACATTGAAATACATACGGTTCCTGAACATACGGTTATCGGTATCAGTACCGATGCCGCCATTATTGTTGTATTTTCTCAAACCCAGGAATATTTGTTCCTTATATACAATATCATCATAAAGGTCGATTAGATCTTTCCCATTGGATGTACTTTTCAGTTTGCTGACAGGAAAAGTGAGATGAGCGTATTTTCCTACGACATCAAAATATCCGTCGACAGCTCCGTTCAGTAAAGTACTCCATTGTTCACGGGCATGTTTTGCCACGTCAAAATATCCATTGACACTTCCTGACGCGAAGTGTATCTTTACCTCGTCATAGTCTGCCGGATTACCATTCACATGATACATCACATAGATTAACCCTTTCTTCTCCGAAACAATTTTGTTTATGCCTGTACGCAGGCTATAAGAAGCACTGCTGTTGAACCCGTCGGCATTAGGAGCATCCATGTCCTGTATTCTCAGGCTCAGATGTTGTCCATGTGTTTCGCCTGCCAAGACAATCAATGTTTCGCCCGCTTTTACAAAAATACCCGTAGGATTATCCAACAGGCTATAAGTGCTCGTCTTGTTGATGGCAGCCTGTATATCCGGATGCTGATAGGGTTTGAAATCCGCAATACGGAAATCTGCCGGATATTTATCTTTCAACATATAGTAAGCTATATTCCTGAAGAACGGACAAGCACAGGCCTTTATCGTTTCCTCTGTAATGCCAGAACGCAACTTGGAACAAGTTACATCTGTAAAAAGGCTCAACGGGTCGAACCCTTCCGGATTCCTGGCAAAGAATTTCATTTCGGCACAGGAAGCATGACCATTCACACCGGACTTAACAATCAGACGGACTGCTTTCGGCTTCTGTATCGTATTACTAAAAGAGAAAGACACTACCGCACCTTTGGAACCGAAATCGAAACCGGCCTCATTTGTCACACTTTCAAAAGCCGGGTGTTCTTCAGTCGATACCTGAATTTCCACTTCACCAAAATTACCGTTCGAACCGCTTGTACGCGGATAATAAGTAAGGTAATCGAGTGCTTCCGTCTTTTCCTTGAAATAGTAAGTCAGCGTGACAGGATAATGGCTTGTCACTCCTTCTGCAAAAGGATAATTAGAATGATAGATAGTACTCATATCACTATCAAAGGATTTTTCAATCCCTTCACCGCCATGTGCTGTAGATGCTTCCCCTCTGACTACTTCCAACTGAACATCATCTGCGATTCCTTCAGTATCACCGGATGTATACCCGTCCAGTCCATTCTGAGTGACTGTGACTTCTGCTGAAATATTAGAGTTCTTATCCTTTATCACTATCTTCTCCGTCCGCGCACTACTTCCATCATAAGTACCTACGGTAAATTGATAAGGTATCTCAATCGTTGCAGCACGTGTATCTGCTCCTTTCTTTATCCAGGAAGGACAGGTGATATCCAGTTCCGCTTCCGTCAGGTTCGTAGTAACAGCAAAAGCGACTGTTCCACCTACCGGAGTTAAAGTAAAAGAAGAAGGAGATACCAGAATATCAGTATCAGTACCCAACTGACGTACGAGGATTTTCTTATCCAACTTTCCATTGTTAATAACCACCGAAGTATTACGAACAGTCCTATCCGGATTATTCGTCACACTTATCTTCACTCCCGCACCGGAATTGACTGGTTCAGCCTTACACCACTGTTCTCCTTTCGTATCTACAGAAGCGGTCCAATCTGCCGGAAGTGATTTTATATCAATGACAACAGAACCCGCTTCTTTATGAAAGTCCGCATTTCCCGAACCCAACTCCAGTACAGGCACTACATCATCATCTTTACAGGACGACAAGGAAAACAGAAACAGGGATATGAATACATACAAAAAATAATTCTTCATACTCTTTTCATTTTAAAAAGGGCTGACCAAAAAGAATTTATGCATCACTGCATCATCCTGTAGCCAGCCCTCAAGATTAGTTATTTGTCAGATTTAAGAGAGAAAGCAATTATTTGCCATACAATTCAAATTCCGAGAGCGCCCATGTATTAAATTTGTTCGGATTAGTAGAACTATGCACTTCAAAACGGACATAAGTATATGAATCACCCAGTTGCATCATCGGACAAGTATCATAATATGTGGTAGCCGATACCGGAAGACCGTCTGCTTCTGCTGTAAACACTTTAATTTCTTTCCAGTTTGTACCGTCATTACTAACATAGATGATGAATTTAGTAGGATGCTGATTGGTATTTCTTGTTGCGTATCTCACTCTCAACTTGGAAATGGCACTATTGAGATGAATATCCACCTGATGCGGGAAGGCCGGCGCACCTCCTCCATAAGTAACTTGTGCCTGAGTAGACAAATCAATATCCAACCAGTCGGCAAAACCGTTACCGTCAGCAAAATCTGTCCCTATCAAAGTCATCATAGCCGGTGTCAGCGTAATCTTCGGTGCTGAATTCTGCAATCCGATAATAACTGTATTTTCACCGGAGAAAGCATATCTCGTAGAAGTTATTTCCAACGGAAGCGCAAAATTCCCTTCCAGATTGGTTATATCAATCTTCACGGTCAGATTCGCTGTAACTTTACCTTTGGTAAAGGTCAGCTTACCGATGGTATAATTGTTTCCCTTGTCCGGCATTAATGAATACTCAATGGAAGACGTAGCATTATATTCATCCAATAGTTCCTTTTTAACTTTTACATCACAGGTTATATCTTCTGTGAGAGCAGTGTTCAATGTCACCAGAAGCTCATATGCATATTCATTCACGCCTTCAGTAATAGTAAACGGAAGTTTGAAACCTGACTCGGAAAGAGAGAAAGCGGGTTGATATACCGTAGGCTTCATGATGATATACTTATTTTTCTCATGAATGGTAGAAGTGCCGTCCGTAAGTTCCAGCATCAACACATAAGTGAAATTGCCCGTACTCAATGCAGAAATCTTCCCGGGATGAAAGGTTACCGTCTTAATCTTATACAGTTCTTTCTCTCCAAAAGAGACGGTCATGTCGGAAGGCAAATCATAACAATCAGCAGGCAGCGGTTTGAAAGTAGTTTTGTTCTCGCTATTGTAATATTCAATATCGAACTCATTCAGCACTTTCAATGTAGCCGAAGCTGTCATATCCAAGTCGTTTCCACCTTTATCAACCGTTATGTTATAAGTGACAGGTTCACCGGTATTGTAAAAAGTGATATCCTGCTCATTGCTATTCAGAATACAAAGGAATGATTTGTAATCATCCAGGTAATCTTCTTTTCCGTCGCTAAGGCAAGAGCCCATAGTCAGTAGCAAACCGCCCAACAACGAAAGGATATATATTTTTGTCTTCATATCAATTAAATTCTGATTAGATAATGTTTTTATACTATAGTTTTATCTCCACTTGTAGTTCTGAGTCAACAGTTTATTACGGTCCAGTTCTCTTTGGCTGAAAGGATACAAGAAGTGGTTCGCTCTGAACACACGGTTCTGAACAACTGTCCTACGCCAGAAAGCATCCGGAGTATCATCTGCATTCACTGCCTGCGCCTCTACATTCATGCCATAGATAGGGCCATTATCAGTAGTGGTAGCAATCATCCATGTACGGGTATCAAAGAAACGGTGATTTTCAAAAGCAAGTTCGATTCTGCGTTCCTGACGGCAATATTCTATCAACTGGTCAACAGTAGCACCCGGATAAACATCCGTTATCGGACTCATGCCCGAACGGTCGCGCAAATCTGCCCAATATTCCATTGCCTTGGCATGATACTGGTTATCTCCGGTTCTCTTTTCCCATTCCAAAGCAGCTTCGATAAAGTTCAGGTAGATTTCTCCCAAACGGAATGTAGGAAATACCATATTCCCCGGTTGGTTATTCACAAAACTGGCAGTATGGTCACAGAAGCGGTTAAGCAAATATCCACCTCTTGAATGGTCGTGAGAAGTATTCGAGTTGCCGTCTTTTGCCAAATTGCATAATACATAGTCATCTTTACCCGGACCACATCTCCAGTAACTGTCACTCCAATATACAGCTATATAGAAACGTGGCTCACGATTGACAAACATATTACGGGTTGTTCTCTTATAATACTTATTCTGATAAGTATCTCCTTTGCTCAGATATTTCAGGAAAGGATTTTCAAAATTAGTTGTTCCACTTTCCGTATAACCGGAGTTTCTGTCAATTTCCGGAGTTCCATCAGCTTCGTATCCTGTAATCGGATATATACCGTTGTCCATTGCATAAGCGTCTACTTGTTGCTGCGAAGGGCCCAGGGCACCATAAGCAGCGCCATTGCCGCCTTTCTTTGTCTTCACTCCTGTCGGAGTTGTTCTTCTGGCTACAATTTCCCGGCTTGCATAACCCGTAGACCATATAAGTTCCTTGTTCCAGTCTGTCTGAGTGATGCCAAGATAATTAGCATACGGGTCATCGGGAGTTGCAGCATCCCTGTGCAATTCATATACTCCTAAATCTATGACGGCTTTGGCAGCCAGAACAGCTTCCTTCCATTTGTCATTATTATAATCCTGCGGGAACAAATATTGTTCGGAAAGTTCCGGAAAATCAGGTGTCACAGGATTCTTTACCGTGTTATACAATGTATTCCCATTATATAAGTCGCGTGCGGAATAAAGTCTCAACCGCGAAATGACAGCCAAGGCAGCACCTTCGGTAGGCAGTCCATATTCAGCATCTACCGTCCAGGTTGTTTTTCCGTGTTCCTTAAAGTATGTACCGCATTTCCCCATTTCATCCGTAACATATTCTACACATTGTTCCCAAGTATTACGCGGACGGTAAAGAGACTCCGTAGTAGCATCATATGGCAGGATTTCGTCTCCCAACAAAAATACAGGTCCATAATTGCGCATCATTAAAAAGTAATAGTAAGCCCGTACCCAACGTGTGTACCAATACCATTCATCTTTTTCTTCTTGTGTGACGGTAGGGTCTGTACAGCTATAAACGTTCTGCATGAAGATATTACATTCGCGTATGCCATTATACAGATTAAAATTTGCGCCAGGTACGTTCGATGCATTCCAGGCTCCCGTATTCATTGATTCGGCACCAGCATTCGAGGCATTTATAAGCTCGTCCGTAGCAGTACTTTGGGGAGTAGAGACATAACTTGTCAGGTCGTTCGGAAGGAAGCTCATCGCATTCAGGAAATACCCGCGTGTATAGGCTCTCTTCTCCCAAAGTTGTTCAAAAGTAATATCTTCGGTTTCCTGTTTATCAAGGAAATCCTCACACGAAGTTAATAGGGGAATGATTCCACAAAGTAACAGTATATATTTGGTTATTGATAGTCTCATATTGATTCTATATTATTGATTAGAAATTAGCGTTTAAACCGATAGTAACGGTCATATTATTCGGATATTTCGCTCCATTGGTAGTATCCAGCAGCTCCGGATCCCACAGTTTGAATTTGCTGAATGTCAACAGGTTGGTTCCCGCTACATAGAAACGGAAAGATTTGATGAAAGTCTTGTTCAACCAGGTTTTCGGTAATGTATATCCTATTTCCGCATTTTTCAAACGAAGGAAGCTACGGTCGCGCAACCAGATGGTAGATGACTGGTTGTTGTTGGAACTGCCGGCTTCGGCACCGTAACTCAGACGGGGATATTCAGCAGCAGCATTCTGGGCGGCAGTATTGGTAGTCTTCCATGAGTATTTATAAAGATCTTCATAAATAGCCGAACGATCCATATTGTCACTGCTGAAAGGACGCAGGGGAGTGCCGCTCAGATAGGTGGAAGTACGTGCTACTCCCTGGAAAAATACACTGGCATCAAAACTTTTCCATTTGGCCGTGAGTCCGAATCCGTATGTAATTTCAGGAAGGTCGGTATAACCGATGGAAACTTGGTCGTATGTATCAATTTTGCCATCACCGTTCACATCCTTATATTTGGTATCACCTACTCTGTATTCACCAAACATCTGGGTCGGACTGTTGTCTATCTCTTCCTGACTTTCAAAGAATCCCAAAGCAACAAGTCCTTTACGCTGTGTCGCACCGTTACGTCCGAATGGTTTACCGATAGAGTTCTGATATTTGTATTCCCAGTCCGGTTCGTCATTGTCCAGCATCTGATTGCGTGAAAATGTAAATTTGCCGCGACCTGTCATCTACACTTTGCCCACTTGTTGCTGATATTCAACCGTACCGTCTATACCGGATACTTTTGCCTTGCCGACATTTACATAAGGAGTTGTCGTAAGACCGACAATAGCCGGCAGTCCTGCACGTGCCAGGAAAATGCCGTTACGCTCTTCGTAGAAATAATCCGCCTGGATTTTCAGTTTATCAAATAGGCGGAGTTCGATACCCGCATTCACTTTTGTCGCTTCTTCCCAGGATACATTCGTGTTTTCAATTTCCCCCACACGGTAGCCTGCACCTGTCTGATTGCCTGTTTTTCCGTATTTCCATCCGTTTACTGCATTGATAGTCGGCTCGTAAGCCCATCTTCTCTGTGCTCCGATATCGTCGTTACCTACTTTTCCATAAGATGCTTTCAACTTCAAGTCGTTTACTACCTTTGTCAATGGCTCAAACCACTTCTCACTGGATACCATCCAACCTAATGCATAAGCAGGGAAGAATCCGAAACGATGGCCACGGGCAAAATTCTCCGAACCTGTATATCCCATGTTGAACTCCGCAAAATACTTATCTTTATAAGCATAAGTCAAACGTCCTGCCAATCCCTGGCTTTTATATGGTAATGACTTCTTCTGGTTCTCTGCTGTCAGCAGCTTATATATTTTATGATTGTAGAGGAACAGGACACCTACGCGATGTTTTTGGGCAAACAGGTGTGTATAATTGAGTGAACCTTCCATATAAGTGGTTATTTTGGATTCAGTCACCGGAGCGGCATATGACAGATTGTTGGAACCTTCATAAATTGTTTTATAGTCCAATGAACCGTCATCATTCCGGCCTGTCGCATGAAACTGGGGCGGAGTTTTCGAACGAACCTGTAATGTATTATTAGAGGCATCCCAAGAAAACTTGATATTCGCAGTCAATCCCGGAGTAATCATATCCAATTTCTGGGTGACACCAATCAATGACTGGGCAGAGTTCCAGCTTTGCTCACGATAGCCGGAATGTACCAACAGGTTCCATGGGTTAAATCCACTGGCCGAACTCGGTGCCGAAATAGTTCCGTCCGAATATTGGACGGGATAGGCATTCGGAGAAGTATTGAAAGCATACTCCCAAATATCTTTTGTCGTAGCTCCCGGTCCCCATGAACTTTCATAGATATTAGCCAGGTTTACATTGAATGTTGTAGTCGGCGTAACCGAGAAATCCATATTGGCGCGGAAGTTGAATTTCGTATAATGGATAGAAGAATTATAATCATAAACATTGCCCGCATTTCTGAATATAGAACCTTCGTTATAGAAACCGCCGGATACATAGTATTTACAGATATCACCACCACCGGAAAGATTCAGTGTAATACGCTCACTGGAAGCCAGGTTTCTGTACATTTGATCCAACCAGTTAACGTTCGGATAGAGGTCCGGGTCGGAACCGTCCCTATATTTCTGGATTTGCTCTGCTGAATAGCCGCCGTCACCGTTACCGGTCAGCCCCTTCGCCTCATTATACATTTCAGCCCACTGTACGGAATTAGCCATTTCGGGCATACGTGTAGGAGTTTTGAAACCCATTTCCGCACGTACATTGATACGAGGTTTGCCTTCTGTTCCTTTCTTTGTAGTAATCAGGATAACACCATTGGCTCCACGTACGCCATATACGGCTGATGCGGAAGCATCTTTCAAGATAGAAAAAGTAGCAATATCGTCCACATCAACCAAGTCGAGTTCACGCTCGATACCATCTACCAAAACCAGTGGAGTAGAATTTCCTTTAAAAGAAGCAATACCACGGATATAAAAGTCGGAAGCACTGTTCTTTCCCGGTTCACCGGATGCCTGCATAGAAACAACACCCGCCAGTTGCCCTGCCAGTACATTGGAAATATTAGAACCCGGAATATTGAGTTCGCCTACGTCCAATGAAGAAATAGCACCTACAACGCTTTCTTTCTTCTGATGTCCGTAACCTACTACGACTACTTCGTCCAGTTTCTTCGTATCCGCACTTAACGTTACATTAATAATACTTTGATCGCCAATGACTATCTCCTGTTTCTTCATACCGATATATGAAAATTCAAGTACACCGCCGATTCCTTCGACGGTAATCGTATACTTACCGTCCAAATTAGTAACAGCTCCGGACGAACTGTTTTTCAACCATACACTGGCTCCGATAATAGGTTCTTTCAGATCTCCGTCAATAACAACACCTGTTATAACACGTTTTTTCTGTTGTTGCTGTTGTTCGACTTTCTCCGTTTTATTCACTTTGAAAATAACTTCATTCCCTTTAATGATGTAATTCACTCCACTGTCTGTAAACAGTTTCTTCAATACTTCTTCAATGGTTCCGCTACAATTGATGTTTTTCTTTGTGTTATCCCTCAAGTCGCTGTCTTTATAGAAAAAAGTATATTCACTGTTTTTCTCGATAAACTGAATAGCTTCCTTTAAGGAGAATTGCCCCTTTACCGAAATATGTCCTTGTGCTGCCAGGACTGAAATCGGATATAAGAGCATAAATACCGCGATAAATCTAAGATACCGCCATGTTGAGAAATGTTTTTCTTTCATGCTTTAATTATTAATATTAGACATAGGATTAATTATCATATTATTTTTTAGTTGCTTATGACTATTTTGTCACCATCCGTTTTTTTGTGAAGGTTCATAATGAAGCAGATTTTATCGACTACGTCAGCCAAAGATTCGTCCTGGCGAATCGTACCGCTAAATGGAGAATTTTCACCTTTTCCTTCGAAAACGATATGTGTATTGTATATCTGGTTAACGATATGAAGCAATTGTTTTAAAGGCATAGCATTAAACTTGAACTTTCCCTGTTGCCATTCTATATTTTCAATATCCTGTGTTTGTATTTTGCTATCAGCAGGATCATATACTACCTGCTGCAAAGGTTTCATCAAAATTTCCTCTCCGGTACGTTCCGCATTAAACGCAATGCACCCATGAAATAACGTTATTTCGTTTTTACCGTTCTCTATTTTCTCCACTAGGAACTTTGTTCCCTTTACTTCTATAAAAGCCTTTTCTATATATACTTGAAACTTACTTCCCGGATGCTTTTGTACCTCGAATAAAGAACTACCTTCCAACCATACTTTCCTGTCTTTCGTAAAATTCTTCGTATAGCGGATGGAACTTTGCGGATGCATCCATACTTTCGAACTGTCCGGTAATACATATAACATGTCGCTCTCCGCCAGCACTTCTACAAACTCTTGCTTTTCCAGTGTAGAAACTCCCGTATAGAAAAAATATCCGCCGATCATCAATACCATAGTGATACAAGCAGCAATCAACGGTTGCCGGATTTGAAACAAGTATCTCTTACGGGCACTCATCTTATATTCTTTCTGAATCCTGCTCCATATCTGTTCTCCAATCTCCGGATCTACTCTTTCTGCGTTTTCCTTCCATTGTTCCCGCATACTTTGTTCTACAATACCAATCTCTGACAACTCCCCTACATCGTATCTCTTGAGTTTGTCCTGAAACAGGTTCTTTATTAATTTATGATTCTTATTTATCTTCTTCATTGATATCTATTTTGCTCGTTTGTTATAAATACACATCTCGATTTCGCACACCCTAGTGAAAACCTTATCTTTTTTCAGATTCTTTCTCCTTACTGCTTTTTTCAACTTTTTATTTCATTAATTGAACTATTTACCTACTTTTGTACAACGGAAGTTAAAATGACACACAAAGAATTAATTCAGAAGTTTAAAGAAGGGGATGAAAAAGCTTTCTCATCCATATACAAACTCTATTGGGAGAAAGTGTACAACTTTTCCCGTTTGTATCTTGTGTCGTCCGAAGATGTTGCCGAAATAGTACAAGAAGTATTTATCAAACTGTGGGAAACCCGGCATTTGGTTGATGAGGAACAATCTTTCGAAGGTTTCTTGTTTATCGTTACACGCAATCAGATCTTTAATTACTCACGCAAACAATTGAATTATTCATTTTTGAAGATGACAGTATTGGAATCCATAGAAAAGTCATATGAAGAGGAAGATAAATTAGAAATTTCTGACTTAAAACAATATCTTTCCGTTTTGATTTCCCAATTGCCGAAGCGGCAACAGGAAATCTTCCGGTTAAGCCGCGAACAACATATGACTTATAAACAAATCGCTGAAGAACTCTCAATCAGTGAGAAGACAGTGGAATATCATATGACGGCAGCATTAAAATACTTACGAAAAAACTTATACTTGCTATCACTGTTCCTCAACTAATTTTTTACAGGTACACTTTATGTATTCAGAAAAAACGCTTTCAGCCTTCAGTTCTTCAAAAAAGCCCCTTTTCATCGGCATTTTTTCCTGAAGACACCCCTGAAAGCAAAAATGTACAACGCTGACTCCTTCTAACAGAGGCTCCGTCATAACAAAACGAAGACTGCATTTCATTGTAACAGAGGCTCTGTTTTATCTAAATACAGGCTCTGTTTTATTCAGCCCACATGTTGGTGTGTTCCAGCCCACGAGCAAGCAGGCATAAGCCCACATTTCACCTTACTTTTACCCACGTGGTGAATCTATATATCCAGCGTGGTGGACATATAGTTCCAGCATGGTGTGTATATATACCCACCACGCTGAATATATAGTTTTACCGGCAAGCCTGAAAAAAGCTGAAAGTGCTGAAAGCACTCACCCTTGTCTACAGCATCTTCCTGCGAGGGTCAATATTTTTCGGTTTCAGCCGCTATCTCCGGCCAGCAAAGCGTTTGCGGATAAAACCGGAACGGCTGAAAGCGGATTATAGCATGAAAATTCAAATAATTACAATTTTATACTTCTTCTGAACGATTTGTATCTCTCTTATTCCCAAAAGAGGGTTTTCTTTGTATAGTGCAAAATTAGTAGATATTACTAATACCTTGAAATATGCGACTACAATCTTTATTTCAGAGTATATTAGGATAGACAACCTTAAATAAACTAACATGATACAATTTAATAAGTGGACAATAGGAGCAGGTATGCTCCTTACTATGTGGATGCCGATGAAAGGCGGAGCCCAAGTAATGAAAAACGAACGTTTGCTTTCTTTTGAAGAGGTAAAAATACCGGCTTTCATTACAGAAACAAATTCCAAGTTGAGCATTAGTAATGAACATTATAAAGACGGGCACCAGAGTCTGAGTTGGCAATTCCGGCCCGGAGCAGTCCTTACGATTAAGAAAGATCTAAAGTTTGAGAAGAAAGATCCCACAGGAAAAGATACTTATCTTTCCGCTTTTATCGTGTGGGTATACAACGAGCAGGCACAAGACAAGAAAATAGAATTCGAATTCTTGAAAGACGGCAAGAAATGTACCTCTTTTCCTTTTGGAATTAATTTCACCGGATGGCGTGCCACATGGGTATGTTATGAACGTGACATGGATGGCGTGCCTGAAGAAGGGATGAATGAAATACGTATCATCGCGCCGGATGTGGAAGGAAAACTGTTCCTGGATCATATCATCACCGCCAGCAAGGTGGATGCCCGTCAGCAATCAGCCGACGTACAGGTCCCGTTTGTGAACAAAGGAACGACTAATCATTGGTTGGTTATCTATGAACATTCTCTTTGGAAACCGGAGATCGCTCTTGCACCTATCAGCGAAAAGCAAAAGCAGGATATACGGATAATGGAAGACCGTTTTCGTAATATGCTCTATACACCTTCCAAATTTACGGAAAAAGAAATGGAGTCCATCCGTAAGAAATATGACCATTATCGGATTATCTACAGAGATGGCAAAGTCAGTGGATTACCCATTTTTATGGTGCGGCAGGCCGAGGCATACGAGCGTATGTCTTCTGACTGGGATAAGAATATGTTTACCCAATTGGGTATGGAGATGAAAGAATACTTCGACCTGATGAAACGTATTGCTGTTGCTTATAATAACGCTACGCAGCCCGCGTTTAAGGAAGAATTACAGCAGAAGTTTCTTGCTATGTACGATCATATTACCGATCAAGGGGTGGCATACGGCAGTTGCTGGGGCAATATCCATCATTATGGATACAGCATGCGCGGACTTTTTGTTTCTTATTTCCTGATGAAGGATGTATTGCGCGAAGCGGGTAAACTGGATGAGGCGGAACGAACATTGAACTGGTATGCCATTACGAACGAGGTATATCCTAAACCGATAGTCAACGGCATTGATATAGACACTTTTAATACGAAATTACAAGGTCGTGTTGCCAGTATTCTGATTATGGAAGATACACCGGAGAAATTGCAATATTTGCGTTCTTTATCCCGCTGGCTAGACTACGGATGTCGTCCGGCATTAGGATTGGAAGGTTCTTTTAAGAAAGACGGAGCATGTTTTCATCACCGCAATAACTATCCTGCATATGCGGTAGGCGGGCTGGACGGTGCTACAAGTATGATTTATCTGCTGAGCGGTACAGAATTCAAACTTTCCGAATTAGCGCACGAAACAGTGAAGAACGTACTCCTCACGATGCGTTTCTATTGTAATCTGAAGCAATGGCCACTTTCCATGTCCGGCCGTCATCCTAATGGGAAAGGCCAGTTGGTG